>Ga0075017_100000657_pt1 | contig 19733 bp, 20 predicted proteins | sample AleBraG_ABR_2012_FD_71475 | JGI IMG/M metagenome (GOLD analysis project Ga0075017, IMG submission 71475) | Freshwater sediment microbial communities in response to fracking from Pennsylvania, USA - Alex Branch Run_MetaG_ABR_2012 | ecosystem: Environmental > Aquatic > Freshwater > Creek >... | reverse complement strand
CTAGTTACTGACCCCAAGCTAGCAGTCTGGCAGGGTGGCAACAACTTACCCTGATAACCTTTTCCACCACGGTTGAGTGGTTACCTTTGGGGAGTTGACCGGTTTTCGGCGTTCCACAGGTTTCTTGCGCCATGCCTTGCGTCCGGGGAGGGGGTGGGCGAAGATGCAGGCAGTTTCCCAGTGGAAGAGACACCGACAAAGAAGCTGTCTCCGGCGGCGGCAAAGCTGCGGCTGCTCAAGCGGCTGCGTTGCACGCTGCGCTGTGAGAAAGAAGCGTGGCAGGCGGGGGCGCAGCGCGTGGCGGGCGTGGACGAAGTTGGCAGAGGATCCCTTTTTGGGCCGGTGGTTGCCGCCGCCGTGATTCTGGACCCCGCGTACCGCATTCGCGGGCTGCGCGACTCGAAGCTGCTGCCCAAGGAGCGACGGGAAGAACTGGCACTGCGCATCCGCGAACGCGCCTTGGCCTGGGCGGTGGCCAGCGTGGATTCCGAAACCATTGATCGCATCAACATTTACCAGGCCTCGCGGCTGGCCATGCGGCTGGCGGTGGCGGAGCTTGCGCTTGTGCCCGATTCCCTGCTGGTGGATGCCATGACGCTCGATTGGGAAGGCTCGCAGCGAGCACTGATTCATGGCGATGCGCGTTCGGCTTCCATTGCGGCTGCTTCGATTGTGGCCAAGGTGGAGCGCGATCGCATGATGTGTGAGATAGACAGTTTGTATCCGCAGTATGGGTTGGCTAGTCACAAGGGGTATTCAACCCCGGTCCACCTGGCGGCGTTGAAGGAACATGGGCCTAGTCCGCTGCACCGGCGGTCGTTTGCACCGGTGTGGAATGCGCAAGAAGTGCTGGGATTCATGCTGGAGGATGAGGCTATGGTGGAAACAATTCCCGCGAGTCTGATTGATGCACCGGAGAGGGCTTAGTCGCTCAGATCACGACCATACACTCTGTGGGGCATAAGGATCCGCCGTCTGCATCGGCTTCTTGCAACAGACGGAACGGGGTGGGGACGCGATTCGGCAGATGTATCCTAAGGGGACGGGTGTGGGGTAACCAAGCCAACGGTGCCGCGTCCAAGAGATTGAGGGTCAGAGCAGGCTAAGCAATGTTCGCGGAATTCAGACCAACTCGACGCAAGCGGCCGTATGTGGCCTCGGCGGCGTTGCATGGACTGTTTGTGCTGTGGCTGCTGGTGAAACCGGCGCCGGAGTTTCTCGCGCCTGCCTGGGTGCTGAGAGGTCAGGGCGGGACAGCGATCACTCGGCTCTATTGGCCTGCCGATGCGTCCCGCTCGGAGCAAGCGAAAGCGTTCCAGCATGCCTCGCGGAGGAAGGAACAGGAGACGGCGAAGACGCGGCTGACCTGGCGGCGGCCTACGCCGGTTCCTCAGGGCGAGGACGAGGTTCAGTTGTCGAAAGCGGACGTGCGGCAGACGGCGGACAGCGCGAACCGTCTGGCGCGTGCGGCAACCGCGGGGTCGCTCTTGGGGTCGCTAGCCGACGGTACGTCTTCACCGTTTGAAGTGCGGCCGGCGCTGCCTGTCGCGGAAACCGATCCCAACGTGGAACCTTCAGAGATCCCGGGTGGGGCGGGCACGATCGTGGTTGAGGTTGTAATTGACGAAACGGGAAGGATCGTGCGGAAGACGGTGTTACAGAGCCTGGGCCCCAATGTGGACGCGAAGGTTCTGGCGGCGCTGGATGGGTGGCACTTTCGACCGGCGACGCGTGACGGGGTGCCAATTCCGTCGAAGCAGGATGTGCATTATCACTTTCCGTTGTAGAGAGCTGTGAGACTCTCAGCTCTTAGCCTCTAGCTCCTGGCGCTCCCATCCGCGAGTTATGTCTCGCTACGTAGCTTTCTACTTCGCTTTGATGAAGTCGCTCATCAGGTCAGGCTTGGACGCGTCGCGTTCCAGGTGCGGAAAGCGTTCGCCGTCGTGGTAGTCGAGTTTGAAGGTGCGGAAATAGTCGGTGTTTTCGACGAGGACCTCGATGGGGTCGGAGCCGCCCTTGGCGGCGTGCAGGGCGTCGCGCCAGACTTTCGGCGTGAACTTGCGTCCGTTGACGGCGGCGATGCGCATGCCGGGGCCGATGCCGGCTTTGGTGGCCAGGGAGCCTTCTACCGTGTCACGCACCCAGCCTTGGCTGTTCAGCAGGAGGCCGACCGAGTAGCGCGAGTCCACCGTGCCACGGGCTCCATCGGCGGCGGCGCTGAGGGCCGAAGGGGTCTCGTTGTAGATCAGTTTCCAGCCGCTGCCGTCAATTCCGCCCAGGGGCGCACCCGGACCGTAGTTGGTCAGGCGTTCTGTCCAGAATTTGCGCCAGTCGTATGGAACGATGGAGTTGAGCGTGTTGACGATGTCGTCAAAAGTGTAGGTCTTCAGTTCCGGCTCGCCGCCGACGCCGCCGTGGAAGACCTGGCAGAAGTCATCCATGGATTTCTTGCCGCCGCTCTGCTGGCGCAGGATCACATCCACCCACATCCAGTTCAGCACGTCTTCATCGTAGTAATCGAGCGAGCGGCGCCAGTCCGTCCATTGGCCACCGGCGCCCTGCATGGAGGGCACGCCGTCAGCGGTGTCCTGCAGGTTGCGCCAGCTGCGGCCGGAGCGATGGTCGAGTTCGGCGGCCAGCTCGGCCACCGTGTCGCGAAATTCTTCGGGTGTGCGCAGGCCAGCGCGGGCGCCCAGAACGTCGCCGAGATACGAGGTGAGTCCTTCGTAAACCCAGAGCAGATCGTCCTGCATGGGCTTCTGGTAGTCAGGCGTGGCCAGGTCGGCAGGCCGGCGGTATTTGCCGTTCCAGGAGTGGACGTACTCATGGGAAAGCAGGCCGGCATTCAACAAGCGCTCGCTGGCGTCTACCATGCCGCGCTCGCCGACGCGGCTATCGTTCGATTCATGGTGTTCCAGCCCGAAGTGTGCCACATAGTCGCTTAATCCGTAGAGGAAGTGGTATTCGCGATAGTGCTGGGCGCCGAACAGTTTTTTCGCCTGCACTACGAGTTGCTTGTAGTGTTCGAAAAGCTCGGGGGGAGCGTCGAGAGCGGCGGCACTGTCGGCGGCAACGTCCATCTCGTGCAACGGGTCGGTGCCGATGGTTTCGATGCGCATGTACTGGCCGGTGATGACGGGAGAATCAACCAGGGTGGTCAAGGAAACGGGAGCGAATTGGATCTGCTCGGCGGCGTGCGAGGTCACGTGGAGCGGCGTGCCCAACTTCCATCCGGCGGGCAAATGCAGCGAAGCCTGGAACCTGAGTTCGTCGGAGGTGAAGCCCTCGGGGTAGAGCAGCACGGTGTTCCAGTTGACCACTGCCATCTTCTCGCTGGCGGAGGCGCCGGCAGTGTAGTGGCCTTCGGAAGCGGAGGTGAAGTCGAGGGCCGCTTCGACGGTGGTGACTCCGGGTGGGACTTCAACATGGAAGGTAAAAGCGTCAACCAGATCACGGCGCCAAGTCAGGCGGTTGCCGTTGCCAGTGAAGATGAGGCCGGTCAGGTTCTGGATGGGTCCGGTGGGACCGTGTTCGCCGGGAATCCATTTCGGGTAGTAGAGCGTGAGCGTGCCGGGAGTGGCGGGGATGACGAGATGCGCGTGGAAGATTTTGCGCGGGGCGTCAGTCGCATCGAGGGCGAGGGTAATGGTTGGAGGCGCGGGCTTGGCGGTGGGAACGGCCTTCTTGGAAGACTTCTGTGCCGAGGCAGAAATAGTCAGGAGCAGCACAGCGACGACGAGACGGAAGCGGTTCATCTTCATCTCCGAACGGTGGTTTGGCTGGGAAAGTTGGAATCTTATCAGAGGCGGCGGCGTTGGGCGCGGAATTGGCGTGCGGAGCCGCGTGGTAGCCTTCTCCGCTGAGTACGTTTCAGGAAGCCTTCTAACGAGAAACAGTCATGCTGCTGGGTCATCGTTACGTCTTTATTGCTATGTGGGTGGGATATTTCGCCTATTGGCAAGTCGTGTCCAAGAACGTCAAGGCCACGGAGCGCCGCGAGCCGCGGGCGTCAAGTCTGATACGCCTGGCTCTGATCATTGGCAGCGTGTTGCTTTGGGTCGGTTGGATTCCGATTCCTTTCCTGAACCGGCAATTTGTTCCGGAAGGCGAATGGTGCTTCTGGGCGGGTGCGGCGATCACGGCATGCGGCTTGCTTTTTTCTATCTGGGCGCGGCGACATCTTGGTGCCAACTGGAGCCGGGCTGTCAGCGTGAAAAAAGACCACGAACTCATTACCAGTGGGCCCTACGCCCTGGTTCGCCATCCCATCTATACCGGGCTGCTGACGGCGATGGTGGGCTGCGCTCTGTCTCTTGGCAAGTGGCGGGGGATCGTGGCTTTGGTGCTTGTCTTCGTCGCCCTATGGCGCAAATTGAGTCTCCAAGAGCGCTGGATGCGTGAGCAATTCGGCGAGACTTATGAGGCTTACTCGCGGCGGGTCAAGGCGCTGGTGCCGTTTGTCGTCTGATGGGACGCGTCTGCTTCACACACTCTAGGCATGGCCAACTGCTATCATCACCCGGTGAGCCGGCGCGGAAAGTTCATTACGTTTGAGGGGCTCGATGGTTGCGGCAAGAGCACGCAACTGGAAAAGCTGGCGGCAGCGCTGCGGGCGGATGGTTTGGAAGTCGTGGTGACGAGGGAGCCGGGCGGCACGGCGAGTGGAGAACGGATCCGGCAGATTCTGCTGGATTCGGCGACGACCGGGCTTTCGCCGCTCACGGAAATGGCGCTGATGTTTGCTTCGCGGACGCAACATCTGCGGGAAGTCATTCTGCCGGGGTTGCACGTGGGGAAATATGTACTGTGCGACCGCTTTACCGATTCCACCGAGGCTTACCAAGGCGGCGGGCGGAAGCTGGGCAGCCAGGCTGTGCTCGACTTGCACCGGATCTTGTGCGAGAACGTGTGGCCGGACCTGACCATTCTGATGGAGAGCGACGTCTCGGCAAGCGTACAGAGGGCGCGGCGGCGGAACCAACTGAAGGCCAATGACGGGAGCGGCGAATCCGATGAGAACCGGTTTGAGCAGGAGAGCCGGGCGTTCTTTACCCGCGTGCATGACACGTTTCATGTGATCGCTCAGCGTGAGCCAGGGCGGGTGGTGGTCGTGAATGCGCGGGGGACACCGGAGGAAACGCACGGGCGCATATTGGAGATTGTGCGGACGCGATTCAAGCTGGCGGCGAAGAGCGCTTAACCCGGTCAAGAACGATACCGGCGCGAATGAGAGGGCGCTATGGGCAGATTGAAGACCGTTCTCGTCGTCGGGATTCTGGCTGCGGTGGCAGGCAAGGTACTGCTTGATGGGCTAAGACGTAAGAGTCAGCAGAGGGGCAACGAGGCCCTCAGGGACGACATCAAGGCGAACCTCTATGTCTTGGTCTCCGAGGGAAAGTTTATTGAAGAGCCTCTGCGGATTTTGCCATTCGACTTCGCCACCGTTCGTGTCGCCGTCAAGAACGTGCTGTTCTGCTTTACGCGCGGCCGCGATGAATTGAGCGTGCTGGTATCGCCCTGCCATGCACCCGGCGAGTCACACCTGCTAGCCGTTGTCATCGCGGGACTCGAATCGAGAGACGGAGCCTGGCCGGAATCCATGAACTCGTTTCCGCGGATCGCGGCCGTGCTGCTTCCCCGGCTGGACGCGTTGAACCAAGCTTTTGCTAAGGACCAGTATGCGGAATTTAAGAAGAAGCTCTGAGGTGGCCCCGGCCATCAAGGGCGGTCTCGCCGGTGGCCACTTCCGAAGACGCTGGCTGTAGTCTGTTGGAGCGACGCCGAGCTGTGAACTGCAAACGAATTGTGGTGACCCTTGTCCTTCGCTGACTTTCACGGCAATGCCACTGTTCTTGAGCGCCTGCGCGAGGCGCTGGCGCGGGACCGCTTTCCGCACGGGGTGATCCTCTCGGGTCCGACAGGGGCGGGCAAGTACACGCTGGCGCTGATGCTGGCGCGGGCCATGAACTGTCTGGAGCCGCCGAAGGGTGATCTGCCGGATTTCTGCGGAAAGTGCTCGAACTGCCAGCGCATCGGGCAGTCGGAGGATCTGGCAGCGCGTTTTGCCGAGGCGGTGGAAGCGCGCGAAGGTTTGCGCGAGACGGATAAGAAAGAAACGCGCATTTTTGTGCAGACGCATCCGGATGTCGTGGTCATTCCGCCCGATCCGCCGCAGCTGATGATCAAGGTCGATCAGGTGCGGCATGTGATCGAGAACATCTACTTCCGGCCGAGCCATGGGCGGGAGCGGGTGTACATCTTTACCGACTCGGCGTTTATGAAAGAGGCGGCCAATTCCCTGCTCAAGATTCTGGAGGAGCCGCCGGACTTCGCCACGTTGTTTCTGCTTACGGAAAATTCCGGAGAACTGCTGCCCACGATCCGGTCGCGCTGCGTGACGTTCACGCTGGCGGCGCTGCCGGTGACGGAGATTGAGAGCTATCTGGCGGAGCATCGCAAAGACTGGAATCCGCGCCAGACGGCGCTGGTGGCAAGGCTGAGCGGGGGCGCGGTGGGGCGGGCGCGGAGTTTCAACCTGGAAAGCTACTCGGCGGCGCGGGCGCACGCGCTAATCCTGCTGAATTCTGCGTTACAGGGCGGGGAGCATAGCGAGCTGTTCAAAACGACGGAAACTTACCGTGCCGGGGCGGACGGACGAGAAAAGACGGAACAACTTCTCCGGGGTTTGTACTCCCTGCTTGAGGACCTGCTCTGGATCCACGAAGGCTCCGCCGAGCTGGTTCGGAACACCGACATTCTGGGCGAGTTGAAGCGATTGTCGGCGGGCGCTGATTTTGCCTGGGTTGCGGCAGCGAGCGAGCGGTTGGCGGAAGTGGAACGGGGGATGCGCCGCAATCTTCTGCGGTCCTTGTCGCTCGATGCCTTCGCTACGGCCTTGGAACGAGCGTGATCTGCGTCACTGCGCGGCTTTTGCCTGATCCTCTACCCTCAAGAGCACGTGGCGCCTGCGGGCGATCATGGTACGAGTGGGGGCCTTTTCGAGGGATTGTCTCCGTGGCGCTGCTGTGGTAGCGTAACGGCAGTTTGTCACTCCCTCAGTCTCCACAATCCTTGAGATGTGTTGTGGCGATGTTGCGTGGGATCTTTGCGCCACGGATTCGCGCCCAGGTGAACCGATGAAAGAGCCAGCCGAAGCATATTCGCAGGAGCGGAGTTCGCAAGCGGAGTTCGCGAGCCGGAAGCTGATCCGTCCGGCGTTCAACCGCTCGGAAACGAATCACGGAAGAAACCACAACCATGCGGCTCACGGCCCCGGCGGAGGCGAATCGCGGGGCGGCGGAGCGAAGAAGGCAGTGCCGGCGGAAACGACGCACGCCGAGAACTTCTACTACCAGAAGCAGATGCAGTCGAAAACGCAGATGGTGGTGGTGCTGCGCGACGGCGAAGAACTGCATGGGGTCATCGAGTGGTATGACCGGGCGTGCCTCAAGCTGGTGCGCGATGGATCGACGAACGTTCTGATTTACAAAGCAGCCATCAAGTACATGTATAAGGAAGGCGAAGAGGCGCGATAGGGCTCTGGTTTCTTCTCTCGCCCGGTGCTTTGGCACCGGGTTCTGTTTTTGGTGCCTTCCGGAAACGTTCGACCGGACCGTGCGGGTCCCTCCCCCTTCCAGAATTTTCTAGCAGCGACTAGGATTGTGGGGTCAATTTTCTAACCCATCCGTCTCGATCGAGGGAACCATGATCCGCTTCAAGGTAAACGGAAAAGAGAAGACGTTTGACGGCGATCCCGAGATGCCGCTGCTGTGGTATTTGCGCGACGTGCTCGGGCTAACGGGAACGAAGTTTGGCTGCGGCGTGTCGATGTGCGGCGCCTGCACGGTGCACAAGGACGGAGAGGCGATTCGCTCCTGCACCACCGCGCTGAAGGACGTGAGCGGGGCTGAGATCACAACAATCGAAGGCATCGCCGTCATGCATCCGGTGCAGAAGGCGTGGATGGAGATCAAGGTGCCGCAGTGCGGCTACTGCCAGACGGGGCAGATCATGCAAGCGATCTCGCTGCTCAAGGACAACAAGCATCCGAGCGACGAGGATATTAACAACGCCATGACGGGCAATCTCTGCCGCTGTGGGACCTACCAGCGGATTCGGGCGGCCATCCACCAGGCTGCGAAGGAGATGGCATGAAAATCATCGAGAATGTGAGCCGTCGCGGATTTTTGCAGGGGGCGCTGGCGAGCGGAGTTTTCGTGCTGGGCGCGCGGCTGGTTCCGGATGCGTTGTGGGCAGCGGACGAGCCGGCTGCTCCGGCTCCGCTGCTACCGAGTTTGTGGATGGCGATTGCGGCCGACGGGACGGTGACCATTGTGGCACATCGTTCGGAGATGGGTTGCGGAAGCCGCACGGCGCTGCCTCTGGTGCTGGCGGATGAGCTCGGTGCGGACTGGAAGCGGGTGAAGATCGAGCAGGCGTTGGGCGATCCGAAATACGGCGGGCAGGATACGGATGGGTCACATTCGGTGCGTGACAGTTTTGACCTGATGCGAGAAACGGGGGCGGCTGCGAAGCTCATGCTCATCCGCGCGGCGGCGGTTAAATGGGGAGTGCCGGAGAACGAGTGCGGGGTGAGTGAGCCGCACTTCGTGACGCACAAGGCCAGCGGGCGTAGAGTCGGGTTCGGCGAACTGGCGGAAGCGGCGGCTGGTCTACCGGTTCCCAAACGCGAAGACCTCAAGCTGAATCCGCGCAGTGCGTGGCGGTATATCGGAAAGGACAACAACGTCCTTTACGATCTTCCGGACATGCTGACGGGTAAGGCCGTGTTTGGCATGGACGCCAAGATGGACGGCATGGCGTATGCCTCGATCGAGCATCCTCCGGTGCTGGGCGGGACGATTAAGTCGCTTGACGACAAGGAGGCTTTGAAGGTTGCAGGCGTGAAGCAAACCGTAACCATCGATACCTTCAAGCCCCCACATATGTTCCAGCCCCTGGGTGGGGTGGCGGTGATTGCCGATAACACCTGGGCGGCGTTTCAGGGACGCAAGAAACTGAAGATTGACTGGGAGCACGGACCGCACGCAGCCTACAACAGCGACCAATACCGCAAGACCCTGGCGGAAACGGCTCGGAAACCGGGGGGGCACGTGGTGCGCAGCATCGGCGACGTGGATGCCGAGTTCGTCAAGGGCGGAAAAATCATCGAGGCGGAATACTATGCGCCGCACTTGGCGCACGCATCGATGGAGCCTCCAGTAGCGGTGGTGGATGTGCGCGACGGCAAGGCTACCTGCTGGGCGCCGACGCAGAATCCGCAGGAAGTGCAGAACACGCTGTCATCAGTGCTCGGAATCAAGAAGGAAGACGTGGCCTGCCATGTCACTCTGCTCGGTGGCGGGTTCGGACGCAAGTCAAAGCCCGACCAGGTGGCCGAGGCGGCGGTGCTCTCGAAGAAACTCGGCAAACCCGTAAAAGTCGTATGGACGCGCGAAGACGACATTCGTTGCGACTTCTACCATTCCGTTGCCGCCATGTACATGAAGGCGGCAGTGGGCGAGAATGGCATGCCCACGGCGTGGCTGCAGCGGTCGGTGTTCCCGCCGATTGATTCCACCTTTACGGCGGGCGCGCAGTATGGCGATGGCGAGATGGACCTCGGCTGGGCCGATGTACCGTTCGATCTGCCGAACCATCGCGCAGAAAATGGACCGGCGGATTTTCATGTGCGCATCGGGTGGCTGCGCTCGGTCGATAACATCTATCACGCATTTGCGATGCACTCGTTTGCGGACGAACTGGCGCACAACGCCGGGAAAGATTCCGTCGAGTACCTGCTCGCCCTGATCGGGCCGGACCGCAAGATTGACTTTACCGGCAGCAAGTTCACGAACTACGGCGCTTCCTTTGACCAGTACCCCTATGACACGGCGCGTCTGAAACGCGTGGTGCAGATGGCAGCGGAGAAAGCCGGTTGGGGCAAGCGCAAGATGGGCAAGGGGCGCGGCTTGGGGATTGCGGCGCACCGGTCGTTCCTGACGTACGTGGCCACTGTGGTTGAGGTCGAGGTCGACGGCAAGGGGCAGGTGGGCATCCCGAGCGTGTGGACAGCGGTGGATGCGGGGACTGTCGTCAGTCCGGATAACGTTCGCAACCAGTTTGAGGGAGCGGCGGTGTTCGGCACGAGCCTGGCGCTGTTCAGCGAGATCACGGCGACCAACGGCGTGATCAACCAGAACAACTTCGGCAACTACCGGCTGACGCGGATGAACCGGGCGCCGAAGCATGTCGACGTGCAGATCGTGGATAGTGAGGCTCCGCCTGCAGGTGCCGGAGAGCCAGGCGTGCCGCCATTTGCTCCGGCGCTATTCAACGCAGTGTTTGCCGCGACGGGGAAGCGCGTACGGGAGATGCCGTTGGCGAAGACGAAGCTGGTGTAACAGGACTGCTACTGCGCAAGGCGGAAAGACGAAACGCCACAGCGCGAAATAATTTGCAGTGAGGTCCGAAACCGTGCCCGACAGAATTGACCTTGCGTTTGCGGCACTGTTCTCCGTGGTGGGAGCCGTGCTGGACTATTTTGTGTTCTGGCCGCGCATGCGGAGAGCAATGGAGAGCGGCGTTCCGAGGGCGCGGATCCGTGCCTACCGCTTCCTGATGGTGATGGAATGGCTGCTGGCGGGGTGCGTGTGGGCCCGGTGGCTGGCGCTGGACCGGACGTGGGCGTGGCTCGGGCTGGCTTGGCCGGAGGGCTGGCGCCAGGGCTTGAACTGGTTGGTGGTTGCAGCCGTCGTGTGCTTGCTGGTTGCGCAGACGCGATCGCTGGCAAAACTCAGTGAGGAACGGCGCGTGGCACTGCGCCCGAAGCTCGAACATGTTGCGACGCTCCTGCCGCGCACTTCGGAAGAGCATCTCTGGTTCGTTGCCCTGAGCGTGACCGCAGGTGTGTGTGAAGAGCTTCTGTATCGCGGATTTCTCATCTGGGTACTGCGACCGTCTCTGGGTTTGTGGCTGGCGGCGGGAATGAGTGTGCTGCTGTTCGGAGCCGCTCACTCTTACCAGGGGGCGAAGGGCACAATTCAGGCGACGGTAATGGGAGTTATCTTCAGCGGACTCACGTTGCTGACAGGTTCGATCCTGGGCGCGATGGCGGCCCATGCCCTCGTCGATATTCTGGGCGGAACATCGGGATACCAGCTCCTGCGAGAATCACCAACGGCGTGACGGGATTACTTTCTCTTGGCCGTAATGGGAGGACTTAACGGGCGCCGGATGGGAACGAGCGCGCCCTTCGAAGGATCGGCGGCGAGGTTGGCGCGGGTCAGGACTTCCTTCTGGATGTACTGCACGAAATCCTGAATCTGGTATTGCATTTCTTCCATGCGCTCGCGCATCTGCAAAATGATGGCGATGCCCGCAATGTTCACGCCCAGGTCGCGGGCGAGCGAGAGGATGAATTCCAGCCGCTGCAGGTCTTCGTCGGTGTAGAGGCGCGTGTTGCCCTCCGTGCGCGAGGGCTTGAGCAGGCCTTCGCGCTCGTAGAGGCGCAGGGTCTGGGGATGGATCTCGTACATCTCGGCGACGGACGAGATCATGTAAGCGCCCTTAGATTTACGCTTGGTCATCGTCCTCTAATTTACAACAGTGCTCGCGGCGGACCTATGCGATCTGCCCGTACTCCTGCCGTCCGACTTTGTAGGCTTCGCGGACAAAACTGGCAAGGACGCGGTCGATGTCAGAAAGTTCGGCGAGACGGATGCGGTGGACGTAGTCGCTGGGCGGATAGAACTCGATCTTGTACAGGCGAGCGTGGTCGCGGCGACGCTTGAGCCAGAGGCCGACGTCGAGCCATTTCTTGCGCACGATGACGCTGACAAACCGGCCGCGGGTTTGGAAGACGATGCGCGTTTTCTGGGCGTAGACGGTGGCGGGGCCGACGTTCTGCACCTGCTTCTTGAATTCCTGGAACAGGCGTCGCACCGCGGGGTCCTTGCCGCGAAAGTGGTCGGCGAAGCGGTACCGCCCGCAGGAGTGCCACAGGTTGCGGGTCACGAAACGGTGACCGCAGCGCGGGCAGGTCCATAGCGATTTTCTTGGCATCGGCCGGACTCCGTGGGGTATTGTACGCGGGCGTAACCCAGCGCCTAAGCAGTTCCTATGCCGGGTGCGTCGCGGGTAGACTGAATGCTTTCGGTGAACGCAGATAGCGGAGCCTAGGGAGGTCCATGCCAGAACTGCCCGAAGTAGAAACGGTGGCGCGCGGACTCGCCAAGCGCATCACCGGCGATGTCATCGAATCGGTGTGGATCGGCGCCAAACGGCAGCCGCTGAAGTCGCCGGCAAGACTGATTGCCGACACGCTCGAACACAAACGCATCGCCCGTGTAGGACGGATGGGGAAGCATATTGTGTTCGAGTTGGCGGAGGGTGATGGCGGAGTGGCGGCGGAGGGAAAACATGCACGGGCGGGGACGCCCGTGCCTCCATTGATGCGAGCGCAGTGGATCGTGCATCTGGGGATGACGGGGCGGATGCTGGTGTGTGACCCGGACCAAGCGGCGGTCAAGCATACGCACCTGGTGGCGCGGCTGGCATCGGGGAAGGAAGTACGGTTCATTGATCCGCGAATGTTTGGCAAGCTGCAGGTCGTCGAGCGGGCGGACTTCGATCCGGGCGGGCGGGAGCCGCTGGAAACCGATCGTGAGACGTTCATCGCCATGTTTCGCGGGCGCAAGACCCCCATCAAGAGCGCCCTCCTGAATCAGAAACTCTTACGCGGGATCGGAAACATCTATGCCGATGAGGCGCTGACCCGAGCGGGCATCCGGCCGCGACGGCGCGCCTCCTCGCTGACACGGGATCAGCTGGGAAAGCTTTTCGCTGGTGTACAAAAAGTATTGCGTGAGGCCATTGCACTGGGCGGATCCTCAGTCTCAGACTACGTAGGAGCCGACGGCGAAGAAGGGTTCTTCCAGTTGCAACATCGCGTCTACGGACGGGAAGGCGAACCATGCCTGAAGTGCAAGGCGGCAATCAAACGCGTGGTGATCGCGGGCCGAAGCAGCCATTACTGTCCGAAGTGCCAGAAGTGAGAAGAAGACGGGTTTTGGATTTTAGATCCTTGATTTCAGATTCCGGCGACGTTGGCGTTACGGAGTCCGAGAATTTGAGCTACGAAGCGAAAGCTAAGAGCTGGAAAGCTCAAATCAATTCAATAGGCACACATCTTGCTTCCTATGACGACTTTCGGAATCGGCGTTGATCTCGGCGGTACCAACCTAAGGATTGCGGCCATCGATGAGGAGGCGCAACTGCTGGAGAAGATTACGTTGGGGTCGAAGGCGTCGCGCAAGCGCGATGACGTGATCGATGCCATGTGCGTGGCCATTCAGACGCTGGCCAAAAAGTATTCGCGCCATGGGAAACTCGCCGGCATTGGCGTAGGCGTCGCGGGCATTATCGATCTGCGAAGCGGCATGGTGCGCGGATCGCCGAATCTGCCGGGTTGGATCGACTATCCGGTACGCGCCGAAATCGAACACCGGTTGAAGACGGCCGTGATCCTGGAAAATGACGCCAACGTCGCTGCCCTGGGCGAGAAGTGGCTGGGTGCGGGGCGCGATTATGAAGACATGGCCATGATCGCACTGGGCACGGGCGTGGGCGGCGCGCTGGTATTGAATGGACGCATCTGGCACGGCATGAACGGCATGGCGGGAGAGTTTGGCCACGCTACCGTGGAACCCGAAGGCCCGCCCTGCAAATGCGGTAATCGGGGATGTCTGGAGCAGTACGCGTCGGCCACGGCGATCGTGCGCATAGCGCGAGAAGCAATCAGCAGCGGACGTGGCGGGGCACTGAACAAAGCGGCGAAGAGCGACGGTGGGTTGCACGCGCAGGCGGTCTACGATCTAGCGATCCAGGGCGACCCCGAGGCGCAGAAGATCTTCCGGCAGGTAGGACGCGCACTCGGTATCGCCCTGGCATCCATGGTCAACGCGCTCAATCTACCCATCTACGTTGTGGGCGGCGGTGTTTCGAGCGCGTGGGAGCTGTTTGCGCCCAGTATCTTCGAGGAACTGAAGCGGCGCTCGATGGTGTACGCCGCAACCGCCCCGGCGCGACCGATGAACCGCCGTTCCGGCGCGTCGGCAAGAGTGAAGCCTTCTCCCGCGGCGCGCAAAACGATCATCATGCGTGCCGTGCTCGGCAGCGATGCCGGACTGTTTGGCGCCGCGCGCCTGCCGATGATGCCGCAATAAGCGAACGATGAGGACGATCCGAGTCATCGACCTGGAGCTGCCACCCGAGATGCGACATCACAGCGCATTGTGATAAGAACCGCAGAGGATGGCCGGGCCGGCGCGTATCATCAAGAGATACGCCAAATCCAGGAGTTCTTAGTGACCGCGACACACCCGAAGGGCACTCACGCGCGCGTCCTGCTCAGTTCAGTATTTGGTCCCTACGCACAAGACGATCAATTCGGCAGCCGCGCTATCAACCCCATGGAGCTGTATCACAATCAGGTGACGCGCGCGCAAGGCGCCTTTTCCCTGCGCATGTTTCACCGCTCCTGGGGAATCATGATGATCCAGGCGAACATTTCCGCGCCTTGCACGGTGCTCGATTTTCCCACGCGCGAAGCTTTCGTCCGCGAATTGACGACGCACCAGTATGACGTGGTGGGCATCTCTTCCATCATTGTGAACCTGGGCAAGGTGCGCGAGATGTGCCGCCTCGTGCGCGAACTCTCGCCGCAGTCGGTAATCGTGCTGGGCGGGCACGTCAGCGCGATCCCCGCGATTGAGAAGCTGGTGGATGCCGATCATGTTGTGCGCGGAGAGGGCATCTCGTGGATGCGCCACTACCTGGGCGAAGATGAAGCGGCGCCGATTCGCCATCCCGCGATTGTGTCGGGGCTGCGAACGCGGACGCTGGGGATTCGTCTACCCGAGAGAAAGGGAGCGACGGCCGCGACTATCATCCCTTCCGTGGGCTGCCCGGTGGGCTGCAATTTCTGCACAACCTCATCTTTCTTTGGCGGCAAGGGGAAATTCTTCAATTTCTACGAAACGGGCGAAGAACTGTTCCGCGTCATGTGTGAAGCCGAGGCCAAACTCAAAGTGCAGACGTTTTTCATGATGGATGAGAATTTTCTCCTGCATCGCAAGCGCGCCCTGGAGTTGCTCGAGCGCATGAAAAGTACCGGCAAGGCCTGGGGGATGGCGGTATTCGCCTCCGCCAACGCAATTCGTCAGTACACCATGAGAGAACTCGTGGAACTAGGCGTGTCCTGGATATGGATGGGCCTCGAGTCTCCGCGCGCCTCTTATGGCAAGCTCCAAGGCACCGACACGCGGGAACTCACGCGGGAGTTGCGCGAACACGGGATCCGGGTGCAGGGCTCCACCATCATCGGCCTCGAGCATCACACACCCGACAATATCGCAGGGGAGATTGAGCACGCCGTCAGCCATGACTCCGACTTCCATCAATTCATGCTGTACACGCCAGTGCCGGGTACGCCGCTGCATCGCGAGATGGAAGAGCAAGGGCGAATGCTCTCGCAAGTGGACCCGGCGGACATCCACGGACAATTCAAGTTCAATTTTGAGCACGCAGCCATATCGCGGGAGGACTCAAAACGCTTTCTCGATTGGGCATTCTGGCGCGATTTTGAGCGCAACGGGCCCAGCCTCTACCGCATGTGCCAGACCGTGCTGCAGGGATGGAGACGTTACCGCGACGATCCCGATCCGCGAGTGCGCGAGCGCTTTGCGCGAGAGGCGGCAAAACTGCGCAGCACCTATAACGCGGCCCTGTTTGCCATGGAGCGGCAATTCCGCGAGGTAAACCACAGCGTCAGTGAGCAGATCCACTCCCTGCGCAAGCAGGTGGAAAAGGAATTTGGGGTGGGCACGCGCCTGAATTCCTGGATTCTGGGTCCACTACTCTTGTGGAGCACGCGCCGCGAGGAACGCCGCCTCGCTGCCGGAAAGACCTATGAGCCACCCTTCTTCGTCGACCGAACTAACTGGTCGGAAGCTGAGGCAACGGCTGGCTGAAGCGGTCCCTGATACGAACCAGCGCAAAAAGCGACGCGGAGGACCCCGCGTCGCTCAAGAAGATCAATCTGGCTATGCTGTCGGTTCGGGTTGCGGTTCGTCTGTAGTAGCCCATCCCTGCGGTTTGAGCAAGTAGCTCACGCCGTAGGCCGCCACGCCCAGGCCGATCACGAGAACACCGAAAGCGAACGAACTCATGCCTAGAACAGACTCGTGCTGGCCGCGAATAATGGAGAACACGAGCAAGGCCGCCGGTGGCACGCCGATGAGGATGGCGCCGGGCAAGCCTCCGGGAACGCGGAACGGACGGTGCAGGCTGGGCTCGCGCAGGCGTAGAGCAACGAGCGCGACGAATTCCAGCATAAGGCTTGCGCCATAGATCAGGATATCGAGCGTGACCAGGCGCTCGAAACCGAGACCCAGGCAGAGAGCCCAGCAGAAAGCGAGAAAGAGGATGGCGACCCACGGAGCGCGGCTGCGCGGATGCAGTTTGCCGAAGACCTGGGGCAGCATGCCATCCTGCGCCATGGCGAGGGGTAGGCGCGAGTAGCTCATGACCAGGGCGTTGAACATGCCGAAGCCGCTCATCATGCCGCCGAGAATGAGTGCGGCACGCAAGAGTGGACCGCCGAGCATGCCAGCAATGTCGGCCCAGAAGCCGGTGTCCCAGGCGGAGGGCGAAAGGCCGGTCATCCACATGGCAGCGACGGGAACGATGTAGCTGAGCGCGACGATGCCGACAGCCACCAGCATGGCGCGAGGGTAGGTGCGCTGTGGGCGTTCCACTTCCGTCGCGATGGTGGAGGCGTTGTCCCAACCCATGTAGTTCCACATGCAGATGAGCAGGCCGCCAAGGATGTCGACGTTCGAGGTGGTCGGCCTAGTGACGACGTTCGCCAGCGCGCCCAGCTTGAAGGGCGCGAGCACGACGATGGCAACGAACGGGGCTGAAAGCGCGAGGAACATCCAGAGCGAGGTCGTGGAGACGACCTTCACGCCGGCGATGTTCAGTGCGCAGCAGGCGATAACGACCGCGAGGCCCACGAACCAGCCGCGGTTCCCTTCCGCAAACCACGGGAACATGCGGGTGAGGTAGACCACGAACAATGTGGGATAGATGGCCATGTCGAAAATGGAAGCGGCCAGCGAGAGCCAGGCTTCCTGGAATCCCCAGAAATTGCCGAGAGCGCGACGCACCCAGGCGTAGTAGCCGCCTTCTTTGGGCAGCGCGCTCGAAAGTTCGCCGATCATGAACGCGGTGGGCAGGCTCCAGAGCACGGGCGTAAGCAGAAGGATCGCGATGGCGCGCAGGTAGCCGGCGCCATGCACGGTGTCTTCTGTGCCGTAAGTGCCGCCGGAGACCATGAAGAAGGTCGCAGCGACCAGGGGCCACAGCGTGAGGCGAGAGAAGTTCCTTTTCTGGGATGGGACCGCGGAGGGGACGATTTGCGGTTTCCAGGACGTGGCGCTAGCAGTTGCCAATTTCTATGGCTTCCTCCTCGAGCGACTCACTCTCACCACTCCGTCTCCCTTGAACCGGGGCTCCCGGGTACTTGCGATTTCCGGGCATTTCGGTGGAGTTAGTTCGCAGTCGCAGAATACAGTCAATTGGATGCGCTGCAACAAAAATCTTCGAATTTTTTTTGGCGGAGGAACAGGGGCGAGGGTAACGAACCCGTGTTTAACCGCAGAGGGGCACAGAGGATCGTTGGTGGATTGTCCTCCGAGGGAGGCCAAACCTGGCCTCCGCAAGACCGCCCGCTCGGCCAGGAGGAGGACTGGACAAGGGCCGGAGCGCATGCTATTTTGTATGTACAAATATGTACTTCTATTATGCGCTTTGTCTGGGATGAGCGGAAGAATCGCCGCAACCGAGTCAAGCACAAAGTCAGCCTTGAGACTGCGGTTCTCGTCTTCGACGATCCGCGAGCGCTTAGCCTTCTCGAACGCGTGGTGGAGGGCGAGGAGCGTTGGCAGACGCTGGGGCTGGTAGGAGGCGTAGTCGTTCTGCTGGTGGCGCACGCCTACCAAGAAGCAGATGGCGAAGAAGTCATTCGCATCATTTCGGCGCGCAAGGCGACCCGACTAGAGAGGGAACGATATGAGCAAGGCGAGTAGGAAACAGGCGCGAGAAATCGCTGTTTTGGCGGCTCTCAAAGACCGAGAGATTGACCTCTCCGATCACCCCGAGATCAAGGATTGGGCCGGGGCGGTCGTGGGAAAGTTCTATCGCCCGATCAAGAAGCCGGTCACCGTGCGGCTGGACGCCGACGTTCTCGCTTGGCTGAAGGGTCAGGGCAAAGGTTATCAGACACGCATTAACGCGTTGCTTCGTGCCGCCATGCAGGGCCAGGGACGGCGTAAACGCGCGTAGGTCCCCGCAGGGCTCCTCTGTGGTTAAACGCTCTTCCAGAGCTCTGCGCGGGGGTCTTCGGGATTCAGCTTGGCCAACTCGCGCAGGAGTTCTTTCGTCTTTTCGTCGCGCGGCAGGGGGACGGTAATAGTGACTTCAACGATCTCGTCGCCGCGCTGGCCTTCTTGGGTGGCTGAGGGGACACCTTTTTCGCGCAGGCGGAGCTTTTGCCCGGAGTGGGTGCCGGGCAGGATGCGCAGCAAGGCGCGGCCGTCGATGGTGGGAACTTCAATCTTGGCGCCGAGTGCGGCTTCTGTTGTGGAAACTGGAACGGTCAGGTAGATGTCGTCGGCTTCGCGGCGGAAGACGGGATGCTCGCCGGCGCGAATGATGACAAACAGGTCGCCGGGCTGGCCGCCGTGGGTTCCGGCGTTGCCTTTGCCGGCGAGGCGGATGCGCTGGCCATCGCGTGTGCCGGCCTTGATGCGAACTTCCATTGGCTCGGTGCGGGTTTGCACGCCCTCGCCGCCGCAGGTGGTGCAGGGACTCATGTTCTTGCCGGTGCCCTGGCAGCGTGGGCAGGGGGTGTTGAACTTCATGCGGCCGCCGGTTTGGGTGACCTGACCGGTGCCGTTGCACTGCGGGCAGACTCCGGGCGACTGCAGGAATCCCTGGCCGTGACAGGTGGAGCAGACGTCGCGGCGGGCGATGTTCAGGCGGATGACTCCACCCTTGATCGCTTCCCAGAAGCCGACGCGGACTTGGTATTCGAGATCGGTACCGGGCTCGGGGCCTTCGGTGGGAGCGGCGCCGCGGCCGGTGAAGATGTTCGAAAAGACATCGCGGAAACTGGGTCCGCCGGTGCGCGTGGTTTTCTTGCCGGCGCCTTCGAAGAGATCGGAGAAATCGAAGCCGCCGAAATCGAAGTGTGCGCCACCTTCGCCTGCGGGTTGGCTGCCGGGATATCCACCCGGAAAGCCACCAGGACCGGTGCCGCCACGGGCGTAGGCCTCGGCGGCTGCGGGGTCGATGTTGTCGGAGTAAAAGCCGAGCTGGTCGTAGACCTTGCGCTTCTTCGGGTCGCTGAGAACCTCGTTCGCTTCGGAGATGACTTTGAACTTTTCTTCTGCTGTCTTGTCGCCGGGATTCACGTCGGGATGGTACTTGCGGGCGAGCTTCTTGAAGGCTTTGCGGATTTCCTCGGTGGAGGCGGTCTTTTTGACTCCGAGCGAAGCGTAATAGTCTTTGTTGGCGGTGGGCATGTTTTAGCTGTCAGCCGTCAGCTCTCAGCTTTCAGTCTTCAATCCTCAGAATACAGATTGGCCACGGATGAACACGGATTTTCACGG
>Ga0075017_100000654_pt1 | contig 19748 bp, 21 predicted proteins | sample AleBraG_ABR_2012_FD_71475 | JGI IMG/M metagenome (GOLD analysis project Ga0075017, IMG submission 71475) | Freshwater sediment microbial communities in response to fracking from Pennsylvania, USA - Alex Branch Run_MetaG_ABR_2012 | ecosystem: Environmental > Aquatic > Freshwater > Creek >... | reverse complement strand
AGGCGTTCGAAGGGCTTGAGCTGGGTGAAGGGAAACCTTCACGCCCAGTTCTGAGAGGGCCGGGCGGCCGCAAGGCCGCCTGGCTACTCGGTAGTAATTCGGCAACTTGGGGATCACTCGTGATCCAGGCACAATCTTCGGTCACAAGGTCATTGCGCCCGTGGTCCCGGCAGGTGCTAGTCTGGCGTAGCAGCCGATGAACAACCGTGAAATCCAGGCAGCTTGGAAGTATCACGACGGCACGAAGCACTCCTACTGGAGCATCCGTAACCATCCTCACTTCCTGGACTGGGCGAATCGGCCATTGTCTTTCAAAATCTATCCAAAGATAGGGCCTCTTAAGCTGCCGCGGGACGTGCCGCAAACAGGAGTGGCCGCACTCTCCGCAATCTCAGAACCAGCGCCTTCGTCACGAGCTGATTCGATTCCTGGCGTTCAGGATCTGGCGCGCCTCCTCTATTTCTCGGCAGGGATTACCAAAGAGCGTGCATATCCAGGTGGAGAGATCTACTTTCGCGCTGCAGCTTGCACCGGAGCTCTCTACGAGATCGAACTATACGTCGTGACTGGCGATCTCCCGGGTTTGGATGCCGGCGCGTATCACTTCAATCCGGCGGATGTATCTCTGCGGCTTCTACGAAAAGGCAATTTTCGAGGAAACCTGGCTCGGGCTACGGCGATGGAAACCTCGATAGCTCATGCGCCCGCGACGATCATCTGCACCGGAACGTACTGGCGGAACGCTTGGAAGTACCAGGCGCGCACCTACCGCCATTTCGGTTGGGACAACGGCACCTTGCTGGCAAATATGCTGGCTGTTTCTGCGGCCTCGGGGCTGCCGGCCGAGATCGTGCTCGGATTTGTGGACGCCGAGGTGAACCGCCTACTCGACCTGGATACGCGGCGTGAGGTTTCCTTGTGCCTCGTACCGATCGGGCGCACATCGGAGAGTTCGCTGCCGACACCGAGAGAGGTTCCGGCGCTTGGCCTGGAGACGGTGCAGCTTTCACAGCACGAGGTCGAATATCCCGCCATGCTTGAGATGCACGACGCGTCGTCGCTTGAGTCCGTAGAGGAAGTAACTCAGTGGCGGGGGAAGCCACAGGTCTTTCCATCTTCCGATCCGGCGGGGGAGGCCGTTCGCCTCCCGCGCCTGTGGGAAAAAGAACAACCGAAGGACACGATCGAGCAGGTGATCCTGCGCCGCGGCTCTACTCGAACGTTCGACAAGGCGGCATCCATGACACTGGCACAACTTTCTACCATTCTCGACTACGCCACGCGCGGTCTTCCGGCTGACTTCCTTAAACCTCCCGCCGCACTGCTCAACGATCTTTACCTGATCGTGCATGCAGTGCAGGGGCTCAAGCCGGGCGCTTACTTCTTCGGGCGGGAGCGGAACACTCTGGAGCTTTTGAAGGAGGGGAATTTCCGTGCCGAGGCCCATCATCTTGGTCTGGAGCAGGAACTGCCGGCGGATGCCTGCGTGGACATGTTCTTTCTCGCCGATTTAGAACGCATTCTCGAACGATACGGGAACCGCGGCTACCGGGCCGTCCAGCTGGAGGCGGGCGCAGTCGGCGGCAGGATCTACCTTGCTGCGTATGCTCAGCACCTGGGTGCGACCGGGCTGACCTTCTTTGACGATGATGTGATTAACTTCTTTTCACCGCAGGCAAAAGATAAGAGTGCCATCTTCCTGCTCGCGATTGGCAAGCCGCTGAAACGCAAACTACAGTAGGGCCAACTCCGGGGTTGTCGGCAAACAGGAAGTAATGGGGATCCCTCGGGGTGGCCCGTTTACCAGATGGGATGAGAAGGCGCTGGCATCCTAAACTGGAAGTGGCAGGTTCTTGACACTTCCCATAATACAATCTAATATTTAGATGTTAATGGAGGAGTTATGCAGAAGCAAAGGTTGAAGCTGAAGCAGGCAAGCGCTGTCCTGCAGATTGAACCGAAGGAACTACAAAACCTGGTCCAATTCGGCGTTGTGAAGCCCAAGCGGCTTGAGGGAACGTACTTCTTCGACACGAACACTCTTATGGTAGCCAAGGTGGCGTTCTGTCTGAAGGAGTCGTTGGGGACGGGCACGAGTGTTTTGTCCAAGCTGATGGACGTATTTCTTGCATCGGAAGAGGAGTTCAAGTCAGACAATCCGAAGTATATCGTCTTTAAATGCCGGCTTTCAGCCGAGGAGGACCCCATAAAGGTCGGCGTGCCGTTCCGCGCACTCGGAGAACAGCTCCAAGAGCAAATGATACGGGCTGACCTGTACCGGGATCTGCCTCGCGGCCGCAAACGCCGGGGCTGGAAGAAGGAGTTTCTGGAGTGGCTGACCGAGGCGGCTAAAGAGATCGGCGAAGTCTCAGACGAGGAAATCTTGCAGACAGTTCGCGCCTACCGTAAGGAAAGACGAGCGCCGGAGATCACCGTTGTCGCGGAAAGCTAAGAAGCAAGAGTCTCGCGGCGTGGTTGACACTAACGTGCTCGTAGCGGGCATTTCGGGTTTCAGAAAGCCATATGTCCGGGGCAAAAACACTAGCGCCGATGTGTTGTTCAAATGGGCCGAAAAGGGCAATTTTTGGCTTGTGACGGAAGACATTCTGGATGAGTACAAGGAAGTCTTGAAGCGGCTTAGAGTGCGATCAACTCTAATCGGCGCTGTGATCAATCTTATCCGCGAGCGAGCCGAACCGGTGAACATTCACGCCTCCTTTGAAATCTCTCCCGATCCCAAGGACGATCCGTTCTGTCTCTGCAGCGAAGAAGGGAATGCAGATTTCATTGTCACCCTAAATCCCAAGGACTTTCCGCAAGAACGGCTCAGGGCAAAGGTCATTTCACCCGAAGACATGGCGAAGTAGGCGGCGCTGCCGCTTTTTGATGAACACGTCGGTAGTGCAATTCAGAACTGGACGATTGAGAAGGGAAATTGAGAGACGTCGCGAAGCTCGGGCTGGCCCGAATGCGCGATCACCGATTTGCAGTTCCGAAGATTGATGAGACGAGAAATGCATATGGTCCCCAGGGTTTTCCCCATACTTGCCAGATGGCGCGCGCTTAACCTGCTTCCGTTCAGTGGTTTCTGAACAGCACTCCTGCCTCCCCGTGTTTTTGCATATTCGTCATGCGGCGAACTTCCCGAAACTAAACGACTTGCGAATTGAGACCTCCTGTCTGGCGGAATTCCACAGGTGGGTTTTGAGTGAAGAGAGCTTTCAATAAGTTAAAGAAAACACGCCAGATGTTTTGGTCGGGGCGCCCGGATTTGAACCGGGGGCCTCCTGCGCCCAAGTCAGGCGTACTATCTCTTGGAAGTCCTTCCTTTTCAATCTTGTTTTTGAAAACAAACGAGTTAGAAAAATATTTGGTAGTGGCACGATGTACGGAAATGTGGCCGCGCATGCGCAGAGTCCCCCGAATTTTCCCCATAGCGAAATAACAGCGAAAGTGTTCCGATCGGTTTCCGCCTCTTGATAAAACCAAGCCTTCGGTTCGGAATCGAAAGCCTCGATGTTCCTACAACGGTCTAGGAAACCGTTGCTCGCGTGAGAAAGGTTGGCGAGATACTTGCCTGACGAGCTGTTCGGTTGCTCGACGCCGCCCGTTGATATTACGCGACTTGGCGCTCGTCTGCGCTTTTCAGGTGCCGTTTAATGCCCAAAAATTTTGCACGCCGACGTTGAAATGGACTTATACACGCTCCCCTAAATCGGGCAACATGTCAGCCAGGATGAACTGATGCCGGGTCCTTCCCCAAGGATGCCGGGTGACCCACTTGTCCTCAGCTGGCCAAGGGATCCTTTGCGAAGCAAAGGGTGGGTCTCTCCCCCTTGTACATTGCCCGCCAAGCCTCCCGCCTTCGTTCGATCGTCCGGCATTTCGAGTCTTTGATGTTCTCAATTTCGAGAACATTACTGGCGCCGTGAGCTGTGAAGCTGGTGCTCAATCAGGACGCTGGCTCGTACAACGCTTCATCCTTTACACCCTTGATCAACAGCCAGCCGATGATCCCGATCTCCCCCAGGCCATAGAGCGGCGCCGCGCCCCAAAAGACGAAGCGGTGGTAGGCCGGGAAGACGAAAGCGGTGGCGGCGCTGACCAGGTATGCCGAGGCTGCGACAAGTACGAAGACGCCCACCAGCCGCGGGATGAAACGGGATTTGTATACGAGAAGCCCCAAGGGAAGGAGCCAGAGGCCCGAATAGGCGCTCATCGCGTCCACGCCCCGGCTGGACAAACCTAGAAACCCCAGTGCCAGGGCGTCCAACTGCGGTTTGTCGAATGCAGACCAGTAGCTGCTTCCATTCAACAACACCCGCGGAGCGAGCTGGGTGAGCGTGAGGGCAAACCACATCGGGACCTGCACGAGGACCATCGCTACCAGCACGCGCGCCTGGTTTCTGTCAACGTCTCTGAACAATTGATACAGCGTCATCGCCAGATAGATGTACAAGACCTCCACCAGCAGATCCGAGGCGGCCCAGAGCCGGAAGAGCTGCGGAGCGGATACGATCCGGACTGCTGTGCCTGCGGCATCGCCTGGTACGACAAACCTCCCCGGGAAGTACACGAGGCCGATGGCGGAGAACACCCCCATCGCCAAGTAGAGCGCGCCCGCGAGTCTTGCTGTTTGTTTGCGTGAATTCATATCCTCTCTCTTTCTCATTGATTACTGTCGCCTGAGGTCCGGTCTCGCCCTTGCTTCAAAGCGCAGGCCGAGTAAACCCCATCTCACGACACGCGCTTTAAGCCTTCCGCCGCTTCTTTCAAGCCGGGATTGAGCTGGAGTGCCGCCTCGTAACTCTGCTTGGCTTCCGTCTTTTTCCCCTGATTTTCGTAGATCTGTCCGAGGCGATAGTGTGCATTGGCGAGTTCGGGCTCAGTGTCCTTCGGCTGGTACTTCAGATACTTCTTGAGCGCCTCTTCTCCGCGGGCAAAGTTCGATAAGCTGAGCGCCGCGACCTGACCGAGGCGGAACCACGCGGGCATGTATGCGGTGTCGAGCTTCAGTGCTTTTTCGATCTCTTCGAAAGCGCCGGGGTAGTTTTTGTCTGTGATAGCGAAAAATGCCCCGAGCGCATTGTGGGCGCGGGCCGAGTTCGGTTCCTCGCTCACCTCGGCGAGGTACTCGTTGCGCGCGAGATCAATCTTCTTTTGCAAGGTATAGATGCGCACGTAAGCGCGATGGCCCTGGAACGCGTCGTTCCGCTTGATCTCATTGGCTTGTTCCAGCGCCTTTGCCTCGCTGCCTCCCATCATCGCGGGCGCCATGACATAGACGTCGATCAACATGAAGCGGGCCTCGATGTGGTTGGGATCGAGTTGCACGGCGCGCTCGGCCTCGTCCTTCATCTTGCCGCCCATGGACATCTGCTTAAGCGGATTTCCCGTATTCTGCCCAATCGTGCCGTATGCCCGGGCGAGTCAGTAATGAGCATCGGCGCTGTTGGGCCGCACAGCGACAGCTTTTTCGAAAAGCTCGGCTGCATGTTCCGCGTCACCGCGGCGTAGCGCCGATTTCCCTTCGGCGAGGAGCCCATCGGAATCGTTTTGTGAAAGGGCGGCGGGAATGAAGAAAGCGAGTAGCGCCATGACGAGTACAGCGGTCTTCATAATGTCTCCAGTGACTCGACGAATTGGTCCTTTGATTTGCATGCGGGAACAGGGCCCAAAAACCTTGCTGTGTGGCCGGAACCCCCAGGTCAAGCTCACGTCGCCTAGCACTGCCGCAACCCAGTTGCAGAGGTGCATGACACCGACTGATTTGGCATTGCAGCGAACGCCGCCGTCGGGAAGCTTCAATGTCTATAACGCGGGGCGCGCGATGTTAATTACAGGCGAAGTTTGATTACTTGCAATAGTTGTCGCGCCGCCGGTTCTTGTAGACTATGATGATTGACGCTCGGACTGCGCATCAGTAAGCGCTGCAAAAAAATTCAGAAATAGGATCATGTGGTTTTCGGTGGTGCGCAGTATTGAATAAAATTGCTATAGAGGAGCGCTTGTAACGTTGGAGAACGGAGCCTCGCAAGCACGGTACGTGGTCGCCAAGTGCAACCCGGCGATGTACTTGTTTCAGCTGGACTCGTGGAGCGAAGCTTTCCCACGGCACTGGCATGAAGAATGGGGTATTGCAGTCATCCAGCAAGGCATCAACCGTTTCTGGTTCCGGAGTGCCTGGCACAATGCGGGTCCAGGCAGCATCGTCGTGGTGCCGCCTGGTGAAGTGCATGACGGCGGGCTGATGAAGGACGAGGTGTGGGGAGAGCGCATGTGTTACGTTCCCGTCGAGTCCATGGCGCGAATTACCGAAGCCCACACCGGGCGTCGCCAGGAGGCCCGCTTCTCCTCCCCAGTCATTCACGACAAATCGCTTGCCCGCATGCTGCTTCGTCTGCACCGAACGTTGGCAAGTGAGGACCCGACGTTAGATCCGCTGGAAGCCAGCGACTGCCAAATAAGTGGTCTCGGAGCGCTCGTGGAGCGTTATGGGAATGCGCCAATCCCCGACCGCCAAGATGTGATCCCAGAAAGAATCAGGAAAGCACTGGAGTTGCTGCATGACAATCTGGCGCTGAAAGTCACGCTTGAGGAGCTTGCGGTGCGAGCCGGCCTGAGTCTCTACCATTTCATCAGGGCCTTCCAGAAGCACGTCGGCCTTCCGCCACACGCGTATCTCAAGCAGCTGCGCATCAAGCGCGCGCAGTGCCTTCTGCGGGCGGGACACTCCATCGCCGATGCCGCGCTTGCTACAGGGTTCTCCGACCAAGCCCATCTCACGCGCGAATTTCGCCGCAGCCTTGGTCTGACACCTGGACGGTTCGCGGATGCACAACCTTGTGCCTCCCCTCACGGGACACGGTGAAGGACAAATTCCAACTTGAGTATGTAGGACCGAGCGGACAAGCAACGAGCCCGCGCCGCGCAGCCGAACTCTGTAGCAATTTTTTGCAAGACGTTCCACTTCCTGCTACTGCAATCTGCCGGAGACATGAGCGGACAGACCAGCCCGGCGGATTTCGAGGAATTCTACCCCGTCGGTTGCGACGCGCTGGCCTGGATTGCGGATTATCTGCGCACCATTCGCACACGCTCTGTGTTGCGGCTACTGCGCCGGGGGATCTCCTGGCTGTCCTTCCGAAGAGCGCACCAGAGAATGGCGAGGGGCTGCCGTGCATCTATGAAGATTTCCTCCACATTGTGGACAAGTACTCAACGCACTGCAATCACCCGCGGTACTTCGGCTATTTTAGTTCCTCGGCCGCTCCTCCAGCGATTCTTGCCGACTTACTTGCCTCCAGCGTCAACGCAAACCTTATGCTCTGGAGGACTGGGTCTGCAGCAACAGAGATCGAAGAGCGCGTCGCAGAATGGCTTCGGGAGTGGCTGGGCCTGCCCGACACGTGGCGCGGAATCTCCTACGAGGGTGGTTCCATTAGTACGCTGCATGCGCTGGCGGCAGCGCGTCACCGAGTCGTGCCGGAGGCTGCGGAACAGGGCGGTTCCTTGCGCTCTTGGCCCCGACGTCCGGTTCGCAAGTCGCCGGCACAGAAAATGGGTCCAATCTTGAGGGCGACTTCAAGATTCTCTCCGGCGTTGAGCAGTTGCCAGGGTCGGTCAAAACGGCATTCGCGGCACTGGCGCATCAGGCTCAATTCGAAATGGCTGACCCTGGTCGCGACTTCCAAGTCACCGACGTTATTACGCACGAAGGACTCCCTCGACGAAGGTTGATCTTCGCGGGCATTTCTGACAGAGATTGCTTCATCCATTACGAAATGGGTGGTAGAGGACACTCGTTTTACGTCGTCGTTTTTTCGAGAGGACCATCCGAGGCGACGTTCATGTGGGGAAAGGCGCTACCAACACCTGCTGCGAACATCGCCGAACTCAGGTCCCAAATTCGCTCGATGTACGGGCCACCTAGCAGCAGTCTGATGTATTAGCACACCTGAACTAGCTCCAGATGCCATGTTTCCAGATGGCCTGTTCCAATTGCCACGCGAGTACACGCTTGATGGCAACGGCTTCGACCTCTTCGCGAATTTCTTCCTGTTCTAGAAGGCTGTCGAAGGTTGGCCCACTGTGGTCCGTTCTCTTCAGCTTTTTCCTTGGTTTCATCGGCATTCCATTAGCTGCCTGCGACTATACCAGTGCCACTTCGCGGTCGAAATTTGGCTTCTTTTCCGCGTGGAGCTTTAAGGCCACGCCGCAAACCGCAGCGACGCGTTCTAGCATTGTAAGCGAATGTCCGGTGTATTCAGCGTCTTCCAGGCGTGCAATCACCGACTGTGTCGTTCCAACCTTCCTGGCGAGCTCGGTTTGGGTGAACTCCGCACCCTCCCGCATCTCGCGCACCAGTAAGGCCAGATCAACCTGGTGCAAGGTGCGCCCGAAGGTCTTACGGTAGGTGACGCTCTTGCGTGCGCGCTGCTCGACAAATTCGCTGTGCTTATCGCGTTTCATATGCCCAACTCCTTCAGGATAGCTTCTTTTTCTTTCTGCGATCCCGTGTAACGGTTTCGGTATTCATCCAGAGCCTTCTTAGCTGCTCTGCCCTCGCAATCTCGCCCGGCGGGGTCTGCTCCGTCTTCTTCTGGAATCCTGACGTAACCACGATCAGCATTCCTGGCTGGAAGAAGAACAGAATCCGGAAAATCCGGTCGAATTGCTTAACCCTTAGTTCGAATAAGTCACCCGTGAGCTTCTTCACGAACTTTCCCTGCATCCGGTTACCATAGATGCGCAGGCGCTCGATAAAGGCGTCTATGCGGGCCGCAGCCTTGTCATCCAGCGAATCCACGAACTCTCGGGCCGGTGCCCGCCCGTTGGGCAGCTCTACATACTCAATCGTGAATTCGCCGCTCCATTCCGAGACTGCCTCATCGAATTGATTATCGCATATTTGCTATAATACAGTCAACGATTCGGTTTCGCAACTCTCCCTCTTCGACCCCAAAAACCACGATTTGCCCCTCACGTTTTTCGTTTTTCCTGCCCCTTTAGTGGGTAGAGGGCTTTTTCTCCGGTTCCTATCATTTTTCCGGTGAGGTTTTCTGGATTCCAGCCCAACTGCGCGTCGACCGCGCAGAGTATTTTGTCCGCGCGGCATTTCGCAGCAGGAGGTCACAGCGATGAACAAACTCCCGCGACGGCAGCGTGGAACGGAGCGAGTAGTCCTGACTCCGGTCCAGGTGCGAGACATTGCTGCGGCGCTGAATGAACCCGCACGTTCAGTCACGTTGTTGCCGATGCTGACAGGATTGCGAGTAGGGGAGTTGCTTGCGCTTCGCTGGGGAGTATTGATTTGAAGTCTCGTTTGCTCCGCGTAGTCGAGACGGTGTATGACGGGCACTTCGATCAACCGAAAACGAAACGCAGTGCGCGAACCATCCCGATTGGGACTGAGACGGGAGTCATTCTCGCCGGCATCTGTCCCGCCGCTGTTGACCCAAAGGCGCTGGTATTCGCTACCCGCGAGGGATTGCCGTTGGATCGCTGGAATCTCTTGCGCAAGCACCTGAAGCCTGCCGCAAAGAAACTAGGGTTTCCTGGTGTCACGTGGCATCTTCTGAGGCATAGCCACGCAACGATGCTCGACTCTGCGGGCACGCCGATAGGAACGATGCAATCGCTTCTAGGGCATTCCATACCGGACATCACGCGCGAGATTTATTTGCACGCGATACCGGAAGAGCAACGTCGCCCAGTGGAAAGTCGAGAGGCTCGTACTTGGACCCAAATGGCCCAAGTTCAGCCTTCGACGCAAGCAGCGTCAAGCAGAGTGAATTGAAAACAAAGTAGTAAATGGTCGGGGCGTCCGGATTTGAACCGGAGGCCTCCTGCGCCCAAGGCAGGCGCGCTACCAGGCTGCGCTACGCCCCGACTGGTTTAAGTCTTCATTCTAGCGTGATTTACGAGTTTCATTCCATAGCTCATCACGTCGACTGAGTCACAACTGTGCCAGAATCCATTTAATTCGGACGTTTTGACACAGCGAAAACCGAAGAGTTAGGTCCGCAATTCGTTAAAGCTCGTAATTCGATTGAACCGATGGAATTCTTGGAAACCTCGCCGATGCCACCAAAGCAGGCGCGCTATTCAGATTCGAGTTTTTGATCGAGTGGTATTTAGGGCTGGAGCGTAAAGCAGCTGGCGTGACAGGTCGTCGTTCAACTGGGGCGACCGTGTGCTCGAGCCAGGCGCGTTTGTCCTTCTTTGGCGAAGGGGGCCTTAGATGTGGGGCGCGGAAGGGGACCACGGACCGCTGTTGTGCCATACCAGGGGAAACCTTTGGGATGAGCTAATTGATTGCAGTGGGAGCAAGAGGAATTCCGTCAGGTCAGCGTTATCGAGATTGCTCTTTCTGACGAAGGCTTGCCATTGTTTGGCCTTTTGCGTGTCGCGCGAGAACTCTTCCGTTAGCGCAAGCGGTGTGTCTGTCGGTACTTCCATTCGTCGGCGCTCGAATGTGGCCTTGATCGCATTGCAAAGGAGATCGCCATTAAAATCGAAATGTCGGGCGAGTTTCCAGAGATCGTAGAAGTCTTTCATTCGGGTGTTGACCAACCCCAATTTCACGAGTGCCTCAAGCTTCTCGGCGACGACAGTTTCCTTTGGATATGCCATTAGGCGGGCGCTTGGGAAATCGAGCATTCGTGGATATTCAATTTCCTCAGGTGCGGGCACGATGATGTCGCCGAAGCCCACATCCACCTGCATGTGAATCTGGGTGCGCTCCAAGCGAGCTATGAAATTGATGCGGAGTCCTTCGTATTCTTGTTCTTCTTTTATCCGTGCGACACGCAGGGACTTGGGGTCAAAAATCAAACCATCATCTTCGACTGGTTGGCCGATGATCTCGGCAAACACTTGTTTGATTCGAGTGATGCTGTTGTCTCCTTGGCCTTCGAGATCCAAGTCAATCAGCAGGGCCGCGTCTATCAAAAGAATCTCGGTCCGAACACAGTCAAGCTCGCCGCGGCCATCACTCAATACGATCCCGATCCAAGCTGGAAGCTAGTCGACGTGCAACCTTGAGGGCGGTGTAGATCGCAATCACACCGGTATTTCTTCGAGCCTATGCAAGAGCCAGTGAACGTCGAAGCCAGCCTGGTACAGATCCAAAAGACCACCGATGAGCCCGGCGTAGTCGTCAAGAACTCCGTCAACGCTAGGACTGCTTGCACGGTAGCTGCGCCAAAGCTTGCCCGTCTTCGAATCATAGAGATGCGTTTCCAGAAGCTTTCCCGTCACCGACCCGGATCTGAATCAGCATCCTGCTATCAAACAGGTTTACCTGCGGGAATGCGGGCTGGACAGAGTGCGCGAGGCCAGGTACCGGAGCCTTGTGGTTCCAGACGTCAGGGACCGCCTCCGCTTCTCTCGATGTTCCAAGTCCGGTTCAGTGAAATCGTCGTTCTCTCGGCTGCCCTCATCAAGAGCGCGAAGGCTACGGCGAAAGACAAAATCATGAGCGACTTGAAAAACCGGTTTGTTATTCTCGCCATATCCCGTTTCCAGATGCCCCGAAAGGCTCTTTCAATTCCTTTGAGTCAGCCACCACTTCTCGATTTCCTCCAACGTCCTCCCCTTAGTTTCTGGAATCCTCCGCCATACAAAGAGGAACGCGGCTATCGAGACAGTTGCGTAGAGCAGAAAAACACCGGCGGCAGTAAATAGGTTCACTAGCGAAAGGAACGTCAAAGTAACCAGGAGCGTCCCGCACCATAGGGAGACGGTGGCGAGCGACATAGCGCGGCCCCGTACGCGCGTTGGGCAGATTTCCGACATCATCACCCAGGTCCCGGTGCCCACCCCGACGGCAAAGCAGGCCACATAGGTAAGAACAAAAATCAACACGATTGCGCCCGCGGCTTGAAAATGAATTGCCACTGAAACAGCCACGAGAGAAAGAGCCATTCCCGCGAAAGCCGACATCAGCAGCGGTTTTCGTCCCGAGCGATCAATCAAAAGCATTCCGACGATGGTGGCCACAAAATTGATCGCCCCGATAATGACGTTCGCCCACAGCGCGGTGCTGGCGGTCTGGTGCGGCACATGCTCCAGGAAGACGAGCGAGCCATAGTAGATGATGGTGTTGATGCCGGTGAACTGGCTGAAGAGGGCGATCAAGATGGCCACGAGCAGCGCCTTCCGAAACATTGGATCCAACAGGTTTCCGCTCTCTTCTGAAATGGCGGCACGGATGGCTTCAATTTCCCCGGCGGCAGTTTGCGGACCGACGATCTGTGAGAGAAAGTGTTGGGCTTCTTGCTCTCGGCCTTTTTGCATCAGCCAGCGCGGACTTTCGGGAATGAAGAGCAGCGTCAGGAAGAAAAGTACGGAGGGAAGCGCAGCTGATGCGAACATCCATCTCCAGTTCGCGGGCCCGGCACCCATAAGCAGGTAATTGACGCTGTAGGACAGCAAGATTCCGCTGACAATCGCCAACTGGTTGAGCGACACGAGGAGACCGCGCTTCCGTGCCGGTGAGATCTCCGCAATGTATAAGGGCGAAAGCGTTGAGGCGATTCCGATGGCTACACCACCCAGAAGACGGGCGACGGCAAACTCAATCACATTACGCGGCATCGCCGCACCGATAGAAGAAACGGTGAACAAGGCTGCCGCGCCCAACAGGACCCGCTTCCTTCCAAACCGGTCGCTGGTGAAGGCAGCCACGCTGGCTCCGACAACGCATCCCAGAAGAAGGCTGCTGGCGGCGAATTCGGTTTGCGAATCACTCAACCTGAACTGCTGCTTGATGAAGACGATCGCACCGTTAATGACCGCGGTGTCAAAGCCGAATAGCAGCCCACCAATCGCGGCCACCATCGCCGGCAGGTAAAGGTAGCGGGCTGAGCCTCGCTGTGGCTGTTCACCAGTTCCGGGAATGTTCGTAGTCGGATCCATAGTCACAGAGCAGTCTCGGGCGCTCTTTTACTCCGCTCCGGACGAGCGTCCCATCCTCGCTTCAAATGGAAAGCAATCCCTGCTTTAGAAAAACCAGCCCCGCCGCTCCGGCAACACCGCCATAGCCAGCAGTCTTCTGAAATACAATCGGAACTTCCCGGCCCAGCAAGATTCTGGTCCGCTTGGCGATTTTGTCCTGGATCGGAGCGATCAATTGCGGACCGGCAGCCGCGATGTTGCCTCCCAAAATGACAATCTCGGGATCGAACGTGTGCAGGAAACTGACCAGGGCGGCCCCCAGGTATTCCAGCGCCCGATCAATGACACAGCGTGCGCTCTCGTCACCCTCGGCGGCGGCGCGGAAGATGGCCTCGGTGTCAGGACGCTGGCCGGTGGTGCCCGTTGAGAGTTTCGCGGGCGCGGCACGGTGCATGTGGGCCCAATAATCGGATTCGATGGCGCGCAAGGAAAAGTGCGTCTCCAGACAGCCGTAGTTGCCGCAAATACAGAGCCCGCCCCAAGGATCAAGCGTGACATGACCCAGGTGGCCAGCCGCACCGCTCGCGCCACGCAGAATCGCGCCATCAATCAACGCCGCTCCGCCGACCCCCGTGCCCAGCGTTAGCATAACGACATTCCGCAGTCCGCGGGCGGCACCCCAGAGCACTTCGGCAATGAGCGCCGTGCGCGCGTCATTCTCGGCACAGACGAGCATGTCGCCCGCGGCGATGACCTCGCTCAAGAGCTGCCCTTCCAGGAAATGCAGATCTCCGGGCAAGCTCTTAACGCGGGATGAGCCGGCATCGATGATCCCTTTGCATCCAATGCCGATCCCCCGCACAGGAAGCTTGGCGCTTTTCAAGACGGAATGAACGAAGGCGCGCAAGGCATCGGCGGTACGAGGTGAGGGCTCATGAAAACTTTCGAGCAGTTCTCCACGGATTCCGACGATAGCGGCTTTGATAGCGGTTCCGCCAATGTCAATGCCAACTGCCAAAGGGATATTTGAATCGGCGCTAGACAGTTTTTCGCTCACGATGGTTTGTGCATTATACCCACTTTGTGCAATTCTACTGGACATTATGGCGATGACCGAAGACGCGCCGCGCGGGCAGAGTGAGGTTCTCGCGCCAGCAACCCCGGCGACAAAGGAGCCAAAAATTATCTGTGCGTGATCCAGCCCCCAAAAGTATTGCGGCCGCCCGCAAGCAAGCAGGCACGGCGTTCTTTGACCGGGCTATGAGCCGGCTCCAGGAGTTAAGGCGCACGCAGGCCGATGTCATTCAGAAGGCAGCGGAATTGTGCGCGGACCGGATTGCCCGCAGCGGACTCGTCTTTCTTTTCGGCAACGGCCACTCCCGGATGATGTGCGAGGAGATGACCCCGCGCCAAGGCTGTTATCCCGGGTTCGTAGCCCTGGTGGAGCTGGCACTTTCGAATCATACAGCTATCATCGGAGCGAACGGCTTGCGCACTCCGCTTTATCTGGAGAATTACGAGGGCTATGCCGAGCAGATTTTGCGCAGTTTCCATTTTGGCCCGAATGATGCGTTTATCGTTATTTCAACGAGCGGCATTCGGCCTGTTGTTGTTGAGATGGCGATGGGCGCGCAAGCCCGCGGGCTGCCGGTGATCGCTATTGTTTCCAAGTCCCACTGTGAAGAAGCAAAAGCGGCGCACTCTTCCGGAAAAAAGCTTACTGATTGCGCCGACCTGGTGATCGATAATCTTTCTCCGCCAGGTGACTGTGTCCTGGAGTTGGAAGGGCTGGAGTGGAGGACAGGGCCGGTGTCCACGATCACCGGCGCGATGATCATTAATATGATCCGTTGCGCAGCCGTCGAAGCGCTGCTCGAGCGTGGAATGCGACCGGTCATTTTGCCGAGTCATCAGTTCGTCGGCAATACCAGCGCCTCGGAGCAACTGGAAGCGTTCTACGAGGCGTATCGGCAAAGCCTCAAACACTTGTTTGAATAAGGCACCGTGAAGGAAGTACTCCTAGTCACCGGCTCGTCGGGGATCGCGGCTGCCACCGCGCGTTTATGGGCAGCCGAACATCCAGTGTTTGTCGTGGGGATCAACGAGCAGGAATGTCGTTCGCTGGCGACGGAGCTGGGCGAAGCGAGCTTCGCGGTCGCAGACGTGAGCGATGAGGCTGCGGTCCAGAAGGCGGTTGCCGCGTGCCTAGAGCGATTCGGGAGAATTGACGCTCTGTTCAACGTCGCGGGTGTTAGCGCGCGAGCGGTTGGTGATGGCCCGCTTCATGAATGCAAGGCGGCAGCCTGGGACCTGGCGATGGATGTGAACGCCAAAGGCACATTCCTGATGTGCCGCGAGGTACTTGGAGTGTGGACGAAAAGGGAGCAAGCGGGAGCTATTCTCAATTGTGGAAGTGTGCTGGCGCGTCACCCGCAACGCGAGCACTTCGCGACCGTGGGATACGCCGCGAGCAAAGGAGCGATCGAAGCGATGAGCGTGGCCGCCGCAGCGTACTATGCTCAGGGCGGCATCCGCATTAACGTGATTGCGCCCGGTCTGGTGCGCACTCCGATGAGTGCGCGAGCCCAGTCAAATCCGAAGATCACTGAATATCTGACCCATAAGCAGCCATTGACGAAAGGTTCGCTTAGCGCCGAGGACGTTGCCAAGACTGCTTGCTTCCTACTGCGCAGTAGCTCCGGCCCAATTACAGGCCAGATTGTTAATGTCGATGGTGGTTGGGCGGTGAGCGAGTGAGTCCCAGAAGCAAGAAGGCAACAGTTGCGCGGGAAGCCCAATCCAAGGGCCGAGATCTGGGGAAACAACGCCGTCCTCTGCAAACCACGGTGATCGGAAGTTATCCGTTTCCAGGATGGCTCGAGTTTGCGTCGGCCCATCTGGAGCAATTCGGTGAGGCCGACATCGAAGAATTTCGCACTGACGCTGTGATCGCTGCGATCCACGATCAGCTCGCCGCGGGACTGGACGTCATTACGGATGGCGAGCAGACCCGTTATGATTTCAACCTGTCGTTCTATGGCCGGCTGGAAGGTCTCGATTCGAAACCGTTTTCGCCGCGCCGTTTCGGTCCACCCGCCCACGATCAACGCGGAAAATACGAGGTCACCGGACGATTAAATTGCAAGCACGGCCTGGGAGCGGTCGCGGAGTTCAAGGTTCTGCAGAAGATCGCGCCGCCCGGCCCGGTGTTGAAGGCCAGCGTGCCTGGACCCTACACATTGAGCGGCCGAATCATTCCGGGCGGTGCTTACAAGGACCGCTGGGACGTAACCGAGGCCTTGATTCCGATTGTGCGGGAAGAACTCGAGCAGCTGGTGCAGTGCGGTTGCCGCGAAATCACACTGGACGAACCCTCGATGAGCTGCTACGGGCACCGCGAAGATCCTCGCCGGTTCGTGAAGATCTTTACCGAGACCGTCAAGCCGATTCTCAACCATTGCCGACTTTCAACTCATCTTTGCTTCGGCAACTACAAAGGCCGCGCGGTTGGCCCGCGGCGGTATGCGCCGCTGTTTCCGGCTTTCTTCGAACTGCCCGTGGATGAAATGCACCTGGAGATGGCCAGCCGTGAATTCGCGGAAATTGAGATGATTCGCGAGATCGCGGAGAGCGGTATTGACGTGGCTGTCGGAATCATCGACGTCAAGAGCTATTACATCGAAACCCCCGGCGACGTCGCCGAGCGGGTGCGCCTCTGCCTGAAGCACGCGCCTGCTGAGAAACTCGCCTTCGCGCCGGACTGCGGACTCAGTCAAACCGCCCGTTGGGCAGCAAGGCAGAAGTTGACTAACATGGTGGGCGGCGTCTCCATGGTGCGGAGAGAACTTGGACTCTTGTGATCCCGTCGCTGCAATCCCACGACGCGCTGCTTGCAGACATACAAGCCTCCAACCGGCGGGACGGCAGTTTTCGCTTGTGGTGGCTGGGACAGAGCGGCTTCCTGCTGCAATGGCAGGGCATTCACGTCCTGCTCGATCCCTATCTTTCAGACTCGCTGACCAAAAAATACAGCCAAACCGACAAGCCACACGTGCGAATGACGGAACTGGTCATCGATCCCGCGCGGCTCTCGATGGCCGATATCGCCACTTCCACGCATAACCACACGGACCATCTCGATGCGGAAACGCTCCGTCCGATCCTTGCGGCAAACCCAAGCCTGAAACTTGTGGTCGCGGAAGCCAATCGCGCAATTGTGGCAGAGCGGCTGATGATTGAACCTGCAATGCCGATCGGCGTGGACGATGGGACTTCGGTCGAGATCTCGGGGATCCGATTTTCTGGCATCGCGTCGGCACACGAAACCGTGGAACGAGATGAGCACGGCCGCGCGAAGTTCCTGGGATATGTAGTCGAATTCGGCGGCTGGACGATTTACCATAGCGGGGACACCGTCCGATATGAAGGAATGGCAGAAAAACTGAGACCCTTCAGAACAGACGTTGCTCTCCTTCCCATAAACGGACGGGCGCCAGAACGGCGCGTTCCGGGCAATTTATTCGGACCCGAAGCGGCCCAGTTGGCAAAAGATATGGAGGCGAAACTGGTCATACCGTGCCATTTCGAAATGTTCGAATTCAATACCGCTTCGCCGGACGAATTCATCCACGAATGCCGCAAGCTGGGACAGCCCTTCAAGGTGCTACGCAGCGGGGAACAATGGCACAGCCGAGTGATCGAAAGACCTTGCCAATAAGTCGACTTGACATAGCGGGGAGGCAGATTCAGGGCTCTTGCTTGTGCCCTTCGCTTCTTTCAATCAACTGCTGCACCGGCTCAACGACCATGAGCAATAGGTCAGCTTTTGGAGTTTTTGCCCGCTCCACGAGTGCGAGTTGTTGCTCCCTCCATGAGTTCGGGGAGGGCGTGGATTTATCGAGGTCATCGAGCGCAAGTAGGCCAGCCGCTGCGAGGGTGGAAAGGTCTTCGGAAAGGGGCGCGAGTTCGTTCAGCAGAAAGGATTGGTCCAGAAGAGGATGTAGTCTGGCATCGTTGTCACGCCAAGCAGTGAGGCGTGTTCGAATCTCTCCTTCAGCGGCCTTGTCCTTATAGCGGCTTCCGATAAATGTCTGCACGGCATTCCGGAAACGCCGCGCCTCATCGCTCTCTGGAAGGGCTACATCCACCAGTCGGTTCAAAGGGCTTCGAAAGTCCCAAGCGGTCTTCAAGCTGTTCATGCGTGTGTAGTCCTTCACCGGCTCTACGACTTCCGCAAGCGTGCGAAGCGCAGCAATGCCGTTTGTTCCCGCCATGCGGTAGAACGCAGGAACCATAAAGGATCGGTGAGTCAACCCGAGCCATTCGAGTCGCCAACTTAACTTATCCAGTCTGGTGTACATGGAGTCTGGATCTTGCTCTTCGGGCGACGACCACAGACGTTCTGCAATCGCAGCATTGCGCGGCCAGATTCGCGAATCGATGTTCTCGGGAGTAACCCACTCCCCCCACATGCAAGCCTCGCCACCGATGATGCGACTCTTCTCCTCTGGATTCAGCGAAGCAGCCGCGCCGCTCATGGGGTCCACGGCATAGTGCCGCGAAGCCGGCCACATCAGGTCGAGGTAGTAACCGAAGGAGAGCAAGCTGCGGTAGCCTTGTTGGGCCGCGATTGCCAGGGACTGTTGCCCGCGCCAGGACTGCACAACAACTGTCTTGGGCAAATCTGGATGCATCACTTCATCCCATCCCATCATGATTTTGTGGTGCTTGCTCAAGATCTTCTGCAGACGTTGATTGAAGTATGCTTGCAGATCCTGGTTGGATTTCATTCCATGAGAGTGGATGAAGGCCTGAATTTTGGGGTTGGCGTCCCATTGGCTGCCGTTAACCTCGTCTCCGCCAATGTGAAAATAGTCGTCCGGGAAAAGCCTAGCCATTTCCTCAATCAGCTTGTCGATGAACTTGTACGTCTCTTTCCGGGTCGGATCTATGAGGGCATCGGCGCCACCGGGTTCAAGCTTATAGGGTCCCGGCGCGCTGGCTAGTTCCGGATATCCGGCAAATAATGAACGGCTGTGGCCCGGCATCTCGAACTCAGGGACTACGCGGATGCCGCGGTCACCGGCGTAGGCCACGAACTCGCGAATCTCAGCTTGGGTGTAGTACAGTCCGTCGGACCCTACTTCCTGCAGCCTGGGGAAGCGCTTGCTCTCGACACGGAAACCCTCGTTGTCGTACAAATGTAAGTGCAGAACATTCATCTTCACCGCTGCCATTCCATCGAGGTTGCGCTTGAGTACGTCCAGGGGAATGAAGTGGCGGCCGACGTCAATAAGCAGGCCCCGCCAAGGGAACCGAGGCCTATCCTTAATCGCCATGACGGGCATGGCAAATCCGTTTGTGGTGGTTTCCACCAGTTGAAGAAGGGTCTGAAGGCCATGCAGGACACCCAGAGGACTGGGCGCGGTGAGCCTCGCACCTGACTCGCTGATTACCAGCTCATAAGATTCATCCTCGCTGAGGCTTTGCACTCTCCCTCTACCGTGAACAGCATGGATCAACAGAGTCGGTGTGGGCGAGTCGACCACTTTTTGCTTGAGGAACATTCCCGTTTGGCGGGAAAGGTCGGCAATAAATCTATCTATTCCTCGCTCCAGTGTTGCATCCTTAAAACCCGCAATCGCAACTGAGAAAGATTGATCCACCGCCAACCGCCCAACTCCGGGCAGAACAGAGGTTGGCATGGGTATGAGGTTGAGCCCGTGCTGGGGTTGTGCCACGGCATGAGATGCAAGGAGAAGAGCCGCACTGGCGATCAGTCGGATTCGCATGTTTTGTACAGGGTGTCCCCGCTTCCAGAATGTAGCCATCCAGTCTAATTCACCGAT
>Ga0075017_100000653_pt1 | contig 19756 bp, 15 predicted proteins | sample AleBraG_ABR_2012_FD_71475 | JGI IMG/M metagenome (GOLD analysis project Ga0075017, IMG submission 71475) | Freshwater sediment microbial communities in response to fracking from Pennsylvania, USA - Alex Branch Run_MetaG_ABR_2012 | ecosystem: Environmental > Aquatic > Freshwater > Creek >... | reverse complement strand
GGTCCTCTACGCCCGCGTCCTCTACGTCCCCGTCCTCTACGTTCGCGTCCTCTACGTTCGCGTCCTCTGCGTGGTACAAGGGCTACTCCTACGAGTCCACCGCCGGGCGAGATCTCGCGGTGTGCATTGCCAAGGGCGTCACAGAGCACTTCGATACCTCGGTGAGTGCTGCCGGCATGAGCCTCGCCGTCCTCCGAGAGACCCGTATGCCCGCCGTGCTGCTCGAGGGGGGGCCCGCTGAGGTCGTCGTCGAGCGAACAGGTGCGCTGGTCGAGCTGATGCTCGGCGCGCTCATCGAGTGGGCCGCGCCACTTGATGCCACGCTCCCGGACACCGATCGAGGCTGAAGCCTTCTTGGAAGATTTTTACACTTCCTCAGAGCTCCGCTGAGCCTGAGGGCCAGCGAAGGTGCCTTGACGCCCTTCGCTCCATCCTCGGGGGTGCTCCACGCTCTCGGTGATCTGCGTGACATCCAAGCAAGGCTTTCGCGACCAGAAGGTAGCAATCCACAACCTAAGCCACAGGTGTGGAAAGATGTCCAGAAGCCCTTGAGAGATCCCCTGGAGAGGGTGAAGACCCCGGTTCTAAGCCTCAGTGGTCTGTTGATTTCCCAACATGAGACGGTAGATCCTCTCGAGGTCCTCGAGGTCTCCGAAGTCGACGGAGACCCGACCTCGACGTCCAAGGACCTCCACCTTGACCCGTGTGTCGAGGTAGGTCGAGAGGAGCTCTTCGAGCTCGAGCACCCCCGGTGCGGGGAGCGGCTTCGGTGCTGTTCTGCGCGGCTCAGTCGCCTTGCCGTCGGGTATGGGCTCGATGGCGGCGGGAGCTTCCTGTTCGACAGGGGCAGGCGCTCCGCCAAATCGCACGAGCTCCTCTGCCGCTCGGACCGACAGCCCATCGGCGACGATCCGCTCGCACAGCTCCTCTTGCAGCGCTCGATCGGGAGTGCCGAGCAGCGCTCGGCCATGGCCGGCTGAGATAGCGCCCTCGCGAAGCGAGCTCTGCACGCCTCGCGGAAGCTGGAGCAGGCGCAGGGTGTTCGTCACAGCAGCTCGGCTCTTGCCGACCCTGGTCGCGGCCTCGTCGTGGGTGAGACCGAACTCATCGATGAGCCGCTGGTAGGCCTCGGCTTCCTCGATGGAGTTGAGGTCGGAGCGCTGGAGGTTCTCCACCAGCGCCTGCTCAAGGCTCCCCTGATCAGTCACCTCTCCTCGCACGAGCACCGGGATGGTCACCAGTCCGGCGCGCTTGGCCGCTCGCAACCGCCGCTCTCCCGCGATCAGCTCGAAGGTGTCATCGGCCCCATCAAGCGGGCGGACCAAGATCGGCTGCAGCACGCCGAGCTCACGGATTGAGGCCGTGAGAGAGGAGAGCTGCTCATCATCGAACTCCTGACGCGGCTGGAACCGGTTGGCGGTGATCGCAGTGAGCGGAACCTCTCTAAGGATCTCACCGTCTTCTGTGCTGGTGGTGGTCTCCGTGGGGATCAGGGCCCCCAGGCCCTTACCCAGACCGCTTCGGCGCGCCATTCGCTACCTCCTTAGCCAGGTCTCGATAGGCCTTCGCCCCTCTCGACTGGGGATCGAAGACGGTGATGGGCTGTCCGAACGAGGGGGCCTCGGAGAGCCGTACCGTCCTCGGGATGATCGTGTCGCAGACCTCATCGGGGAAGTGCGAGCGCACGTCGTTGGCAACGTCTGAGGAGAGGTTGGTCCTCGAGTCATACATCGTCAGCACGATGGTGGACATCTCGAGATCCTCGTTGAGGTTCGAGCCCACGAGCTGCAGCGTCGAGCGAAGCTGGGTCAGGCCCTCCAGGGCGTAGTACTCACACTGGATGGGCACCAAGACCTCTTTGGCCGCGGTGAGCGCGTTGATGGTGATCAAACCCAGGGAGGGAGGGCAGTCGATCATGATGAAGTCAAAGTCGTCGAGGATCGGCTCGATGGCCCTCTTGAGCCTCGCCTCTCGGCTGAAGGCCGAGACCAGCTCGATGTCAACACCTGAGAGATCCAGGGTGGCTGGTGCGACGAAGAGGTTCTTGACGCTCGTCGACTCGACGCAGTCCTCAAGGGGATGCTCTCGCATGATGACGTCGTACATCGAGTTCTCGAAGTTGCGTCGCTCGATCCCGAGACCGGTCGTGGCGTTCCCCTGAGGGTCCAGATCGATCACCAGGACTCGGTAACCGAGCTCGGCCAGAGCCGCTCCGAGGTTCACGGTGGTGGTGGTCTTGCCAACGCCACCTTTCTGGTTGGCGACCGCGATCACACGGGGCAGCGCTCGTACCCTCTTGGCACCGTCCCCACCGCCCGAGGGGTCAGCGTCCACGTCGCCTGGGTCCCCTACGCCCGCGTCCTCCAAGTCCGTGCCGTTCGTCACCGAAGGCTCCGCCACCTGCATCGCGGCATCGACGGCCCTCATGGCCTCTGTCGCCTGAGCAGCGATCCCAGGAGCGTGGGCAGGGGGCACCTCTCGCTCAGCAGAGTCTTCGATGCTCGCCGGCACTGCCGCCGGTGGGTCCACATCCTCCACGTCAAACGGTCCTGGGCCCGCGGGCTCAGGAGTGAACGGTGGGGGAGAGGCTTCCTCGGATGCAGCGATCGGCTCCACGGCGGCCTCTTCCACAGGTGCTTCGAGGGCCTCCCCGGGTGCCTCAGCGACCGGCGCCGCTGCGTAGGGCGGGGTCGGGTTCCCAGGAGATTCGGTGGAGGGCTGCAGGCTCTCTACCACGGGGCGGGCGATTGGAGGTGTGGTCTCCTCAGAGACCTTCTCTTCCCCCTTGTTCTTCCTCCAGAGCGGCATCAGGCGGACTGGAGGAGGACTCGAAGCACGGTTGCTATCTTCGCCGGTTGAGACCCTCGCGTCAAGGACGACTGGGGTGTTTCACGTGAAACATTTGCAGAGCATCATCACGACCCCGGGAACCTCAGACCTCAGATGTTTCACGTGAAACATCTCCCCCTGGAACCCAGGGCCTCAACGAAGAGGGGCCGGGGCCATCTCAAGATGGCCTACCGGATCCTCTAGAAGAGTGGTTTCTTCGTGGGAACGCCCACCCGCCGTGCGAAACGCTCTGGACAGAGCTCCGTCTGCGACAGCACAGCGAATCGAGAGCCTGAGACCACCTCCCGCACCGGTCCGAGCCCAGTGCGACGGGTCCCCACCTCTGGCCAGCGGTCCGTCACCTCACCCTCCGGCGGTTCCGAGACCACGAGCTGACCTCCAGGCAACAGGAACGGGGAGGCGCACTCAGCGACGACCGCCGGTGGTCCAAAGGAACGGGACACGACGAGGTCGAAGCTCGATCGGAGCGAAGGGTCGTGACCGAGCTCCTCCGCTCGACCGCACAGCACCTGGACCCGCCCCGCTACGCCCAACGTGGCTACGGCTTCAGAGAGGAAGCCCGTTCGACGCTGCGAGCTGTCAAGGAGGACGAGGGGGATGTTCTCGAACTTCTCGAGGAGCACAAGACCAGGGAGTCCGCCGCCGGAACCGAGATCGAGAAGGCGAGACTTTGGGGTGAGCCCAGACGCAACGATCGCCCGCCAGAAGTCGAGCGCATGCTCAACCTGGCGGGCGACTGGTTGCGGTCCTAGGAAGCCGAACTCACGGCTTTGCTCAAGGAGCGCTGCCACCTCATCGGAGATCGCAGCGTCCGGCACGTCATTCAGCTTCCGGGAGCGATCACCACGTAACGATGGGGCTCCTCACCCTCCGAGCGTGTGACCACGCCTTCGAGCGCGTTGGTCGCATCGTGCACGACCTTCCGGTCGGCCGGCGACATGGGCTCAAGGGCTCGCTCCTCACCGGCGTCGAGCACCTCCTGGGCCACCTCTCCGGTGAAGCGAGTCAGCGCAGCCGAGCGGCGCTCTCGATACCGTGCGATGTCCACCAAGATCCGGTCTGTCTTCGTTGGGAATCGACCCTGCACCACAGTGCGGGTCAGATCTTGAACAGCAGCCAGGGTGGTTCCCTTCGGACCCACCAGCATGCCCAGCCCCTCGCCATCCACGGCCAGCTCGACCGTGTCGTCATCGATCGGGCGGATAGCCACCGTCGCCTCAAGGCCCATGGTTGAGACCAAGCCCTCGAGGAACTCCTTTGCCACATCGGCCTGCTCTTCGAGCGTGACGCCCTCAGCCATGGTCTCCTCCTTCACTGCGGTAGGTGTCTTCGACCCCTCCGCCTTTGATCCACCCGCCGGTCGGTCCGACTTGGGCTTCTCTCCACCTCGGCGGCGGCCGCCTTGACCGCCACCCGTCGGCGAGGCGCCTTCCTCACGAGGACGTCGCTCACCGCCTTGACCGCCTCGGCCAGAACGGGCCCGGGATCGTCCGCCGCGAGCTCGCTTCGGCCGTGGTTCCACAGGACGCACACGGGCTCGCACGCGAGCCTCCACCTTGACTCGTCCGAAGAGCCCAGTCTTTGGCTCATCAACGACCTGGACCTCGGCGTCGAACTCCGCAACACCGAGCTGCTCTAGGGCTCGCTCGGTGGCTGCTGCCACTGAGGTTCCCGTCACCTCAACCCACTCCACGGCTCAGCGGCCCCTTCTCTTCTTCTTCTTCTTCGATCGAGTGCTCTGGTTCAGCGCGGGGGGCTTCGTGGCCTTCGCCGGCTGCGCGCTTGGAGCAGGAGACACCTCAGGCGCCGCCTTCTCCTGGGCGCGTGCCTCGATCACCTTCTCCTTGGCACCACCCTTGTGCACGAGACCCGTTCTGAACATGATGTCCTGCGTAGCGATCCGAATGATTGTGGAGACAATCATGTAAATGAGAACAGCCGCAGGGATGTACAAATAGATGAATATGAAGAGAAGCGGCATGAACTTCTGAATCATCTGCATCTGAGGATTAGCCTGCGCGGCAGTATTCCTCTTGTTCATCTGTGACATTTGGACATACTGGAGAACAGCTGCGAAAGCAACTAATGCATAGAAGGGGAGTGCCGCCCAGAAGGAGCTGTGGGGCGAGAACGGCTTGAGAGCCAGATCAATCCCAAACGATTCCATTTTCCCGTTAGAAGCAATAAGATTGCAGTACATCTTTGATGTATTCGGGATATATCGAGGAGCGATGTGCGTCATCGCGAAGTTCAGGTGACACGCGGCAGGAACAGCGACCTTGGTGGTCGATACGTTGGTTAGACCACGAATGATGTCGTACAGGATGAACAAGAACGGCATCTGCAGGAACATCGGCAGGCAGCCGCCGGCCGGGTTGACACCCTCGGCCTTGTAGAGAGCCATCATCTCTTCGTTCAGCTGCTGACGATCGCCCTTGTACTTCTGCTGCAGCTTCTTGATCTCAGGTTGGATCCGCTGCATCGCCATCATCGAGCGGGTGCTCTTGACGGTCAGGGGGGTGAGGGCGCCCATGATCAAGATCGTCAGGATCGCAATGGCGATGGCGTAGTTCGGGATGATGGCGTAGATGAACGCCAGGATGTTGGCGAAGATCTTGAAGACCGGCTGGAAGATCTGCCCGATCGAGTGGGTGATCGAGTTCGCGATGATGACGTGGCCCATCAGAGCTCAGCTCCTGGGCTCATCGGTACGAGGTCGACCCCGTGGCTGCCGAAGGGGTTGCAGCGGAGCACCCGCCAGAGCGCGAGACGACCGCCTCGCCACAGTCCGTGGGTCACCAAGGCCTCTTCGGCGTACGACGAGCAGCTGGGCACGAAGCGGCACGGCGAGAGCGAGCCTCGGCGAAGGTGCTGATAGCCGTGGACAAGGCCGAGCGCGGCCCGAGCGCCGGGACCAACCTGCCTCGCTTCACTGTCCATCGCTTCGCTCCTTGCTCTTCTTCGTCGCCTGCTCCACCGCACCTTGAAGGTGGGTGGAGATCTCATAAAAGTCCAGGTCAGCGGCCTCTGGGTCGGTCCTGATCAGGTACGCACCCCGAGGGAGCACCTCGCTCATCGCGCTTGCTGCCTCCCGAAGGCGCCGCCTGATCTGGTTCCGCTTGACAGCACCTCCGCAGCGCTTGGAGACCGCGTAGGCCACCTGTGGCCGTCCGTCCACAGAGGGGAGAGGGCTGAAGAGCGCCACGATGGGCCCGCTTCTGCCTCGACCTTCTGGTCGCCGCAGCACGCCGAAGGTGCTGCGGGAGACGACCCGCGCGACGGGGCGCTGGCCCACAGACTCAGACGGTCAGGCTGTGACGGCCCTTGTCGCGACGAGCCTTCAGGACCGATCGGCCAGCTCGGGTCGACATGCGGGCTCGAAAACCGTGGGTCTTGGCCCGCTTTCGAGTGTTGGGCTGATACGTGCGCTTCACTTGGATTGTGCCTTCCGTTCTTGCGCCACCAGAGGCGGTGCGCTCGGCTGAAGTGCTGCCAGCGCGCCAGGGGCGACCTCGAAGGCAACATGCTAGGCGAAAACTGGCCTTCGTCACTAGTCGCAAGTCCGAGGATCGACTAACGTCTGCCGCCCACCGGTGTGAGGCGCTTGTCCACAAGGACCCCATAGCGCGCTCCACACCTGTGGATTACCTTGTGGAGAACATCGAACGGCACTGGAGGGGGCTGTGGAGGAGATCGACGAGATCTGGGGCCGATGCCTCCTTGCACTCCGGGAATCCGTGTCCGATGCGGTCTGGCAGATGTGGCTGTCCAAAGTCACGGCTGTGGAAATCTCTGAGGATAACTTGGTGCTCGGCGTGCCCAACAGCGTGGTGCGAGCACGCATCAACGACCGCTTCTTGGGGCTCATCCGCGACGCTGTCACCGCCGAGGCTGGTCATCCCCTCGAGGTGAGCCTCGTCATCATCGACGACCACGACCTCGATCTCGACCTGCTTGATCCCGAGCTCGGTGAGCTCCACCTGGTGGCGTCACCGCCACCTCCTGCCACCGAAGCCACCCAGCCGGGGACCTCTCGCGCCTCGGGCACCGTGCGCTTGGACCCGAAGTTCACCTTCGATTCCTTCGTCGCCGCTCCCTCGAACCGCCTCGCGCTCGCCGCTGCGCAGACAGTGGCTGAAACACCTGGTCGGGCCTACAACCCTCTGTTCATCTACGGCGCCTCGGGATTGGGCAAGACGCACCTGCTCCATGCCATCGGCAACTGGGTGGTCCAGAACTACCCGCGCCACCGAGTGCTCTACGTCACCACCGAGACCTTCCTGAACGACTTCGTCGACGCCATGCGCTCGAAGACGACCATCGCCTTCAAGCGCCACTACCGAGAGTGCGACGTGCTCTTGATCGACGACGTCCAGTTCATGCAGAACAAAGAAGGCCTCCAAGAAGAGCTGTTCCACACGTACAACACCCTCCACGGCGAGGGGAAGCAGATCGTGCTGACGTCTGATCGACCACCGAAGTCCATCGAGACCCTCGAAGACCGGCTTCGCAGCCGACTGCTCTCAGGGCTCATGGCCGAGATCGACCCGCCCGACCTCGAGACTCGGCTCGCCATCTTGAGAACCAAGGCCTCCAACGAGAACGTGGAGCTGCCCGATGACGTCGGAGAGTTCATCGCCACCAACGTCAAAGACAACATCCGAGAGCTTGAAGGTGCTCTGACCAGGGTCTCAGCCTTCGCGTCGCTGAGCCAGGAGCCGATCTCGCTTGAGCTCGCTCAGCTGGTCCTCTCTGACCTTGGAGCAGAGACGAAGGTCATCACGCCCGACATGATCCTCTCCGCGGTGAGCGAGCACTACGGCTTGAGCATCGACGACCTGGTGGGTCCGCGACGAGCTCGACCCTTGGTGACCGCCCGTCACGTCGCCATCTACCTGACCCGCAACCTCACGGACTACTCCTATCCGATGATCGGCAAGGTCTTTGGAGGTCGTGACCACTCGACCTGCATCAGCGCGGTTGAGAAGATCGAGGGCCAGATGAAGCTGCGTCGCCAGCTCTACGAGCAAGTCACCGCCCTCATCCTTGAGATCAAGAGCAAGAAGTGAAACCTGTGGAGAACCTTGGTGCCGTTCGCTCCTCTCCTTCTGCAACCTGGGGAGTGGATCCTCACCTCTCCACAGCACGCTCGTCGGCGTCGTCTGACCGTGGTCCTTCCTCCACAGCAGCCCAAACGGCTGGGGAGGGGAAATCATGGTCTGAACAGGGACGATCTCAGATTGTCCCCAATCCCCAGCCCCTATTACTGCTGTCTTTTGCTAAGAAGATCCCCCAACGTGGTGACGCCATCCACAGAAAGGAACCGAGCTGATGAAGTTCCGCTCTGAGAGAGACTCCCTGGTTGAAGCACTGGGCACCGCCAGCCGAGCCGTCGCGACGCGCCTGACGATGCCCGTGCTCTCTGGCCTGCTCGTCGAGGTTGCCGGCAACCAGCTCACGGTCACAGGGACCGATGGCGATCTCTCGATCCGCGTCGGCCTGGAGGTCATCGGGGTCGAAGACGGCACCGCGGTGCTCCCGGCCCGGCTGGCCACGGACATCACTCGCTCGCTCGAGCCTGGGGCTGTGACGATCCAAGCGGCTGATGAGCAGGTCGAGATCGGCGCCGCCCGCTCGCAGTTCACCCTTCGCTCGTATCCCGTGGTGGAGTTTCCCAACGTCTCGATCTCGACGAACGCCACCGCTCACGTCCCTGCGTCCGCCTTGGCTGAGGGCCTGCGACAGGTCGTGCGAGCATCCTCGAACGACGACGCTCGGCCTCTCTTGACCGGTGTGCTCTTAACCACAGCGTCAGGGCTGGCGCGCCTGGTGGCCACGGACTCGTATCGCTTGGCGTTGCGTGACCTCGACGGGACTGACCAGATCGCTGGTGAGGAGGATCTCTTGGTCCCCGCTCGTGCGCTGACCGAGCTCCAGCGGCTGATCAGCACGGATGACCAGACGACGGTGGCGGTCACCACGTCACCGTCCGAGATCACCTTTGAGATAGGTCAGGTCTCCATCTCGACCCGACTGATCTCGGGGAACTACCCGGATTACCGCCAGCTGATCCCCGAGAGCTATCCCAACTCGCTGCACCTGGGCAAGGAGACCTTGCTGGCGGCACTTCGCCGTGTGCGCTTGTTGGTCAAGGACAACACCACACCGGTGCGCCTCTCGATGCGAGGTGGCGGGGTTGACCTGAAGGTCGTGTCCCAAGAGGTGGGAGAGGGTGCAGAGACCGTGGACGGCGACTTCACCGGTGAAGATCTCGTGATTGCCTTCAACCCCGCCTATCTGATCGAAGGCATCGAGGCGGTCGCTGGCGACGAGGTCATCATCGAGACCTCTGACGCGACCAGGCCTGCCACCATACGCAGCGGTGAGGCAGACAGCTACCGCTATCTGCTCATGCCTGTGCGGGTCACCTGAGCGATTCGTTCTTGTGGGGCTCACGCACCTCGAGCTGACGGACCTGCGGGTCTTCACCACCACCACCTTCGAGCCAGACCCCTCCGGCACGACGGTGCTGGTGGGCCCCAACGGCACAGGGAAGACCTCGCTGCTCGAGGCGGTGGGCTACCTCGGTCTCGGACGCTCGCTGCGGGGCAGTCCACGTGACGCGATGATCCGCAACGGCGCCGAGCGTGCGATCATCCGAGCGAACCTGGTCTTCGACGAGCACGAGCTCTTGGTCGAAGCAGAGCTCAACCGGGTGGGCCGCTCACGGACCCAGGTGAACCGACAGCCGGTGCGCTCGCGTCGTGACCTCGCCGAGGCGGTGCCCGTGACCACCTTCTGCCCTGATGATCTTTCGGTGGTCCAGGGCGGGCCGGCAGGCCGACGAGAGCTCCTCGACGACGCCCTCGTGCTCCTCGACGCCCGTGCGGGCGCGCTCATCGAAGAGGTGGACAAGAGCTTGCGGCAGCGAAACGCCCTGCTCAGACAGGCAGGAGGGCGCCGGAGCGCCGAGATCGACGCCACCCTGGACGTCTGGGACGATCGGCTCGGGCGAGCGGGAGATCAGCTGGTGGGCCTCCGCCGAGATCTCCTCGAGCAGCTGAACGAGCCCATCGATCTGGCGTACCAGACCTTGGCGGGAACACAGGGATCTCGCGTCATCGCCGCGCTCTACGAGGGCACCGGGCGCGACCAGCTCCACGACCTCTTGGCTGGCTCTCGTCACGATGATCTGCGCAGGGGCGTGACCACCGTGGGGCCCCACCGCGACGACGTGGTGCTCACCTTGAACGATCGAGACGCCCGGACGCAGGCCTCCCAGGGAGAGCAGCGGACCCTGGCGCTGGCGCTGCGCCTGGCGGTGCACCTGGCTGCTCGAGAACACCTGGGAGCCGCCCCGCTGCTGCTGCTCGACGACGTCTTCAGCGAGCTCGATCCCGACCGAGCCCGACGACTCGTCAACGAGCTGCCGCCTGGTCAGACCCTCGTGACCACGGCGTCGCCCCTGCCTGAGGGCGTGCGTCCCGCGAGGATCGTCAACGTGGCCGAGATGGTGGCGACCCATGGCTGAGCGGCGCCGTCGAGACGAGGGACCCATCCCGATCTCCGAATCGCTGGCCAAGGTGGCAGGTCGCCTCACCAAGGCCGACCTCTTGGGTCTGGGCGCGATCTTGGAGGGGTGGGACGACCTCGTCGGGCCCCAGATCGCTGGCCACGCCACGCCGATCCGACTGGTCGACGAGGTGCTGACGGTGGCGGTGGACGAGCCGGCCTGGGCGTCGCAGCTGCGGCTGGTGGCCGGCAAGCTGAAGGCTCCGCTGCGCGCGCTCGGGAGCTGTCAGATCGATCGGGTTGAGGTGGTCGTTCGAGCTCGCTAGGTGCAAGGCCGGGACCCTTGGGTGCGGTAGGATCTTGAAGTTCAGACGCTCCTTCAGTGGGGCAGTTCGCGCCCGGATTTCCGGAGGGCGACGAGCGGAGGGGAGCCGTGTGGCAAAGGCTGAGGTGAAGGAGTCGAGCTCGTACCAAGCGAGCGACATCACGGTTCTCGAGGGCCTCGATCCGGTGCGCAAGCGACCGGGGATGTACATCGGCTCGACCGGTCCCTCTGGCCTCCACCACCTCGTCTGGGAAGTGGTCGACAACTCGGTCGACGAAGCCATGGCGGGTCACTGCACGCGCATCGACGTGTCGCTGCTCCAAGACGGCGGCGTGCGTGTCGCTGATGACGGCCGAGGCATCCCGGTCGATCTCCACCCGCAGTACAAGGACAAGACCGCGGCCGAGGTCGTCCTCACGGTGCTGCACGCCGGCGGGAAGTTCGGAGGCAGCGGCTACAAGGTCTCTGGCGGCCTGCACGGTGTCGGCGTCTCGGTGGTCAACGCGCTCTCCACACGCCTGCTGCTCGAGATCGATCTCAACGGCGACCACCACGCCATGGAGTTCGCCGACGGCGGTGTCCCCCAGGGCAAGCTGCTGGTCACGGGGCCTGCTCCTCGTGGTCGCACCGGCACCACGGTGACGTTCTGGCCGGATGCCTCGATCTTCGAAGAGACTGAGTACCGGGCCCAGACGGTGCTCGAGCGCCTCCAGATCATGGCGTTCTTGAACAAGGGCCTCGAGATCCGCTTCACCGATGAGCGTGCCGGTCGCCAGCAGAACCAGACCTTCAAGTACAACGGCGGGATCGTCGACTACGTCAAGCACCTGAACGCCGCCAAGGAGTCGCTGTTCAAGAAGGTCATCTCCTACGAGCAGATCGAAGAGGCCATGGAGGTCGAGGTCGCCCTCCAGTGGAACACCAGCTACAACGAGTCGATCTACTCGTTCGCCAACGGGATCTCGACAACCGAGGGCGGGATGCACGAAGAGGGCTTCCGTACGGCGCTGACCACGGTGGTCAACCGCCACGCGAGAGCCAAGAACGCGCTCAAGGAGAAGGACGAGAACCTCGACGCCTCCGACATCCGCGAAGGTCTGACCGCCATCATCTCGGTGCGTCTGGCCGAGCCGCAGTTCGAGGGCCAGACCAAGGCCAAGCTCGGCAACGTGCCCATGAAGTCGTTGGTCCAGCGGGCGACGAACGCCAAGCTGGCCGAGTGGTTCGAGGAGAACCCACGCGAGGCCAACCAGGTGGTGCAGAAGGCTCTCTTGGCCCAGCGCGCCCGCCTGGCCGCTCGCTCGGCACGAGACCTGACCCGGCGCAAGTCCGCCCTCGACGGAGCGGGCCTTCCGGGCAAGCTCGTGGACTGCTCGTCGCGCGACCCGCGAGAGTCTGAGCTCTTCATCGTGGAGGGGAACTCGGCGGGCGGCTCGGCCAAGGACGCCCGCAACCCGAAGGTCCAGGCGATCTTGCCGATCCGGGGCAAGATCCTCAACGTCGAGCGCGCCCGCATCGACAAGATGCTCAAGAACGCTGAGATCCAGGCGCTCATCGCGGCCATCGGCGCAGGTCTGGCCGAAGACTTCGACGTGACGAAGATCCGCTACCACAAGATCATCCTGCTGGCCGATGCTGACGTCGACGGCAGCCACATCAGGACCCTGCTGCTGACCTTCTTCTTCCGCCAGATGCGCCCGATGGTCGAGGCGGGCCACGTCTACGTCGCTCAGCCTCCGCTGTTCTCGACCCTGGTGGGCAAAGAGAAGATCTACTTGAAGGACGAGTCGGCCAAGGAGGCGTTCTTGGCCGAGCACCCCGATCACAAGCACGACTTCCAGCGCTTGAAGGGTCTTGGTGAGATGGACTTCGACGAGCTGCGCGACACGACGATGGACGCCACCAAGCGCTCGCTGCTGCAGATCAGCGTCGAGCAGGCGGCGCTGGCCGATGAGGTCTGCAGCGTGCTGATGGGCGAAGACGTCGAGCTGCGACGCCACTTCATCCAGACCAACGCGAAGGACGTTCGCTTCCTCGACATCTGAGGGGCGCGAGAGACGAGAGCATGGCGGACAACAACGAGACACCTCAGAACGGCACCTCGGGCGAGACCGAGGACGTCGTCGGCTACATCGAGCCGATCGAGATCCAAGAGGAGATGGAGCGGTCCTTCCTCGAGTACTCGATGTCGGTCATCGTCAGCCGGGCCCTGCCCGATGTGCGAGACGGCCTCAAGCCGGTGCACCGACGCATCCTCTACTCGATGTTCGACCAGGGCCTTCGACCCGATCGTCCCCACACGAAGTGCGCCAGCGTCGTCGGACAGGTCATGGGGGTGTACCACCCGCACGGTGACTCAGCGATCTACGACGCCCTGGTCCGCATGGTCCAGGACTTCTCGATGCGCCACCCGCTCATCGATGGTCACGGCAACTTCGGCGGCACAGGACCCGACGAGGGCGCGGCGGCGATGCGCTACACCGAGTCGCGCCTCGCTCCACTGGCCCTCGAGCTCATGGCCGGCATCGATGAGGAGACCGTCGACTTCACGCCGAACTACGACAACACCTCAGAAGAGCCGACGGTGCTGCCTGCACGCTTCCCCAACCTGCTGGTCAACGGCTCCCAGGGGATCGCCGTCGGGATGGCGACCAACATCCCGCCTCACAACCTGGGCGAGGTGATCGACGCCACGCTGCACCTCTTGGAGCACCCCGAGGCCACCCCTGATGACCTGATGGCCTTCGTCAAGGGACCCGACTTCCCGACAGGCGCTCAGATCCTCGGCCGTCAAGGCCTCATGGATGCCATTCGCACCGGACGCGGCTCGATCAAGATGCGGGCGGTCGCCGAGATCGAGGAGAACAAGAACGACACACGCATCGTGGTCACCGAGTTCCCGTTCCAGGTGTCGGTCGAGACGATCGAAGAGAAGATCCACGATCTGGTCAAGGCCGGGGAGCTCGACGGCATCGCTGAGCTGCAGAACGACTCGGCTGGTCGCAAGCCCCGCCTCGTCATCAGGCTCAAGCGAGACGCCAACGCCAACGTGGTGCTCAACAAGCTCTACAAGCAGACGTCGCTCCAGACCTCGTTCGGCGTCAACACCCTGGCCCTCGTCGACGGGGTGCCCCGCACGCTCAACCTGGCCCAGGTGCTCACGCACTACATCGCCCACCAGGTCGAGGTCGTCACCCGGCGCACGCAGTTCCGGCTCAACAAGGCGCTCCGCCGAGCGCACATCGTCGAGGGACTGCTGCGGGCCATCGACATGCTCGATGCGGTCATCGCGGCGATCCGCAACTCGGACGATCGACCCGCGGCGCAAGCGGCGCTGATCGCTGCGCCCTTCGAGTTCTCCGAGGAGCAGGCCAAGCACATCTTGGACATGACCCTTGGGCGGCTCACCCGGCTGGGCCGCTCGGATCTCGAAGAGGAGATGACCAAGCTGCGCGAGGAGATCGCCGGCTACGAGCTCATCTTGGGAGACGTCGTCGTGCTGAGAGGCGTGATCCGCGACGAGATGACTGACATCCGTGACCGCTTCGCCAACCCCCGTCGCACCGAGATCACCCACGATCCAGGGGAGATGGGCGTCGAGGACCTGATCGACGATGAAGAGCTTGTGGTCACCATGACCCAAGCGGGCTACATCAAGTCGGTCAACGCTGCTGCGTTCCGGACACAGGGTCGAGGTGGTCGGGGGATCCAAGGGGCCAAGCTCAAAGAAGAGGACCTGATCACCCAGGTCATCCACTCGTCGAGCCACTCGCACCTCTTGCTGTTCTCGAATCTGGGCAAGGTCTACCGCCTCCGCGGACACGAGATCCCCATGAAGGAGCGGACCGCCCGGGGCACAGCGGTCGTGAACCTGTTGAACCTCGCCCCGAGGGAGCGCATCGAGGCCATCGTGTCCACGCGCGACTTCCCTGAGGCGTCGAGCCTGGTGTTCGTCACCCGCATGGGCCAGGTCAAGAAGACGGCGTTCTCCGAGTACGACAAGTCTCGGCGCGAAGGCTTCATCGCCATCAACCTGCGTGACGGTGACGAGCTCGTCCGCGTGGTCGAGACCGAAGCCGGCGACGACTGCCTGGTGGTCACCGAGAAGGGGATGACCATCCGCTTCGCTGCCTCTGACGTGCGAGAGATGGGTCGTGCTGCTGCCGGGGTCCGTGGCATCAAGCTCAAGGCTGAAGACCAGGTGGTGAGCCTGGACGTGGCCAGCGACGAGGCAGACATCTTGATCGTGACCGATGCCGGCTACGGCAAGCGAACCAAGCTCGAGCGCTTCCACCGCCAAGCCCGAGGCGGTCAAGGGGTGCGAGGCATCAAGCTCACCGCCGCGCGCGGTCGAGTGGTGGCCGCGTTCATCGTCAGCCTGGAAGAGGAGATCCTGCTGGTCTCCTCGGGCGGGGTCATCATTCGCACCGCGGTGCGCGAGATCGCCTCGCAGAACCGCGATGCCACCGGTGTGCGGGTCATGAACCTCGATGATGGCCAGATGGTCGCCGCCGTGACCAGGGTGGCCGACGAGGTGCCGAGCGAGGCCTAGACGCCTCATCGGAGCAGGCAGGTTCCTAGGCTCCCTTGGGAGGGGGTCATGCCCCTCACGAACCGAGGAGGAGAGCATGGCGATGCCGAGCGACGCTGAGATCGCCAGCTGGAGCAGAGCGGAGCGCGCCGAGGTGGCGCGGGTGCTCAGCGAGACCATGGACAACCGCGACCTCGACGTCGGGCTGGTTCGCCGGCGCCGCATCACGCTGGTGGCGATCACCGTGGCGGGCATCGGCCTCTTCCCCTGGATCGGCTATCTCGCCATCACGCTGCCGGATGCCTCCCGGGCTGAGGCATGGAAGACCGCCTGGGTCGGCTTCGACGTTGCCTTGGCGATGGTGCTGCTGGTCACAGCCTGGCTGGGCTATCACCGACGCCTGCTCACCGTGGCCGGTCTCACCGTCGGGGCGACGCTGCTCCTCGTCGACGTCTGGTTCGATCTCACCTTGTCGTTCCACACCGCTGAGCAGGCCGGTTCGATCGTGGATGCCTTCGTCGAGGTGCCCCTGGCGATCTTGCTGGCCTACAGCGGCTACTCGATCATGCGTCGCTCCGCCATCGTGCTCTGTCGACTTCGTGGCGAGGACGAGCGCTCCGTCTCGCTGTGGCGTCAGCCGATGGTGGGTGCGACACGAGAGAAGCTCAGCCCGCGAGGGTGACCTGCGTCGCGTCGACCTCTCGCTGGCCGCGACGCTGCGCGCGCCGTCGGCTCAGGGCCTCGGCGCTGAGACCCACTCCCACGCCGAGCGCGAGATCAAACGGCGCGCGAAGTCGAGGCACCGCGATGAAGGCGTAGCTGACCACCGCGAAGTAGGCACCTTGGAGGAAGAACAGCTGGGCGATCTGGGTGCGCCAGGCCAGGGCGAGACCCACGAGCCCCACGGCGAGCTCGAGGTAGAAGACGAACATGGTGTCCTGGACGACGTTGATGTCTCGGCCATCGAGCCGCTCGGGGGCCACGTTCCTGCTTGGGGTGATCTCGAAGAAGGTGTTGAGGTTGCCCTTCACGATGTGCAGCACGTAGGCCGGATGGTGCTCGAGCGCGTGGATGCCCTGGGATTGGAGGAAGTTGCTCCAGTCGAGCTCGTTGAGCTGGATCAGCCGGTCCTTGTTGTAGGCCTTGTTGAGCGAGGGATCGATGAACCCTCCGGCGTGCTGAGCGGTGGGTGAGTAGATGGCCGCCCAGTTGTAGCCGTTCGACGTGACCATGATCGGCTCGCCCAGCTGGACCCAGTTGCGGACCAGCCAGGGCGACACCAGCACCGCGGCGACGAGGACCACCTTGAGCACCGGTCTCCACCCGGCACGGAAGAACAGCCACACGGCGATCACCACCACGAGGGCCTGGGCGCTTGGTCGCGTCAGGATCAAGAGACCCAAGAGACCGCCCGAGATCCACCACCGCTTGGCCAGCAGCGTCCAGATGAGGCCGACGATCAGGACCAGCGCCAGTGGCTCATCGAGGACGTAGGTGTCGTTGGCGATGAGGTTCGGCATCACGGCCAGAGCGAGCCCGGCTGCGGTGGCGGCCACGTAGCCGACGTGACGGCGAACCACGAGGAAGGTGAGACCGATCACGCAGAGCCCGAGCACCAGGTTCAACCCTCGAGCGAGCCCGGCTGAGGCCCCGAAGATCGAGAAGAAGGCGCTCAAGAAGAGGGGGTAGCCGGGAGGCCGGAAGGCCGTCTCGTGGACGGCGAGACCCGGGTACTGCATCGAAAACCCGTGGCCGGTGGCCAGGTTCTTCGCTATCTCGAAGTACTGGCCTGCATCACTGGTCAGAGCCAGCTTTCCCGTCCCGAAGATGAGGTAGGCCAGCCGCAGGAGGAGGCCCAGGAGGACGACGGCTCCGAGGGTGACGAGGTCACGCTGGCTGAAGTGCCCGCTGACTGACCTTGGAGGAGCGCTTGGCTCGTCGAGCTCTGAGGAGGGTGGCTCGAGCAGGGAGTCGGACCCGGGAGCAGCGTCGCGCACGCACGCAGCCTAGTGAGCGCCCGGCTGGACTCTTGGAGTCGCTGGACACCAGGTCGACCCGCTGGTGACCGGCAAGGCACTCCCGGAGGAGGCGACAGGCGTGCAGGCGGCGTGCCGTCGCACACTGCTCCTTCCAGAGGTGGCGTCGCGAGAGGTGGTGGTCTCGTCCAGCCATGGCGCCCTCGGGCACAGCGTGAGACGATCACCCTGTGAGCATTTGGGCCTGGGTGGGCGTCGTGGTCCTGGTGGTGCTCGTCGCCCTCTTCATCTACGACCTGGTTCAGCGGCGCCATGCGATCTTGCGGAACTTCCCGATCATCGGGCATCTCCGCTATCTCGTGGAGGCCTTCGGTCCAGAGCTTCGCCAGTACATCGTCGCCGACAACAACGGGGAGAAGCCCTTCAGCCGAGACGAGCGTCGCTGGGTCTACACCTCATCGAAGCGAGTCGACACCTCCTTCGGGTTCGGGACCGACAACGACCTCGAGAGCTCTCCGAACTACCTGATCATCAAGCAAGCACCGTTCCCCCTTCACGAGCCGGTACCCGGAGAGGTCGGCTTCGACGAGCTCTCGATGGTGCCCGCCGCCAAGGTCATCGGTCGTCCACGAGGGCGCCGGGGGGCGTTTCGCCCCTCGTCGATCGTGAACATCTCGTCGATGAGCTACGGAGCTCTGGGCTCCAGGGCGATCGAAGCGCTCAACCGCGGCGCGGCGCTCGCCGGGGCGCTCCAAGGCACGGGCGAAGGCGGCGTGTGTGGAGCGCACGGGCACGGAGGCGAGCTGAGCTGGCAGATCGGCACCGGCTACTTCGGGTGCCGAGACGCAAGGGGCCAGTTCGATCTCGCTCGCTTCGGCGAGGTCATCGCAGCTCACCCCGAGATCCGGATGGTCGAGATCAAGCTCAGCCAAGGGGCGAAGCCCGGCTTGGGTGGCCACCTACCGGCTCGCAAGGTGACCGCAGAGATCGCTGCGCTGCGCGGCATCACCGTCGGCTCCGACTGCTGGAGCCCGACACGGCACACCGCCTTCTCGAGCACCGACGAGATGCTCGACTTCGTCGAGCTCTTAGCCGAGACGAGCGGGCTGCCGGTCGGGATCAAATCAGCCGTGGGCCAGGTGTCGTTCTTCGACGAGCTCGCCGAGGCGATGGTGCCGAGGACGCGGGGCGTCGACTTCATCACCATCGATGGGGGAGAGGGGGGCACGGGAGCAGCGCCGCTGACGTTCACCGACCACGTCTCGTTCCCCTTCAAGGTCGGCTTCGCCAAGGTCTATGCGGCCTTTGCGGAGCGAGGCCTCACTGAGGACGTGGGGTTCATCGGCTCGGGACGGCTCGGTCTGCCGGACACCGCGATGGTGGCGTTCGCACTCGGCTGCGACTCGATCAACGTCGGGCGCGAGGCGATGATGGCGATCGGCTGCATCCAGGCGCAGCGATGCCACACGGGACGCTGCCCGACGGGCGTGGCGACCAACAACCCGTGGCGCCAGCGTGGGCTCGATCCGACGCTCAAGTCAGTGCGTGCGGCGGGCTACCTCGTCCAGCTCCGAAAGGAGCTGCTGCAGCTCAGCCGTGCCTGCGGGGCGATCCACCCCTCGCTCATCACCGTCGAGCATCTCGCCTTCTTGGACGATCACTTCGGCAGCAGAGATGCTGGCGACGTCTTCGGCTACCAGCCCGGTTGGGGTGTGCCCTCGAAGGAGGATCGAGCCGAGCTCACGGCGCTGGCCGAGGGCGTCGGTCGCTGAACCGACCGGGGTCTCCTCAGTAGCCCGAGGTGACCTGGATGCGACCGGAGTCTCTCGCTTCGATGAGGGCCGCGTAGTCGAGGGCGTTCTGGTCGGCATAGGCGTTGGCGAAGCTGGCGATGGACTCGTCGAAGGTGGTCCCTCCACCGAGGTACGACGCGATGGCGATGCGGTCACCTGAGCGAGCATGGGCTCGTGCCAGCGCTTGACCGCAGACACGGGCATAGGCAGCCAGCCCCTGGGGCAAGGACCCCTCGATCTCGAAGGAGCCCTTCATGTCTCGCAGCTGGCGGATGTAGTAGTCGCGCTGCACCCCGTCGAGGCCATCGACGCGCTCCCAGCCTAAGAAGATGTCGCTCGAGGCCTGCATGAGGTGCTGACCCGCCACCACCCGCTGGGCGTGGTTGGCGTACTGGCTCCGACCGACGAAGGGCTCGAGGACGGAGGCCACCGCCTCTTTGGCCTGGAGGAACAGCGGGTCGCCGTTGACACCGGTGAGCAGCAGGATCCACGCTCTCGTCCCCACGCTGCCGACACCGACCACCTTGCGGGCGACCTCGTTGAGCTCGAAGGACTCGACGAGGTGGCGGCGATCGCTCTGGAGGCTCTTGCGGTAGCGACGGACCAGGCCATGGAACAGCTCAGAGAGCGCCTTCGACTCGATGTCGGGGAACAGCTCGCTGATGGGCACCACGAGCGGAGGGTCGCTGATGATGTGGCGCTCGCCGTCGACCACGGTCGTCAGCTTCTCGAGGGCTTGGAGCGAGTCTCGGGTCTTGGCCTTGTCGAT
>Ga0075017_100000652_pt1 | contig 19760 bp, 15 predicted proteins | sample AleBraG_ABR_2012_FD_71475 | JGI IMG/M metagenome (GOLD analysis project Ga0075017, IMG submission 71475) | Freshwater sediment microbial communities in response to fracking from Pennsylvania, USA - Alex Branch Run_MetaG_ABR_2012 | ecosystem: Environmental > Aquatic > Freshwater > Creek >... | reverse complement strand
GAGTCGGCGCTGGATAAAGTGCGGCTGGGCATGACCACGCTGAAGGAGATCAACAAGGTCACGTTCATCGAGGCGATGCGGTAGGGATGCGCGCCAAACGCGCGATTTCGTCGCCCGCAAAAAGCGCGGGCGATTCGCGCGGCGCGCCCAGATCCTTCGGCAGGCAAAAAGCGCCTGCCTCAGGATGACAATCCAATCGGACTCTTGCCATCGTGCGAATGCGTCAAGACCAAGTGCCCTCTCAGCTATTGCATTTCTTGGCGGTACAATTTCTGATTAGAAGAGATCAATTCTCTCAAAGGCGTTCTCGGGAATGAGTTCGAATTCAAACGCACCTAAGCCGAAACTGGCCTGCGAAATCGCGGCGGATCGCGTGCTGGCCGGGCGCATCACCGAACGCGGCGGCAGCCTGGAAGCCAGCGCCGTGCGCGAACTGGCGCCGGGCAGCGTGCTGCCGGACCTGGTAGAGAACAATCTGCGGCAGCGGGAAGCGGTGCGCGAAGGGATCGAGGCGACTTTGGGCAGCGTGGCGGGACGATCGAAGGACGTGATTGCGATCCTTCCCGACGCGGCGGCGCGAGTGATGCTGGTGGAATTCGACACTCTGCCCTCCGACGACGAAGAAGCTCTGGGCGTGGTGCGTTTCCGGCTGAAGAAGTCTCTGCCGTTTGATCTGGACAAGGCGAAGGTTTCCTACCACGCGCAGAAGGTCAAAGACGAAGTTCGGGTGGTGGCGGCAGTGGCGCTGGCCAGCGTGGTCGAGGACTACGAGGCGGTGTTCCGCGAGGCAGGATTTAATCCGGGCGTGGTGCTGCCTTCCATGCTGGCGGCATTGGGCGCGGCCGACGCGAAGAAGCCCACGCTGGTGATTAAGGTGGACGCGCACACCACCAGCATCGCGATTCTGAATGAGGACCAGTTGCAACTGTTCCGCACGCTGGAGAATCCGCGCGGGGTCACGATTACGGGCGAACAACTGGCCGAGGAAGTGTATCCCTCGGTAGTATTTTTTCAGGATACGTACCACCTGAATATTGAGCGGATATATGTGGCGGGGCTGCCGGAATCGGGGGGTGCCGCTCCAGCGTTGCGCGCGCAGACTGGAGCCGAGGTGCAGGAACTGGTGGCTTCGGCGCAACTGGGAGCGAGCGCGGGCGGTCCGGTGCCGCGGTGGAGAATGGCGGGAGTAGTGGGGGCTTTGGTTTCGTAGTTGATGCGATTCGCGAAAAGCTTTTAACCGCGAAGGTCGCTAAGAAAAGACGCTAAGGCCGCTAAGAAGATCAGTGGAAATTTAATTAACCGCAGTTCACTTGGATTATGCGTCTTGATATCAATCTCGCGAGCCAGCCGTATGAAGATGCGCGGCAGTTCTGGATGCGCTGGGGCACGGCCGTGGGCGCGGCCGGGCTGGTGACGCTGGTGCTGCTGACGATGACCATCACGGGCTGGGTCAACGCCCGGCGCGACCATGCGGCGATGGCGGAGAAACGCGCCATGATTGCCGACCGCGACAAGCTGCGGGCCAGCGCGGAGGAATTCCTGAATCGTGCGGAAAACCACAACACGCGCGACGAATCGCAGTTTCTCAATGCGTTGATCGAGCGCAAGGCGTTCTCGTGGACGCTCGTGCTGGAAAACCTGGAGAAAGTAATGCCGCCGCGGGTGCACCTGGTCTCGATTCATCCCGAACTGGATGAAGACAACCAGCTCGGGCTGAAGATGACGGTGGCGGGCGATTCGCGCGATCGGGCGCTGGAGTTGCCGCGCCGCATGGAGGAATCGCGGCGCTTCGCGCAGACGAACATCGTTTCGGAGCATTCCCTGCAAGGCACCGGCGGCGATACCGAGCAGTTTGACCTGGAGGCGTATTACATTCCGGAGCCGGCGGCCGCAGCGCCAAAAGCAGAGGCCAAACCGAAGACGGACACGGAAGCAAAGCCCAAGGCCTCTGGGCCGAATAAAGCTGGGCCGAATAGAGCCGAAGCGCCTAAGGGGAGCCAGCACTGATGCCAGACCTGCGGCAAACCCGGAAGAACCTGAAGACGGCGCTGGCCATCATGGCGGGCGTGGACCTGCTGGCGGCGGTGGTATATTTTTCGCCGCTAGTGGGCTCGGCGGACTCGCGGCGGCAGGAGTTGAACCGGCTGCAGACCGAACTCACTCTCAAGACGCGGCAGGTGGCCCCGCTGCAGAATCTGCCGCAGAAAGTTGTGCAGGCCAACGGCCAGATCGGCGAGTTCTACAAGCGGCGCTTCCCTGCCCAGGACTCGCAGATCGCAACCGAGTTCGGCAAGCTGGCGGCGGCCGATGGAGTGACGATCGAGCAGGCCAAGTACAAGGTGAATGACGTCGGACCGGGACACCTCAGACCGGTGGAGATCGAAGCGGACCTGGCCGGCAACTACACTGCGCTGGCGCGGTTCATCAACGAACTGGAACGGTCCGACATGTTTTTCATCATCAACAGCGTGACCCTGGGCGGCGAGCCGCAGGGAGCGGTCAAGCTGAACGTGAAGCTGGAAACGTATTTGAAGGCGGGATCGTAGTGCAACTCGGACTCGACAACAAGAAGAAGACGATGTGGGCGGCTGTGCTCGGCGGGCTGGCGCTGCTGGTCGTGGTGTGGCAGGTCGTCCCGATGTTTACGGGAGGGTCGGAATCGACGCCGGCTTCGAGCGCGCAGGCAGCGGCGCCTGCGGCGCCTCATGTGTCGGTGCGCTCGGGAGGGAAGGCGGCGAAGAAAGTGCGCACGGAGAGTCTTGATCCGACGCTGCGGCTGGACTTGCTGGCCTCGAGCGAACAGACGAAGTACGAGGGCAACGGGAGAAACATTTTCGTATCGTCGGCGGAAGGTGTGGTGATTCCTCAGCCCGGGTCTTCCGGAGCGACCGACCAGCAGAAAAAGATAGAGGAGGAGGCGAAGACCTACACCCCGCCTCCCCCGCCGCCGCCACCGCCGATTCCGCTGAAGTTCTTTGGCTTCGCCAGCCGGCCCGGAGAGGCGAAGAAAATATTTCTCGAGCAGGGTGAGGACGTCTGGGTGGCGGGCGAGGGCGATATCGTAAACCGGCGGTACAAAGTGGTCCGCATCATGCCTTCGTCGGTTGAGATGCAGGATGTAGTCAACAGCGGCCCGGCGCAGAGCATCCCGCTGACCCAGGGGTGAGGCGATCTGGTGTTTGCGAGTTCACAGATGCGAAGGGCTTCCGAACGCGAGCGCGGCTACATCATGCTAGCGCTGCTGCTGACGGTTGCCTTGATCGCCATCGCCGCGGCGGTGATCGTGCCCTCCATTACCTTCGAGATCAAGCGCGACCGCGAAGAGGAAATGATTCACCGCGGCGTGCAGTATTCCCGCGCCATCGCAACGTATTACAAAAAGTTCGGCCGCTATCCGACCAGGCTTGAAGACCTCGAGAGCAGCAACAACCTGCGCTTTCTGCGCAAGCGGTACAAAGATCCGATGAACTGCCCGAACTCCAAGTGCCAGGATTTCAAGCTGCTGCACTTTGGAGAAGTGAAGCTGTCGTTCACGGGCGGGATTCCGGGAGGAACCATTCCGGGCGCGAGTCCGGCGGGAGGGTTGAATAGCGGGTCGCAGCCTTCGTCTTCGTCATTGGGCGGGAATAGTTCGTTCGGAGCAAATTCCACCTCGGCGTTCGGGGCGAGTTCGCAGACGGCCAATCCGGCAGCGGGATCGGATGCCACCTCGCCGTCGCAGGCTGTGGTCCCGGGGCAAACAGATTCGACGGTCAAGAGCACTGAGTCCGGCGACCTGTCGACGCAGGTATTCGGGGGCGGCCCGATCGTGGGCGTGGTGAGCGCGGTCAAGTGCCCGCCCAGCCCGCACGACAAATGCGAGAGCATCCGCGAGTTCAATCACAAGAAGAAATACGACGAGTGGCAATTTATTTTCGATCCGGCGATGGGCGCCGGGTTGCTGATGACTCCCAACCCCCAGCCTCCGCTGCAGGGATTCGGGCAGCCGGGCACGCAGAACCTCAACGGGCAGAGCGGAAACAATAACGGCTTCGGGACGTCTCCCACGGGGCAGCAGAACCCGAATTCGGGGAGTGGAGGATTCGGAGCGCCGAATCCGCCGACGCCCCCGCCGACGCCTCCCCAGCAGCGGTAAATATCCGGCCAATAATTCGAACGGCCTCATCGCAGGGATGAGGCCGTTCGCTATTTCCCAAAACTTGGTGCAGTATGCGCCGCGAACCGCCGTGCTGCGCACGGGGGACGGACGAGGCGTCCGCCCCTACACAAACCTGTTTACACGCTGAACGAGGAGCCGCAACCGCAGGTGCTCTTCACGTTCGGGTTTTCGAACTTGAAGCCTGCGCCTTCGAGCGTCTCGACGTAGTCGACGATGCAGCCATTGAGATACATGACCGAGGTGGCATCGACGAACACCTTGAGCCCGTCCATGTCGAAAGTCTTATCCATCATTCCGGCGCCGTTTTCAAACTGCATGGAATAGGAGAAGCCGGAGCATCCGCCCCCCACGACTCCAATGCGCAAGCCGGCGGGAACGGGGGTTTGCTGGCCCATGATTTCCTTCACCTTGGTGACGGCGTTGGCGGTCAGGGTTACGGGCGCAGCCTTCGTGGTAACTTCCTTCGTAACTTCAGGGACGGTTGTGGTGGCCATTCGTATCTCCTTGGCTTTAAAGCTGTTTGATTATAGCAAAGGTCGGTCTGCCGGAGCAGCGATTTTCGTGTTGGACCCGGGGAGATCGACCTGCATGGTTGGATGCTATAGGGTTGCCGAAGTCGCATTCCCGAAGCGGCATTTTCATTTCTTGTAACAGGTTCCGCAAAACCCTGCGAAAGGCGGGGATTAATTCGACGCAGGGGCTTGCAAACGGGTCTATAATCATTTCGGTTAGAGCCTTGTCCGGGACTGAGCGCGGGGTTTTGCGAGCTTCGGCCCGGGTTGTGGAATGCCGCTGCAGTGGTTTGGAATCTGCCGAGGTGGCTTATGACGCCGATTGAGATTGTGGGGGGGATTTTTGGAGTCTTCGCAGTTGGCCTGATCGTTCTCCTGATCTACAAGAGCACGCTGACGATGCATGAGGATGACCAACTGTTTCTCGATGACAACAACTCGCACATGCAAGAGGAGCAGACCGAACTGCTGGTCAAGGTCAACCGGCTCACCCTTCCGGTGCGCATCTTCAGCATTGGTTCAGGCGTGTTTCTGGTCGCACTGGTGGCAATGGTGATCTACCAGAAGCTGAACGAAGTGCAGTAGCGTCGTTGGGGCTGGCGCCAAGCCAACAGGCACGCGGTAACCTGCGTGGCGTCTGCGCTGCGCCGTAGCGGCCACCGTGCTTTTCACGTGCGCCGAGCGCTGAGGGGAGACGCCGATACTCGCGTAGCCCGTGCCTTCCCTTTGTGATCTTCTGTTTTTCTGATCTTCTTTCTCGTCTTCTTTTCTAATCTTCCCCCGCGGCGATCGAACAAAGTAAACTATTCCTCGCAGCCATGCGAAAGTGGCGGAATTGGCAGACGCACCAGACTTAGGATCTGGCGGGTAAAACCGTGGGGGTTCGAGTCCCCCCTTTCGCACCAACTCTCCTTGAACGAGCCCGCGCGACTCACCTGGTCCCTCGCCGCGCAAAGAACGCCTGCCCGGGATGACACGGAGCCGCCCGAATGCGCCACAACTTGCACGTTCCTATAGAATCACCGCTGATGTCAGACCAACCGATCCGGCTTTACCGCACAGATTCCGGCTGCGCCATCGAGCACGGCGGATACTTCTATCTCACCGCGGATCGCGCATGGGATGAGTTGATCACGCGGGACGATCTGGAAGCGCATTTGAGAGAAGTGATCCGGCGCAGCGCCGCTTCGGCGCACGAGCGTGTGGACGATTTGGAGATTCGCGCTCCGATCGGCTCGCAGGAAGTCTGGGCGGCGGGCGTTACCTACTACCGGAGCCGGGACGCGCGCATGGCGGAGTCGGAGTCGGTGGGCGGTGGAAGTTTCTACGATCGCGTGTACAACGCCGAACGGCCGGAACTGTTCTTCAAGGCCACTGCGAGCCGGGTGGTGGGACATCGCGGCAAAGTCGCGATACGCAGGGATGCGCAGTGGTCGGTGCCTGAGCCGGAGCTGGCTTTGCTCGTCAGCCCCACGGGAAAGATTGTGGGCTACACCATCGGCAATGACATGAGTTCGCGCGACATCGAAGGCGAGAATCCGCTGTACCTGCCTCAGGCCAAGGTGTACGACCGTTGCTGCGCGCTCGGCCCATGCATAGTTGTTTCTTCGGAGCTGCCGCCGCCCTCAACTGAAATCGGGCTCGAAATTGTGCGCGCGGGAGCGCCGGCTTTTGCGGGCTCTACGACACTCAGCGGCATGAAACGGGAATTACCTACTTTGGTCGAGTACTTGTACCGCGACAATGTATTCCCCGGAGGCTGCTTTCTGCTGACCGGAACCGGCATTGTGCCGCCCGACTCATTCACGCTGAACCACGGCGATGAGATCCGCATCACGATCGCGGGAATCGGGACTCTGGTGAATTTCGTCGGGTGACGAAAGTCAAAATCCCCACCCTGTCGGGAAGAACGCGACAAGGATGGGGCACCCAATCCCCGCTCAAGCGATGCCCTGATACGAATCGTTCTTACCAGGCCGCGCCATTTGACGAGCCGCCAGGACTGGGACATAATCCCAACACCTTTTCGGGAGGTGCCTTATGAAGTCCGCTCCCACTCCATCGATTGCAAATCCTTCAGTGGTGAAACCCACGGTTGTGAAACCCAGTTCCAGCAGTTTGGACCACCGCCTGCTCACGTACTCGCTGGCGGCAAGTGCGGCGGGTGTGGGGCTGCTGGCTTTTGCGCGTCCGGCGGCAGCGGAGATCGTCTTCACTCCGTCGCATGCCAAGTTGACCAACGGCATACTCGGGATTGATCTCAACCATGACGGCCTGATTGACTTCGTGCTCGTGGATAAGGGCTCGAACAACACCTCATCCTGCAGTTTCTGTGACCAGAGACTGGATGTCACGGGCAAGGGGAACGTGGGCGCGGCTGTCGTGGGAAAGTTAAAGAAGGCGGCGCCGATTACGGCAGGAGCGGTGATCGGTCCCCTCGCCACATTTTCAGACGTGGAGGCGACCGGTCTGCTGATGGCCTCGGCCTTTAATGACGACAATTCGTTTTTCCCGATCAAGGGGAAGTTCGCCAATACGAAGAGCCTGTACCTCGGATTGAAGTTTGAGATCAGTGGGCAGGTGCATTACGGATGGGTGGGGTTCTCGGTGATCAGAGCCGGGTTCCACAATGACCCATACGTGACCGCGACATTGAACGGCTATGCGTACCAGTCGGTGGCGGACACGCCGATCATTGCGGGGAAGACCTCCTCCGGAAAAGCCGGGCGTGCGGATGCTAAAGCTGACTCGCAAAATTCCGGTTCCGGCGGGCCGACGCTTGGGATGCTTGCCATGGGAGCACCTGCGTTGTTCGCGTGGAGGCGGGAAGAACCGGCGGGGCTGACCGCGCGGTCGTGATGTAGTTCGATAAGTCCGCCAAACGCTGTTGCGTCACATAAGTCGCATAAGAGGACAGCAGGTCCCTCGACTGCGCAAAATGATTCGCTCGGGATGACAATAAAAACCTACTCGGCGGGAACTACTTCGAGTTGCAGGTTCAGGCTGGCGCCCTCTTTCAGGCTGACGGCTTTGCCCTGGTCTTCGAACTGCCGAAGGAAATCTTGATCGTAGTAGGCGCCGCGTTCAATTTCCTGCCAGGCGAATAACTTGTAATCTCCCGGGACAACGTCCTGCAGCACGAATCTGCCCTGATTGTCAGTTATTGTCTGGCGGTAATACGAAGGCTGGGCGCGGCGTTCGGAGTCGGGGACGAGCACGACCGTCGCCCCCGCCGACGGTCGCTGATCCTGCAGGGCTGTGCCTTCGACGCGCGCAGTACCGGAACTCAGGACCAGGTCGATGGATTGCTGCAATTGACCGCGAGTGACGGTGAGGCCGGTTTCCAGAATATCGGGCGCGCGGGCTGTCTTCAGGTAGAAGCCACTCGGCGCAGGGGAAAAATTCAAGCGATAGTTTCCCGGAGGAACGTCGCGGAAGACGAAGGTTCCCTCCGCGCTTACGTTGGCAGCTTCGACCTGGGGCCGGAAGCCAGCCACGGTTGAGTCGTGCCTGAGATCGAGGGTTACGACGATGCGGCTGAGGTCAACAGATCTCCCGTAGTTTGACGTTCCCACATTCGCCGTTCCCTCAAGGGAGATCTTGCCGGTGAGTTCGGCGCCGGGGCTGAGCGCGACCTCGATATTCTTCACGTCAGCGTCTGCGACCTGCACGGTTCTTTGCCCCCACATTTCTTTTTCCTTCTCTGACAGGGCCGGACGCTCGGCCATGATGACGTAATTGCCCTGAGGAATGCCGGCGAATTCGAAATTTCCTTTGTCGTCCACGGCGGTCTCATAGGGCCAGCGAGCGACAGCGCCTTCTTCCACTAGAGTCAGTTCCTCTGCGCCGGCTGCCAACTTGTGTTCGGGAACGACCAGGCGCCCGCTGATCGTGACCGTATGAACCGGGTTGAGAGTGAGGGTGACGCCTGCGAGTTGTTCGCCGGGGCGCAACCCGAGAGGCGTGGAGCCGCTCTGGCCGGGCGGTTCGGGGAAATATGCGGGAACATAGTTAGTCTTGGCAACGGAATCCTTCTTCGTCCGTTGCCGCGGAATTGCATGCAGGTAGTAGTTGCCGGGAGGCAGCGCTGCGAGCCGGTACTCCCCTGCTTTGTCTGTGACCGCGGTCGTCTCTTCGACGAACTCCGATCTTCCGAAGCGATAGGAGTGCCGGAGGGCTTGCAGCTTGACTCCGGGAATAGGTTTGCTGGCGGCGTCGAAGACGTGTCCAGAGATGGTCGCTTCGGGCGTCAACTCAACGACAGCGTCATCGAGATGTTGACCGGGCGACAGGCGAATCAGCCGGGAGCGGAATCCGGATCTGCCGGGAGCCTGGTTCACGTAGCCGGGGTGCGAGGCCCTCACCAAGTATCGGCCGGGCGCGAGGTTTTCAAAAGAGAATCGGCCGCCGGCATCGGTGAGGCCAGCGGGATTTTCGGCTAAGGAGGTGGAGGCTGGTGCTTCCGACGGGAGGGCTCGAGCGAACACCGTTGCATCACGCAAGGGCTGCTTAGTGATGGCGTCTACCACGGTGCCGGCGAGGGTGCATTTTTGCGGGTCCGCGGCGGTTTGCGCGTGCGATAAAGCCGCAACCATGAGTGCGATTGCCGCCATCACCGCCACCGCCAGCCGCATCCCAACTCCTGCTCGACCAGAAGACTTCGGAGCACTACTTTATACCGCAGGTGATTGGATGCCAAGAGTCGGCCGCCCGCGGGTGGTACGGCAGTTCAAAGGCCTTCACCACGAAGGGCACGAAGGTACACGAAGTAAACCCTTCCAATTGAAGGACCTTCCTGATCCTTCACTTTTCGGTGCTGGAGTGACAACGACTCGCTAGCCGCCGGCGTCTGGGGCCGAAAGTCCACGTTGACAACCGGGGAGGCGGATAGGACAATGCCGCTCAATTTCGGAGGACATTATGAAGCGGACGCGGCGCTCCCCTAAAACAACTGCCAGCCTTTCCGCATCCGTGCAGCGGCACGTCAACCTGTACGCGCTCGCCGCGGGCGCGGCCGGTGTGGGGTTGGTTGCCGTGGCCCAGCCAGCGGAAGCGAAGATCGTGTATACGCCCGCCTATGACCGGCTGAGCAGCGGTACGCTGCCGATTCCTGTGGACGGGACCAGCGATTTCACTCTGAGCAACAATTACTATGTGGTAACGGGGTCGTTCAGCACTCAACTTCTCAAAGTCAACGCAACGGGAAGCGCGTCGGTGGCGGGGGCGCGGGGATCGGCTGCAGCCTTGGCCGGCGGAGTCGTCATCGGGTCCAAGGTCCCGTTTCAAGCGGGCAAGTTGCTGATGGCGGGAGCGTTTCGTGAGACGCAGATTTCCGCCAGTTCGGTGTTTGGACATTTTGCCAACACCACCAAACGCTTTCTGGGCCTGAAGTTCAAAATACAGGGCAGGGTTCATTACGGATGGGCGCGATTCAGTCACGTACGAGCGTCCGCCAAAATCGGCCCGAGGGTGGTGGCAGTCTTGACGGGCTGGGCCTACGAGACCGTGCCGGGCAAGTCGATCGTCGCGGGCGAGACCAACGGGCCGGATGAGATCAGTGCGAGAGAAATTAACACAACCGGCCTTGACAAACCGGTTGTGCAGAGACAGAATTCCCCAGCGTACCCCCTGCCAGCCCGCGAGGCCGCCACACTGGGCGTGCTTGCGCTGGGATCGTCCGGACTCCACGTCTGGCGCCGGGAAGAAACGGCGTCGGGCAAGGCATAAGCTGTTCGGCAGTGTCCTGCGTAGTGAGGTGATCTGAATGAACCGCCACAATCTTCTGCTCTCCACCAGCCGTGTGCTTGTCATCATCCTCGCCATCGTGATGTTTGGGGGCAGCGCTTCTGCCGGATCGGGGGAGCAAATGCTTTGGCGTTTCGCCCAGACCGGAGCGGCCGGCAACACTCCCGATGACCTGATTGCCGATTCCGCGGGCAATCTGTACGGGGCGAACAATGTCGGGGGCGCGAACGGCTTCGGCACAATCTATGAATTGAGTCCGCCCAGCACCAGCGGCGGCCCCTGGACGTTGACCGTGCTCTACAGCTTTCCCAACGGGTCGACGCTTTTTGGAGCGGGCCCGGGTTCGCTGATCCTGGACCACGCCGGCAATCTTTATGGCACGACGATTGAAGGCGGCCAGCACTTGTTTGGCTCGGTTTTCCAACTGACGCCGCCGGCAACCAGTGGCGGACAATGGACCGAGACCGATCTCTACTCCTTCGGCGGATGGGACGGTTATCAGCCTGAGGGCCTGGCATTAGATCCGCAGGGCAATTTGTACGGCGCGACCTACGGTGGCGGCCGGTACTGCCTCGGCGCCGGCTGCGGAACCATTTACAAGCTGACGCCGCCCGCCACCAGCGGTAACCCCTGGACGAGAACCGTACTTTACTACTTCAAAGGCGTGCTCGGTCAGATAGGAAACGGAGATGGCGCCGCGCCGTTCAATGTGATCTTCGATAAGAACGGGAATCTCTTCGGTGTGACTTTTTATGGTGGGCACTGCGAGGTGGGCGGCTGCAGCGGAACGATTTTCAAGTTGCAGCGGCCGAGCAAAAAAGGACAACCCTGGCAGGAGAGCATCCTGTTCCGTTTTCCTTTTTCCAACGGCAACGACGGGCCGTTCTCTGGATTGACCATCGACAAATCGGGCGCACTCTACGGGACGACAGCCAGCAGTGTGTACCAGTTGTCGTCGGTGAATGGAGTATGGACGCAGAAGATTCTGATCAGTGGAGCTTATCTGTACTCCGGGTTGATTATCGACGGGTCGGGTAATCTTTACGGCACGACGCTGTATGACAGTACGAATGTGAACGGCACGGTGTACAAGTTGTCGGCGACCAACTTCACCGAGACGCTGCTTTACTCCTTCGCTGGCGGCTTCGACGGATCAGCGCCTATCAGCGCGCCGGCTTTCGGTCTCGGCGGCGCGATTTATGGTGCGACGTTGCGCGGTGGTTCCCAGCAGTGCCAATCGAACCAAGGCTGCGGGACGGTTTTCCGGGTCGCCCCCTGAAAAACCGGAGGCTTTTGCTAGAAGCTCGTTTTGCGGTGTTGGCGGCGGCAAGAAGCCTTTAACCGCGAAGGACGCTAAGAACGGCGCGAAGTTCGCTACGAAGAACTTCGATCTGAGGGAAACTGAGCCACTACCGAATTATTGTGAGCGGGACAAATTTATGAAGAAATCAAAATCGCAGAGTGGACATCGCGGAAGGCGCTCGGCCTCCCAAATTAACGGCAAATTGGATCGATCGTTGCTTTCGTATGCAACCACCGCGACTGCGGCAGGGGTCGGAGTTTTGGCGCTTGCGTGCCCGGCCTTGGCGAAGGTCGTTTATACGCCAGTCAACGAGCAAATTTTCCCGAATAAAACTTTCCCGTTGGATCTAAACAACGACGGGAAAGTGGACTTCACCCTGGTTGATTCGAGCGGCAGGACTACGTTCGCAGGTGGGTGGGGGTTCTTGACAATTTTTCCCGCCAAATCGATCAATGAGGTTTGGGGCGGGCAGACTTCGCACGCCTTCCGGCGCTACGCCTCTGCGCTTGACCCGGGAGTTACCGTTGGACCGCAAGGGAAGTTCGCGCCCGGCGAGAGAGTCATGGCCCACAGCTCTGTGAATCAAGGGCGCCATGCGCTTTCGTCTTACTATTGCGCGGGGCCCTGGAAGCGCGCCACCAATCGCTACCTTGGGCTTAAGTTCTACATTGCGGGGAAGATCCATTATGGCTGGGCGCGGCTCAGCGTTTCGTGCGGCAATCTGGCGGTGAACGGCACCTTGACCGGTTACGCGTACGAAACCGTCCCTAACAAGTCGATCATCACAGGTCAGACCCACGGTGGGGCGAGCGCAGTCGAAGGAAACAGTTCCGGCTCGAGCGCTTCTGTGACGCCGGAAGTTACACAAGATAGTTTCCTTGGGATGTCAAATCGCGCCACGCTGGGCGAGTTGGCTATGGGAGCGCCGGCTCTTTTCATCTGGCGCAGGAATCTGGACGCCCTGCGATCGGAGAACGACGGCCAGTGACGATCCTCGGTTCTCCGATTTCAAGTTCTCGCGGACGGCTGCATGGGTGAGCCGCTCGCCAAGAAAGTTCTGCTGATCGGCTGGGACGCCGCTGACTGGAAGATCATCAATCCCCTGCTTGACGACGGGTTGATGCCCACGCTGGACGACTTCGTCAATCACGGCGTCATCGGAAATCTGGCGACCCTGCGCCCGATTCTTTCTCCGATGTTGTGGAACTCGATCGCCACGGGCAAGCGGCCCGACAAGCATGGCATTCTCGGATTCATGGAGCCCGACCCGCAGAGCGGGGGCGTGCGGCCGGTCACGAGCACTTCGCGCAAAGTCAAAGCGATCTGGAACATTCTGACGCAGCGCGGCTACAAGGCGCACGTGTTGGGCTGGTTCGCGGGGCATCCGGCTGAACCGATCAACGGGATTTCGGTTTCAGATCTTTTTCCGTACGCCGTCGGGCCGCTGGATAAAGAATGGCCGCTGCCACCGGGCGCGGTGCATCCGGAAGCCATGCGCGACACATTTGCCCAGTTGCGGATGCATCCTGCGGAAGTGAGCGAAGCTGCGATTCTGCCCTGGATCCCGCGCGCTACGGAAATCGATCAGGAGAAAGATAAGGGCCTGCAGTCGTTCGCCAAGATTCTCTCCGAACAATGCTCGATTCATAACGCCGCTACGTGGATTCTGCAGAACGAGCCTTGGGACTTTCTCGCGGTGTATTACAACGGCATCGACCACTTCTGTCACGGGTTCATGCATTTTCATCCGCCGCGTATGGAAGGCATTCCAGAAGAGAAATTTGAGATCTACAAGGGCGTGGTGAACGGCGCGTACCGCTTTCACGACATGATGCTGCAGACCTTGCTCGACCTGGCGGGACCGGAGACCACGGTTCTGCTGGTGTCGGATCACGGATTTCATTCCGATCATCTTCGGCCGCGCGGCATTCCTCTGGAGCCGGCGGGGCCGGCGGTACAGCACCGGCAATTTGGCGTCATTGGCATGAAGGGCGCTCACATCAAGCAGGACGAGCGAATTTACGGCGCGACGCTGCTGGATGTCACGCCGACAATTTTGACGCTCTTCGGATTGCCGGTCGCCGAAGATATGGACGGGCGGGTGCTGGTGCAGGCGTTTGAAACGCCGCCGCAGATCACGCGCATCGCCAGCTGGGAGAACGAAGCGGGCGAGTGTGGAATGCATCCCGGGGATTTGCGCATGGATCCGGCGGCGGCACAGGCGGTGCTGCAGCAGTTCGTCGCGCTGGGCTACATTCAGCCGCCGAGCGAGGACCAGGCGAAAGCGTCGGAAGTCGCGGTGCGGGAGCAGCAGTACAACCTGTCGCGCGTTTACCTGGATTCGAGGCGCTACCACGAGGCGCAACCGATTCTCGAGGAACTGACGGCGAAGTGGGCGGACCAACCGCGGTTCGCACAGCATCTGGCGCAATGCTATCTGGCGCTGGGAAAACGCGAGGAAGCGAAGACGCTGTTGCAGCAATTGCTGGAGTACAAGCCGCCGAAGCCTCCTGCGAAGGAAGAACCCGCGAAGGAAGAGAAAGCGGACGCCGAAGCGCCGGCAGAGGCGCCTGTCGAGCCTCCGCCGACAGAGGCCGAGGCGAAGGAACCCAAGTCACGACCCTGGGCCGACCTGCTGATGGGGGTCATCAACTTTGAAGAAGGAAATATGGATGCGGCGCTGGCTTGCCTCTTGAAGGCGGAAGCGGCTGATCCGCATTTGCCCGATCTGCATTTGCGAATCGGGGAAATTTATCTCCGCCAGCGGCGGATGGACGGCGCCGAGCGCGCGTTTCAGCGCGCGCTGGAGATTGATGGAGACAGCCCCGAGGCGCATCTGGGACTGGCCGTGGTTCGCCTGCGGCAGCGGCGCAATGAAGAAGCGGCGGAACAGGCTTTGCTGGCGGTCGGGCTGCAGCACTTCCTGCCGTTGGGACATTTTCATCTGGGAGTGGCGCTGGCGCGGCTGGGGCATCGCGACCGTTCCATTCTCGCGTTTGAAACCGCGCTCAGCATGTTGCCGGGGCTGCTGGCGGCGCACCGGTGGCTGGCTGCTCTATACATGCAGCCTGGTGGCGATCTGGAGAAGGCGGTGCGGCATCGGGAGATATTTCTGCAGTTGCGGCAACGGCGGCAGCCCAAAGTGCAGGCGTGATGGCGCTTGTTTTCCTACGCTCAGAATTCAGACAAATACATCCTCTAGCGAAGTCCTAGATCACTGGCCGCGGTGTCGACAATCGCTTTGCCGATTGTGAGCGAGGCTGTGGCCGCCGGCGACGGGACGTTGAGCACGTGCAGTATCTTCCCCGAAGGCACGAACTGAAAGTCGTCGACCAGAGCGCCGTCCGGCTTGAGGGCCTGGGCGCGCACGCCGGAGCCGCCGGGAACCAGGTCGTTCGCGCGCACATCGGGGAGCAGGCGTTGCAGCGCGCGGACGAAGGCCGCCTTCGACAACGACCGGTGCCATTCGTCTATGCCACTCCGCCAGTGCTGGCGGGCCATCCGCCAGAAGCCGGGGAACGCTAGCGAGGACGCGAGATCGCGCACGCTGATGTCGGTGTGACGGTAGCCTTCGCGAGCGAGGGCGAGGACCGCGTTAGGGCCGGCATCGACTTTGCCGGTGATGCGGCGCGTGAAGTGCACTCCGAGAAACGGGAAGCGCGGGTCGGGCGCGGGATAGATGAGCGCGCGAACCAGCGCGGCGCGCTCGGGAGTCAGATCGTAATATTCGCCGCGGAAGGGGACGATCATCACTCCCGGGTCGTCGCCGGCCATGCGGGCGATGCGGTCGCTGAAGAGTCCAGCGCAGTTGATAACTGTAGTCGTGAAGAAAGCCCCACGCGGAGTTTCGACTACGATTTCGTTCGTTGAACGGCGGATGCCGGTGGCCGACGCTTGGGTGAGAATCGTGCCGCCGCGGGCGGAAATCAGCTCGGCATACTTCTCGCACACCAGGGCGTAGTCGGTGACTCCGGTTGAGGGCACGACCAGGGCTTCGAGGCCGCTGGCGTGTGGCTCGATCTCGCGCAGTTCGTCGGCTCCGATGCGGCGAAGTCCGGTGAGCCCGTTCGCCTCTCCGCGCTGGCGCAATTCTTCGAGTCGCGGGAGTTCGTCGGCGTGTGTGGCAACAATCACTTTGCCGCAGACATTATGGGGAACTCCGTGCTCGCGGCAGAACTCGACCATGGCCGCGGCTCCGGTGACGCAGAGCCGGGCCTTCATGGAACCGGGCTTGTAATAGACGCCGGAGTGAATGACGCCGCTGTTGTGTCCGCTCTGGTGGCGGGCGACGCGGTCTTCCTTCTCCAGGACCAGGAGTTTGAGATGCGGGAAGCGGCGCGTGATTTCGAGGGCAACGCCGAGCCCGACCACGCCACCGCCGATGATGATTACGTTGTAGCGAGAGTCGGTCATAGAACAGGCGAGATATAAGGAAGCGAGCCAAACGCGTGATTATTGCGTCGCCAAGAACGCGACGCATCGCGCGGCTCGCCCAGATCCCTCGCTGCGCAAAGAACGCTTCCTCGGGATGACCAGCCTACGCGCGACTGTTTAGTTTACGACGAGAGTCACTTGTGTGCTCTGGCCGGCGTCGGGCGGGGCACCCGATGACGCTCCCGTCACGGTGATCTTGTAGCGGCCGGGCGGCGTGCCCTGCTGATGGCCGCCACCACCACCGCTGCTGACGCCGCTGCAGGCCGACAGAATCAACATCAGCAGAAGCAGGATCGCTATCGAACCTGGCAACGCGGCTCTGCGTTTCGCGGGGTGCGGCCATGCGATAAACATCCCCGGCAGCAGCAGCCACAGCGCGTAGAAGATCGAGCTGTGCCCTGCCGACCGTTGCAACGCGGCCGTGGTCGGAGTCGTACTAATCGTCATCACTACATTCGCGGCAGAGGCGCCGGGCGTCACTGGAGCGGAGGGATTGAACAGGCACTGCGTGAGCGCAGGCAGCCCGCTGCAGGTCACAGTCACGGCTGAATCAAACGATGCGCCCACGGGCTGAAGGGTGAGGTTGTAAGGGCCCGTGGTCTGGCCCGCGGTCACGGTTTGGCTTGGGGTCGAAGAGGTGAGCAGAAAATCCTGCCCCACGGTTAGCGCGACGGCGAAGGTATGGCTGGGAGCCCCGGTGGTGTCTTGGGTATTGATATTGATGTTGTAGTGGCCGTCGGTGGCGTTGTTGGGGACGTTGATGGTAGCCGTGAGGTGTGCGGTGCCTCCGCTGGCGACGGTGAGGGGGTTGACGGGAGAGAGGGCGCACATTGCTCCGGTGAGCGCGCTGGCGTCGCAGGTGGCGTTGATCTTTCCGGCATAGAACGTGGAAGACGTGAGCGTGAGGTTTGCGGTCCCTTGACCGCCCGGAGCCAGGGATAGAGTCTGCGTTCCGGTGATGGAGTAGTCGCCAACATCGAATGGGACTCCGACGTTGTGTGTGACCGAGCCGGAGACTCCAGTGATCGCGAGGGAATAGGTTCCGACTGCGAAGCTGCTCCCGTTGATGGTGAGTGTCGCAGTTGCCGGGAACGAGCTTAGGGTTGTGGGGCTGACGCTGCAACTGTTGACGCCGAATGTGTCCGGGCAACTCAGGGTGACGGTGCCGCTGAAGCCGTCTTGCGAAGCGATGTTGATCGGGCCGGTGGTGCCGGTACTGCCTGCGTTTACCTCGGGGAATGCCGAGGGCTCCGTCATGACGAAGTCTGGGTTGGTGGTGACCTTGAGGGTGAACAGAGTCGTGAGGGTCGCAGGGGCTCCGGCCGTCGTAGCCTGAATGGTTATGGGATAGCTGCCGGGCGTGGTTCCCACGGGGACGATCACGCTAGCCGTCATTGTCACCGGAGTGGTCGACGTGGGATTGACTATGGTTCCGGGCGTAAAGATGCAGGCTGCGTTCGCGATGCTGTTGCTACAGGAAATAGTGACGGTCTGATTGAACGAGCCGTCGGCGGTGACCTGGAAGGTCACCGGAGACGATGTGGTTCCTCGCGGCACGGTCACGCTGGAGGGCGACGGAGTGGTCAGCGCAAAGCTGACAATGTGCAGTGTAACCGGTACCAGGCGGGTGAGATGCTTCGTGTCCGAGCCAACGCCCTGCACGTTGAAGTTGTAGTCGCCGACGGCGCCACCAACCGAGACGGTGAAAGGCGTGTTGTTGCAGGGAGTGAGCGTCGATGGCGTGATCGTGCAGGTGTTGGGAGGAGAGTTCGCGCCGGGGACGCAACTCAGGGTCACGGTGCTGGCATATCCATTCACGCTGCTGGCCGAGCCGTTGAAGTTTGCAGAGTGCCCGGAGAAATCGGTCAGGGGAGAGTTGGAGATCGAGATCCGGTAGTCGGCGATGGCGGCGACGGGATACTGCCACACGCCGCGGCCATACGTGGAAGCGCGCAGCAGTTCCTCGCCGCCGGAGTTGAAAAGTCCGAGCGCGGTGACGGCGACGTTGGGCAGGAAGCCTGGCTGGTTGGTGCTGGGATTCGGCCCGAGTTCGGTCCAATTCGCGAGTGAGGTCGAACTGGCGAACACGCCGACGTCGGTTGCGACGTAGATCTGGGCATTTGCCGCATCGATCACGACCGCATTGGCCGGCGAATCGGGCAGATTGGCGGTGAAGTCGGTCCAGGTTGCGCCAGCGTTGGCGGTTTTCCAGACGTGGCCTGTGCCTCCGGTGAATCCCATCACGGTTACGTAGGCGGTCGTGCCGGTGGAATCCGAGGAATCGATGGCGACGCCCGAGATCGGAAACTGGTTGGGATTGATGTTGCCTTGCGGGCCATTGTTAGTTACGTCGGTGAAGCTGGAGCTGCCCGCGGTGGCGTTGATCGTGACCCAGATGTGACCGCCAGGAGGAGTGAAGAGAGGCCCATCGAGCGGGCCGTATCCGCTGGTGGTGGCGTAGATGACCGTTGAACCGTTGCTGTCGGTTGGACCTCCGGCGGCAAGCGCGCTCACCTGATTCACTTCACTTCCCGAACACGTTCCTGAGCCCAGAGTGTCGAAGTTCGGACTCAGCGCGGTATATGCGCCGCCGGCGCGCGGGCCGCGCCAGACGCGGCAAGTGCCGACCAGCAGGGCCGTCGATGATTGCGGATCGAGAATGTAAGGGAAATAGAACGCGCCGTCGTCGCCGCCGACCGCGCTGCTGGTCACAACGAAACTGAAAGTGGAATCGGTGCAGTTCACGCCGCTCGAACAAAGCTGCACGCCGAGACCGCCCGGCGGAACGTCAGGGTTGGAGGCGTACCAGTTCGAGGTCGCGTTGGGATCGATGGCGTTGTAGCCGCCATCGCCGCCGAGGACGTTCACCCAGGCAGGATTCGTCGTCGCCTGACTCGTCGCCGGAGAACCATTGTCCTGCGTGCCGCCGAGCAACGTGTTGGGATCGGTCGGGTGCTGCGAAAAGCTGACGAACTGGGTCATCGATCCCAGATTCTGGTTGAGGTCGTCGAACAGATTTGTGCCGGAGCAAGAGCCGGTGTTGAGCCCCGCGAAACCGTCGAGGGCGCGGTAGATGCCGCCGTCGTTTGCGAAATACATCAGAGCGTTGCCGGAGTCGCCGCCCGATGTTGGAATCAGGTACGCGAGCGCGTGCTGGTCGGGATGGACATGGGCGGGCGCGGCGATGGGGACGCATCCGTAGACGTGGGTGAGGTTCAGGAACGGCGACGTGGTGCAGGTGGGGTTCTGCGAATTGATTGAGCACTTGTAAAGGTTGATCGCTCCGGCGTACAAGTCAGTGCCGGAGACGCTGGGAACCGCCAGCAGTTCGAGGTTGTAAGAACCCTGCTGGACGCCGCATCCATCGAAGTCGCCGCAATTCGTAATGGATGTATCGGAAATCGAAGTCCACGACGTGCCGCCGTTCAGGCTCTGCCAGATGCCGCCGTCGACGATGCTACCCGACGGGGAGAAGGAGATGAACCAGGCGTACATCTCGTTGCGCCCCGGGACCGCCGTGATCTCCGCACGGTAGATGGGGCAAGCGCGATTGTTCGATGTAGACTGCGGCGGGCAGGCAGTGGTGGTGAGCGCACTGCCTCCGGGC
>Ga0075017_100000651_pt1 | contig 19762 bp, 22 predicted proteins | sample AleBraG_ABR_2012_FD_71475 | JGI IMG/M metagenome (GOLD analysis project Ga0075017, IMG submission 71475) | Freshwater sediment microbial communities in response to fracking from Pennsylvania, USA - Alex Branch Run_MetaG_ABR_2012 | ecosystem: Environmental > Aquatic > Freshwater > Creek >... | reverse complement strand
CCCCGGTGTACGCCGAGCATGCGCTGGTGCACGCCGTGGAGTCGCTGCCGGTCGAGTTCACCCCGGAACGCGGCTGACCCGGGCGGCCGCCGGCCAGGTTCGATCGGCTGGCCGTCCGATCGGCCGAGACCGTCCGATCCACTCCTCCACACCGCGGGCAGCAGGTCACAGCCGAAGGCCACTCGACGGGGCGGCACCGCGCGTCGTTCCCACCCGGGGAAGCCATATGCCTGCCGGGGTTCTGGACGACGTCGGAGGGCCGCGCCGGGCGACATTCCCCATCCCGCCTCGTATCCGAGCCTCTTGACACCCGCCCGAGCGGGGTTTATTGTACAAGCATTACCTTGTACAAGGATCTCCTTGTGCATCTGATCCGACGAGAGAGGAACCAGCCATGAGCACGACCACCACCACCGACGACTTCCGATCGACGAAGACCTTCGCCGCCGACCCCGACCGCGTCTACTCGGCACTGACCGACATCGACGCCCTGACCAGCTGGTGGACGCCGGCAGGAGGTGGCGCCACCGCCGGCGAGACGTTGCACTTCCTGATGGGTGACCAGGAGGTCGTGATGCGGGTCGAGCAGGCCGACCGGCCGACCCGGGTCGGTTGGGACGTGGTCATCTGCGAGCCGGCCCCCGACTGGGTCGGGACATCGATCACCTTCGACCTCGAGCCGGTCGGTACCGGCACCGAACTGCGCTTCCACCACCACGGCCTCAACCCGGACCTGGAATGCTTCGAGCAGTGCCACGCCGGGTGGACCTACTTCCTCACCAGCCTCGTCGACTACGTCGACCAGGGTGCCGGCAATCCGAACCCGCCCCCCGACGGCGAGCGGCTCGCCGCATGGCGCGCCGAGCACGCCGGCCGCTGAGCGAGCCTGGACGGCGGCGGTCGCGCTCCGCTAGGAAACGGCCATGACGCCCGGCACCGACGAGACGGCAGCGCCCGTGGGACCCGACGCGGTCCTGCGGGCGCTCGCCGATCCCCATCGGCGCCGGATCCTGCGGTTGGTCCAGAGCACCGAGCTTCCCGCCGGTCAGATCGCCGCCCACTTCGACCTCACCCAGCAGGCAGTCAGCCAGCACCTCGCCGTCCTCAAGCGGGCCGGCATTCTGGCTGAACGCCGGGAGGGCACCCGACGGCTCTACTCGTTGCGGTCCGAGTCGCTCCTGCCGTTGCGCGCCCTGCTCGACGAGTTCTGGCCCGACGCCCTCGCCCGCCTGAAGCAGTCCGTCGAACAAGCCCATCCCCGTACCGAAGAGCCGAGAACCGAAGAGAGAGGACCGACATGATCAGCACCAGCGTGCGCATCGCAGCATCCCCCGAGGTGGTGTTCCCCTACTTCACCGATCCCCTGCTGATGGTCACCTGGATCGGGGACCGCGTCGATCTCGACGCCCGGCCGGGCGGGAAATTCGCCCTCGACTTCAGCGGGGTCGCCGCCCGTGGCAGCTACGAGACCGTGGAGCCGCCCCACCGGGTGGTGTTCACCTGGGGCATCCCCGAGGACGACTTGATGCCGCCCGGGAGCAGCACGGTGGAGGTGGAGCTGGTCGCCGACGGTGCCGACACGATCGTGAACCTGACCCACCGGGACCTCCCACCGGAGCGCGAGCCCTCCCACCTGGAGGGCTGGCAGGGCTGCCTGGGCGTGCTGGCCACCGACGTCCACCTCTGACGGCGACGGGCCGGGCCCTTCCGGGCGGTGCGCCTAGCTCCCGACGACGTTGCCGTACATGTCGTGCAACGGATAGCTCAGGAGCTCGATCCGCTCGCCGTCCGGGCCCGGGAAGTAGGCCGAGTCCCCGTTGACCACGTGGATCTCGACATCGGCGGCGCGCACCTTGGCCACCAGTCGCTCGAACTGCTCGGGCGTCACGCTGATGGCGATGTGGTGGAGGCCACCCAGGACCTCGCGGTACGGACCGAGATCGAGGCCGGGGAAGTCGAAGTAGGCGAGGTAGTTGCCGTGGCCGATGTCGAAGAAGAAGTGGGTCGATCCCCGGTAGTCACGGTTCTCGAACAGCTCGGCCAACGGGAACTCCAGCAGGTCCTGGAAGAAGGCGATGGTCCGCTCGACGTCACTGGACACCACCGCGAAGTGGTGGAGACCGCGGGCCGACGACGGCGGTCGCTCACCCATCGGACGCAGGTATCGGGCCCGGAGGTCGTCCCACTCGTCGGTCCGGTCGACGGCGCTTCCGTGGTCGGTCATGTCGCCTGCCCCTTCCGGCACCCGGCGCAACGCCCGAGGATGGCGAAGTGCCGGGTGTCGATCTCGAATCCGAACCGGCCCATGGCCGCGTCGGCCAACCCGGTGAACAGCTCGTCCGGTGCCTCCACGGCCGTGCCGCAGTCCTGGCACACGAAGTGGCAATGGGCCCCGGCGGCCAGGTGGTAGGTGGCGGGCCCGTGGCCGAGGTGCGAATGGACCACGACACCCAGCTTCTCGAGCTCGTCGAGGTTCCGGTAGACGGTGGAGAGGGCCACGTCCGGGGCATGGGCCTGGACGGTGCCGGCCAGCTCCTCGGCGGTGCGATGGCCCGGCCCCTCGAACAGCGCCTCGATCAGTAGCCGACGCGAGCTGGTGACCCGACCGCCGTGCTCGCGGACCAGGGCCAGGACATCCTCGACGGTGTGTACCTCGTGGAGGTGGTCGTGGACGGGGAGGGACCTGCTCACAGTGCACCCACCGTAGGGCGGGGGTCGGCCGGATGGCAATGGACCCGGCGTCAGGGCCTGCCACCCCTCTGACCGCGGGAAGGGGCGAATGCGTCGATCACGTCATCCCTCCAGGCCCGCACCGCCGCGTGGCGGTCCGCTCCGGTCCGTCCCAGTCGGACCAGCACGAGGTCGAGTCCCGGGACCACGTCGATGAACTGGCCGTCGTGGCCCGCGGCCCAGAACGTGCCGAATGGATCCGGACGGGTCCACCAGTGGTGACCGTAGAGGTGGCCGTCGTCGGGGTCGACCGAGCGCGGGGTGCGGCCCGAGTCCACCCACCCGTCGGGCAGGAGCCGGCGCCCGTCCCAGACGCCGTCACGCAGGGCGAGGAGCCCGAAACGCGCGAAGTCCCGGGCGGTGGCGTGGACGTACGAGCCGGCCACCCACGCCCCGGCATCGTCGAAGGTGGCGGTGGCCGACGCCATGCCCAACGGTCCGAACAGGCGCTCGTCGAGGTACGAGCGGTACGGCCCGCCCGGCCCGAGCACCCGGGCCACGATGCCCGAGAGCACCATGGTGGAACCGGTCGAGTAGTTGAACCGGGTGCCGGGCGGGACGACAAGGGGGCGGTCGGCGGCGAAGGCCGCCATGTCGGCCCGACCCCGGCCGAACAGCATCTCGATGACGTCGGACGACCCGGCGTCCTCATACTCCTCGGCGAAGGCGAGTCCGTCGCGCATGGCCAGGAGGTCGGCGACGGTGATGGCCCGGCGCGGATCGTCTCTTCCGTCCCACGCCGGGACGTCGGCCCGGGCCCCGGGGTCGAGCAGACCGTCCCCCACCAGCATCCCGACGACGGCGTGGAGCATCGACTTGGCCACCGACCACGACAGCAGCGGGGTCGTGGCCGTGACCGACCGGCCGGGACCGTCGAGCCGGGGCAACGTCCCGCCGTAGCGCTCGAAGACCAGACGACCTCCGAGGATGCAGGCCACGGCGTAGGTGTCGCGCAGGGGGCCGTCCGGGTCGAATGCCGCGTCCATCACGGGCTCGAGTTCGACCCCGGTCGGCACGGCTCCGGTGGGCCACTCCTCCGTGGGCCACGGTACCCCGGTTGCCTGGGACGGGAGCGGAACCAACGGGCCGTCGAACCTGGGCCGGTCGCTCACCGGACCAGCTTGCCACGCCCCGGGGGCACTCCACTCGGCCACGGGACGGCGGCACCGGGTTCCCCCGTAGGATTCGGTCGGTTCGCCCGATCGGCGCCGAACCCACCACCGAACACCAAGGGAGTCACCATGGAGATGGAGTACCGACGTCTGGGCGGAACCGGCCTGAAGGTCAGCGTCCTGTCCTTCGGATCCTGGGTCACGTTCGGGCCCCAGCTTGCCGGCAACCTGGCCGAGGACTGTCTGGCGGCCGCGTACGACGCCGGAGTGAACTTCTTCGACAACGCCGAGGCGTACACCGGTGGCGAGTCGGAACGGATCATGGGCGAGGCCATCCGCGCCCTCGGCTGGCCCCGGCACAGCTACGTGCTCTCGACCAAGCTCTTCTGGGGTCTGCACTCCAGTGTGAACATGCGCAACACCCTCAACCGCAAGTACCTGATGCAGGCCATCGACGGCTCCCTCGAACGCCTCGGCCTCGACTTCGTCGACATCGTCTACTGCCACCGGCCGGACGCCGAGACGCCCGTGGAGGAGACGGTGTGGGCCATGTCCGACATGATCTCCGCCGGCAAGGCCCACTACTGGGGTACCTCGGAGTGGTCGGCGGAATCGCTGCGCGAGGCCTGGGACGTCGCCGACCGCCACCACCTGCACAAGCCGGTGGTCGAGCAGCCGCAGTACAACCTGCTGTGGCGCGACCGGGTCGAGCAGGAGTACGCCCCCCTCTACGACGGCATCGGCCTCGGCCTGACCACGTGGAGCCCGCTGAGCTCGGGTCTGCTCACGGGCAAGTACCTGGACGGTGTGCCGGAGGGCTCGCGGGCCACGCTTCCCGGCTACGAGTGGCTGCGCGATCTCCTGACCGACCCCGACCGGAACCAGAAGGTGGCCGGGCTCCAGGAGATCGCCCAGGGACTCGACTGCACGCTGGCCCAGATGGCCCTGGCCTGGTGCGTGAAGAACCCGCGCGTGTCGACCGTCATCACGGGAGCCAGTCGGGTCGAGCAGGTGCACGAGAATCTGGCCGCACTCGACGTCGTACCCAAACTCACCGACGACATCATGGCGCGCATCGCCGTCGTCGTCGCCTGACGGTCGTCGACCGGCCGCCCTCGGTCAGCCACCTTCGTGATGGGTGCGGTCGTGGGCGGCGAGCTGATCGACGTGCCGGTTGACCTGTCTCGCCAGGAACAGGGAGAACAGGGCTGCCGGGATCTCCACCAGCAGGGCCATGAGCAACGCCTCGAACGTGGCGGTGCGACCGCCCGCCGTCATCACGTCGAACCACGCGTCCACCAGGAGCAGCGTGGCCGTCGCCATGGCCGGGAGCTGGACCCGGTCGTCCATCCGGAAGGCGTAGTAGGCGGTCAGGACGATGGACGCCACCAGCAGGAGGTCGAAGCCCACCCATGCGCCCCGGTAGTGGGTGTCGATCTGGCGCTTGGGCAGGGTGACGGCCAGGTAGACGGTCCAGGGGATGAGGGCCAGCCCCATCATCAGGTAGGCCAGTGCCGCCCGACGGGACCGGCGGCGGATGCCGATGAGGAGCGGCTCGTGCCTGCTGGACTCGTGGGCGGGTCCCCCGGCCTCGTCCGCCACGTCAGGCCGGGTCCATGGCGTCAGCCCAGTGATGCCCGGGGGCGGTCGAGCAGGTCGCCCCGCTTGAGTGCCGCCTCCTCGAGGGCCGCCTGGGTGGCATTGCCCAGCACGGTGGGGATCCGGTTCCACGAACCGTCGCCCGACAACGACCACGACTGGACGTCATCGGCCAGGTTGAAGGTCAGGATCTCCTCGAGCCGCTCCACCGCGTCGGGATCGGCCACCGGGATCATGGCCTCCACCCGTCGGTCCAGGTTGCGGCGACGGAGGTCGGCGGAGCCGATGTAGTAGGTGGCCGGGCGGTGGCCGGACCCCCCGAACCGCAGGATCCGCGAGTGCTCGAGGAACCGGCCGACGATGGACCGCACATGGATGGTCTCGGACAGTCCGGGCACGCCCGGCCGCAGGCAGCAGATGCCGCGGATGATCAGCTCGATCGGCACCCCGGCCTGCGACGCCCGGTAGAGGGCGTCGATGACGGCCACGTCGTCCAGACCGTTCACCTTGATGGCGATGCGCCCGTCGGGGCCGGCCTCGGTCTCGCGGTCGATGAGCTCGACCACCCGATTGCGGATGCCCCCGGGGGAGGTGACCAGCTCCTGGTAGCGCGGAGGCTGGCTGAACCCGGTGATGTAGTTGAAGAACCGGGTGACGTCGGCACCGAGTTCGGGCCGGGACGACAGGACCCCGAGGTCCTCGTACATCCGGGCCGTCTTGGGGTTGTAGTTCCCGGTGCCCACGTGACAGTAGAGGCGGACGGCGTCGCCCTCCTGGCGCACCACCAGGGTGGTCTTGGCGTGGGTCTTGAGGCCCATGAGCCCGTAGATCACGTGGGCCCCCGCTTCTTCGAGGGCACGGGCCCACCCGATGTTGGCCTCCTCGTCGAAGCGCGCCGTGACCTCGACCAGCACGGCCACCTGCTTGCCCCGCTCGGCGGCCCGCACCAGTGCCGCCACGATGGGGCTGTCGCCCGAGGTTCGGTAGAGGCACTGTTTGATGGCGAGGACGTGCGGATCGTCGGCGGCCTCGTTCATCAACTCCTCCACCGATGCCGAAAAGGAGTCGTAGGGGTGATGGACGAGGACGTCCTGGCGGTCGAGCACCGTGAAGATGCTGGCCCCCTCATCCAGCTCCACGGAGGTGAAGGCGGGCGGCACCAGTGGGGTCCATGGCCGGTCGTGCAGGTCGGGGCGGTCGAGCCCGTAGATGGCCCACAGGCACCCCAGCCCGAGCGGCCCGGCGAACCGGTAGACGTCCTCGGCGTCCAGGCCCAGTTCCTCGGTCAGGCGGTCGATGGACGCCTCGGACGTGCGCGAGTCGATCTCCAGCCGCACCACCGGCAGGAATCGCCGGCGGCGCAGCTCCTCCTGGAGGGCCAGCAGGAGGTCGTCGGCCGCATCGTCGTCCAGGGCCAGGTCGGCGTCCCGGGTGACCCGGAACACGCAGGCCTCGCCCACGTCCATCCCAGGGAAGAGTTCGTCGAGGAAGGCCACCATGACCTGTTCGAGGGGCACGAACCGCTGGCCACCGGGCAGCGGCAACAGCCGGTCGACGTTGGGCGGGATCTTCACCCGGGCGAACCGGGCAGCGTCGTCGTGTCGGCTGCGGACCTCGACGCCGATGTTGAGGGACAGATTGGAGATGTAGGGGAACGGATGACTCGGATCGACGGTCAAGGGAGTGACCACCGGCAGGATGAGGCGATCGAACAGGTCGTGGAGGTAGTCGCGGTCGGTGTCGCCGAGCTCCTCCCAGTGGCACAGCTCGATACCCTCGGCGGCCAGTGTCGGCATCAGGGTGGTGAGAAGGAGCGTCTCCTGACGGCGCACCATGCGCTCGAGCGAGGCCCGCACGTCGGTCAGGAGCTGCTCGGGGGTGCTGCCGTTCAGCGCCCTGCTGGTGATGCCGGCCACCACCTGCCGGCGCAGGCCGGCCACCTGGACCTGGAAGAATTCGTCGATCCGCTCGGAGAAGAGGATGAGGAACTTGACGCGCTCGAGGAGGGGCAGGTCGACCTCGGCCACCAGGTCGAGCAAGCGGTCGTTGAAATCGAGGTCGGAGAGCTGGCGGGCGAAGTACTGCGACTCCGGCCCCGCTTCCGTGCCGGTGGCGGCTGCGTGGGAGGAATCGTGGCTCACGCCCCAACGTTAGCAAGGGCGCCCCGCGGCTCCCCTGGGCCGGCGGTACCGGTGGACCCAGGCCGGGGTCCCCGGCCGCTTGGGTCACAATGGGGGGCCGCTTCACCGAGGAAAGGGCTGCGTTCATGGACACGGACCGCACGATCGAGGTCATGGTGGAGATCCCCCGGGGGAGCCGGAACAAGTACGAGTACGACCACGAACACCACGTGTTCCGCCTGGACCGGCGACTCTTCTCGGCGACGTTCTATCCGGCGGACTACGGATTCGTCCCCGACACGCTCGCCGAGGACGGTGACCCGCTGGACGCCCTGGTGCTCCTGGACGAACCGACCTTCCCGGGGTGCATGGTCGAGAGCCGCCCGGTCGGTGTGTTCTGGATGACCGACGAGAAAGGTCCCGACGCCAAGATCATCTGTGTCGCCTGCGGCGACCCCATGTGGGAGAGCATCCGGAACCTGGACGAGCTGCCGCCCCACCTCACCTTCGAGATCGCCCACTTCTTCGAGGTCTACAAGGACCTCGAACCCCACAAGCGGACCGAGGTGCGCGGATTCGACGGGGTGGAGGCGGCCTGGGAGGAGATCGCCCGCTCGATCGAACGGGCGAAGACGGAGGGCTGAGCACCGGGCGGCTCAGGCGGCCACGCCCGGTGCCGCCGCATCCGCATCTTCCGCGAGCGCGTCGAGAATGACGGAGGCGGCCCGCTGGATCCTGGACCCCGATGCCCGGATTCGATCCACCGCCTCCGGGCCGCCGCCGGCCCAGCAGGCGACATACCCGAAGGTGTACTCGGACGTGTCGAGGCCGAGGGTGCGGCACACCACGTATGCCGTGGACTCGGCCTCGAGCTCGGCCAGCGGGCGGTCGTCGGTGTCCTCGTGGAGCAGGGCATGGGCGAGCTCGTGGGCCAGGGTCTTGACCTGCTGAGCCGGCTCGTTCCGGCACTCGATCCGGATTCGCCTGAGGGCGAAGGCGCAGTCGCCATTGGTGGATCCGGGCAGTTCCGTGGCCACCACCGTGTATCCCATCGCCCCTGCCCGGGCCACCAACCGGTCGTAGCACGAGGCCCGATCGTCCCCCTGGAGGGTCCTGCAGACCTCGGGAAGGGGCTCCCCCTCGGTCTGGACCAGGTCGAACACCGGTACCGGGCGGAACCCGATGATCGGTCGGCGTTCCTCGTCGTCGGCGGTCCGGGTCCGCCTACCCGTCATGGGGGCGAGGATCCAGATGGCCCGCTCGCCCTTCAGCACCGAGCGCCCGAGCTTCTTCCAGGTGGCGAACCCGGCGACGTGCGTGGCACCGGGGGCCTGTCTGCAGATGAGCAGGGTGTTGGAGAAGCTGTAGCGGTGGAAGCGGCCTTGGGCCGCGAGGTGGTCCCGCCAGGCGTCGGAGGTGGTCAGGGCCTGGATGCCCTCGGTCAAGATGTCGACAAGGTGGTCGCGGTCGGTCGTGCCCATGGGTCTCCTGAAGATCCAGGGGCACCCGATGGACGGCGCGCCCCAGTTGCGGGGGGCTCCGGTGGGAGCGAGGTCGACATCGGGCCGGACCGGAACCAGGCCGGAGATGTCGTGGAGCGGGAACGTAGCGGATGCGTGTGACTGGGCCGTCCCGACTCCATGAGACTCCCTGGTCAGAGGACCGCATGCCAGCCCGAGCCGCTTCGATGGCACCCTCGCTGCCGAGGTGTGCTGGTACGGTGGGCACGCTCGTCAGACGTCATCTGTCGACTACGGGGGCGTAACTCAGTTGGCTAGAGTGCGACCTTTGCAAGGTCGAAGTCGTGGGTTCGAGTCCCATCGCCTCCACCCGTTGTCGGAATCACTACGTTTTCCCTGTTCAGAGGCGGTATTCCATCGCCATTGGCCAATCAGGCAAATGGCGAGGATCGAACCCCGGCGTGCCAGTTGCTGTCACCGGGTGAGACCGCCCCCGTGGAGCGCTTCCCGCGGTGCATGCGCCGAACGAGCCGGGCCGCCCGATTCGACGAGGACCGGTCGGTACGTCTACCGCTGGAGTGGCCGCGACACGGCGGCCGGATCAGGCTCTCGCTACTGTTGCACGGTCGTAGTTCCGGGCAGGTCCTTGCCGCAGATCGGCTGGCTCGACACCGGGACGAACCCACTCTTCGCAGCTCGTAGGTACCACCCGCACGTTTCCGCGGGGTTGTGGCCGAAGATGGTCGAGTAGTCGATGGTGATGGGCAGCAGCCCGTTGCCGTTGTAGGCCCTGAGGTTGCGCAGTGCCTTGATGATGCCGGCGTGGGTCGCGTTCGTTCCGGCGAGTTGGATGCCCTTGATCATGAGGTCGGCGCCGAGCCAGGACTCGTACTGGCTGAAGTTCGGGAACTCACCGGACGTGAAGTGCGCATACTTGTCGAGGGCCGACTGCATCTGCTGGGTGCTGGCGTCCGGCAGCTGGAACGGCCGGAAGGTGGTGTCGAAATAGTCGCCCTGGACCGCCTGCCACGAGGTCGAATTGATCACGCTCGGCTCGTATCCGGTCGGGAAGACGAGCACCTTGGCCTTCACGCCATCCTGGCCGAGGCTCGCGGTCAGGGCGAAATTCGAGTTGTCGTCGAGGCCGGCGTAGAACGCGTCGCAGCCCTTCTGTTTGGCCACGAGCGCTGGCGTCGTCATGTCGACGCTGCCGAAGGGCACGGAGGTGTCGAGCACGCCCACCTTGCCGCCGGCGTGCTCGAAGGACAACACGGTGCCGAACGCCGACCGCGACGACGAGGGCGAGATGCCGTAGCCGTAGCTGCAGATGACGGTGCCACCCCTACTCTTCATGAAGCCTCCGATTCCCGTGTTCACCGGGTATTTCGGATCGACGCTTCCGAAGTCACTGGCGAACATGTTCGTGTAGGGCTGCTCTCCCCACTCCGGACCGTCGAAGAACCCGCCGGTCACCGGTACCCCTTGCTGATTGGGGTACTTGGCTCCCTCGAAGAAGAGGGGGCTGGCCGAGACGATCCCGATGACGCTTTGGGAAAGGGCGTCCTGGACCGCCGTAGCCACCGCTGAGGGGTTGGTCTGATCATCGAGGACGATGCCCTCCAGCTTGTGGCCGTTGACCCCGCCCTCTGCGTTCTGCAAGGCGATCCGGGCATCGAATCCGGCGGCAGCCTGGGAGAACTGGGAGGCCCCCGGACCGGTGAGCGAGGAGATCATGGCGATCTTGTAGGGGGTCCCGCCGGCGGAAGTGACGGAGGTGGTCGTCGACGGGGCGGATGACGACGACGAACAGCCGGCGCAGGCCAGGAGCGTGGCCGTCAATGCCAAGGCAACCAGTTTGATCCGCATGTTCGTGCAACCTTCCTTCATTGAAACGAGGGGCTGCAGATCTGAAGGTTCCGGGAGCGCCGACTCACGTGGGGGCTCCACACTCTGCGGCCGCGTACGGCGTGGGACTCGAGGACAAGTGCAGGTGGAGACCGGGCAGCCAGGTCGGCGGTGTCGCGCAACAGCTCGACCACACAGGGTTGCCATGCCCCACCACCCCGCGCCGCGCTACCAGCTGAATGACGACACCGACACTCGTGCTCATCGATCCCCAGTTCCCCCTGGTGTCGCGAACGCCTCACCATAGCGGGAGGGAGGTGCGTCGTGACGAACCTCGTCGAACGGCTTGTCCTTGTCGGCGGCGTACTCCCGGGGTATGCACGGCACGCGTTCGCTGATGATGCGCTGCATCTCATCGCTGCCGCCGCCGAGGCTGCCACCCTGCCACATCAGGTACTCGACACCTTGCCGGCCGGCAGATCACCGGGTAGCCGTGCACCGGCGCGTGCACCGGCGATCTCGAGGGCGATGTCGAAGCGGCGCTCCGAGTTGGTGGCGGCAAAGAGCCGGGGGAGGGAGCCGGCTGGACCCGGGAAGACCCCGCAGGCGTACCGGAGCCACTGATTCACCTGGCATTCGAGTGACCCGACCAGGGGTTTGCGAGAGTTGTACGACGCCACGCGCCCGGTTATCCACCGGGGTTCGAACAGAGTCCCATGACCTCCACGCAGAATTGCAGGTAGTTGGACGACACCTTCCCTGTTCAATGCGGTGTTCGATCAACCGGCGCTGTGTCTACTGCGGCCCCGCGGTCATCTGCGCCAGCAACTGTTCGAGTGCGACCTGGTCGGGTCCCACGAACGGTGCGGCGCCCGGAACCGCCGCCAGCGACGCCAGGAACTGGTCGATCATGCCGCCGGGGGCAGCAGGGAGGTGGCTGCTCAGGATCAGCGAAGGCTCCAGCTTGGCGACGGCGTCGAGTTCGTGGGCCAACTTGCCGCCGTCGACCCCGTGCAGCCACGGCGAATCGATGGCCGCCCAGAACACCTGGCCTTCGCGCAGGTCACCGTCGGCGATGTCGGCAGCGTTCTGCGGGACGTCCTGCAGGAGCGCACCGAAGCAGTCGGCAGGGACGAGCACACCCGTGCTGGTGTCGAAGAAGCCGGTGGTCGACGGGTTGTCGAAGGTCGGGGGCCTGAACGCGGCGAGGGTACGGCTGCCGAGCGTGATGCTCTGCCCGGGATTGACGAGGTGGACCCGGTCCATCGGGAGCGGATCGGACACGCTCATGATGCCGACACCCAGGAACGTGGTGATGACCTTGAGGTCCGGATACTCGGCAAGAAGTTGGCCCAGTGCACCGATGTGATCGCCGTCGGTGTGGGTGAGCCAGATCCAACGGAGGTCAGCCGGGTCGATGACCGACTTGAGTGCCGTCATGAAGCTCTCCTTCTCCACCACCGGACCGGTGTCGACCAGGACGGGGACGTCCCCATGGAGCACGAAGGAGTTGATGGCGAGTTGGCCGAGGCCGGGGATGGGGAAGGTCGTGGTCAGGACGTCGATGTCCGGTGTTGCCTTGTAGGTGGTGATCATGAAGTGCTCCTTGGTGTCGGTTGATCTGACGGTCGTCAGCGGAATTCGGCAATTCGGGCACGGCTTCGCCCAGGGTCGGTCGCTTGGGGGCCGGTTTGGCGGGTGGTCTGATGCCTACGGCGATGTGATGTCGATGCCGTGCCGTAAGGCTGCGGCGACGAGTTCCTCTTCACGGCGGGGGGGCAGGTCGGGAGGCGGGAGGGTTCTCGCCACCGCCGGCCTGCCGCACGCTCGGGTGAAGTCCTCGAACCCGGCCGGAGTGACGAGGATGAGGAAGCGGGCCATCTCGGAGTCCACACGGAACCGGTGGTGAACTCCGCGCGGCCCGAAGATGAAGTCACCGGTGGTGGCTGATCTGGACACCCCACCCAGCCAGAACGTCAACTCCCCCTCGAGGATGTACCAGGCCTCATCCTCGTGGCGGTGCGTGTGGACGGGCGAACCCGACCCGCGAGGTGCACGGACTTCGGCCAGGGCGAGCTGTCCGTGCGTCTCGCCTCCTGTCACCTTGTAACTGAGCAGGCTGTCGGCGAACCAGACCCCCTCGCCCTCGTCGGCGGGCACCAGGAAGGCGGCGGGTGCCACCTCGGTCGTCATGGCGCTCCGTCGGGTGCGGCGACCCCTTCGGCGGCTGTCTTGAGCTGGCCGAGCGTGTGGTCCATCCCGTCCCTCAGCTCGCGGGCCCGGTTGGTCGGGACGTCCACGATCCGGGCCCACAGGGGGATCCATCGCACCAGGTAGGACTCGACGACCCGGGTACCGGCCTCGGTCGGTTCGAATCGGTAGTGCCACTCCGTGGACTCGCGCCCGCCCTCCTCGGTGACGAAGGCGAACTCGTGACCTGGGTCCGCCGCCAGCACCCGGCCCTTTCGCGACCACTTCATCAGGTCGGCCGGCCCCCCCACGTTGTGCCCGAGGAACGTCGCTCCCACGACGGGGTCGGTTGAGCCATCCGCCCACTCCACCCGCCGGCACTCCGGGCTCCACTCCCCCATCCGGGGAAGGTCGGCCACCAGTGCGTAGATGCGCTCGGGAGGCGCATCGATGACGGTCTCGATGCTGTCCTGCGTGAGCCACCATCGCGTGCTCGTCTCGGCCATGTCTCCTCCATCGATCGGTGCAGCCCTCATGGAGGGCCAAGTTAATACCTTTAGCTAGTGCTGTCAAGATTCTTTTGTGCTATGGTTTAAGCATGCCCAGGACGACCAGCTCGGCACCGGCTGCCCCGCCTGCGACGGACCGCCGGGCCCGGCGACGTCAGGAGACCATCGACGAGATCCTCGACATCGCCGTGGCCATCATGTCCGAGGAGGGCGTGAACGGGCTGAGCCTCTCGGAGGTGGCGAGGCGACTCGGCGTCCAGCCCCCCTCGATCTACAAGTACTTCCCCTCCCTCATGGCCATCTACGACGAGCTCTTCCTGCGCGGCCAGACCGTGCATCTCGAAGTCATGCGCGACTCGATGGCCACAGCCGGTCCCGGACTCGATGCGCTCATCGCCGGCCTGGAGGCGAGCGGACGCTGGTTGCTGGCCAACCGGGCGGTGGCCGAGCTGCTGTTCTGGCGTCCTGTGCCGAAATTCGAACCCTCGCCAACGGCGATGGCCATCAGTCAGGAGATGGTCGACATCCAGCGCGCCGCGTTGGTCGACGCCGTGACAGGCGGCCAACTCGGGCCTGCTGCCGACTCCGATGAAGCCGTCTTCCTGATCTCCACACTGATCATCGGGGTCCTGAGTCAGGCATTCGCCAACGAACCCGATCTCGAGTGGGGCACGGGGCGCTTCACCCCACTGTTCCCCAAGCTCATGCGGCTGCTCGTGGCCATCTACCCGCCTCCGCCTGAGGGGTGACGAGCCTGGCGCTCCGGTGGGAGCGGCACTTCCGATGTGACCGAACTCCCATCTCGACAGCACCTTCGGAGAGGGGATCGAACGGAGTCCCACAACCTCCCCGGAAATCGTGGGATCAATGACGACGTTCTTCCCGTTCACGACATGTATCCCGTCGACAGTTCGTGCCAACGAGGGTGCAGGCAATTGAAACCTCGGAAGCGGTGTGCAGGGCAACGTGCTGTTGCCCGCGCAGATCGGCATCCGCGATCAGGCAGGCAACGACCGCCGGTGCCGATGGCGTCGAGCGATGAAGCCTTGGTGAAGGATGCGCCTCGACCATGCAGTACTGGCTCCACTGATCAGAAAGTCCGGACGTGGCCGGCGCCAGTCCGAACGCCCAGGCGTCCCCTTCCGTCCCCGTCATCCCTCGAGATACCGAAGCACGGCCAGGACCCGCCGGTGGTCGGTGGACGACGCGGGCAGGTCCAGTTTGGAGAAGATGTTGGCGATGTGCTTCTCCACCGCCCCTTCCGAGACGACGAGGACGGCGGCGATGGCGGAGTTCGTGCGGCCCTCCGCCATCAGCGCCAGGACCTGGCGCTCGCGGGTGCTGAGTCCGGACAGGGCGTCCCTGCGCCGGGAGGCTCCCATCAGTTGGGTGACCACTTCCGGGTCGAGGGCGGTCCCCCCTGACGCCACCCGGACCAGCGCCTCGACGAAGTCGGCGACGTCAGCCACCCGGTCCTTCAGCAGATAGCCGATCCCGGCTGCGCCACCGGCCAGCAGCTCGGCGGCGAATCGCGTCTCCACGTACTGCGAGAACACCAGGATCCCCACGTCGGGATGGTCCGAGCGCAGACGGATGGCGGACCGGAGGCCCTCGTCGGTAAAGGTCGGTGGCATCCGGATGTCCACCACGGCGACATCCGGTGACTCCTCGGCGACCGCCTGCTCGAGGCCCACGGCGTCGGCCACCGCCCGGACCACGCTGAACCCCCGGTCCGACAGGAGCTGGTGCAGTCCGTCCCGCAGGATGGCGGAGTCCTCGGCGATCACCACCCGGATGGCGTCGTCCTCGGGCACGGTCACGCGGAGGTGGGGACATCCACGGTGACGACGGTCGGACCACCGGACGGACTGGCGATGCCCAGATGTCCGTCGACCGCCCCCACCCGGTCGGCCAGTCCGGCCAGGCCACTCGACGACGAGCCGATCCGGTTGACCGTGGCCCCACCGCGCCCGTCGTCGCGCACGACGATGCGCAGCCACGGTCCATGCTGGGCGCAGCTCAACGAGGCCCGGGACGCCTCGGCATGTTGGGCGACGTTCGCCAGCAGCTCGGCCGCACAGAAGTAGCAGATCGCCTCGATGGCCGGGCTCGGCCGGGAGTGGACCGACACGTGCACGTCGGTCGGGATGGTCGAGCGGGCGGCCAGCGTGGCGAGCGCGTTCTCCAGTCCGGTGTCGAGTGCCGGCGGATGGATGCCCCGGGCCAGGTCCCGCAGGTCCGTAATGGCCTCTTTCGCCCCGTGATGGGCCTCGTCCACCAGACGGCGCACGACGTGCAGGTCGGCGTCCTCGCTGGGTTCGACATCGAGGCGCTCCAGTCGCTCCTTGGCCTGTCCGAGGCGCATGGCCAGGGCCACCAGTTGGGCCTGCGTCCCGTCGTGGAGGTTGCGCTCGATCCGCTGGAGGGTCTCCGTCGCTGCGTCGAGCGTCTTCGTCCTCGACACCTCGAGGCTCCGCACCCGGGACAACGTGGCATTCGGGCCGAGGAGGAGGTGCATCAGGCGCCGGTCCACGAAGACGACGAACCGCATGGTCCACGGAGCGAGGAGGAGGAAGAGGACACCGACGGCGAATTCGGTGATGTGGGTGCCGAAGCTCGACGGCCCGGGGGGGGACCCGGGCGTCCCGGAGGCGTGGCCGAGGAGGCCGAACCGGATCGTTCCCCTGTCGCCCAGGATGGGCGAGGCGATGCCGAGGACCGCCTCGAGCCAGAGACTGAGCGCGAACCACACCCCGAAGAGGGTCAGCGGGACCTTGGCCGAGAAGTAGAGCACCGAGCGCCACGCCACCGCATCGCCCAGCGCCGCCCGCAGCCATCGGAAGAGGCCGGGGGCATGATTGAACGGCCCGGGCTCGGCGATCTCCTCGCCCAGCGTCGCCCAGGCCAGCGTCCGCTGCCAGCCACCGAGCCGGCGGGCGACCCGCAGCCCGCCACCGAGGATGAAGATCCCCACCAGGGCGACGGTGAGCACCAGGCCCACGAGCCCGATGGCCCCGAGGATGATGACCGCCCCGGCGGCCAGCGCCGAGGCCGCCACGAAGTACCCGAGCTCCGCCCAACTGCGTCTCTGGAACGGCTCGCGCAGGACGGTCTGGACCAGACGTCTGGCCTGATCGGCCCGCTCCTCGGGGATCCGGATCTGCACCCAGCCGACCTCGGCGCCCGGATCGCTCAAGCGTCGCGCCTCACGAAGAGCACGGCTCCGGCGGTGAGGGCGACTGCGGCGTAGAGGACCATCAGCGTCAACCCTACGTGGGGAGAGAGCGGCGGGTAGGGCCCACCCTGCCCCTGACTGACGGTCGACATGATCGAGTTGACCAGGATGTTGGTCGGCAGGAATCGCACGTCCGACTCGGAGATGCCGTGCATCACCAGGGGGAGGACGAAGATCACCCCCGCGAAGGTGGCGATGGCGGCGGCGGTGCTCCGGAAGATGAGCCCGAATCCGAAGGACATGAGGGCGATGAGCCCGATGAACAGCCCGGTCAGGACCACCGCCCGGGCGGCACCCGACGATGCCAGCGTCGCGGTGGGGGCCCCGCCGCTCGACAGGATGGCCTGGCCGAGGAAGAAGGAGAGGAAGCTCAGCACCAGGCAGAAGGCCATGGTGAGCACGGTGGTGAGGCCGAGCTTGGTGGCGAACAATTCCAGTCGCTTCGGTGCAGCGGCCAACGTGGTGCGAATGGTCCCACTCGAGTACTCGCCCGTGATCAACAGCGCCCCGAAGACCCCGCCGGCCAAGGCGACGGTGATCATGCCGGTGAGGGACTCCTGGGTCGGATCGAAGCCCTGGTAGTAGCCGGGATCATGGTGCAGGGCGGCGTGGGTCACCAGGCCCGTGACCAGGAGGCAGGCCACGACGGTGAGGCCGGCCGTGATGGCGGTCGACCGGAGCGTGACGATCTTGGCCAGCTCGGACCGGGCAACGTGCTTGGCGCGGTAGTGCCCCCTCGGGACGTCCAACAGGATCTCCGTGGTCATGGTCACGCTCCTCGCTCGGCGGAGACGTCGCCGGGCATCGTCGACGGGCGGAACTCCACGTCGTCCTGGGTCAATTCCATGAAGGCGTCCTCCAAGGACGCGGTCACCGGTGTCAGTTCGTAGATCCGGAGCCCGTCCCGGGCGGCGAGGTCCCCTATCCGCGGGGAAACCAGTCCCCCGACCGTGAGCGCGCCGTCGTCGGGCACGACGGTGGCGCCGGCCGCCGTCAGGACGGCGGTGAAGCGCTCCTCGTCCGGCGTGACGAGGCGGACCGCCCCACCTCCGCTCCGGGCGACGAAGTCGGCCACGCTCGTCTCCGCGATCAGGCGCCCGCGGCCGATCACCACCAGCCGATCGGCGGTCAGCGACATCTCGCTGATGAGGTGGCTCGACACGAGCACCGTGCGCCCCTCGCCGGCCAGGTCCCGCAGGAAGTTGCGGACCCAGCGGATGCCCTCCGGATCGAGCCCGTTGACGGGTTCATCGAAGAGCAGGACCCCGGGGTCGCCCAACAGCGCGGCCGCGATGCCCAGACGCTGGGTCATGCCGAGGGAGAACTTCCCGACACGCCGCCCGGCCACCGACGTGAGGCCCACCTGGTCCAGGACCTCGTCGACCCGACCGGACGGGATGTCGTTGGCCAGGGACAGCCAGCGCAGGTGGTTGCGGGCGGTGCGGGCGGGGTGGAACGCCTTGGCGTCGAGCAGGGCGCCGACCTGACGGAGGGGCCAGTCCAGTTCGCAGTACCGCTTGCCGCCGATCAGGGCTGATCCCGAATCGGGGAGGTCGAGTCCCATGATCATCCGCATCGTCGTCGATTTGCCCGATCCGTTCGGCCCCAGGAATCCGGTTACCTCGCCGGGGGGGACCTCGAAGGTCAGATCGTCGACGGCTGTCGCGTCGCCGTAGCGCTTGGTGAGTGCGTGTGCAGTGATCATCACCGTTCACGGTATTGCGGAACCGGGCCGATCGGAATACCGCTAGTCGGCGTCTCGGCCGGGGGGTAACCCCCCTCGCGCAACGCGCTCGGCGGCGCCGCCGCGACTCCGGACGTACGATCCTCGCCCCCGACCTGGTCGGGGACCCGATCGGGTCCTCGACCGTTCCGCGGGACGGGAGACCAGCGACACGGAGCGTGGCGCCTTCACGACGTCACCGACCCACCGTTGATCCCGATGGTCTGCCCGGTCACCCAACCGGCCTCGTCCGACGCCAGCCACACGCAGGCGGCCGCCACATCTTCCGGCATGCCGATCCTTCCCACGGGGATCGACCTGGCCAGCCGTTCGGTCACCGAGGGATCGGGGACGGCCATCAGGCCGATGGCCAGGGAGTTCGCCGTGACCCCCTGGCGCGCCACCTCGATGGCCAGCGTCCGGGTGAAGGCGATCCCGGCGCCCTTCCCGGCGCTGTACGCCGACACCCCGATGGCGACCCCCGCGGTCCCGGCACCCGAGGAGATGGTGATCACACGCCCCCATCCCCGCTCGCACATCCCCGGAACCAGGGCGTGGCAGCAGTGCAGCACCCCGTAGCAGTTCACCCGGATCGGCCCCTCCCAGTCGCCGGGCGACATGGTCACGAAGGGCTGCGGGACCATCGGGCCGCTCCCACCGTTTCCCGCGTTGTTGACCAGGATGTCCACCGGACCCACGGGCCCGAGAGCGCCCACGACCGCTTCCAGGTCCGTGACGTCGAACGCCACCGATCTGGCCACGCCACCCATCGCACGGATCTCGTCGGCCACCGCCTCGGCCCGCTCCGGTCGCACGTCGTTCACCAGCACGCTGGCCCCTTGGACGGCGAGCGCGTGGGCGATGCCCCGGCCGACGTTCTGCCCCGCCCCGGTGACCAGGGCGGTCCGGCCGGCGAGGTCGAACCGGGTCATGGCCGGCTCCGGGCCGGGCCGCCGACTCCCGTCGGGAGCCCGTCGAGGTCGTGGACCTCGAGTCCGAGCTCGGCGATCAGGTCGAGGCTCACCAAGGACAGACCCGTCCGATCGGCGGGACACGCGCAGAGCGCCGTCAGGGCCTCGACCATCTCCTCCATGGACTCGACCTGGTCGGCGGTGAGCGTGGACCCCACCAGCGACTGTGCGCCCTCGCTCAACACCGCCGAGCGGGGCTCGATGGCGTTGATGCGGACGCCGGTGCCGGCGCACTCGGCACCGAGCGCATTGGTCATCCGGTCGAGCG
>Ga0075017_100000650_pt1 | contig 19778 bp, 22 predicted proteins | sample AleBraG_ABR_2012_FD_71475 | JGI IMG/M metagenome (GOLD analysis project Ga0075017, IMG submission 71475) | Freshwater sediment microbial communities in response to fracking from Pennsylvania, USA - Alex Branch Run_MetaG_ABR_2012 | ecosystem: Environmental > Aquatic > Freshwater > Creek >... | reverse complement strand
CGCGCTCGACGGTCGTTCCGACGTGTACGCACTCGGCGTCGTGCTCTACGAGATGCTCGCCGGCGTCGCGCCCTTCACCGCCGACAGCCCGGTCTCGGTCGCGTACAAGCACGTGCGCGAGGACCCGACCGCGCCGTCGCACTGGGCGCCCGAGATCCCCGGCGCGCTCGACCGCATCGTGCTCACCGCGATGGCGAAGGACGTCACCCGGCGCTACCAGAGCGCCGACGACCTCCGCGCCGACCTCCTGCGCTTCGAGCGCGGCCGTCCGCTCGTGGGTGGCCCGATGGTCGCGATGACCGCGCACGAGGCCGAGATCCCCACGGCCACGCAGGCGCAGTCGATCGTGGTGCCCGCGCCGGTCGGTGTCGACGACCGCCGCGGCGCCCCGGCACCGGCTGCACCGGTGGCCTCGTCCCGCAAGAAGAACCGCACCGGTGCGGTGATCGCCATCGGCCTGGCGTTCGGGCTCCTCCTCGCGCTGATCGTGGTGCTGATCTCCCAGGTCGACCTCGGTGGCGGTGGCAGCGGGGCTCCCACCCTCGACGTCCCCAACGTGGTCGGCTTCCCCTACGGCCAGGCGCAGGCCGCGCTGACCGCCCAGGGCTTCAAGGTCGACCGCGTCGACGACACCACGCAGGTGAACACCCCCGCCGACCAGATCCTGGCGCAGAACCCGGAGGCCGGCTCGAAGCTGAAGAAAGGCGACACCATCACCCTCACGGTGAGCAGCAACACGCTCACGGTGCCCGATGTCGCGAACCAGACGAAGGAACAGGCCACCGCCAAGCTGAAGGCGGCCGGCTTCACGCCGGTCATCGTCCAGGTCGACAGCACCCTCGCGCCGGGCACCGTCGTGTCGACCGACCCGGGCGCCAACGCGCAGCTGCCCAAGGCCGCCGCGGGCCAGCCCGGGCCGTCCGTCACCGTGAACGTCGCTCGCGAGCCCAACGTGGCCGTCCCCAACGTCACCGGCCAGGACGTCTTCGCGGCGAACAGCGCGATCGTCGCCGCCGGCCTGCAGGGGCAGGCGGTCTCCACCCCGAGCGCCACCGTCGCCAAGGGCCTCGTGATCAGCACCAACCCGGCGGCCGGCACACAGGTCCCGAGGGGCACCACCATCCAGGTGCTGATCTCCACCGGTCCCGAGCTGGTCGACGTGCCCAACGTCGTGGGCCAGACCCAGGACGCCGCGGTGAACATCCTCAACGCGCAGCTCGGCCTCGGCGTGACCATCCAGCAGCAGAACGTGCCCGCACCGAACAAGGGCCTGGTGATCGCGCAGAACCCCTCGAGTGGCCAGGTGCCGAAGGGGTCCGGGGTCACCATCGTCGTCGGCATTTGAGCCTGACGCGCTGGTACGCGGAGCACGGCCGCCACGACCTCCCCTGGCGGGAGACGCTCGACCCGTGGGCGATCCTCGTGTCGGAGGTGATGCTCCACCAGACCCAGGTGCCGCGCGTCGCCGCCGTGTTCGACGACTTCCTCGCCCGCTTCCCCACGCCCGCGGCGATGGCGGCGGCGAGTGCCGGCGACGTGATCACCGCGTGGGGCCGGCTCGGCTACCCGCGTCGGGCCCGGCGACTGTGGGAGGCCGCGGGGGTGATCGCCCGCGACGGCTGGCCGGCCGACCTCGCGACGCTGCCCGGGGTCGGGCGCTACACCGCCGCGGCGGTGCGGGCCCAGGCCGAGGACGCCGATCTGCCCGCCATCGAGGTGAACATCCGTCGCGTCGTCCAGCGGGTCGAGGGGCGGCGCCTCACCGAGCGGGAGGCCGAGGCCGCGATGCGGCGCGTCGGCCGTCCGCTGCACGGGCGCGACCGTCTCCTCGCGCTCATGGACGTGGGCGCGATGCTCTGCCGACCGCGCGATCCCCGGTGCGCGGAGTGCCCGTTGCGGCGCCGTTGCGCGACGCGCGGTGCACTCCCCGACGAGACGCGCGCACGCCAGGCGCCATTCGCCGGCAGCTTCCGCCAACGGCGCGGGCGCGTGATGGCCGTGCTGCGGGAGGGCCCGGCACGCGCCGGCTCGCTCGACGCCGAGGCGCTCACGTCACTGGTGGCCGACGGACTCGCGGTGGTCGACGGGGAGACCGCCACCCTGCCGTAGTGAGACCCGGCCGTTCAGACGCGGGCGATGCCGAGAAAGTTGCCGAGCAGGGAGTGCCCCGACTCGGTGAGGATCGACTCGGGGTGGAACTGCACCCCCTCGATCGGCAGCTCGCGATGGCGCAAACCCATCACCAGACCGTCCTCCGACTCGGCGGTGATCTCGAGGCAGTCGGGCACGCTCTCGCGCGCGACGACCAGCGAGTGATAGCGCGTGGCGGTGAACGGGTCGGGCAGGCCGGAGAACACGCCGCGGCCGTCGTGGCTGATCTGCGAGGTCTTGCCGTGCATCACGTGCGGCGCCCTCACCACCTGGCCGCCGTAGATCTGGCCGATGCACTGATGGCCGAAGCACACCCCGAGCACCGGAACGCCCGCGGCGCCGAACGCCTCGATCGCCGCGATCGACACGCCGACGTCGGACGGGACGTCGGGGCGGCCGGGCCCGGGTGACACGAGCACGGCATCGGGTTCGAGGGCCTGGAGGCCGGCGACGTCGATCTCGTCGTTGCGGTGCACGAGCGGCTGCGCGCCCAGCTCACCGAGGTATTGGACGAGGTTGTAGACGAACGAGTCGTAGTTGTCGATGACGGCGACCTTCACCCACGCGACGCTACCGGCCGCTCCCGGCCCGCCCCACCCGGACTCGCAGGGATTCGATATCCTCCCGGCGTGGCCAAGCCCGTGCAGAAGCAGACGAAGCCCCCGCAGCGGAAGGGCTCGCGCTACACCCCGCCGAGCCCCAAGAAGGCGGCGCCGAGCCACCTGTGGGTCCCCGTGGCGATGTTCACGTGCCTGGTGCTCGGCGTCGTCGTCATCGCGGGCAACTACCTGGAACTGCTGCCGGGCGGCGCGGTGAGCAACAACTTCCTGCTCATCGGCCTCGGGCTGCTCATCGTCGGCTTCGTGCTCTCGACCTACTTCAGATAGGCCCTGCTGTCCGCTCTGTCCGGTTTGTCTCAACGACAGCCGTGTAAGTACACACAGGTTTCTCCACAGTCTGTGGAGAACCCCGGGTGCCTGCTCTCAGTCCCAGAGCACCATGTCCTCCCGGCAGTGGCGGGGCGCGTCGGGCTCCTCCTCCTGCGCGGCCGTCATCGTGACCTCGGCGCCGCACACGATGCAGCGGTAGTGGAGGTTCACCGGTTTCACGTCGTCGGGATCGGGCTCGGCGGGCGGCGCGACCGTGAACTTCTGCAGGGTGCGGAAGCCGGCCCACAGCAGGAACGCCGCCACCGCGACGCCGATCACCACACGCAGGATCGTCCCGGCCATCCCCAGATCGTCGCGCGCGGCGGGCGCCGGCGTTCAGCCGCGGCGCAGGAGCAGTGCCGCGCCCACGCCGTCGGCTCCGGCGAGCGTGACCAGCCCGTGGCCCGACGCCAGCTCATGGCTCGACGCCAGCTCGTGCAGGAGGGTCACGACCATGCGCGCGCCCGTGGCGCCGAGCGGGTGTCCGAGGCCGATCGCACCGCCGCGTGCGTTCACCCGATCGGGATCCGCGCCCGTCGCGCGCAACCATGCCGTCGCGGCGACGGCGAACTGCTCGCCGACCTCGAAGCGGTCGACGGCGTCCACGCCGAGCCCGGCCTCGCTGAGCACGCGCTCGGTCGCGGGTACCGCGGCGGCGCCGAACACGTAGGGATCGCCGCCCGCGCCGCCCGACGCGACCACTTCCGCGCGCACCGGCATCGCGAGCGCGTCGGCCGCGTCGGCCGCGACCACGAGCACCGCGGCGGCGCCGTCGGCCGCCGGCGCGCTGTTGCCCGCGGTCACCACGCCATCGGCTTCGTAGGCGGGCGCGAACGCGGCGAGCGTCGCCTCGGTGACCGCAGGACCCACCTCGTCGACGGTCACACCGGCGACGGGGACGAGCTCGTCTGCGATCGTGCCCTGCGCCCGGGCCGAGACCACCCGCTCGTGGGAGCGCCACGCCCACGCGTCGAGCTCGTCCCTCCCGATGCCCGCAGCCGCGGCGGCGCGCTCCGCGGCGACTCCTTGCGGGACCGGCGCCGGGTAGCGCTCGAGCAGGCGCGGACCGAGGGGATCGCCGCCGAGGAGGAGCGCGGAGCCGAACGGCACCCGTGTCATGTGCTCGAGCCCGCCTGCGACGACCACGTCGTGCTCACCGGAGGCGACCGCCGCCACGGCGAGCTGCACCGCGCGCAGCCCGGCGCCGCACTGGCCGTCGACGGTCAGTGCCGGCACCGCCTCCGGGAGCCCGGCGGCGAGCGCCACGTGGCGAGCGACGTTGAGGGCCTGCTCGCCCACCGGTGACGCGCACCCGAGCAGGACCTCCCCCACCCGGCCCGGCTCGCACCCCGCCCGCTCGAGCAGTGCCTGCACCACGGTGGCGGCGAGGTCGACGGGGTGGACGGGCGCGAGCACACCGTCGCGGCGGCCCAACGGCGAGCGCGCCGCGTCGACGATCACGGCACGACGGAGGCGGCGCCCGCTGGTGGTCACGGCGGGAGCGTAGGCGGCCCGTCCGGGCCGGCCCGTCGTGCCGGCGCGGGGCGACCGGCGCGGGTGGGGCGCGGGCCGGTGAGGGGCCGGACGAGAAGTAGTCGAATACCCTCGGCGCCGTGCGCAACATGGACCGCTCCCTCGGCGACGGGGGCATGCCACTGCTCGGCCAGCTCGGCGTGTCGTTCGAGCGCTACGGCGACGGCTGGGCCGAAGCCGCGTGGTCGCCCACCGAGCTCGCGTGCAACCCGTTCGGCTCCGTGCACGGAGGCGTGTACGGCGTCGTGCACGACGCGGCGATGAACTTCGCGGCCAACAGCGCGCTCGAGCGGGGCGACCGCGTCGCCACCCTCGACGTGCAGTACCAGACGCGCCGCGCGCCCGAAGCCGGCACCGCGCTCGCCGTGCGGGGCGAAGTGGTGCAGCTCACCCGCCAGGTCGCGTACCTGGAGTCCACGATCAGCGGCACCGACGGTCAGGTCGTGTCGCGCGCGCTCGGCACGTTCATCGTGCGGCGCAAGGAATGGTGAGCGGCGCCGACGTCGCGTCGGCGACCCGCGCCGGCGACGCGACCGAGGTCGACCCCCGTTGGCCGCTCACCAAGCGGATCCGCCGCGGCTGGGTCATCGAGATCCTCGTGGGCGTCGCCGTGTACCTGCTCTACGACTGGTTGCGCGACCAGGTCGTCGGCTCGGGCGCGGCCGCATTCACCCACGCGCAGCAGGTCGTCGACGTCGAGCGGTACTTCGGCATCTACCAGGAGCACGCGCTGCAACAGCTGTTCGTGTCCGCCGACTGGTTCATGGCGTTCTGGAACATCTGGTACGGCACCATCCACTTCGTCATGCCCGTGGTCGCGCTGGTCGTGCTCTACCGCAAGATGCCGGCGCGCTACGTTCGCTGGCGCAACACGCTCCTGTGCATGCTCGGCATCGCGCTGGTGGGGTTCTGGCTGTACCCGCTGATGCCCCCGCGGCTCATGCCCTCCTCGTACGGCTTCGTCGACGGTGCCGCGCGCTACTTCAACTTCGGTCCGCAGGTCAGGGTGCGGCTCGGCCCCGACGGTCAGCCGAGCGCCGCCGCGGTCGCGCAGTTCGGCAACCTGTTCGCGGCGATGCCGAGCCTGCACATCGGATGGTCCACCTGGTCGATGCTCGCGCTGTGGCCCGTGGTGCGGCGGCGCTGGGTGAAGGTGCTGCTCGCCTGCTACCCGGTGAGCATCTGCTTCTGCATCGTCGTCACCGCGAACCACTGGATCCTCGACGCAGTCGGCGGACTCGTGGTGCTCACGCTCGGCTGGTGCTGCGCCATGGGCATCGAGTGGGCGCTGGCCCGCCGGCGAGCGGCGGTCGGAGACCTCGTCGAAGAGCCGGTCGAAGCGCTCGAGCCTGCGTAGCGCTTCCCGCGCTTTCGTCGAGCGCACGAACGACGGCTACCCGAGGAACGCGGCCGGGTCGTCGTAGTACTTGAGCTCGATGACGTTCCCGCTGGGATCGGCGAGCTTCCCGCCGAGCTTCCCACTCAACTCCTCGGCCGCGTGCAGCTCCGGCTCGGAGATCCAGTCCCAGCCTGCGGTCCGAACCCGCTCCACGATGCGATCGAACTCCTCCCGATCCCCGAGGACGACGCCGAGGTGACGGACCCCCTGGTCCGTCACCGGTCGCACTTCGTCCGGCCGCTCCTGGAGCGTCAACTGCAGGCCGAAGAACCAGACGTCGAGCCAGTCGTCGCGCACCCGGCCGATCCGGCAGCCGAGGACCTCTTCGTAGAACTGCCGCGTGGCATCCAGGTCGTGCACGGGCAGCGACAGGTGGAGCGTGGGGGGAGCCACCGGCACACCGTAGAGGCTCGGGCATCCACCCGAGCGGAGGTTTCCGGTTCCCCGGCGCGGCGCGGATCCGGTCAGGCGATCACCAGTTGATCCGGGCGATCGCGTACTTCGGGAAGCGCGCGAACTGCGGCAGGTCGTCGAGGAAGGTGAGCTTCGGCTCCGGGTCGAGTTGCTTCGCGTCCCCCAACGCGAAGCCCACGAGCCGCAGGTCGGTGTCGGCGAGCCACTGCACGCCGCGGGCGCGCACGTACTGCGGGATCGTGCCGTCACGCGTCGCGTCCGCCGCCGCGGGGTTCACCACGCCGTCGAGGTTCACGACCGTGTGGTCGTCGCCGGCGTAGTACCCGATCGCGCCGCTCTGCCACGCGGCGACCACTGCGCCGCGCGGCACGCGGTCGTTCACCACGAGGGCCAGGTCGCGGTAGCCCGTGTAGCTGTCGAACGCGGCCACCCGGGGCTCGTCAGCGGTGAGGTTGTGCACCGTGCCGATGCCGACGACGACGAGGGCGGCGGCTGCGAGTGCCCCGGCGGTCCCCAGCGCGATCGCGCGTGGCCGGCCCTCCCACGACCACACACGCGCGAGCCCCACGCCCAGCACGAGCGTGACGACCATGGCGACCGGGGTCAGGTACCGGGTGAAGTACCACCCCACGCCGAACCACACGTAGAACACCATGAGACCGATCGCGTAGAGCGGGAGGACCGCAACGACGGCCGCCGGACCGACGACGGAACGGTGCCACCACCAGGCCACCAGGAGCAGCAGCGCGACGATCACGAGGAACAGCGCCAAGCCGAGGGCGGGCCGGTCGTCGAGGGTCGTCCGCAACCATCCCCACGACGCGAACGGGCCGCCGGTGACCACGCCGGCGACCTGGGCGAAGCCGCGGAGCTCGAACGGCTGCAACGGCGCGAGCGCGTGCTCGGCCCGTCCACTCGTGGGGACCGGCGAGCCGAACTGCACCGTGCAGTAGATCCACCAGGGTGCCAACACGAGGAGTGCGGCGATCGCCGCGGGCACCAGTGCGCGCCACGGACCTCGCCACAGTTGCCACGCGCCGAGCAACGCGACGAGCAGCAGCACGTCGACCCGCGCGAGCACGGCGAGGCCGGCGACCGCACCGGCCAGCACCCACCACCCGGTGGACGCCCGATCGCCCGCATGCACCCACACGGCGACGAGCAGTGTGGCGAAGCACACTGCGAGCGACGTCTCCAGCCCGCCGAGCGCCATCGCGATGGCGAGCGGTGAGCACGCCCACACCAGCGCGGCCGTGATCGCGGCCACCTTGCCCGCCATTCGCCAGGCGAGCCAGCCGAGCACCGCGATGGTGACGGTGTCGGCCACGACGAGCAGCGCGAGGTCGGCGCGCACGAAGCCGTCGAGGCCGCCGACCACCCAGTGCACCGGGACCAGCAGGAACGCCTGCAGCGGTTGGAACCCGCTCGTGAGGGTGTGGCCGTCGGCGGTGGGCCCGTTGCCCCGCGCCAACGACCGGGCGATGCTGAGCGTGTAGTAGGTGTCGTCGGGGACGAAGACACGGTCGAGCACCGGGAGCGAGCGGGCGAGCACCGCGGCCCGCAGCAGGAACCCGCCGAGTGTGATCAGCCCGATCCACGTCCACGGCGGGGACGGTCGCTCACTCTGCCCCTGCTGCACGGGGGCATGGTAACGACCGAGGTGCGGCTACTCGGCGAAGAGCACGCGGTCGAGCACGATGAACTGCACGATCCACAGCACCGCGAAGCCGCTCAGGTGCGCGGCGAGCACCGCACCGGTCGCGAGCAGCGGCGACGGCATCGCGGCATCGAGGCCCGACACCTGGGTGAGCTCGACCGCCAGGGTGGACAACAGCAGACCAGCGAAGGCCAGCACCCAGAACGGGACGACCTGCCGGCGGAAGTCGCTGGGACCGGTGAGGCCCCAGGTCCAGCGCCGGTTGAGCGAGTAGGACGGCACCGTCGCGATGCTCACGGCGAGCACGTTGGCGACCCAGGCGGCCATACCGAGACCCGCGGTGGCGATGGTCAGCGTGCTGAGACTGATCACCGTGGTGATCACCGAGACGCTGGCGCAACGGGAGATCTTCTGCAGCAGGGTGCGCGACGACGAATCCGCGAGCGCGGCTTGCGGTGCGGGCAGGAACTCCCGGTCAGCAGTGGTGACGGCCGTCATGACGACATTGTCGGCCGCGGAGCGTGAGGACTGAATGAGAGAGTTCGGTGACTACGTGAAGATGATCTGGCCCCCGGCGGCGAGCTCGTAGAACTCGCCGACGGTGATGATCGCCTCCACCTGATCGACGAAATCCTCCTTCGCCATGCCGAACATGTCGACGGACGCCTTGCACGCGTAGATCCCGGCTCCCGTGTCGCCGATCATCTCGATGAATTCGGCGATCGGCGGGATGTCGATCTCCTCCATCTTCTTGTCCATCATGTGCGTGGCGATGGCCGACATGCCGGGCAGCGCTCCGACGAGGGTGGCCATGTGCATGCCCGGGTTGCCCACCGTCGCGACCTTGATGTGCTCGATCCGCTTCTTGTGGATCGCATCGAGCCCGAAGAAGGTGAAGAAGAGGTTCGCCTCGATCCCCTCTGCGCGCGCCCCGTTCGCCATGATCAGCGCGGGGTAGATGCCCTCGAGCGAACCCTTCGACACGATGATCGAGACCTTTTCGATCTGGTCACTCATCGTCGCCCTCCTCTAGATGCAGCCGCGGGGCTTCGGGATGCCCGCGACCTTGGCTGCGATCTTCGCCGGGCCCTTCGGGAAGAGCTGGTAGAGCTCCTTCACCGACACGCCAGACGACTTCCCGAGCGCTCGCACGGTGGGGCCGGTCCCCTTCTCGAAGTACTCCTTGCGCATGTAGTGGATGACCTGCCAGTGCTGGTCGGTCAGGTCGTCGATCCCCTCGGCGCGCGCGAGCTCGGGCGCCATGTCCTCGGTCCACTGGTTCGCGTCTTCGAAGAAGCCCTCGTCGTTCAGCGTGACGTCGACACCTGCGATCGTTGCCGTGCTCATCTCGTGTCCTCCTCGTCAGATCTTCTTGCCGCTGACCGGCATGGCCGCGCCGATGCCCGGGATGTCGCGTCCCGGCAGCAGCGCATGCCAGTAGAACCACTGGAACATGAGCTTCCCGAGGTGGTTCAGCCGCGACTCCTCGAGCAGCGGCAGTCCGACCTTCGACGGGAAACGTCCGGGAACCGGCTCCTGCTCGTAGTTGAAGTCGATGAGCATCGCCTTGTGGAAGCCGGTCTCGATGAAGCAGTTCGCGTGGCCGTCGAACTTCGCCTGGAGCGGCTCGCCGCGCAGGAAGTGCACCACGTTCTCGACCAGCGCCTCGCCCTCGAAATGCGTCACGGATCCCGCCTTCGAGGTCGGCACGCTCGCGGCGTCGCCGATCACGAACACGTTCGGCCTCACGTGCGACTGCAGCGTGTGCTCGTCGGCGAGCACGAAATCGAGGGCGTCGCCGAGACCGGGTGAGCGACCGACGTACTCGGCTCCGCTGTGCAGCGGGATCACGACGGCGAGGTCGAACTCGACCTCCCGCCCGTCGAAGCCGACGAGCTTGCCTGCTTCGCTGTCGACCTCGCCCGTGTTGAACTCGGTGACCAGCTCGATGTGACGCGCCTCGAGCATGCCGCCGAGCGTCTTCGCCGCAACGGGCTTGGTGAACGCGCCGTCGAGCGGAGTGACGTAGCTGATCGTGACCCGGTCACGGATGTTGCGCTCGGTGAAGTACCAGTCGGCGAGGAACGCGAACTCGAGCGGCGCGATCGGGCACTTGATCGGCATGTCGACGATGTTCACGACGACGTGCCCGCCCCCGAAGGTGGCGAGCTTTGCCTCCAGCGCCGCCGCACCAGGCAGGTCGTAGAAGGTGAACACCTTCTCCATCCAGCCGGGACCCATGAGCCCCTCGGTCTCCTCCGGGACGAGACGGGTGCCCGTGGCGATCACCAGCACGTCGTAGGGAACCTGCGTGGCGTCGGCCAGATGGACGACCTCGGCCTCGAGGTCGACGTGGTCGACGGCCACCTGGCGGTAGTCGACCGCCCCGTTGAGCTGACGGCCACGCGGCCGCACGATGTCCTCGGGATGCGACAGACCGAACGGCACGAACAGCAGGCCGGGTTGGTAGACGTGCTGGTCGTCGACGTCGACGACGGTGATCGTTGCTTCGTCGGCGGACAGTTCCTTGCGGAGCCGGTTGGCGGACAGCGTCCCACCGGTGCCGGCACCCAGGATGACGATGCGTGAGGTCATGCAGACCTCCAGGAGTCCGTCCTCAGGCGAGCTTGAGGAACATCTTCTCGACCTCGGCCACCGGATAGCCGTCGGCCTCGGCCTTGTCGGGGTCCTGGAGGCACGTGGTGAGGCCGGCCGCGAGCAGGCGGAAACCCACCTGCTCGAGCGCCTTCGACGCGGCGGCGATCTGAGTCACCACGTCACGACACTCACGGTCCTCGGCGAGCATGTTCTGGATGCCGCGGACCTGGCCCTCGACGCGGCGCAGGCGTCGCTGGAGCTCTGCCTTCACGTCGGTGTCGATGTCCATCCCTCGTACCTCCTGGCCTGTCGAAGATACCCCCAAGGGTATAGGTTCGATCAGGGTCGAACGGCCCTGATCACGTGATCGAGCGCCACTCGCTCACCGTCGGACGTGGTCACCCTCCGCTCCACCACCTCGGCACGTTCGATCCGCAGCAACGGGTCGGCGGCGAGCAGGCCGGCGACGACCTCCTCCGGGGTGGCGAGCACTGTCGGGTCCTGCGGACCGCCGTACCCGTCGTGGAGGTTCGCGGCGTCATGAGCGACCTCGAAGAAGGTTCCGCCCGGCGCCAACGCGGCGACGCAGTGAGCCAGGGCCGCCCGTCGTTGCGGCTCGGGAAGCTGCAGGTAGGCGAGCAACACGAGGTCGTACGAGACACCGGGCAATGCCTCGGCCACGACGTCGACCACCTCCGTCGTGATCGACACACCCCGCGCGCCGGCGAGCTCCTGGGCCTTGCCCAGGCCGACGGCCGAGAAGTCGACCGCGGTCGCGTCCCAGCCCTGCTCCGCCAGCCACACCGCGTTGCGCGCCTCGCCGGCGGCGACGTCGATCGCCCGACCGGGCGGGCGCCCGGTGAGCTCGGCCACGACGAACTGGTTCGCGTCAGCGGTCCAGACCAGTTCCTTCGTGCGGTAGCGCTCGTCCCAGTCGTTGCGGTCCATCGGTTCCCCTCGTGAGGTCAGTGACTGAAGTGGATCTCGGGCACCACGCGCTGGAGCCACTTCGGCAGGTACCAATTCCGTTCACCCAGCAGCGCCATCGTCGCGGGCACGAGCATCACCCGCACGATCGTGGCGTCGAGCAGCACCGCCATGGCCAGCGTCACGCCGAGCTCCGTCGGCGGGATCGGCCCGGTCACCCCGAAGGCGACGAACACCACGATCATGATCAGCGCTGCGTTCGTGATGGGCCGACCCGTGCGGGCGATGCCCTCGGAGATGGCCTGCTTCGTGTCGCCCGTCGCCTGGTAGCGCTCGCGGATCGCGGCGAGCAGGAACAGCTGGTAGTCCATCGACAACCCGAACAGCAGGGCAAAGAAGAACAGCGGTGCCCAGGCATCGACGAACGGCTGGTGTTCGATGCCGAGCAGGCCCGCGCCGATGCCGTGCTGGAACACGACGGTCGCGAAGCCGAACGCCGCGCCCACGGTGAGCAGGTTCATGCCGATCGAGAACAGCGCGACCACCGCGCTGCGGAACACCACGAGCAGCAACACGAACGCGACGATGAGGATCAGGCCGATCGCGTACGGTGCGCGGCCGGTGAGCACGTCGGTGAGGTCGTGGTTCTGTGCGGCGGGCCCACCTACCGCCGCGGCTGGCACCACCTTGTCGAGTTGTGACCGGAGCCGGTCGATCATGTCGGCGGTCGCAGTGTTGTCGACCGTCGTCTTCGGCGTCACCCGCACGACCACGCGTCCCGTCGACGCCGGCGCGGTGACGACACGTGCGTCCACGACGTTGTGGTCGGCTGCCGCCAGCTTCACCACCTGTGGGGCGTCGGCTGCTGGCACCGTGATGAACGCGGGCCCGGCCGCACCCGCACCGAAGCCGGCAACGAGCAGGTCGTAGCCGTCGCGGCTGGTGTGGCCCTTGTCGACCACGGTCGCGCCGGGCATGCCGAGGCGCATCCCGAGCGCGGGCACGGCAAGTGCGCCGAGGAGCACGATGCCGAGCGCGAGCACGGTCCCGGGCCGGCGTAGCGCGACCCCGGTCCACCTCGCCCAGCGACCCTCGGCGACGATGTCGGGGTCCTTCTTGCCCCGGGTGACCAGCACCTTGTCACCGAGGGCGACGAGCACCGCGGGCAACAGGGTGATGGCGGCGAACGCCACCGCCACCACCGACAGGATCATCCCGAGAGCCATCGAGCGGAACACCATCACGGGCACGAGGAACACCGCGGCGAGCGACAGCACGACGGTCAGCGCGGACAGGAACACCGCCTTGCCCGCGGTCGACATCGTGTTCTCGATTGCCGCGAGCGCGTCCTTCCCTTCCGCTCGCTCCTCGCGGTACCGGCTCACGATGAAGAGCGAGTAGTCGATGCCGACCGCGAGACCGATCATCATCGAGAAGTTCATCGACCACACCGACATGGGCGTGATCCACGAGAGCAGGTGCAACACCGCGAATCCGACCGCGATGCCGGCGAGGGCGAGTAGCAGCGGCAGTCCGGCGGCGATCATGGCGCCGAATGCGATGAAGAGCAGAACAAGCGTGGGCAGCCCGCTGAGGAGCTCGGCCTTGTGCAGCGCCTGCTCGTTGACCTTGTTGAAGTCGCTCCACACCGGCCATTCGCCGGTGACCTCGGCCTGCGCGCCCTTGGCCACGGTCAACCCGCCGACGTAGCTGCCGAGCTCACCGGCGGCAATCGGCCGATCGGCGTCGGACCCGATCCTCTGCGCGACCGGCACGATCGCGGTCTTGCCGTCGGGTGAGATGAGCCCGGCATCGGTCGGGAGCTGAAGCGGGTCCGCGACCTGCTCCACCCTCGGCCCTTTCGCCAGCTCCTGCACGAGCCGCTGGAGACCGGCAGGGTCCTGCGCGATCGATGTCGGCTGGTGGTACACGACGACGGGGCTCTCCGCGCCGAGTCCCGGGAAGTCCCTCCGCAGCTCGTCGCGCACCTGCTGCGCGATCGATCCCTGCGCCTCCCAGCCCGCGCCCGACAGTGCGCCACTGAGCGTGAGGGCAAGGGGCGCCGCCGCGAACGCGACGAGGAGCCAGGTGACGATCACCCCGCGGCGATGGCGGGCCGAGAACGCCGCGAGCCGGGCGAACAGGCGCCGAGGATCGGGGGCTTCCGACGCCGGGTGCTCGAAGGATTCGGGTGCGTCGCTCGTGGTCGTCACGGTTCGCGTGCTCCTGGTGCCGGGATCGGAATCTGGTGTGGGGATACCCCTAGGGGTATACCAATATACCCGTGGGGGTATCAGGAGGCAACTCACCGGATACCCCTATGGGTATGTGACCAAGGGCCCTGTTGCCGACGAGGTCCCCGGCCGCATGCTGCACCGGAGACGCCGACAGGGGCGGTCGAGGTTCAGGAGGATCGGGATGACGAAGAACATGGGAGCGACGGACCGCTGGCTACGGGCGGTGGTGGCCGCGCCCGTGCTGGTCGTCCTGGCACTCGTCGCCGGCGTCGGATCGGTGCCGGGGGTCGTACTCCTGGTGTTGGCCGCGGTCATGGTCGCCACTGCAGCCATGGGGTTCTGCCCGCTCTACTTGCCGATGCATCTCGACTCGCACCGCAAGGCACGCCCCGGGCGCGCCTGAAGGCTCCGCACCGCCGCAACCGGATCGCACGCGGTCCGCACACCGGGCGCCTTCCTCCCTCGTCGCCCGGGTGCGGGCCGCGCGTCACGTTCCGACGTCGTTGCTCCCACGAGGGTCGGTACCCTCGACCGATGGACGCACGCGACGTGGTCGATGCAGTGATCGAATTCCCGGTGGTGACGAGCTTCACCCGACTCGGGTACGACGTCCGGTCCCGCGTCGACCACTGGACACCGACGTCGCGCTACGACCTCCGGGGCCGTGTGATGCTCATCACCGGCTCCACGTCGGGCATCGGCCTCGCGGCCGCAACCGCGCTCGCGGGCGACGGCGCCACGGTGGTGCTGCTCGGTCGCAACCCGGCAAAGACCGCGCGGGTCGCCGAGGAGCTCCGCGCGAGTTCGGGCAACGACGGGGTGAGCTCGGTCGTCGCCGACATGGCCGACCTCGACGCCGTGCGAGCGGTCGCGGCCGAGGTGCTCGACCGCTACGACCGACTCGACGTGCTCGTGCACAACGCCGCGGTGCTGAACGCGACGCGTCGGCTCGCCCCTGACGGCACCGAGGAGAGCGTCGCGTGCCAGGTCGTCGCACCGTTCCTGCTCACGTCGCTCCTGCTCGAGCGGTTGCGCGCGTCACCGGTCGCGCGCGTGCTCACCATGGCGAGCGGGGGGATGTACACCGCGCCGCTCGACGTCGCCCGGCTCGAGATGAGCGCGGCCGACTACAAGGGCGCCGAGCAGTACGCCCGCGCCAAGCGCGCGCAGGTGACGCTCAACGAGCTCTGGGCCGCACGCACCGGCGGCACCGGCGTGGTGTTCCAGGCGCTGCACCCGGGATGGGTCGACACCCCCGGTCTCGAGGAGGCGCTCCCCAAATTCCGGCGCGTCGTCGGGCCGCTCCTGCGCTCGCCCCGGCAGGGCGCGGACACGCTCGTGTGGCTCGCGGCCGACGACGGCGAACCGATCACCACGAACGGGCGCTTCTGGCTCGACCGTCGCCCCCGCCCCCTGCACAAGATCGGCCGCACCCGCCGCAGCGACACCCCCGCGGAGCGGGAGCGCCTGTGGGCGTGGTGCGTGGAGCGCGCCGGGATCGACCCGCTCGCCGGCTGAACGGTCGCTCAAGGGGCCGGCGCAGCCGGCGTCAGACGCCGGCGGCGAGAAGCTGGCAGCTCGGGTCGGCGCCCCAGGGGTCGCCGGTGGCCGACTCGGCGCGGGCGCGGAAGCCGCCACCGCAGATGCCGTAGTCGGGACAGCCTGCGCACGCCACGGGAACCGGTCGGGCGCCACTGCGCGCCGCGATCACGAACTCGTCGTCCGGATCCGTCCAGATGCTCGAGAACGGACGTTCGCGCAGGTTCCCGAGGACGCGGTACCGCGAGAACTGGTCGGGGTGGACGTCGCCGCACTCGGTGACACATCCGATGCCGACACCCGAACCGCCACGGGCGCCGGTGTTCCACTCCATGGCGTCGCGCGCGGCGGCGGCGCGCTCCTCGTCGCGACCGAGCAGCCAGTGGTAGAGCAGGGCGCCGTCGGACGGGTTGTCGACGGTGAGCACCTCGACCTCGGGATGGTCGACCGCGAACGCGAACACGCGCTCCACCAGGGCACGCCGCTCGTCGGGCGTCACGTCGACGAGACGGGCACCGCGACCCTGCGGCACCAGGTGGTACACGCACAGCCGCTGGATGCGCTCCTGCAGCACGAGGCCGAACACCGCGTCGATGCCGTCGATCGTGTCTGGCGTGATCGTGAAGCGCACCCCGCGGCGCACACCGTGCTCACCGAGCCGACGCAGGCCGTCGATGGCGGCGTCGTACGCGCCGAGCTCCCGGCGCTGCCGGTCGTGGTCGACGCGGTCGCCGTCGATGCTGACGCCGGCGTACACGAGTCCGGCCGCGGCGAGCCGCTCCGCGCAGGAGTCGTCGATCAGCATCCCGTTGGTGGACAGCGTGAAGCGCAGGCCTCGTTCGCGGCCGAACTCAAGCAGGTCGACCAGGTCGGGGCGCACGAGCGGTTCGCCCCCGGACAACAGCACCGCCGGCACGCCGAAGCCGGCGAGGTCGTCGAGGAACGCGCGCGCCTCCTGGCCGGTGAGCTCACCCTCGGCCGGATTCGCCTTGGCCGACGCGTAGCAGTGCGCGCAGGAGAGGTTGCAGGCCTTCGTGCAGTTCCACACGACCACGGGGCGACGATCACGCGCCGACGAGGGTCGGTTCTCGCCGGGCCGGCGCATGCCGTAGCGGAGGCTGTCGGATCGGGATCTGTTCGCCCCGACGAGCGTGGAGACGTTCAGCACCCGGCGAGCGTACGAATGGCCTCCCTGAGCGACCCGGGTCTTTCGGCCCTTTGTCGGTCACCCACCTGCGTCATCACAAGTGAGTCCTCCGGCTCTCTCTTCCGCTCCCCCGTCGGGCCGACACTGGGATCACTGCGGGTCGCTGCGGGCCTGCGTGCCGAGGGAGGACTCGGAAATGCACAGACGAACACTGGACATCATCTTCAGCGCGGGTGCGGTCGTACTTGCCGGACTGCTCCTGATCCTGGGCCTCGTGCTCCAGAACCAGGCGAACTTCGCCAAGGACTACGTCCACAACCAACTGGAAGCACAGAAGATCACGTTCACTCCGGCGAAGTTCCTCGCCGCGGACGAGAACGACCCCTGCCTGAAGGCCAACGCGGGCAAGCCGCTGGTGACCGGCAAGCAGGCCGAGTGCTACGCCAACCACTACATCGCCGTCCACCTGAAGGCGATCAACGACGGCCAGACCTACTCCGAGACCTCGACCACGGCGCGTGCGCTCGCAACCAAGGCCGCCACGGAGCTGGCCGCGAACCCAAACGATCCCCAGGCCAAGGCCGACGACGCCCAGGCGAAGGTGCTGCAGGGGAAGGTGACCACCCTCTTCCAGGGTGAGACCCTCCGCGGTCTGCTCCTCACCTCGTACGGGTTCTCGATCTTCGGTGAACGGGCCCAGCAGGCAGCATGGGTGTGCTTCGCGGTCGCGCTGGTGCTGTTCCTCGCCGCCATCGCCGGCTTCGTCCACGCCTTCACCACACCGAGGGAGAAGAAGGTCAACCTCTAGCGGTTCGTCGCGTGGTGCGCGAGGTGGCCTGGATCGCCTCGAGCACCTCGAGACGGGTGGAGCGCCGGACACTTGTTACATTCCCGTACAGGCATGTAATGTGCGCGGGTGACCCGCACCCCCACCACCGCCGACGTGTTCAACGCCGTCGGCGACGCCACCCGCCGCCGGATCCTCGACACCCTCGCCGGGGGCGACGCGCCGGTCGGCTCCCTCGCCGGCGAGCTCGGCCTGTCCCAGCCCCAGGCGTCGAAGCACCTCCGCGTGCTGCGGGAGGTGGGCCTCGTGGAGGCCCATGTCACCGGGCGTCGGCGGGTGTACTGCCTGCGCCCCGAGGCCCTGCAACCCCTCGGCACCTGGCTCGACGCGCTCACCGCGCAGGTGAACGCCCGCCTCGACCGACTCGACGACTACCTGCACGCGCTGCAGGCGGAGGAGGACCACTGATGGCCACCCACCCCGGTTCCGCGACGGTCACCCTGCCGTCTCCCACCGAGATCCTCATCACCCGGGTGTTCGACGCGCCACGCCTGCTCGTGTGGGAGGTGGTGACCACGCCGCGCCACCTGCTGCGCTGGTGGGGCCCGAGCTGGTCACCGCTCGTGCGCTGCGACGTCGACCTGCGCCCCGGCGGCGCGTGGCGCTATGTGTCGCGCAACGCCGACGGCACCGAGCTCGCCTGGTACGGCGAGTACCGCGAGATCGTCGCACCCGAGCGCATCGTGCACACCGAGATCTTCGAGCCGTTCCCCGACGCCGCCGCGCTCAACACGATGACCCTCACGGAGTCCGCGGCTCCCGACGGTGCGGTGCACACGACCCTGCAGACCCTCGTGCAGCACTCGTCGCCCGAGGCGCGCGACGGCCACGTGAACTCCGGCATGGAAGCCGGGATGCAGGAGACGTTCGACCGCCTCGACGCGCTCCTCGCGGACGCGGGTACGCCCCACGCGCGCTACCGCCGGGCAGCCGACGCGTTCGGCGCGCGCGTCACCGCGGTGCCCGACGACGGGTGGGACAGGCCAACACCGTGCGAGGGCTGGCGGGCGCGCGACATCGTCGGTCACCTCGTCGGGTGGGTCCCCCACGTCCTCGCCGGCGGCGGAGTGGAGTTCCCATCGATCCCGTCGGCCGCCGACGACCCGGTCGCGGCGTGGACGACGCTCGACGCCGGCCTCGACGCCGCGCTCGCCAACCCCGGTGTCGCGTCACGCGAGTTCGACGTGGGCCCTCCGGGCGTCATGACCGTGGAACACGCGATCGACATGCTCGTCACCGGCGACCTGGTCGTCCACACCTGGGACCTCGCGCGCGCCACGGGCCTCGACGAACACCTCGACGGTGACCTGGTGCACGGCATGTGCGGTGGGCTCGAGCAGATGGGCGACGCGCTCGCGGCGAGCGGGCACTACGCCCCGCGCGTGGAGGTGCCGGCGGATGCCGACGAACAGACGCGACTGCTCGCCCTCACCGGGCGCCGTGCCTGAGCGCTTGGCCTAGGCCTCCATACCCTGCTCGAGCCGCTCCACCGTCTCCACGTACTCCTCGACGAGGTTGAAGATCACGTCGCGCACCGGGCGCACCTCGTTCATCCGGCCGACGATCTGACCGACCGGCGCGAACTGGATGTCGGTGCGATCGGACCGCGAGATGCGGGCGTTCGCTTCCGACGTGAGGATGTTCTGCAGCGGCATGCCCAGCGGGCCGGGGCCCTCGGGGTCGGACCAGGCGTCGGTCCACTTGTTCTTGAGCATGCGCGCGGGCTTGCCCGTGTAGCAGCGGGAGCGCACGGTGTCGGCCGAGGTGGCCTCGAGGTACGCCTGCAGCACCGCGGGGCTCGCACTGCTCTCCGCGGTGGTCAGCCACAGCGAGCCAAGCCACACGCCCTGCGCGCCCAACGCGAGCGACGCCGCGATCTGCCGGCCGCTGCCGATGCCTCCGGCCGCGAGCACGGGTGCCGGCGCGACTGCGTCGACCACCTCCGGCACCAGCACCATCGTGGCGATCTCACCCGTGTGGCCGCCGGCCTCGTACCCCTGCGCGATGACGACGTCGACGCCGTTGTTCACGTGGCGCTGCGCGTGGACGGCCTTGCCCGCGAGGGCGGCGACCTTCACGCCGTGCTGGTGGGCGAGGTCGATGACGTCCTTCGGCGGGGATCCCAACGCGTTCGCGATGAGCGCGATGTCGTGCGACAGCGCGATCTCCACCTGCTGGTGCGCGACCTCGTCGGTCCATCCGAGCACGCCGCCCACCTTCGTGCCCTCGGGCAGCGGGGGCAGGTCGAAGCGGTTGATGAGTTCCTCGACGTAGCTCCAGTGCGCGGCGTCGATCATCGACCGGATCTGCTCGAGCAGCGCCTCGGGGTTCTCGCCGTGCACGTCGACCGACTTCTGCGGCATCACCGTGTCGACGCCGTAGGGCTTGCCGTCGACGTGC
>Ga0075017_100000649_pt1 | contig 19783 bp, 17 predicted proteins | sample AleBraG_ABR_2012_FD_71475 | JGI IMG/M metagenome (GOLD analysis project Ga0075017, IMG submission 71475) | Freshwater sediment microbial communities in response to fracking from Pennsylvania, USA - Alex Branch Run_MetaG_ABR_2012 | ecosystem: Environmental > Aquatic > Freshwater > Creek >... | reverse complement strand
TTGTAATGGAGCGCCAGGGGACTCTCGAGGCTGGTCTGAATGTTCTTTTGTGTTTCCTGCAGACTCAGCGCGGTATTCGTGCCGTTCTGCTTCAGATCGGCCACATCGCTGTGCAGCGTTGTGACGTCATCCTGCAACTTGGTAGCAGCAGCAGCCGCCGCATCGGCCTTGTTCTGCGCCTGCGTCACTGCGGGAGACGCAGCGATGGCCTGGTCCAGGCGTTGCTGCATTTGCTGCATGGCCTGATCCCGGCTCTGCAGTTCCTGCCTCAGTTGCTGAATTTGCTGCTGTTGTGCGTCCAGCGCCTGTTCCAGCTTATCCAGTTTTGAACTTGCAGTCGGTGCGGCTGTCTTGGTTTTCTTTTTGGGGGTTGCGTCAGATGCAGCCTGAGGAGCCGGCGCCGCGAACGCACCTACTGCCATCACAAGAGACAGCGTAAATGCTATGACTCGATTCATTTTTCCTCCCACAGAATTTGTAGCTTTGAGCTTCTTTCCAGCAATGCAGTTCGACCTATGCGCGCAAACGTCCAACTCGCTGGGAACCGGAAAAGATACAGTGAACACCTTTGCACATTGTTACAATACCGTTAATCTTTTGTGAATAAATCATTACTCGCTTGGTCGCAGTCACCTTCTTCCGCCAGCCTTTTGTTCTGGTCTCCCCGGTTCAGGCATGACCTGATACTGCCGAGATATCTTCTCTCACGACAGACACGTGCCTGAGGTCGCGACCAGAACTATGATGTCGCGTCGATTCAAACATTCCATCCGAAAGTGAATGTGGGCACTCCATGAGGTCATGGAAACACAGTGAATGCTGCCTGCAGATTGTTACAAGACGATGAATTTTCTGTTAATAAATGGTTATTTGCCACCTTCCGAAGCGGATTTTCTCTATACAGGTCCGCGCGGCCTTTGTTAGATATTGCGAGCAGCCCCTCGCCTTGAGGCATCTGCAATGCACCACCGGATCAGAATCAGGATTTCGTGACCAGGCGACGTTACGCGATTTTCGTGCTGGACCGCTCGAGCGACTCGCGCGCAATTCGCCGTGCCCTTGCAGGTGCGGGGTTTCGCGTGGCTGGATTTGTCAGCGGAGATTCCGCCATCCGAAGAGCGCTGGCGGTTCCCCCGGAGATGTTCATCCTGGAAGCGGCCTGGCCGCGCAACGACGGGCTATTGCTATGCGATCGCATTCGCAAAACGTCCAGCCTGGCGTCGATCCCAATTATTTTCGTCTCGAGACGGGCACAAGAAGCCGACATAGTAGCCGGATTGAACGCCGGAGCCGACGACTACGTCACCAAGCCGTTCAGGGAGCGCGAACTGGTTGCCAGAGTGACCGCGAGTTTTAGAAGATGCTTTGAACTGACCCAGCCGGTAATCTCGCAATTCGGCAGCTTCGAACTCAATTACGACGCCATGACACTGACGGTCAACGGCGCGCCCTTAAGGATTCCTCTGGCGGAGTTTCGGCTGCTCGAGTATCTGGTGAGGAACCCAGGACGTACCTTCAGCCGGGATCATCTCTTGAAAATGATCGGTTCGGAGTCCGAAAAGGTCAAGCCTCGCCTGGTGGACGTATACGTCAAGAGAGTTCGCCAGAAGATTGAGGCCGACGAGGAGAATCCGAAGTATCTCCGCACGGTCCGCGGTCTCGGTTACTGTTTTCATCTTCCTACTGAAACGGGAGGAATCCTGAAGCTCAAGAGTCGAGGATAGGATGGCTTTAGTTAGTTAGCCCAAGTGGTGAAGTGGCGCTGTCGTCTTTACCTTTACTGATGGTCAAGAAATGCGCCGCCAGCAGGCTCAAGTTACAAACTACATAAAGCTGGTTTGCTTTCTGACAGAAGAGTCGTATGATCGCACGCGCGCCGAAGGAGAACCAGCGGTCCTGGACTGTTCGCGATTTGCGATCGCTCTCCTGGCGGTCATTGGCACAAGACTCGCGATACGGTCGGCCCGGAATTCGGGTTTCGAAGAGCGGTCGGAAGCAGGCCCGGCTACCAGGTGCCACCATTGCCAAGAGGAAAACTTATGAACACTACGCCACAACCTAACCAGCGCTACGAAGCCAGCCAGACAGAATGGGATCGGGTGGCCGCCACTACGGAATTTCAGGATCTGATGGCGACCAAGAAGCTCTTCATCGTTCCTGCTTTCGTGTTTTTCATCGTCTACTACTTTGCCTTGCCGATCCTGGTTGGGTACGCACCCCACTTCATGTCGACCAAAGTCGTTGGCAACGTGAATCTCGCGTACCTGTTCGCACTATCGCAGTTCTTCATGGCCTGGACGATCGCGTGGCTCTACGTGAAAGCCGCAGATGACTTCGACAAACTTGCCAAGGACATTGTCGAGCAAGCCGAAAGGTGCCAAGGAGGCAAGTAATATGTCTACCGCGTTGCTGATGTTCGTGGTGTTTATCGCCATCACGCTGGGCATCACTTATTGGGCCTCCAAGCGCTCGAGCGGAGCCAGCGCGTATTTTGCCGCTGGCCGTCGAATCACGGCGTGGCAGAACGGGATTGCTGTCGCGGGGGACTATATGAGCGCCGCTTCGTTCCTTGGGATTGCGGGCATCATCGCTTTTCAGGGCTACGATGGCTTTCTGTTCTCTGTGGGATGGCTCGTCGCCTATCTCACGGTTCTGCTGGTCGTGGCGGAACCGCTGCGCAACGCGGGTAAGTACACTATGGCCGACGTGCTCGCCTATCGTCTGAAGCCGCGGCCCGTGCGCGCTATGGCTTCCTTGAGCACGCTCACGGTGAGTACGTTCTACATGATTGCCCAGATGGTGGGCGCTGGTGCGCTGGTCGCACTGCTGCTCAAGAGTTCCGGCATAAGTTACCAAGTGGCTGTGGTTGGCGTGGGAGTTTTGATGATCGTCTATGTCGTTTTCGGAGGCATGCTCGCGACGACATGGGTACAGATCATCAAAGCTATTCTCCTGATCGCGGGCACGATGTTGCTCAGTATCCTGGTAATGGCGCACTTCCACTTTAGTTTCGCGGCGTTCTTCGACGCCATCGGACACGTTACATACCACGATAAAGGGCAGGAGGTAGTGAAAGACTTCCTGCAGCCGGGTCTGCGCTACAAGCCGCCGTATGGCCCTCTGGATCTAATCTCACTCGGGCTCGCTCTCATCTTCGGCACCGCCGGCCTGCCTCACATTCTGGTTCGCTTCTACACCGTGCCTGATGCCAAGACGGCTCGTCACAGCGTCGTGTGGGCAATGGTCCTAATCGGCAGTTTCTACATCATGACAACGTTCCTGGGTTTCGGCGCAGCCACGATCGTAGGACGTGACTTCATCTCAACCCATGGCGGCACGAACATGAGCGCGCCGCTTCTGGCGCAGCAATTGGCGGGAGATATCTTCTTCGCGTTTATCTCGGCGATTGCGTTTGCGACAATTCTTGCGGTGGTTGCAGGACTGACGATCAGCGCTTCCACCTCATTTGCCCACGATTTCTGGACCAATGTGATCCATAAAGGAGTCGAACGCAAGCCGGGTGAAGAAGTTCTGGTCGCGCGTATCTCCGCCTTCGTCGTGGGCGGGGTCGCGATGTTCATTGCAATCCTGCTGGGTCCGACCGCCAACGTGGCTTTCCTGGTTGCGCTGGCGTTTGCTGTGGCAGCCTCAGCGAATCTCCCCGTGATTGTGTTGTCGATCTTCTGGCGGAGGTTCAACACCGCCGGCGCGGTCGCAGGTTTGGCCACCGGGCTGATCGCTTCCATCGGACTAATCATTGTGAGTCCCAGCCTGATGGCGATCGATCCGCCGACCGTGACTGGCGCGGCCCGACATTTGATTCAAGCAAAAGCATGGTTCCCTCTGGAGAACCCCGGTATTCTCAGTATCCCTGTGGGATTCGTCGGCGCGATCGTTGGGACGCTACTGAGTCATGAGCCGACGTCAGTCAGTAAGTTCAACGAGTTGCTGGTTCGGTCAAACACTGGATTGGGGGCGGAGAGAGCGGCCGCCGGTCACTAAAATCGCGAGTCAGGCGACCTGATTGGGGTGGCAGTGAAGGAAGTTGGGACGAGATTCTGCGGCTACTTTGACCGAACTTAGTTCTTGTACCGAAGCCGCCCGTTTGAATGGAAATAAACCGAATTCTTATTATGGACAATCAGCAATCAACAGCGTCGAGTGGACGGCTTGCGAGCAATCAAGCCGCACCCTTTTGCACGAGCAGCCTATTCTTGAAGCAAGAACATCGAGCTCTGCACGGCGATAAGTGTGCCCGGCCGTTGCGCAGGCTCCCCTGAACTACTTGACGTGCGTCTCCTGATAGTGCAGCTCCTTCCACTCCCCGCCGCGTTTCACCCAGAGCTCAGTGATATAGAGCCTGGAATACCTCACCACTGATTTGGGCGGAAACTGCAGAGTAACTTCGTAGATAGCGAAGGCGGCGTCCGGCCCAAGCGGAATCAGTTTGAAGCCCCACAGCGTGTAGTTGTAAACATTGCCGGCCTCCATTTCATTCACAGCCTGGATCTTGGTTCGTTCCCCCTGGCCGTCGACTTCCACGCCCTGATAATCATCTGCCAGCAGCGCCCCGTAAGCCTTCTTGTCTTTGTTCTTTATGGCGTCCCATTCAGCTTTGATCTTCGATTCAAACATCGCCTTCAGATTCGAATCGGTTGCAGTGTCGCTTGACTGCCGGTTTGCATTGGGTGCCGGCGGTATCGCCGGTGTTTGGGCCAAGGCGAAAGACGACAACCAAGTCACGCAAAAATAGATGAATCGGGCTCGCATGTTTCCTCACCGGGGCAAGGATGTTTGAAAGTCTCCTCAGAAACCGCGTCTAGTGCAAAGCTTTGACTTTCTTTCTTACAGCGGCCAGTAGAGGTGCTGGCAGTTCGGCATAGCCTTCCTCGACTGCAAACCGCTGGCCATCGCCGTACATCCAGTTCAAGAGATCACCTAACGCAGCGGCGCGAGCAGAATCGGTCGACGTGGTTCGGAGGTAAATCCAGGTGAAGCTGGTAATCGGAAACGACTCGGCTCCCGGGACGTTGGTCAGCGAAGCCGCAAAGCTGTTCCACTGGGGCGCTTCTTCGGATTTGCACGCCGCGACTATGGTTTCGGTGGAAGCTTTAACAAACTTGCCTGCGGGATTCAGGACAGCCGCATGGGCTATGCCACTCTTCACCGCGTACTGATACTCCACGTAGCCAATGGAGCCAGGGGTGTTTTTTACTTTTTCTGCCATGTCGGAGCTGCGTTCGGCCGGCGTGCCCACCGGCCACTTGGGTGAAGGAGTGGTCCCGATCTCGGAGCGAAACTTCGAACTCGACTTGGAGAGAAAGTCGGTGAAGACGTAGTTGGACCCCTTCCCTGCGGGGCGGATCATCACCTGGATGGACACATTCGGCAAATCGAGGCCCGGGTTAAGCTTCGCGATCTGCGGCGCATTCCATGTCTTAACCTCGCCCAGGAAGATTCCTGCGAGGACCTCGCCGGAAAGTCGGAGTTCCTGATGGACACCAGGCAGGTTGTAGATGGGAACGATCCCGATGAGTACCACGGGCAGTTCGAGCAAACCGCCTCGACTCTTGTCTTTTTCGGTGAGAGGAGCCTCTCCGGCACCAAAATCGCCGGCGCCTTGTGAGATCTCCTTGATCCCCTCACTGGTTCCGATGGGAAGGTATCTCATCTGCACGTTGGGGCTGTGCTTGCTGTACTCCTGCGTCCACCGGGTATAAAGAGGTGCCGGGACGCTCGATCCAGACCCCACCAGGACCACCCTGTCCTGAGCCCTGGCAAGGACACCGCACTGTACGAGAACCAGAGCGGAGACCATACAAATCTGTAAGAGTGAAGAGCGGTGGGAGTGTTGCCCAGGAATCTCGGGGGCCCAAAAGCTTGCCGCTACCTTCATAGCGCCCCTCCATTTGCAGCTGCAAATTCAAGACACGAATCATGCCCTGTCAACGGTCAACCCGGAGCCATCGAAGATCGCCGATGGTTGCAGAGTACCATCGTTTGGCGCGAAATCAATATCGCAAGAGTGATTGCTATTGTTCCATCTGGAACGATCCTCTACCGACGCCTGCCAGCTTGCGGAGATCGTGGCCCTACGCTCTCAATGTCCAGGCTCACGGCATCGACCAGTTCTTTGAGGAACTCCGAGGCGATCCAAGATTTCAGGAAGGTGACCAGACCTCACGTTGAAGGGTGATTTTCATCACTGAACCATTTAGGGAGAAGAGCTGAAATCAAGCGGTACGAGGTCAGTCATCAGACCTATGGCCACCGCGGATACCAGCACCCGATCGAAGTACGGCTTCGAAGCGATCCCGCGAAACCGCGTGTATTCAGAGGTCGCCAGGCAACTGCAAATCCGCATCGTCAACAAACTCAAGCCAGGCGACATGCTCCCGCCGGAGCGTGAATTGGTACAGCGGTTCGGTGTCAGTCGCAGCTCGATCCGTGACGCCATTCGTAGCCTGGAAGCGGTGGGGTTGTTGGAGCCGCGCCAGGGAGTCGGCACCGTCGTTCGGGAGCTTCCATCGGATGCAGTAGTGAATCCGGTGGCCAGCGTTCTTCTCCAGAAACGAAAAGTCATCCACGAGCTTCTGGAGGTTCGCAACATCATCGAGCCAGCCTTGGCTCGACGCGCCGCAATCCATGCGTCCCCTGAGCAGATCGCCGAAATGCGAGAGATTTTGATCCGGCAAGAGGAGAAGTTGCGCCGGGGAGAGCTCCCAACCGAAGAAGATTCTGCCTTTCACTACACCATCGCACTGGCGGCGGATAACAGCGTGATGATGAAGCTGGTGCGAGTCCTGATGGATTTGTTGCGTGAGACCAGGGAGCGCTCGTTGCAGGGAGAAGGGCGCCCCGAGAAATCGCTCGCCGGCCACTTCCGCATCATTGCGGCTCTTGAGCGGGGCGACGCGGCAGCCGCCGAGGCGGCCATGCGCCGACACTTATCCGAAATCGAAAAGATCGTTCTGAAAAAGCTCTAAAGAAAAGAATGGAGGTTGCCACATGGGTCAGTTATTCGCGGTTGAGATCATTTACCGTGGGGTCTTTCAGAAGACCCTGGCGAAAAACATAACGCGCGACATCGTTCTGGCCGGGCGTAACGAAGGCAAGTTGGGCATTTCCTTTGGCCGTTATGGGGATTCTCCGGAGCGTAATGGGATTCCAGCCAAGAGCTTTGCCATCGTGGCCAGCGATGAGCAAACGCTTGAGGCGGGCATGGCCCAATACGAGCCCAAGCAGGTCGACTTGACGGTAGTCCTCGACGACACGCTCTGCAAGGGCACGGAGTCCTGGGCATGGTACGGGCTGCAGCCGGTGCATCATGCACTCAAACCCGGACACACTCTGATCGTCGTCTCGCTGCAAGACGCACCTACTCTCCTCAAGAGCATTCATCGCCGGGAAGAGCCCTACAAGTTCGGAGTCCTGAAGGGCGTTACCAACTTCTCCGGCATGTGGGTCTACAAGGATGACCACACCGATGTGCGGGTCCTTGGCGCTATCGCCAAGGCGCTGCCGGAGCTCGTGGGCCTGAAGGCAGTCGAGCAGTTCATCACGGAGAGGCTCAAGAACTCACTCAAGGTTACATCGGCTCAAACTGCATACGAGCGATTTACAACGATCGATGTGAAGCCGGGCGAAGGCAATCCTGAAGAACTGTTCAAGTTCGGATTCCTCAAGTGGGAAGACATGCGGGATGGCGTCTCCATCAAAGGCCAACCGCAGGGCGGCCCGTATGAGGACCCGGTCACAAAGCAGGTGGGTGGTTTCCGCCCAGCGCGCAACGAGTTGTTCAAGAAGTACTCGACGCGCAACCAGCGGCCAGTCGTGAACTTTGCGACTTGCACAAAGTGCACACTGTGCTGGCTCAACTGCCCGGATGCTTCTTTCGACGTCACGCCGGATGCTACTTACGATGCCAATCTCGAGGCTTGCTGCGGGTGCGGAATCTGCGAGGCAGTTTGCCCGGTGAAAGACTGCATCACCATGGTCAGCGAGTCGCAATTCCACGACAACGAGAGTCAATGGATGGCGTTCAAGAAGGACCAGGATGCCTACCTGAAGTGGCTGGAGAAGACGATCGAGTCGGCTGAGCCTGAAGAGAAGAGAGCTCACGGCTTCCGTTATCGCGGCCAGTACAAAGAACAGGTGCCTGAGGCCCTGGAAATCGCTCAGAAAGGCTAACCGCGCCGGAGGAGCAAATTAAGACAAGGAGAATCAGATGGCGACATTGACAATGCCGGTTGAGCAAGAAAAAAAAGTTTACGAGCAGGAAGCCCTGATCACCGGAGCGGAAGCCATTGCGATTGCCTGCAAGCTGGCCAACGTAGACGTAGTCACGGCTTACCCGATCCGGCCCTACGACACGGTGATGCAGTACATCAGCCAGCTGGTTGCGGATGGCGAGATGGACTGTGAGTACATTGTGGCGGAAGGCGAGCACTCACAATTTGAAATCGTCAAACACGCATCGGTCTGTGGCGCGCGCGTGTTCTGCGGTTCGAGCGGCGTGGGCTGGATGTACGCCATGGAAGCGCTGACCGTCACGCCGGCGCTGCGGGTTCCGATGGTAGCCATGGTGGGCAACCGGGCGCTGGATGATCCCGGCGCCTTCGGCGTGGAACACAACGATGCCCTGGCAGTGCGCGACCTGGGCTGGCTTTTGACCTGGGTCGACAGCGCGCAGGAAGCGCTGGACACCGCTCTTATTGCCTACCGTGTGGCGGAGGATCGCCGCATGTTCGTGCCCCTGGCTCTGAGTTGCGATGGAGCTTTCCTCACTCACTCGCAGGCACTGGTCAAGATTCCGGCGGCCGAGCAAGTGAACAAGTTCCTGCCTCGTTACGATCGTGGCGACCTGCTGCTCCACCCCGACAACGTCATCTCGGTGGCCCCCCAGGCCAACGAGGATTGGGTGATGGAGATTCGGCGCCAGAACTACGCCGTGACCGAGCGCTCGTGCGATGTGATTCGCGAGGTCTATGCCGACTTCGAGAAGACGTTTGGCCGGAAGTATGGCAATCCGTTCTTCGAAGAGTACATGACCGAAGACGCGGAAGTCGTTCTGCTGGGTATGGGGACGATGTCCACGCCAGTACGAGTCGCGATTCGCAAGCTGCGCGAAGAGGGTAAGAAAGTCGGGTTCGTGCGGCTGCGCTGGTTCCGTCCGTTCGCCGGTCCGGAAATCGCGAAGTGTCTGGAACGCTTCAAGGCGATTGGCGTAATCGATCGCGACTTCTCGTTTGGGTCACCCAATCTGAGCGGTGTCGTCGCCACCGAAGTTCGGTCGGCCATGTATACCGGCGCCGCAACCAGGCCTCCCGTGCTGGGCTTCATCTGCGGCCTGGGTGGTCGCGAAGTAACTGTGCCGGATGTGGAGAAGATCACCGAATCGGTCTTCGAAGCTGCGAAAGGTAAAGCGCAACCCCTGACTCAATGGATCGGGCTGCGGGGGTAGAGCGTCCCAGGACGCTTATCCAGAGCCGGAAAGGACATGACACTCATGAGCACAACATTTGTAGATGAGAAACCGACGCAAAACCTGGAAGCCTTCAAAGGAGTAAAGAAGGTTCCTCACGAGGAATACTACACGTCCGGCCACCGCACTTGCCAAGGCTGCGAGTCTGCGCAAATCATGAAGCTGATGGCGAAGGCCGCAGGTCCCAGAACAGTGGTCCTGGGCAGCACCGGCTGCATGTACGTGGCTAACACCTCTTACTATGCCACGCCTTGGGGCGTGCCCTGGATGCATACGCAACTAGGCAGTTCCGGGTCGAGCGCTCTCGGCGCGGCGGCCGCGTTCCGCGTCCAGATGCGTAAGGGTGTAATGAAAGATGAGCCCATCAACGTCATCGCGTTCTGCGGCGACGGAGGCGGCGCGGACATGGGTCTGGGTGCGATCTCAGCTACCATGACCCATCCCGATTACAACCTGCTGATCCTGATGTACGACAACGAGTCCTATGCCAACACGGACATCCAGATCTCCGGGACGTCGCCGTATGGCGTCAACACCTCGTTCAGTACGCCGGGAAAAATCAAGCGCATCATGCATCACCGCTGGAAAAAGAATGTTGCGCCACTGATGTTGGCTGGTCATCCTACCTGCAAGTATGTTGGAACGATCTCGACGTCGTACCCGCTGCAGGCGATGAACAATATCCGCAAGGCACTGTCGATCGGCGGGCCTACGTTCATTCACTGCCTGAATCCGTGTCCGAAGGGGTGGGACTTCGATCCCGTGCTGTCCTTCGAACTGGGCGAACTGGCCGTGAACACGGGCATTTGGCCTCTGTACGAGGTCGAGTGCGGCAAATTGAAGCTCTATGGCAAAACCGAGCAAATTGCCAAGGGCAAGTTCAAACGCCTGCCGGTGCGTGATTACTTGCTCAAACAGGGAAGGTTCGCGCACTTTGTCGATGACGACATCGAATACTTCCAGAGCAAGATTGATGAGATGTGGAATAAGTGGCTGGTGCCGGGAATCATTCCGCTCCAGAAGGATGTAGACACTGATAACCCGCCCGCCCTTTAGGGGGCGGGTTGTTTCTTTCTTTGAGCGCGGCTCGAAAGAGGGCGATCTGGAGTTCCTAGCCTCTTAAGGGCCGGCACTGCAGTAGGTATTTCTCACAGAAGCGTCAGGAGCGGGTTATTCCGCAAGGTTCGTTGAGTTCGAATATCTCGGTTAACTTGCGAATGATCCACTCCTTGAGCGTGCGTGGCTTTGTGTCGGTCGTCTTCGGGGTTTGCAGAATCGCCCGCATCACTTGACGCACGGTTGCGGAATCATCCACTACGGGCACATTCAATTTTCTTTCCCGTTGCGGGATTCGTGGCACATCTTCGGATGGCGAGGCGTGAAAGACTGAACCGACATCTGGCGCGAATCAGCTCTCGCCCCCGCACCGCAACATCCACAGAGAGAATGCTTAACAGTCAAGGGGTACCCGTGCTGGTTCGGCAAGTTGGAATCGGGCAATCATCAACGTGGTCATGACACTCAGGGGGAGCAGAGGACTTGTCGAGGCGGGTACCAACCAGAAACGCATGGCCGTACTCTTTCCGTATGGCACCGCTATGCATGTGAACCCTGCTGCCGCAAGCCAGGGCCATGCAAAAAGAAGCGAGGTGCACAGGGCCGAATACCTACACCACCGTCCGCCATCCCGTATGGCATTCCACTGATAGAAAATCAGAAAGAGCCCAGGAAAGAGAAGCACTTGTGCATGAGGCGCCATGGTGGGGATGATAGTCACAGTAGCGGCCAGCACAAGAGCAGAACAAAAAACAAAATTCTTCGATTCGCTCGCAGCGAAGCGCGATTCCAAACACACACGACCTAATGCGAAGATTACGACCGCCGAGACAAGGCTTCCTCCAATCGGTGTGAATAGTAGTTGCAGTATCGACCGCCCATCCGTGTAATGCACGTACGCGAACACACCGTGCAAGAATTGCAACATCCAACCCGAAACGAAAAGTTCCGAACTTGCGAACAAAATCACCATCGTTAAACCAAAACTCCAAAATAACGGGCGCCGATGACGCCAATCGCTAAAAACCCAAACCAGCAACCACGGTACGATCAGAATCGTGAGCTGCGGCTTGATGGTCGCTAGGGCAAGGAAGCTGCCTGCGAGGGAGAAGTGACTTCGTGAAATCAAGGTTAATGATGCTGCAATTAAGAGGCCTACAAGCAAACTCAATTGTCGAAGCCTTAAGCCATGTACGACCGGGAAGCTACTCAGCGATAAGAGCACGACTATGACCGACGACGGCCCGGAAGGTCGCCACCCAACGAGCCGAAAACAAAGATAAGCGGTTCCTGCACAGCACAACAAGAGAATCCAAAACATCGTGTCATTAACGGGAGAAAACCTCAACGTAACAGTTGGCGCGAGGAGAAAGGCCACATACACGGGATACGCAAATCGGTTTTCGTCCTCTCCTGGCCGCGCGGGACGGCCGGAGTGCCATTGCTGAATTTCGCGCGTGATCTCAGGGCTGTATGGGTCGCGGTGGTGCAATAAGAGTTCGCGACTGCCATACCATCTTGCGTACAAGTCAGTCAGTGTACGTTGGGATAGCGGCCAAGCGATGAGGACGTAAGACCACATCGCAGAACATAAAATTAGCGCGACCCCAATGCGAATAGCTGGATTTTCTGAAGATAGGTTGAACATTGAACTCCGACTCGACTACTTCATACGTGAGATGTTGCTGACCATGGGAGCGATGCCGATGCTTCTCGCTTGTTGCCGGACGAAACGCGCGTTCCTTTCAGTATCAACGACCTCTTTTCATGGCGGCCTCGACTCCCTACGGCTCGTTTCTAACAAAAATCGTCCCCCACCGTTGGGGCGCCGAATCCGAGTCGGGAAGAGATCTGGGCGTGCGCAGGCAAAGTATATAATGAGCATCTGTCTCTTTGAATGACGGGGATTGTCGAATACTGAACAACAGAAGTCCTTTTGGATTGGCGGCAGAGGAGAGGGCAGCCGGAGACGTAACGATCACAGTCTTCCTGCTCACGGGGTGAGGATGCTCAGACTCATCGGACGCCGATGCCTACAGGATTCTTGATCGGCCCCACAGGTAAGAGATCGCTCTTTCAGAAGCGCGAGACTGTCATCAAGCTCCAGCGAAACAGAGTCTATCTCGTGGAGTTCCCGATGCACATGGCGGCGAGCACCGTAACCGGAACTACAGCAGCAGGAACCGCAATTTCGGCTAGCTCACTGCTACCATCGCACAACCAGAGGTTTCGTAGATGACCGCGCACCGGTTTGCTCGATGGTCCTTACTGTACTCGCCCAGAGCAAGATATGCTTTTGCCATGCGAAGCCAATTCTGAGAATGTCACCTGAACAGTGCCGCAAGCTCCGCACGGCGGTTACGCTCTCCATAGGAGCGCTCCTCTTCATATACGGCACCATTTCCTACCAACTCCGCTGGCAGCTCGCTCATGGCTACTCGGATTTTGTGAGCTTTTATACTGCGGGCAAGATCTTGCAGGGTCACCAGGCTTTCCGGTTGTACGACTTGGGACTTCAACATCAAATTCAGCAGGAGATTTATCCCAATTTCGCAAATCGACAAGGCGCGCTCCCGTTTGTTCGACCCCCGTTCGAGGCCTGGCTCTTTTTGCCGCTCGCGCACTTTTCGTACCCGACGGCATTTGTTCTTTGGAACCTGTTCAGCGGTACTTGCCTAGTTGCGATAGTGGCCATACTTCGCAGAGAGCTTTCTGAGCTCCGTCGCTTCAGCTCATTCTTTTTGACCTGTGCAATGCTCTCCTATTTTCCCGTTTTTCTTACCATCCTCCAGGGGCAAGACTCGATTTTGCTGCTTCTTGTTTATGTTCTGGCATACCAAAAGCTGCGAAACAAACAACATTTGACGGCGGGTATGATACTTGGCTTTGGCAGCCTGAAATTTCCGCTCCTGGTGCCGTTTTTGATTCCTCTATTAATTAAATCAAAATATCGACTGACACTCGGCTTCGCGCTAACGTCAATTTTGCTATGCGGGTTGTCCGTGGCAACTGTCGGCGCTTCGACATGTCTTCGCTACCCTGCGTTCCTGATGGGCATCGATAAGCTTGCGAAGGGCGTAAATGTGCCCGGCGATATGCCGAATATTCGCGGTTTACTCAGTATTGTGCCCGTCTTAAAGCCATTTCCAACACTCAGCATTGTAATCCTATGCATCATATCTCTCCTGCTCGTCGCATCAGTTATACAGAAGTCATCTTTCAACCCGTTAACCGACCGTCAGTTGTTCAACCTGAGCTTTTCTTTCAATCTCGTCGTCACATTGCTAGTTAGTTATCATTGCCACTCCTTTGATCTCTGTCTCCTGCTACTTCCGATCGCGTTAGTGTTGGAGTTGCTTTTTTCAGACGGAGCCATTAGCTCCAGATTCCGCAATGCGCTGGTTCTGGGCCTTGGTCTTATTCTCTTCAGCCCCTTCTATATACTGTTGAATTTTGTCGTGGGCAGCCCGGCACTCTTAGCGGTGATCGTACTCGTATTCGCTGGCGCGCTTCACCTGGCTCTCTCGGACGCGGCGTCTTCACCCCCCCGGACGGCGATTGGGAACATCCCGCTCTTCTAGGCGTTGTTATGGTGGCAAATGCTGATCCGGTATATCGATGTCTGAAATGAAAATCAGAGTATTTTGCGAACGACAAATTGAAGGGGCTCTCGCCGAAACGACTGCCCCTATCTTGTGACGGCCAGAAGTCTCCTTAGGGTAGCTATTCGCAGCGTTGCCAAATGTATGAGATAGTCACCATAAACCCTCCATGTCGCCTTGCTCTCTTCCGCCAACCGCTCACGAAATACGTAAGCCACTTCTACTGTCCGGTATATGTGAGCTCTTGCGAGGACTTCCAGTAGGATCTTGTACCCTCGAGGTTTCATCGTCACACTGGCAAGGGCACGCCGTTGCACCAGAAAATATCCGCTCATCGGATCGGCAACACGCCCGACGATCTCGGGCAGCACCAGCAACCCAATAAACTGCGCAGTCCGGGAGATCAGTCGTCGGCGCAAACTCCAGTTGCTTACTCCCCCACCGCGCACGTGTCTGCTGGCGATGGCCAGGTCCGCGCCTGATTTGATTGCGTTCCACAACTCCGGGAGAGTCTCTGCGGGATGCTGTAAGTCTGCGTCCATTACGCCAAGAACCTCTCCCTGCGAGGCTTGCCAGCCACGTACGACCGCGGTTGCCAAACCTCGTTCTTTACTGCGCCCTAGGAGGCGCAGGTGGGGTAGCTGGTCCTGTAGCCTGACCACGCGACTGGCGGTGCCGTCCGGGCTATCGTCGTCGACCACTATCAATTCGAATGTGATCTGTAGCGTTTTCAGTATGTTGTAGACTGCCTGGACGGCACGATCAATGTTCTGGACTTCATTGTATGTGGGCAGAACGATTGATAGAAGGATGGGCGCCTCGCTCGTGTCGCTCGTTTTCGAGGCTCTAGACACTGCAACCGTGCCCGGTCGTCGCACCTGCCAAGTGTACCTGTTGCGAAAGGAAAGTTGGATTGCTTAATCTTAACCAATGCCGCCCGCTGAGCCGGGCGCCGTGTTGCCCAAAAGAGACTGTTGCTGTGGAGGCACGAAGTTGCACTTGTAGTACACTTCCCCGCAGTTCCTCTGCGAATGGGCGGTGCGCGACGGTCAGAATAAGGGCCTCAAAGTCGTCACAATTCCTGCTAAGCGCCGCAAGACCATGGAACTCCGAAGCTCCCTAATGCCAAGCAATCTCCAGCACTCCCTTGCTCTCATGTTTATCCTCATCGTGGGGGGAGGTGGAATCGTCTTTCTCACCCTTCTCTACCGAGATGAAGCCAGTAGGCCTGCCCACTTCGTGCGCCGCATTGCAAAAGGCTGGGAGTTCACGGCGGAGGATCTCGGGGGGTTCAGTTGGTTTCGGCTTGCGGGCATTAGCGCGCTTAGCCTGTTTCTGGAGATGCTGCTGATTCGGTGGGTGGCGTCGGAAGTGCCCGTATTCGCGTACTTCAAGAACATCGCGCTAATCGGTTGTTTTTTTGGATTCGGCCTTGGGTACTGCTTTTGTCGACGCACTGTGAACTGGTTGGCGTTTGCCTTGCCACCGTTCCTGCTCGTATTCCTAATTCACATCCCCTGGGAGGCATCGCGCTTCGTTATTCAGCAAATTCCGTACAGGATAGGGCAAACTTCAGAATTCGAACTGTTTGGACGTTCTATTTCGTCTACCGCGCTCGCCGATTCACTCCTCGCGATGCTGCTAATTTTGTTCTTCTTCCTACTCGTCGCCTTTGCTTTCGTGCCCCTGGGACAGTTGGTCGGGTGGCACCTGGAATCCGCGGGAGACGGAATTCTGGCCTACACCCTTAACGTTATGGCCAGCATAGCGGGGATTGCGTTGTATACGCTCCTCTGCTTCCATTATCAACCGCCTGTGGTTTGGTTTGCGTTAGCCGGCACCATGGCAACCATGCTGCTGTGGAAGCTGCCTCGAATACGCTGGACAACCGTACTTCTATTCTCCGGATGCCTGGCCTTCCTCTGTATCGGCCCTCCCAAACCAAGCTACGTCTTGTGGTCACCGTATCAAAAGATTACGGTATCACCGATACCCAACGATCGCGAACCGACAGCCTACCGGCTGGAAACCAACGGGGCATGGTACCAGGAGATTATCAATTTATCCCCCGATTTCGTGCTTGCGCATCCTGAGTTGTTCAAGTCGGTCCCGGCGGAAGCTAACGCGTACAATATTCCCTACCATTTCTATCCCAAGGCTCCGGCAGTGCTGGTTCTCGGCGCAGGCACTGGAAACGATGTCGCCGCCGCCCTTCGCAATAACGCCGACCGCGTCGTTGCCGTCGAGATCGACCCGCTCATTCTTGACATCGGCCGCAAACTTCATTTTGAGCGACCCTACGATTCGCCACGCGTCCACATAGTCCTCAATGATGCGCGCAGCTATATTCACAACAGCCACGATAAGTTCAATCTGATCGTCTTCTCTCTTCTCGATTCGCACACAAATGCCTCCTATTATTCGAACATCCGAATCGATGACTATGTCTATACACTCGAAGCGTTTCAAGCCGCTAAGCGGCTACTCACACCGGATGGCGTATTCGTCGTAAAATTCTGGGTCTCTACGCCTTGGATAGCTGGTCGGCTGTACAGCCTTGTGAACGCGGCTTTCGGCCAAGCTCCACTCGATTTGAATGCAGTTCGTTCCGATTACACTACAGTAGGAAGGTTCTTTATAGCTGGGTCCGAGCAACGCATACACGACGCCATGAATGACCCGACGGTGCGTCCCTATGTCATCCATAACCGTATTAGTCAGGCACCTTCGACTACACTTACGACGGACGACTGGCCATACTTCTATCAGCAGAAGCGTACCATTCCCCATAGCATCGTAATCTTATCCATCATGTTGACAGCCGCTTGCTGGATCCTGCTGCGAAGGACGGGCGTGGGCGTCTCCACTGTAAGCTGGCATTTCTTCTTTCTTGGGGCCGGATTCATGCTTCTGGAAGTGCAGGTAGTTAGCAAGATGGCACTTTTGTTCGGAACCACCTGGTTAGTAAACTCACTGGTTGTCGGTGGAGTGCTCTTGCTGATTGCTTCAGCAAACCTGGTCGTCCGGGCTGTTCCAGTTTGCTCTCGCCTTTTCGCCTACGTAGCTATGTTCTTGTCTCTCGTAGTGATCTACTTCACACCGATAGAACGATTTTCGTTTTCAAATGTTTGGCTGAAAGCTGTGAGCGCGACGGGAATGCTGTGCCTTCCTGTTTTCTTCGCGAGCGTAATATTCATCCAGAGTTTTGCCGACGCGCGGTTTGATGGAAGAGCTTTAGGGTCTAATTTGTTCGGCGCGCTTTTCGGAGGATTACTGGAGTGCATTTCGCTGTGGACTGGTATCAGATTTCTAATATTGGTTGCTGGCATTCTTTACGCTGCTTCTTATCTCTTTCTTAGGCGACACATCGCCGGTCCGATATCAATCGGTGATGGCCAACCCAAAATCTCTGAGAGCCGCTAGTTAGGATAAAAGCGACGCTTGTCGATCTGCAGCGTCCTGATTTTGGAATCCAGCGTGGAGGGTGGCAACCCGAGCTTGGCGGCCGCTCCGGATAGCCCGAAAACCTTTCCCTTGCATTCGGCAAGTGCAGCCTCGATAAGCTCTTTCTCCTGTGAAACAATCTCATCCGCCACCGGCCGGCTGTTCCGTGTCTGGTGAGACAACCAGCTTTCGTCAACAGAGAAGCGAGACGAAGCGCGGAAGAACGAGGTTCGTGGTTGGTCCCAGCCTAGGGCTTCTGAGGAGAGAGTAGCAAAGAGGCTCCTAAAGGCGGGAGCTACCGCTGGCTAACCGTAGAACTTTATCTTTGGAAATGTAGATGTGGTCGCACATGCGCTTGCGCGCGAGAGTCGCATCCCGCTGCTGAATGGCCTCGACGATGCCGCAGTGCTCACGGACGGGCAGTTCTCCGTAGTACCCAACATCAATCGAGGCGTACATGATTCGTTCCATCTGTGAGCGCATGTCAGCGACCGAGCGGATGAGCAGCGGATTACGGGTCAGCTGGGCAATGGCAAGATGAAAGTCGGTGTCTGCCTCGATGAAGCGCATGTAGCTGGCCCGATCATCGACCCGATGTTCCGTGTTCGCGAGTTTGACCAGCCTGTCCATCGTGGCCTGGTCCCAGTTCTTCTGCGCGGCCACTTCCGCAGAAGCACCCTCCACCGCAGCCCGAAATTCGTAGATTTCATTGACCCACTGAATCGTGATCTGGGTGATGAAATAGCCGCGATTGGCCACAATTTTCATCAGATGTTCTTGCTGAAGGCGCACCGCTGCCTCACGTACCGGCGTCCGGCTTCCGTGGTATCGCTTGGCCAGCACTTTTTCACTCAGCGCCTCACCGGGCTGGTAGCGGCCCATGATGATGTCCTTCTTGAGAGCCTGATACACCCGCTGGCTGAGCGTCCCGTTGGAGTTACCCGTGGAAGGGAACTGAGCGATCTCCCCCTCATATCCTCGGGCCACCGCTGAGGACACACGCTGGCTTCTTACCTTGGGCGGGTTCGGAACCTTTTTCTTCATGGACTTATTTCTGACCAACCGCGCAGTCCCTCTGGGTCACGCATGACTAGCTTCGGCGGCCGACATCCCGCTGGTCATTCTGCGACAACCAGCTATCGCCTGTAAAGAAATATACGCCCAGACTTATCCGCCAGAAGGCTGCGGCTATGCCCGATAGCCCGGGTGCTATGGCTTCAGCGAACGAGGAACTCCGGCTCGATTCTCAGTGCCAGCCTCGCCCCGTCCATCCCGGAAAGGCGAACCACCGCAATGAGCCAAACTTCCGGCTCACGTTCGACCAGCACCGGAAAAGTCTGCCTATCCAGATGTACCGATTGTATACCAGCGGTAATCTTCTTGACATACCTGCAGGAACCGGTGTAGCGTGCGCATCTATTCAGGGAACCGCAGGGGGTGGAACTATGAAATGGGGTCTGTACGCTCGCCTCGTCCTGGCCGCAATGCTGATGTTGGCCGCAACCAGCCTGGCCGCTCAGATTTTTCCTGGCCGAATCACGGGGACTGTGCGAGATGCACAAGCAGCCGTTGTTCCCGGTGCCAACGTAAAACTGACCAATACGGCGACCGGACTCGAACGCACTGCCACGACTAGCGACAATGGGGAATTCAACTTTCCTCAACTGGCCCTCGGCACCTACCAGTTGACCGTCAGCAAGTCCGGTTTCCAGACCGTGGTTCTAACCGACATTACTACCTCGCTCACACAGGTGAACACGCTCTCGCCCGTTCTCAAGGTCGGCACCGTGACTAGCGAAGTTGAAGTGATGTCGATTCCCCCGTTAATTCAGACGGAAACCAACTCTGCTGGCGGTCAGCTTTCTGAGGTCCAGGTTTCTTCTCTTCCCATCGGCAACAGCGACTATACCCGGCTGGCCTTAACCCTGCCGGGTGCCACACAAAACAGCAACTTTGCCTTCGCGCAATACACGATCAACGGTTCTCGCTCCCGATCCAATGCCTTCTTCGTGGACGGCGCCTCGAACACCGATCCCTCCACCTACCTGCCGTCACTCAACGAAGGCGGCAACTCCGCGACCGCAGCAACCCGTTTGCCGCTTGATGCAATTCAAGAGGTGAGCGTGGTCAGCGGTGGTGGCGCTGACACCGGCCAGAATGCCGGCAGCGTAATGAACGCGATCATCAAGAGCGGTAC
>Ga0075017_100000647_pt1 | contig 19801 bp, 15 predicted proteins | sample AleBraG_ABR_2012_FD_71475 | JGI IMG/M metagenome (GOLD analysis project Ga0075017, IMG submission 71475) | Freshwater sediment microbial communities in response to fracking from Pennsylvania, USA - Alex Branch Run_MetaG_ABR_2012 | ecosystem: Environmental > Aquatic > Freshwater > Creek >... | reverse complement strand
GCCTTGTGGGGGAGGGTATCGACAACGGAAAAGGCCCGCTACTTCGAAGCCTCCCGGGCTGGCCTCGGCCGCATGGCCTTCGATACCGATACGGCCCTGAGCTGTGAAGACCAGGCCCAGCTGCTTGCGCAGCTCGATCAGATGACCCGCGCACGCGCAAATCCTCCCCGGAGGCCCAACTCCGTGCAATCCCAGACCGCTTTGCCCGGGAAACGCCGGCTCTCCGTCCTGGAGCTGGCCCGGACCCGCAAGCGCCTCCAGGCGCTGGTGCCCCAATCGGCCGCTGAAACCCTCCGCCAGGTCGCCTGGGCGGTGGAGGAGGGCGCCCTGCGGCGCTTCGAGACCCCGCTGGCCCTAAATATCGCGCTGAAGAAAGTCCGCGAAGGGCGCTGGACCTTGCCCAACCGGATGCCGCCGCAGTGGCAGCGTGCATTGACCGAGACCTGCAGCGCTGCATAAGGAAGAGAAGGATTTCTTCACGGAGATTTATGGAGATGAAGAAAGACACAGGGCCTGCGGCCCGTGGTGGGAGATCAAGATGCCGAGATCGAATTCCCGGAGGCGTTTCAAACACCGCGGCACAGCTCGGAGCGCCGAGCGTGGAACATTGCGGAGGCTGGATCTTGTTAAACGACGCGCAAGTCCCTGACGATCAAGGCATCGATCTGGCGAGGGCCGTGAATAACCGTGGAACAATGTCCGAGCTGCCACCGAATTCGGATTCAACCGGAGCATGCACCGATTCAAAGCGGTATCCTGCCGTCATGAACCGCAAGCTCACTGAGGCGGACATCCGCGCCACCTGGGATGCCCTCACCAGACGGCAGGGGAGGGCGACCGGGCGTCAGGTCCGCGCCGCGCTGCGCACGCAGTTCGGTGTAGCGGGCAGCACCTCGCGCGTCTTTGCGCTCTGTCGCCAGTGGAACGCGGAAGCGGCCGAAGCGCGCTCCAGTGAGCCGGCGTTGCACGCGCGGATCCGCGAGCTGGAGGCCGAACTCGCCAAAGCGCAGGCCGCCAAAGCCGCCGCGCTCGAGCGCGCGCTGCTGGCCGAAGAGCGCGAGATCAGGCATCAGGATCACTGGGCGAATGAAATCCATGAACTCCGACAGGTGGTGGCGAAGCTCAGCTCCAAACCCTTTCCAACCTGACCGAGCTGTTCTTGAAACGCGCCGCCGCGGACCTGATCGTGAGCCTTTGTCTGCTTGAGTCCACGGAGCAAACCTACGCTCGCCGCGCCTCCGCACTTCGGACTAATTCAACATGAATGCAAGCGTGGAGTTGAACTCGTCGCGATCCGCCAACCCCGGGGACACTGCGGGCGTGACGTACTCGACAGCCAGCACGTACAGCCCTCGCCGATCCAGGGGCACCGTCGCGACGCCGGAATCGTCGGTGGGCACAGACCTCGCGTCCTTTGGGTCCATGACGGTAACGCCGTCGAGTATCCGCACCTTCGCATCGGTGACCGGCTTCCCGCGCAGTTGCACGCGCACATGCAGAGACTTGCCGCCTGCGAGCGTAAACGGGTCCTCGAGGGCGACCAGCTCCAGTTCCTGTCCCAGTACGCGGGTATAAGCGCCCGCGCCCATGAGCGTTTTTGCAAACTTTGCCACCCAGCGGGTGTTGCTGCCTTGCGGAATAAGGCGGCGACTGACGTTGCGGACCCCTTCGGGCGTATTGAGCCAATAGCCATTGTCATAGCTTGCCGCGAGAACGGCACCGGTACCGGGCTGATCAAAGGGCGACGTCAGCAGGCTGTTGTTGGCCTTTTGCTCAGTGAAAGTGCCGCCTCGCAGCGATAGCGTGCCTTTGTCCCCGATCACGTCCACATTGGCAAGGCGCTGCACAACCGGAAGGTCGCGGCGATTGGTTTCACCGAAGAATATGGTCGCAGTCAGCTGCGTTCCACTCGGCGCACTGGTCAGCCACAAATCATGCGCCGGAAGCAGGACATGCCCAACAGCAAAGCCTTGATATTCACGGCTCCCTCCTGATTCGTCACAGTCGGACGTAATTCGGCAGACATCATAGTCCCGGAGCACCCGCATTCAATTACAAGATCGGCCTCAACCCGATCGCAGCAGTATCTACCTCGTGAGTCTTGGGCAGTAAGCCGAACGCCGCCGGCCCCAATTACGTCCGTGACCTAAGGGACGCTTGGGGGCCGCGGGTCCCGCAGCGCCAGATACTTCAACGTCGCCGCCATCCCCAGCAGAGCCGTCGCGATGACGCCCATCATGGCGCGTGGTGTGCCGTCGAACAGCAGCCCCGCAATGAAGGAAGTGACCGTTCCTGCGCCAAACGCGGTCGCACCGAACAGTGCCGCGATCGAGCCCGCCCGATGCGGATCGACCGAGAGTGCCCCGGCCATGGCATTGGACTGCACCAGGCTGCTGCTGGCCACCATGAGGAAGATCAGCGCCATCAGAAAGGGCAGGCCGCCCAGCAGTGTCAGGGCAAAGAACGCGAAGCCGGCCGCCAGAATCAATGCACCGGTTGACGTCACTTGCAGCACCGCGTCCGGCGATATCCGGGCCAGCAACAGCCGGTTGATCTGGTTCGCCGCCACCAGCCCTATGGCATTGACGCCAAACACCAGCGCAAAAGCCGTCGGCGTAAGTCCGTAAATCGGCATGAGTACCAGGGGCGCGATGGCCAGATAGGTAAACAGGCAGGAACCGTTGAAGGCCGCGGCCCCGAGGTAACCCAGCAGTCGCCGGTGGGTGATGAGCCTGCCGTAGGTGCGCAGCGGATGCGCACTGCGCGCACGCCGCTCGGTCTTCTTGGAACGCGACTCGCCCTGCAATACAAAGGCTGCTGTGAATATGAGCAGACCGAACGCGGTCATGAACTCGAAGCTGGCGCGCCAGCCCGCCACATGCAGCAACGCCGAGCCCAGGAGCGGGGCCAGGACCGGTGCCATGCTCGATATCAATGCCAGCGTCGACAGCATGCGCGCCGTACCCCGATGATCGAACAGGTCGCGCACGACGGCGCGGCCGGTCACCGTGACAGCGGACGCGCCGACGGCCTGCAGTGCCCTTGCAAAGAGCAGCACACCGATGCTCGGCGCGAAGCTCGCCATCGCCGAGGCCGCCGTATAGGTCAGCAGGCCTCCGATGATCGGCGCACGGCGACCGACACGATCCGACAGCGGGCCCGAAACGAGCTGCCCGAATGCCAGGCCGATGAAGAACACGGACAGCGTCGCCGCCGTCAGCCTGGGGCTCGCCTGCAGTTCCGCCCGCATGATCGGCACACCCGGCAGGAACAGGTCTATGGACAGCGGCGCCATGGCTGCAAACGCCGCCAGCAGCAGAACGTGTCGTCGCTGCGGCATGCCGACCGGTTTGCTTTTAGCGCTGTTCATGCGTTCTATGGGAGTGGGCCCTCGCGGTCCCCGAGGAACCGCGGCGGACATTCGCGATGAGATTGACCCGCGTGCCCGCTCAGTCGACGTTCAGCACGTGCGGGGGCGGTGGCGAAGCGTACAGCGCGTTGACCGATGCTTCACGTCGCGTGAGTACCGCGCGTTGATTGACCGACCCCTTGTCCGTGATTTCACTGTGATCGAGCGACAGCGGCTCGGCCAGCAATATCGCGCGCGCCACCCGGGTGGAATTTCCGGGATGCGCGCTCGCGTGGGATTTGAGAGCCGCCACACAGAGCGCGCGCAGCCGGTCATTGTTGACCAGTTCCACGGGATCGGCCTCAGCGCCTGGCGCGCCGGCCGCGACAGCACAGGCCCGCAGATCCGGTACGATCAGCACTGCGAGAAAATCGCGATTGTGTCCCGCGACGACCACATCCAGCGCAAGCGGCGCCAGCGCCGCAATCAGCTGCGTGCGCAACGGGCCTACACTGACCCAGGTGCCACTGCTGAGCTTGAAATCCTCCGTGATACGGCCGTCGAAGATGAGCCCGCGGCTCGCGTCAGCGGGATCGACGAGCCGCACGGCGTCGCCCAGCCGGTAATAGCCTTCCTCGTCGAAGGCCGCCGCGGTCTGTTCCGGCAGGCGCCAGTACCCGGGCGTCACATTCAATCCGCGGACCCGCAGCTCCAGTTTGCCGGCCACGGGGGCGAGCTTGATGTCGTTCCCCGCGGCCGGAAGGCCGATGACGCCGGCCCGGTCATTGACGGGTGACGTGAAGGTCACCGACGGGGCCGTCTCTGTCGCTCCGAGCCCTGATACCACCGGAATCCGCTGCCGGCCGGCAGCCAGTGCCGCCGAATCCAGAGCATCCCAGGTGTGTTGCGACAGGGCCGCGCCGGCAAAGAAACAGGCCCGCAATCGCCGAAAGAAACTCAGGCGCAGTACCGGATCCTGGTGCAGTGACGAGCACAACAACTCGAAGCCCTTGGGCACGTTGAAATAGACCGTTGGGGAAATTTCGCTCAGGTTGCGCACCGTTTCGCCGAACGCCTTCGTCATCGGCTTGCCGTCATCGATGTACAGGGTACCGCCATTGAACAACGCCAGGCCGACGTTATGGCTGCCGCCAAAGGTATGATTCCAGGGCAGCCAGTCGACCAGTACGGGAGGCTCCTCGATGAGGAAGGGCAGGGCCTCGCGGATCATGCTCTGGTTGACGCATAACATCTGCTGCGTCGTGATCACGGGTTTCGGATGCCCGGCCGAGCCGGAGGTGAGCAGGAACTTCGCAATCGTCTGCGGCCCCGTTCCCGCATGAGCGGACTCCGCCAGGCCGGCATCGGCCGTCTCCAGATCCTTCAGCTGCAGGACCCGGCGGCCGGCCACATCCAGGTCATCCCCGAGCACCAGCGTCTCAGCCGGTACCACCGCCTCGATGGCCCTGGAGAAGGGCCCGCCGCCGAATGCGGCGACCAGGCCTGGAGTGAGCAGCTGGACCACATAGCGGAGTCGTGAAAGGTCCGAACTGGCCTGCGAGTAGGCCGGCGACACCGGACAATAGGGAATGCCGGCGTACATGGCGGCGAGGGCGAGCAGCAGGTGCTCGATACTGTTGCCCGACAAAATCAGCAATGGGCGCTCCGCACTGAGATGCAGCGGGAGCAGGGCGCCGGCGAGCCGGCGAACCCGGTCCAGGGCGGCGCCGTAGCTCACCTGCTGCCACTGGCCGTCGCGTCCGCGGCGCGCCACCAGGGTCTTGTCGGGCCACTTCTGCGCCCACCGCTCGAGCGGATCGGTCACCCGTCTGGGATAGGACTCGATCGTCGCCTTGGGCCGCAGCAGCGTGCACCCGTCCGGGCGGCATTCCACGGCCACGGCAAAGGGATTTGGTTTCCAGTCCAGAGCCCCCTGAACCATTCTTACGCTCCTGACCTGAGTCTCTAAACCTGGACAGCCATGTTACTGCGATTCAGCGCATGCACCTCAGGCTTGCAGCCGGCGTCATGAAAATACCCGATCCCGCCCTGGGCAGTGGGCACCCGTGAAATCAATGGATGACCAGCTCCAGGCGCATGGGACTGCGAAAGGTCGTCGAGGGCATCCACGGCAGCGTTTGTTCGAGTCGGGAAAACTCAGGATAAACCTTCAGGAACTCCTCAAAGAGGATTCGGACCGCCATGCGAGCCACCATGGACCCGAGGCAGGCGTGGACCCCGCCGCCGAATCCCAGGTGGCCACGAGGCTTGCGCCGGATATCATAAATGTCGGGCTGTCGGTACTGGCGCTCGTCGCGATTGCCTGCTCCATAGGCCATGCAGACAAACTGTCCTTCGCGCATGGTCTGCCCGTGCAGGGCCACATCCTTCGTCAGACAACGCCGGAACCGTTGCGCAGACGTATTGAATCGGAGCGACTCCTCGATGGCATCCGGAATGAGCGCGGGATTGGCCACCAATTCGCGCCGCGCCTCAGGATAGTCGGCCAGGTTCAGACCGAACATGGCCGTAAATCCACCCAGCGACTCGATGCCGGCCATGATCAGCGTGGTGGTCGTGAGCAACACCTCCCGTTCATGGAGCCGCTCGCCGTCGATTTCGGAAAGACACAACTGCGAGATCAGGTCCTCCTGCGGCTTCCTGCGCCGCTCCGCGATTACGCCCGCCGCGTACTCCTGCATCCAGTTATAGGCGGCGATGTGCTCGGCCCCTTTCTGCCGGGAGACCGGATCCGATTGCACCATCAGCACGGCACGCTCGCGCACCTGCTGATCGTCCCCGGGCGGCAGGCCAAGCATGCGGAACAGGATCTTCGCCGTCACTCTGGCCGTGAAATCATTCACGAAGTCGAAGCGCCGCGCTCCGCCCAGCTCCGCGAGCTGCTCCACGACCAGGGCGCGCACGGGCTCGCCCAGACCCTCGAGGTTGCGCTTCGTAAAGGCGTGTTGGATCAGGGAACGCAAGCGGTCGTGACGCGGTGGATCCGTGGTGCCCAATGTCGCTCCCGCCCGGTTGGGCAGCTCGTCCATGAGGTTGCCGCGCGCGGAGGAAAAGGTCTGCCAGCTGCCGAGCGCCTGGCTGATGTCGGCGTGCCGGGACAGCACCCACATATTGGCGTCCTTGCTCCAATAGCAGGGATATTCGTCCCGCAGGATTTTGTATTGGGGAAACGGATCGGCATCCACGGCCGGTGAATATGGGTCAAAGCTGAACATAGCGCCCCCGGCAAGTACCCGTTTTCGATCGTGGCAATTTCAAGTCCCGCAAGCGAAGTGGAATATAGGCGGCGGATCGCGGGCCCACATGGCCTGATGCGGCACATACTTGTACTTTTCAGGCTATTCGCTGGCCAAGCCGGCGGCGCATTGTTCCGGATCGCCACCGTGTGGGTGCGACCGCGAGGCGCCTCGTGACCCCCCCTGAGAAGGGTGGGGAAGCCCGCTGGCACGGGCTGCTATGGTCGGAAATACGCTTGCACCGCGCAAGCTCAACGCTGATTCAGGGCCGACCCAAGGCTGATCCCGCTTTCATCCGAGCACCCTGCCATGATGCCTACCGAAAGCGAACAAACGGACAGGTCCGCGCGCATGAAGATCGTTCCACGCAACGGGGTCTGGCTGGTCGTCACGGCAATGGTCACGATGCTGGCGCTGGCCGCCAATGGCACGATTGATATTCCCAAAAGCACGATTGTGGCTACGTTCAAGCAGGAAAACGTGCCCGTCGATGCGCCATTCAGAAGATTTGCGGGCAGCATCCATTACGATCCCGCCAGGCCCGAAGTCTCCGACGCGGCGCTGAACGTGGATGTGGCGAGTTTCGACATCGGCGATCCGGCGTACAACGCCGAGGTCCGCAAGCCGGCCTGGTTCGACAGCGCCCGCTTTCCCCAGGCGAGCTTCCGCTCGACGGCCATCAAAGCGGGCACCGCCGGTCATTTTGATGCGACCGGTACCCTGTCGATCAAGGGTCGGACGCAAACCCTGACGGTGTCCATCACCGTCCAGCGCTCGGGCCATGTCGATAGTTTCAACGGCAGCTTCGATATCTCGAGAAAAGCCTTTGGCATCGGCGATCCGAGCTGGAACGACGTGCTCGACGACCGGGTCCGGGTCCGCTTTCATCTGCTGAGCACCGGTGCCTGACGGGTCTTTTCCCTCTGTTATTCTGCAGCAATCTCAATGGAGACCACTCTATGAAATCATCGTTCGTCGCTTTGAGTCTGGCATTGGTCGCGGGCGCCGCCATGGCTGCCCCAGTGACCTACAACATTGATCCGAACCACACTTATCCGAGTTTTGAAGCCGATCACATGGGCGGCCTGTCGGTCTGGCGCGGCAAGTTTCGCACCACGTCCGGGACCGTAACGCTCGACACGGCGTCGCATGCCGGCGATGTCGACGTCACCATCGACACCTCCAGCATTGATTTCGGCATGGCGAAGCTGGACGAGCATGCCAAGAGTGGGGAGATGTTTGACGTCGCCAAATATCCGACCGCCACCTACAAGGGCAAGCTGGCGAAGTTCAAGGACGGCGCGCCGACGGAAGTGGACGGGGCCTTCACGCTGCACGGGGTCACCAAGCCGCTGAAGCTGAGGATCCGCAGCTTCAAGTGCCAGCCGAATCCGATGACGAAGAAGCAGACTTGTGGCGCCGATGCGGCGGCGACCTTCAACCGCGACGACTATGGCATCGACTATGGCAAAGCCTACGGCTTCAACATGGCGGTCCGGCTCGCCATTCAGGTCGAGGCCGTCAAGGCCGACTGAGGCCGCAGCCGCCTCAATCGTGAAAATCCGCGACGCCGCGCTTCCAGTAGCCTGCCGTCTTGAGCGAGTCGGCATCAAGCCGGTAGTCGTCCTCGAGAAAGCGGCGAATCGCGCGCGACTGCGCCGACTCGCAGGCCACCCAGGCGAAGAAGTCGCCGCGTGGGCGCGGGCGCTGCTTCAGGGCATCGAGCAACAGCGGTGTGTCGCCGGGCACGCCGTCGTTGCGGTGCACCCAGGTCAGGGACAGCGCCGCCGCCGTGGTCAGCACGATTTCGCTGCGCGCGTCCGCCACTTCCAGGATGGCCGTCACCGGTGTGGCGGAGGGCAGGGCCTCGAGCCAGCGCGCCACCGCCGGCAAGCCGGTCTCATCGGCAATCAGCAGGTAGCCGTCGACCCTGGGCGCCACCAGCGCCGAGCCGCGCGGTCCGGCAATGAGCAGGGATGCGCCGGGGCGCACGCTCGAGGCCCAGTTTGCCGCCGGACCGTCGCCGTGCAGCACAAACTCGATGTCGAGTTCCTGCGCACCCTCATCGTAGCGCCGCGGCGTGTAATCCCGCATCGGTGGCCGGTCGATGCCGTTTGGCCAGACGGCCCCGTCCGGTCCGTTCGCGGGCTTGCACGGTGGCGTGCCGCCGGGGAAAAAGAAGGCCTTGACGTGATCGTCCGGGGCGAGGCTCAGGAAGCCGTGCAGATCGGGCCCGCCCAGCGTCACCCTGCGCAGCGTAGGGGACAGGTCCGTGACCCGCAACACGTCGAGGAGGCGAAAGTGCAGGGTATGGCGCACGCGCTGGATGACGCGCGGACCGGAGCTAAGGGTTTTGGGCATAGGAGTTTGCAGCATCAACGTTCGGAAGAACGCCGTCGTAATTATGGCATAACATGCGCGTGATTCCCTGGGATGTTGCTGCAGGGAGTCCGCCCACGTGCATTCTTCGCCAGCCGCTGGGTTATCAAATCATCACATTGGGGTACATGCATTGAACACAGACACGATCAATCGCCGGTGGCTCGTGGCGCGCAGACCCGATGGGGTCGTCAAGGCGGACGACTTCCGCTATGCCGAGGGGCCCGTTCCGGTACCCAAGGCCGGTGATATTCTCCTGCGCACGCTTTATTTCGGCTACGACGCCGCGCAACGCTTGTGGTTGACCGAACGGGGCGCCGGCTATCTGCCGCCGATCAAGCTGGGTGAACCGATGCTCAGCGCCGGCATCGGTCAGGTCATGGCCTCGAACGATCCGTCCTACAAACCGGGCGACATCGTCGAAGGTCTCATGAGTTGGCAGGACTATGCCCTGGTACGCGCTGACGGTCCGCTGCCCTTGCGCAAGCTGCCCAAGGCCGATTACCCGCTGACCTGGAACCTGAGCATTTTCGGCGTCAACGGGCTCACCGCCTATTTCGGTGTCGCCGACGGGTTGAAGGTCAAGCCGGGCGATACGGTCGTCATCTCATCGGCCGCGGGAGCGACCGGCCTGCTGGCCGGCGGCATCGCCAAGGCGCTCGGCGCCCGGCGCGTGATCGGCATCGCGGGCGGGCGCGATAAGTGCAAATGGCTCGTGGACCATGGCGGCTTCGATGCTGCCATCGACTACAAAGGCGAGAATCTCGCCGCACGCCTTACCGAGCTGTGTCCGCAGGGTGTTGAGTGTTATTTCGACAATGTGGGCGGGGAAATACTCGATACGGTGTTGCTGCACATGGCGGATCGCGGCCGCATTCTGATCTGTGGTGCGATCTCGTCCGGTTACAACGAGACCCGGATGCAGGGCCCGAGCAACTACATGCAGATCTGCGCACACCAGCTCACCGTCCAGGGGATCTTGCTGCCTTTCTACAAAGACCAGATCCCCGAAGCCGCCGCCAGGCTTGGGCAGTGGGTGAAGGAAGGCAAGTTGCGCGTCCAGGAGGAAGTCGTCGAGGGCTTCAAGCGGGCGCCCGAGTTGCTTCCCACGATGTATACGGTCAAGAACCCCGGCAAGCTGTTGCTGCACGTCGCCGATCCCAAATAGGCCGCTTGATTGAGAATTGCTGCGGCGTCGGGCCCCTGCTGCGGCACAACTTGATCGTGGACCTTAGCCGTCAGAATTTCTGACGCCCCTCGTCATCGATGTTCCGGTTGTTATCCAGGCACACGTACTCACGAATCCGCAGCGTCGGCTGGTAGTGATAGGTGTAGGTCTTCTTCCAGGGCGCCTCGAAGACATCGGGGTCGATGATGGACATCTCATCCACCAGGGTATCCGGTCGCGTCTGGTGAAAGCGCTCGACCACCTGCGTCCGCTCACCATGCGGGTAGGGGATCTGATGCCGGAAGGGCACATCCGGGCGCAGACCCACGGTATCGACGACCAGCACATCGCCTTCCCAGTGGCCGATCGAATGGCCGTCATAAGTGGGGTCAAGCTCCTCGAAAGGCGGGTGTTCCTTGAGATCCATCCAGATGCGCCGGGTCTCGGCCATCCACTCGCTCGTGATGGCGATCTCGTTGGGCGTCTGAAGTATTTCCATGCCGTAGATCATGGACATCATGCCTGGCATGCCGACCGGATAGCACAAGACGACTTTGTCGGGCAGTGGACCCTGCTTGAGGGCCTCCAGGGTCGCCTCGTATTTCTCTTTGTAGGGGGACTTCATCGCCGGCATGGAGGGATCGCGACCGAATACGGCATTGGTTCCTGCGGGCGCTCCTTCCAGCCCGGATGGCCCACGATAGACTTCCAGGAGGCCACCCGGCGGTACCCAGAACCCGGTCCAGTTGGGTTTTCCGTCCGGAAGTCTGGCCGGGCTGGGTCCGGGGCCGGGTTTGGCCGAGGCCGAGGCCGAGGGCGCAGCCTGCTGCGCCTCCGCAGCCATGGACGGAGCGCAGGCTCCTGCCAGAAGGACGACCGCCACGCCCGCCGCGCAAAAGTTACTCATGGCCCGGACCACCCCTACTCGCGAATGTTGTACTTGAAGCTGGGCAACCTGATCATTTGCTCGTAAATGCACACATGCTCCTCGATGTCAGAACGATCCTGGCGTTCGAAGCGCTTGGTGTTCACCCACGTACCGACCCAGTTGTCCGGGTCCGTCATGGAGAATTGGACCTCGAAGGCCTTCCCATTGTCGACGGAACGGTACCGCTCCACGACGTGGAGCTTCGTGCTGGCAGGTATGCCTTCCTGTATCCAATGATGATCGTCAGTCATGCCTATCGTATCGACCACCAGCGTATCGCCTTCCCAATGACCGATGGAATGGCCCGCGTAGGTGTAGACCAGGTCTTCGTCGGACGGGTGAGACCGGCCGTCCATGTAGATCCAGCGCGCGCTGTTGTCGAACATGGTGGTCAGTCGAATCATGGTCGGCAGCTGGATGATCTCGACGGGCCAGAAGCGGGTCATCATGCGGGGCATGCCCAGCGGCCAGCAGGCACCTGAATCGTCGCGATACTCGTATCCCTTGGCCGCCCAGGAATCCCACTTGTCCTGCATGGCCTGAGCGGCTGGAGTGAGCGCAGGGTGCGGTTCGAATTTGTGTTTACCGGTCTTCGCATCGATCACCATGGTCCAGGTTCCGGTCAGGTCGAACGGCGCCTTCGGGCGCGGCTTGTTCAGATTCTCTGGCGCCAGCGCGCTGAGGATCTTGCCCTCCAGAGCCGTCTGGGCACTGGCCGTACCGAGCAGTTGGACGGCGGACGCAGTGACGACACTGAGCGCCACGACTAGAACCTTCACGCGATTGAATGGGCGCACGGCCGTGCCGGAACCCGAGACTTCTCTTTTGAACACCGGCAATCCCCTTGTTACTATTTGATCGTCGGAGACAGTGAGGAACTCCCACGACCCAACGGGTTCGTCGCAGCTTATAGCCGCTGTCATCCGATTTCCATCCCGCTGAGCATTAGCCGCGACGCCTTATACCGAAACATTCACATCATGCATGTAAGCGCTGGCGATGCTCCATCGCGGCTTCAGCCTATCGATCACCGGCAATGTAGGCTTTCCCGCATCGGTACGATTTCCGCGGTCTGCGGCTCGGTCTTGAGGGTTGTCGGGCGTTCACTGCAGCGTCTGGCCTGCTTGCTCGGAGCCGGCTCGAATAGGCCAAACATTCCTGGTGATCTCGGTCCCTCACCCGCCCAACCTGTGCAATGCGAGGGTGTGGACGGCTATGGACCCCAGGTCATTGGAAAACCCGATACTAATATTTGCAATTAACGATTTGACTGGCCTGCCGCTGCTTGCGATAAATGCCGGTATATGAATGCGTGTTGTCGCTACGGCGCAGCGCTTCTTGGAAAAAGGGGCATCTGAAGTCCGCTGACGGTGTGGCTTCCATGCAACGAACGGGGTGACTTGAGGGGCAAATCGCCGGCCGGTGACGTGTCGACGACATGTCAATTCCGCAGCTGCTATGCCGCATTCGGCCACTGCTGAACCGGACGCGCAGAGAATTCAATCCAGCCGAGTCAATCGGCAATAGACCGACCTAAGGGGGCATAAGTGAAGACAAAGATGATTGCAACGTGGCTCAGCGGCTTGACGATAGGCATTGCCGGATCGTTCGTTCTGGAAGTCGCCAGCGCTCAGACAGCGCCCACCGGCACCAGCTCCGCAAGCACCGGGCTTGAAGAGATCGTCGTAACCGCGCAGCGCCGGGCGGAGAATCTCCAGGACGTGCCCATCACCGTCTCTGCGGTGCCCAAGGACGCCTTGGATGCCGCAAACGTCACGTCGCTGCAAGGCCTGAGCACCATCGTCGCGGGCTACACCGGCCCGGGAGATATTGCTTTCACCTCGCCGCACATCCGCGGCGTCGGCAGCCAGGTGGGGTCCCCCGGGCTCGAAAACTCTGTCGCGCTGTATGTCGACGGGATCTATATCGGTGCCACCTCACCGGCCTTACTGAAGCTGAGCGATGTCGAGCAGATCGAAGTGCTGAAGGGCCCTCAGGGCACGCTGTTCGGGCGCAATACGACAGGTGGCTTGGTGCAGGTCCAGACTCGCGACCCCAGTCAGGCACGGGAATTGGACTTGGAGGTCGGCTACGCCAATTACCAAACCCCCAGCGGCAACGTATACCTCAATGCGCCGGTGACCGATAGCATCAGCACTAATCTGGCGATTTCCGCGACCGGATCGGGCCAGGGGTGGGGTACCAACCTGGCGACGGGCAACCCAACCTATAAATTGACTTCCGAGATCCTGGCCCGCAACAAGTGGAACATTGATTTCGGGTCCGGCACCTCCCTGATGCTCATGGGCGACTACGAATATCACAAGGACCTCGGATTTTTCGACTATCGCCCGATCGTGGGCACCGTGATCGCGCCGACCTACACGTCAACGGTATCAGGCTGGAACTCAAACACTGCCGATGCCAACGATCTGAGCGAGGCGTGGGGACTTACGGCGCGACTGACCCACGACTTTGAGGTGGCGACACTGACCAACACGCTGGCGTATCGCGATACCCGTTTCGATTTGGTGAATTTCGTCGGCGACCGCGCAGCGCCGCCCTATGATGACGATCACTTCTACTGGTATACCCAGGATCAGCAGTGGACCGACGAGCTCCAGCTCGCGTCGAAGGGTAACGGTAAACTCACTTGGACGACCGGCCTGTTCTTCTATCACGCGGTCGACATCAACCATCAACCGATCACTGCAGGGGCATTGGCACCCGATGATGCCCCTTTCCTCAGCGGCGTCACGGATTCGCAGATTACGACGAGTTCGGTCGCCCCTTATGCACAGGCGAGTTACGAAATTTTGACCGGCACAACCCTCACAGCCGGTCTGCGCTATTCGTTTGACAACCACTCAATGACCGGCGCGTTCAACAACAGCGGCCTCCCCATCGGGCCGGGCGGGATTTTCATCAACATCGTGCCGAATTCCGTTGAGACGCTGCCTTCCTTCTCGGATGGGTCCCTGTCAGCGCGCGTGGCGCTCGCACACAAGTTCAACGACGACAGCATGGTCTACGTGTCGTTCAACGAGGGAACCAAGTCGGGTGGCTTCAATCCGGTTCAGATCAACAACGCACCATTCAAGGATGAGAAGCTCGCTGCCTATGAAATTGGCACCAAGCAGCGTTTCTTCGACAGAAGGGTTTCCCTGAACCTGTCCGGTTTCTATTACGACTACAAGAACATCCAGGTTCAGGCCTTCCTCGGCGGGCCACCGACCATCTATAACGGCCCCTCGGCCACACTGTACGGCGTGGACGCCGATATGCAGTTGCAGGTGACACCTGATTTCATCATCACCGGCAACCTTGAAGCCCTGCACTCGAAGTTCGGCGATTTCCCGACGGCGCAGTTCCTGGGGGCATGCGATGCCGCCCATGTGCACCCGCCACTCCAGTGTCCCCAGGGTCCCGGGGTGGGGAACTACTCCTATTTCGCAAATGCCAAGGGCAATTCCCTGCCTCTGGCGCCTAACTTCACGGCGTCACTGGTGCCCACCTACAAGTTCCACTTCAGCGCCGGTACGGTGGAAGTGAGCGCCAACTACAGTTACAACAGTGGTTCTTACTTCAGTGTGGGGCATGAGTTCAGCCAGGGGGCATTCTCGATGGTCGGGGCCTCGCTCCAGTTCACGACTGCTGACGAGCGCAAGTATGCGCGGATATGGGGAGCCAATCTCAGCAACACCCAGGCCATCTCCAGTGGCAGTATTCAGACCGACAGTACCTCGGTAGCACTTGATGCGCCGCGGACCTACGGTATTAAACTTGGAATAAAGTTTTAATACAGGGCGTGCTGAGGAGCCCTGTGGCTGCGGCCCGCTCCCATGGGATCCGGGCTTGATGCCCCGCGTATAGCGGTCTTTGATTGGGCAACGGAATCGGAGGCACGAGGATTGATCCTCGTGCCTCCGTCGGTGCCGCGCCGGCGCCGGCTCTGCGCTGCAAGGGATCATCTGGGTTTTCGAAAGGCACGATCAAGAGTCCCGGTCCTGGACAATCGCATCGACCGGCGTCGTATCCCCGTGTTCTTTTGAAAGAAATATTGGCAGCGCTTGGTCAATCAGGCGGGGCACAGTCGGGCATAGCGTCTCCGTTGTCGGAGGGGATGCGCGTCATTTTCAGTCCGCCCGTCCGGGCGTCGTATTTATGACAGGACAAGCAAGGATTCTTGCGCGGACAATTCGAAGTTCTTGATCCACAGTAACCGTCCGCGCAGAAAAGCTTCGACCTGGTCGGTCGATGCGTTACCCACGCGCAATACGATCACCTTCGGAGGCGCGCCCCGTACCAGGGACAGGTGTCTGAAGTCGTCGTCTTTGGAGATCAGTGTGCAAGCCTGGTCGCGCGCATAGGTCCACACCGCGAGGTCCGTCGCGCCCGCCAGGCCCACAGTGTGGACGTGGGTACTGCCCGGAAACTCCGCGGCAAAGTCCGCGATGAGTCGCGCGCTGAGATTCTCGTCGAAGAGGAGCTTCACGCCGCTGGCGGGGCGCTGAGGCGGCGTTCACGCTCCGCGGCAAAGGCCAGCACGGCCTGAATATGTTCGCGCCGCAGCTCCGGGAAATCGGCCAGAAGCGCCGCTTCGTCCATGCCGCCGGCCAGATATTCCAGGACGTCGGTGACGCTGAGGCGCGTACCTTTGATGCACGGCTTGCCACTGCGCACGCCCGGGGTCACGGAAATGTAGTTCTGCCAGTCCATGGGTCTAGCTTACCCCTCGTCGCCCCCGGAATGAACAACCGTGCGGGTGACCATTCTCGTCACAGTCCCGAGCCCCAGGATCGACGCTTGCGCCCGCGCTACCGGCGGCGTAGAGTCGGCCCAGCGGGAGTATGCGCACTTATACGTCGCTGGCGCGACGTAGGCGCCTGCGGCGCCTCCGGAGCGCTCGTTCCGGCGACCGCGTGACGGTCAGCGGTCGCGTATTTCGGTTCGGGTGGGTGGTCGTCCGCAAAGGACTTCGGAGGAACGGCACAGGTCCCGACGATGGCGATCTACCACCTGCACGTCAAACCGATCAAGCGATCGGAAGGCCGGTCCTCGGTGGCCTCCGCCGCCTACCGGGCCGGGCAGCGGCTGACCGATCGGCGCACCGGAATCACCTGGGATTACACCGACAAAGCCGGCGTCGCCCATGCCGAGATCCTCGCTCCTCCCGGTGCGCCGGCCTGGGCCTATGAGCGTGAGGAGCTCTGGAACGCGGTCGAGCAGGTGGAGGTGCGCCATGACGCGCAGCTCGCCCGAGAGATCCGGGTGGCGCTGCCCCTCGAACTGAATCCCGATCAGCAGACCGAATTGCTGCGCGAGTTTGTGAGTCGCGAGTGCGTGCGGCTCGGGATGGTGGCGGATCTGGCGATCCATCGGGACAACCCCGAAAACCCGCACGCGCATGTGATGCTGAGTCTGAGGGTGCTGAAGGAGGAGGGCTTCGGGCTCAAGAACCGGGCCTGGAATGCCACCGCGCAGTTGCAGCGTTGGCGGATGTCCTGGGAGGGCACCGTAAACGCGCATCTGGCGCAGGCCGGCCACGCCGCCCGGATTGATCACAGGACCCTCAAGGCCCAGGGCCTGGCGCTGACCCCCGGACGCAAACTCGGTCTGGCAGTGGAGCGCCGGGACGGCGAGGCCTTGCCCGACTATCTGGCCGAGCGTGTGGCCGAACAACGGCGGATCGCGCACGAAAATGGCCGCAAAACCATCGACGATCCGGACGTCGCGCTCACCGCACTGACCCACGGGCAGGCCACCTTCACGCACCACGACATTGCCAAGTTCCTGCACACACGGACCGATGGCGCAGAGCAGTTTCAAACCGCCTACCTGAAGGTCACGACCTCTAAAGAGCTGGTCCTCCTGGGGCTGGACGAATACCACAAGCCGCGCTTCACCACCCGCGACATGCTGGCGCGTGAACAGGCATTGCTTGAACGCACCGCACGCATGGCGGCCGCGCGGACGCACCCGGTCACAACGGCCGGACCCGCGGTCGCCAATCTCTCCGCCGAGCAGCGGGTGGCCCTCACTCATTTGATGGACGCGCCGGCCCTCTCCGTCCTGGTCGGCGTCGCCGGTGCCGGCAAGAGCACGCTGCTCGAGGCGGCGCGAACCCGTTGGGAGCGTGCCGGGTTCCAGGTCCGGGGCGCGGCGCTGTCCGGCATTGCCGCCGAGAATCTGGAGAAGGCGAGCGGCATCCGCGCGCGCACGCTGGCCAGCTGGTCGATGAGCTGGAGCTCGGAGGCCGGGGGTTACCCGGCGCGCGACGCCTTGACCTCGCGCGACATCCTGGTGATCGATGAGGCCGGCATGATCGGGACGCGGCAGCTCGGCGACGTCCTGGAGCGCGCCGAAGTGGCGGGCGCCAAAGTTGTGCTGGTGGGGGATCCCGAGCAGTTGCAGGCGATCGAAGCGGGAGCCGCGTTCCGGGGCGTCGCGGCCGAGACCGGCTATGCCGAATTGAAGCAGGTCCGTCGCCAGCAGCTCGACTGGCAGCGCGCCGCGACACAACTGTTGGCCACCGGGCGCACCGCCGAGGCGCTGGATCACTACCAGCGCGCGCATCGCATCCACGCCGAGCCGACCCGCGAGCAGGCGCGCGACGCGCTGCTCACCGCCTGGGAGCGGGGGGCCGCGCTCGCGCCGGTGGCATCGCGGCTGATGTTGGCCTACACGCGGGACGATGTGAATGCGCTGAACGCCGCCGCGCGAGAGCGGCGCCAGTCGCGAGGACAGCTGCAGAGCGGACAAATCGTGATCACCGAACGCGGCGAGCGCGAGATCGCCGTGGGCGAGCGCCTGTACTTCCTCCGCAATGACCGAAATCTCGGGGTCAAGAACGGCACGCTCGGGACCGTGGAGGCGATGGAAGGGACTCAGTTGCTCATCCGCCCGGACGGCGAGTCGCGTCGCGTCCACGTGGACCTCCAGGAATACGCCCACCTGGACTATGGCTATGCCGCCACGATCCACAAGGCGCAGGGCACGACGGTGGACCGGTGCTACATCCTGGCGACCCCGCACCTGGATCGCCACGCCACCTATGTGGCCTTGTCCCGGCATCGTCACAGCGCGGCACTCTTTTACGGGGCGGAGGATTTTGCCCGTCAATCCTTGACCACCACGCTCTCGCGGGCCAGGCCCAAGACGCTGGCCCATGACTATCTGGAGCGCAGCGCGCCGCGCACCGAGAACCTGGAAGCGATCGCGGCGCGCGCCGGCTACGCGGCCCTGCGTTACTGGAAGGCACGCCAGGCCGAGCGTACAGGCGCGGCTCCGGACAATGCCTTGAACATCAAGGCCCAGCACCGCATCAGCCCGGATGCCTCCCCCAGCCACCGACCCCCGAAACACCGCCCGAGGTTGTGATCTGTACTAGTTGTGCCAAACTTCCCAAATCCGGGTAGGCCAGATCCTAAGGAGGGGAGCGCTCGCGCGCCAGAGCCGCGCCATGACCCACATCCTGTTGATCTATTTGGTGGGGTTGCTCTCCCTGGTGCTGGGCGCCGAACGCCGGGGCGTACAGACACGTCGGTGGGTCGTCGCACCACTCCTCGCCATCGCCTGGACCTTGGCCTTTCTCGTCGTCGCCGCGATTGTCCAGGAGACCCTCAAGGCGCTGCATGTCCCTGACCTGCTGGTATGGGCCGCCGCCGTAGTGCTGCTGGCCGGCGCGGGGTTCCTCACTGTGAAGTGGCCCGGCCCCGCGCCTAACGAGCAGCTAAGGCGGGGAGCCCGTGTGATGGCCGCCCCGTCGCTCCCATCGCCCCCGCCCGCGACAGCGCAGAGCGGAGCGCCGCTGACCGTCGCCGGCGTACCCGTGCCGGCGGCCGATGAAACCAAACACTTCAAAGTGCTCGGCACGACCGGGACCGGCAAGAGCACCGCCATTGGCGAACTGTTGGTGGGTGCGCTGGCACGCGGCGATCGGGCCCTGTTTGCGGATCCCGACGGCGGCTATCGGGCTCGGTTCTTCGATGGCCAGCGTGGCGATGTGATCCTGAACCCCTTTGACCCCCAATCCCGAAGCTGGGATCTGTATGCCGAGCTGCGCAACCCCTATGACTACGACCAGATGGCCCGCGCGCTGGTGGGCGAAGACCCCGGCCCAAACCAGGTCTGGCACCGCTACGGTCAGACCTTCCTGGCCTCACTCCTGCGCCAGACCCACGCCACGGGCGTACACGACATCGCCGAGCTCTACCGGCTCATCACCCGCGCGCCGCTCGATGAGCTGCGCCTCATGCTCGATGGCACCGCCGCGCGTCCGTTCGTGGAAGCGGGCAATGAGGAAATGTTCGGCTCGATCCGCTCCATCACCACCACGCAGGTGGCGGCGCTGTCCTACCTTCAGGCCTCCACGAGCGCCCCATTCTCGATCCGCCGGTGGGTGGAGGAGGGGAGCGGCGTGCTCTTCCTGCCCTACCAGGCCGATCAAATCGCGGCACTCAGGGGTCTCCTCTCCACCTGGTTGCGACTGGCGATCTTCCAGACCATGAGCCCCAAAACACCCGCAGGCGAACCCGCCCCGGGCTCCGGCGGTCCGGTCGACGCCAAACTCTGGTTCGTGATCGACGAACTCGATGCACTCGCCGCCATCGATGGGTTGAAAGACGCGCTCGTGCGCTTACGTAAGTTCGGCGGGCGCTGCGTGCTCGGGCTCCAGGCCATTGCCCAGGTCTCCACCACCTACGGGGACGGCGCGGCCC
>Ga0075017_100000646_pt1 | contig 19803 bp, 13 predicted proteins | sample AleBraG_ABR_2012_FD_71475 | JGI IMG/M metagenome (GOLD analysis project Ga0075017, IMG submission 71475) | Freshwater sediment microbial communities in response to fracking from Pennsylvania, USA - Alex Branch Run_MetaG_ABR_2012 | ecosystem: Environmental > Aquatic > Freshwater > Creek >... | reverse complement strand
GGCCGGACTGTCCATACTGGCCGGATTGCCGCTTACGGTGGGCTGCTCGTCTGACAAGGGCGACAAGGAACCGACGGTCACCGTGCAGGTCGCCGCCGTCGAGAAGACCACGATTCAGCACACCATCAACACGCAGGCGATTCTGTTTCCCCGGCAGCAGGCGGCGATCGTTCCGAAGATCAGCGCTCCGGTGCAGAAGTTTCTGGTGAAGCGCGGCAGCCCCGTGCACGAGGGAGAACTGCTGGCGGTGCTGGAGAACCGCGACCTGACCGCCGCGGCCCAAGATGCCAGAGGAGCATACGACCAGGCAGAAGCGGCCTACGAAACCACCACCGGCGCCAGTTTGCCGGAAGACATCCAGAAGGCCGAGGCGGATGAGCAGCAGGCCAAGCAAGCGCTGGACGCGCAGGAGAAGGTCTTTCAGAGCCGGCAGCAACTCTTTGATCAAGGCGCATTGCCCAGGAAAGAACTCGACCAGTCGCGGGTCGATATCACGCAGGCTCGCAACCAATATGCGGCCGCCAAGAAACACCTTGACGACGTGATGGCGGTGGGCAAGCCGCAGACGCTCAAGTCCGCGGGGGGACAGCGCGATTCCGCGAAAGGCAAATATCTCGGGGCGCAGGCACAGCTGAGTTACTCGGAAATCCGCAGTCCGATCGACGGCGTGATCACCGACCGTCCGCTCTATCCGGGTGAGATGGCGGCGGCAGGCACTGCCCTGCTCACGGTCATGGATATTTCCTCTGTGATCGCCAAAGCGCATATTCCTCAGAGCGATGCCGCGGTCTTGAAAGCCGGCGACACGGGGACTATGACCGTGCCTGGAATCGAAGAACCCATCGAGGGCAAAGTTACAGTGGTCAGCCCGGCGCTCGACCCCAATAGCACGACCGTTGAAGTGTGGCTGGAGGCGAAGAATCCCAAGCACGCTTTGAAACCGGGAACCAGCGTGCAACTCTCTCTGACCGCGCAGACGGTGAAGGACGCGCTGGTCGTTCCGGCGAGTTCGGTCATCACTCTGCCTGATGGAACGACGGCAGTCATGGTGGCAGGCTCCGATGGCCGCGCGCATCAGACCGCGGTCAAACTGGGGATCCGCAATGGCGACGACGTGCAGATTCTCGAAGGCGTCACCGCCGCCGAAAAAGTCGTGTCGACCGGAGCGTACGGACTGCCCGACAAGACCAGGATCAAGGTAGAAGCTGCCGCGGAAGCTCCAGCCGAGGGATCCCCGGAGGGATCAAAGGGCGGATCGAAGGCTCCCAGCGAGGGATCCGATGAAAAAAAATAATCGCTGCGGAGCGCCTGCGTGAACTCCCCGAAAACCGGTATCCCGACGGGCCACTCCGCGCCTGGCCCACACCAGATTGACCAGCATTGGATTGCCCAGCACTCCAGGCCAGTTATCTTCCTCATTCTGACCTTCGGTCTGCTGGGCGCGTACCTCGCTTTCACCATTCCGGTGTCGGTGTTTCCCTCCACGGATTTTCCCCGCGTGCTGATCGCGGTCGATAACGGCGTCATGCCCATCGATCAGATGACGGTCACCGTGACCCGGCCTATCGAGGAGGCGGTGAACAGCGTGCCCGGCCTGCTCACCGTGCGGTCGATCACGAGCCGCGGGTCGGGCGAGATCGACCTTTTTTTTCGCTGGGACGTGGATATGTTCCAGACGCTGCAATATGTGAACGCAGCGATTTCCCGGGTGCAGCCGGAACTTCCCGCCACCGCCAAGATCGAAGCCCACCGCCTGACCTTCGCCGCTTTTCCCATCATCGGCTACAGCCTGACCTCCGACAGCATGCCGCAAACCAAGCTGTGGGAGATGGCGACGTATGAAATGAAGCCGCGGCTCAACCGTCTGGACGGCGTTTCCAAGGTAATCATTCAAGGTGGGCAGGAGCCGGAATTTCACATCACGCCCGACCCGGCGAAGCTGCTGGCGGCCAGCGTCACGGTGTCTGACATTCTGGACGCCGTGCGGCGGACCAACTTGATCGATTCCCCCGGACTGCTGGAGCGGAACCATCAGCTCTATCTGGGCCTGGTGAACGGGCAAGTGCGCAACCCTGAAGAAATCGCGAACGCAGTGGTCAAGAACACGCCTGGCGGAATTCCGGTGCGAGTCGGCGATGTGGCCAGCGTAGCTGCGAACGTCAAGCCGGTCTACACCGTGGTCACGGCGAACGGAAAGCCAGCCGTGTTGCTGAATATTAATCGCCAGCCTGACGGCAATACCGTACAGGTTGCGCAAGAAGTGCGCGACGAAATTGAACGCCTGCGCAAGACGCTGCCGCCCGGGGTTCATATCGAGCCCTTCTACGATCAGTCGATCATTGTGGGCGAGGCCATCAACAGCGTGCGCGACGCCATTCTGCTCGGCCTGATTCTGGCGTCGATCATTCTGGTTGTGTTCCTGCGGGATTGGGGAACGTCGCTGGTCGCGGGCCTGGTAATTCCCGTGACCCTCATGGTCACGTTCATTGCCCTCAAGATGATGGGGCAGACCTTCAACCTGATGACGCTAGGCGGACTCGCGGCGGCGGTGGGATTGGTCATCGATGACGCCATCGTGGTGGTGGAAAACATCGTGCTGCATCGCGATGCGGGGCAGACGCGGCTTGAGGCGATCCGGCGCGCACTGAAAGAGATCACGGTTCCGCTAATCGGATCGACCATCACGCCGGTCGTGGTCTTCATTCCGCTGATCGCAATCACTGGTGTCACCGGAGTTTTCTTCCGTGCGTTGGCCGTAACGATGACAGTGTCGCTACTGACTTCGCTGGCTCTGGCGGTAACGTGGACTCCGACTCTGAGCCAATACTTCATCAAAGGACGGCACGAGAAGGAACCCGCTCACGCCGAGTCTGGAACTTCCGAGACCCCCGCGTCTCCGGCCTCAAAAGAAGGCGAGGTTCCAGAAGAAGACGACAACGCGATGAAGTTGCTGGCCGCCGAAGAAAAGCATCTGAGCGGCTTCTTCCTCCGTGTGGTGAACTTCCACGAGCGCTGGCTACGCCGCGCCCTCGAGCGGCCGCGGTGGCTGGTGATTTTCAGCGCCGCACTGATCGTCCTCACCTACGTCTGCTACACGTTCTGCGACACCGACTTGCTGCCCGCGATGGACGAGGGCGGGTTCACCCTCGACTACATCATGCCGGCGGGCAGCTCGCTGGCTGAAACCAACCGCGTGGTCAGTCATGTGGAGCAGATTCTCCGCGACACTCCGGAAGTGGAGAGCACTTCGCGCCGCACCGGGCTGCAGCTCGGGCTGGCGGCAGTGACCGAAGCCAATACCGGCGACATCCTGGTGAAGCTGAAATCCAAACGCGACCGCGACATTGACGAGATCATGGCCGACATTCGGGCCACGATCAAGAAGGAAGAACCGGCCCTCGATATCGATTTCATCCAGGTGCTGCAGGACATGATCGGCGACCTGACTTCGGTGCCGCAACCCATCGAGATCAAGCTGTTTTCCGAGGACCCCAAACTCCTGCAGGAGTGGGCCCCGAAAGTGGCCGACGCGATCGCTCCCGACGAGAAGACCGGAAAGAGCAAGATCGACGGGGTGGTCGATGTTCTGAATGGCATCGACAACACGATCAGCGGACCTGCGGTCACTTTTCAAGTCGACCCCAGCGTGGCCGCGCGCGCCGGGTTCACCGCAGAAGAAGTGGCGCTCGATGCTTCGGCCATCCTCGAGGGAGAGCCTGCTCCTTCTCCTGTGGTCACGAATGGTCGGGCTTACACGTTGCGGGTGCGCTTTCCCGCGGCGAACCGGGCCACGCTCGAAGCCATGCGCGATACGCTCCTGGTCAGCAGCACAGGGCATACGGCTACTCTGGGCGCCCTCTCCAGCATCGTGGAGAATCCGGGACAGATCGAGGTTCGACGGGAAAACCTGCAGCGCGACGTTGCCATCACCGCGCGATTGGAAGGCAGAGGCCTAGGCAGCGGAGTGGCCGACGTGCAGAAAGCCGTCGCTGCGTTGCATATTCCCTCCAGCATTCGCGTGGAATACGGCGGGACGTACGCGGAACAGCAGCGCTCGTTCCACGATCTGGTGATCGTGCTCATTCTGGCGGTGCTGCTGCTGTTCATCGTGCTGCTGTTCGAGTTCGGAACCTTCGCAGCACCGATCGCGATTCTGTCGTCGGCACTGCTCTCGACCTCGGGCGTTTTCATCGCATTGCTGATCACGCGCACCACATTCAACATCTCGTCGTTCATGGGGATGATCATGGTGATCGGCATCGTGGCCAAGAACGGCATCCTGCTGCTCGACGCCGATCAGAAGATGAGCGCCCTGGGCCTGCCCGCCGAGAAAGCCATCCTCCAGGCGGGGCGGCGGAGGCTGCGTCCCATTGTTATGACCGCGCTGGCCACCGTCGCGGGCATGTTGCCGCTGGCGTTCGCCATTGGGGCCGGATCGCAGATGTTGCAACCCCTGGCAATTGCCGTCATTGGCGGCGTGCTCATCTCGATGGTGCTGTCGCTCATCATCACGCCCGCGGTGCATTTCTACTTGAGCAGCAAGAATGGCTCCCACGCTGGGGAGGCATCTTCCGCATCCGAGTAGGGAAACCGGAGAAGGCACGCGACCCTTGCGGATTACCTTCGTCACTGGGCGATGCTCTTGCCGTCTTCCCGCAGTATCTGCCCGAAAGATACACTCGCAACCTGGCGCTTCCGGCGGTAAACTATGAGCAGATTTGAGAGCCCCTCCCGCAAAGGAGCCCAAGGTATCGCGATTCCCCGGAACTTCCTCCCCTGCTTGGAACCAGCCTTGTGCTGCCGCGTTGGTGCGGGACTAGAATAGGCGAATCTGCCGCTGCGGATTTCGGGCTGCGCCACGTCCGACGGCTTCGCTGGTGGAAGAAGAAATCGTGTCCGGAGACAAAGGCAAACCAATTCTCGACGAGCAGACGCTCGCCACCCTGCTGGAGGCGGCCTTCGTGCTGCAGGAGCACAACCGCCGAATGCAGGAGATGGAACTGCGCGTCGAGCCCGAGGAGCAGGCGGGAGAAAAGGAACCGTCCGCACCCGTCCCGGCAAATGCCACGCTCGACACGCCTGCGACCGAGGCTGTTCCACAAGATGATTACACACACACGCTGGCGCAAATCGTCGAGACTCAACACAAGATTCAGTTGCGTCACCTGGAACTGAAAGATGCGATGTCGTTGGTCGCCGGCCGGGTAATGGAAATTACCAAGGCGGGCGGCGCCGCTATTTCCATTCTCGACGGCAAGAAGCTCCGCTATGGTGCGGCAGCCGGTGTCATGACGCTGCCGGTGGGAACCGAAGTGCTCGCCGAAAAGGCGGTCTGCGCATCCTGCTTGCGGACCGGGCAGGTGATCCGGTGCCCGGACGTGGGCCCCGAATTTCTGATCGATAACGGGGAGTGCCTGCGGCGGGGAATCCATTCTTTGATCGCGGTTCCGGTGTTTCACGAAGGCGGGGTCGCGGGCAGCCTCGAACTCTACTACGCCCGCACCCAGGGCTTCACCGAGCACGATGTCCATACCTGCCAGCTGATGGCCGGGCTGGTGACCGAATCGCTGGCGCGGGATGAAGAACTGACCTGGAAAAAGTCGCTGGCCAGTGAGCGCGCCGTGATGATGGAGGCTCTGGAAAAACTGAAGCCCAACCTCGCAGCTCTGGCGGACGTGCCCGCGACCAAAGACGCGGCGGCGACTCCCACTCCTGCGGCTGCGAAGCCGGCGCTGTCCGAGCGAGTTTTCGTTTGCCTCAAGTGCGGAAGCAAACTCGTGGGCAAAGAACATTTTTGCGGAAAGTGCGGAGCGCCGCGGGGCGTCAGCGACTACGAGCCACTGAACAGGGAGAGCAAGGTTGCGTCGCTGTGGCACATGCAGGAGTCGGCGAAAAAGGGCGCGGCCGATGGCGCCAATGGCGACCTTGCCGCGCCGGAACCCTTTTCCGTTTCCGATCGCTTGCGCCCCGAGAAGCCGCTGGCCGATTCGATTGAAGAGGAAATGCCCGACCTGTTTGCGGTGACTGCGTTGCCCGCCGACGAAATGATCGAGTCTGAGGATGACTCCGTGCGGCCGGCTTTAGCGACTCCGTCAAAGATCGGTCAAACGGACGACGGCCCATCGGCGAAAACCGCGTTGGCCAAGCTGGAACGAGCCGCGGACTGGAGTTCGGCCGTGACCGCGCGTGATTTTCTGGAACAATTGGCGGCGGCCAAGCCGGGCTCCTTTTCCCGGTTCTGGAAGGCGCGGCGTGGGGACGTCTACCTGGCGATCGCCGTAATCCTGGTGGCCGCGGTGATTCGCTGGGGAATTTGGTCCAGCCATTCGGTCAGCGCCACCGGCACCCAGACCACGTCAGCCGCGGGACATCGCAAGCCCGCCCCCGACGCCGATCTCTCGGTCTTCGACCGGATGCTCATCAGCGTGGGCCTGGCGGACCCGCCCCCAGCGCCGGAATACAGGGGGAATCCAGACACCCAGGTTTGGGTCGATCTGCACACCGCGCTTTACTACTGCCCGGGAGCCGATCTCTACGGCAAAACCCCTAAGGGCAAATTCACCACGCAACGGGACGCGCAGTTGGACCAATATGAGCCCGCCTACCGCAAGACCTGTGACTAGCGTAGCGAATCGCGCTTCCATGATTTGCACGCGGTTTGATTTGACAACCGTAGGGACCCGGAGTGGAATCGTAACAACGCCCCTCGTCCATACGGAGACCTAATTGCCGCGTGAAACCGACAATTCCGATGACTCGAGCACGCTCCCGCTGGCCGAATTGAACCCTCTCCTGAATCCCCTGCTGGGCCAGAACATGGGGCGCTGGGCTGAGGTGTACTTCACCAGCGCGCCGGAAAGACGGGAGCAGGCAATATTGGAACTGCTGCATGAACTGGAAGCGGAACAGTCCGTGCGCGCGGACGCCGCGGTTCATCCTCCTGGGGAACTATCGTCAGCACCGGAGAGTTCACCGGCTTCGGCAGAGGCGGAGGTTCAACCCGAACTCGTGGTTTGTCACGCGTGCGGTCAGGAGAATTCCACGCGCCAGAGATTCTGCGGCATGTGTGGCGCGCCGCTGCGAGAGGAAGCGACGACCGAAGATGCCCATCTTGCGGATCTTCCACAGTACGAATCTCCTGCGGAGCAGGCTCGAGAGGCTCAGTCTTTTCCCCCTAGACCTGTTGTCGCTGAGCCGACGTTGCCTCTGGGCGATACCGCGATAGAAACCTACCGCCAAATGTTCTCGAACCCTGACCGGAAGGACAGGGACCGTGACTCCCCTAGCGCTTCAGGCCCGTACCGCGCCTATGTGGGAGCGGCGCTGGCAGTTGTGCTCCTCACGTTCGCGTACGTCGCCTGGCGGGCCACGCGAGCGACACCGGTAGATTCGCGGGCTGTGCCGAAAGCTGCGACGGGAGGTCAGATCCAACCTGCGGCAACGGCACCGTCTTCGAGCACGCTGAAACCGGACAAGTCAAACCAGGTGACGTCAAACCAGGTGGCGCCGTTCACTCCAGCTCCGACCGCTACCAGTACGGAAACACAGGGAGTCCAGGGCAGCGGTTCCGGAGAACTCGCGACCGCACAGAGCTATCTGAACGGCACCAACGGCCAGCATCGCGACACGGCCAAAGCGGCAGAGTGGTTGTGGAAAGCGGTCGCGAAGCAGAATGGGGAAGCCACGCTTCTGCTATCGGATCTCTATCTGAAGGGTGACGGCGTCGCGAAAAACTGCGACCAGGCACGGATACTGCTGAACGCCGCCGCACGCAAAGGAGTCAGAGACTCCGAAGAGCGGATGAGCAATCTGCAGGCTTTTGGCTGCCAGTGATTCGGTAAAGATGGGAACCGGTTCCCTATCCGGCCGCCTTCCAGCGAAGGTCCGGCGAGAGATTCCTACTGCATCATCAGAGCGGATGGACTGCGCCGCGACTCATACCACAGAGCGAGCTCCACGCGATTCCAGAGCCCCAGCTTGTCGTAGATCACACGCAGGTAGTTCTTCACCACGTGTTCGGTGGTTCCGATGGCATCGGCCACTTCACGATTCTTCATGCCTTGGGCCACGAGCTGGATGACTCTCTGTTCACGTTCACTTGGGATACGGTTCCCATAGCGTTCACCTGCAGACATGATTGCCTCCGGTATAACAGGGTGGCGAGTTTGACTCGCTTGATTCCATCGTTGATTCCGAACCGCAGAAATAGCCGGTTGAAATGAGCCTTCACGGTGCGCCGCGCCATGTTGAGCTGGGTGGCAATCTCGGCGTTGTCGCAGCCTTGCAGGAGTAGCTCGACGATTTGCTGTTCGCGCGGTCCCAGCCGAACAGTGTGCTCCTTCATTCGATCCCCCTCTTTCCTCATCCCCATCGCCTCGCGCCCAATCCAGCGGGATGGCAAACCTTTCAAATGTCATAGCATCCACAATGCCACTTTGAGACGATTTTGATTGTGACGTTAGAACAGCCTTTTCCACAGGCACTTGCGGGGCGGCAGACCGGATCTGGGAATCGGGAGACCTCTCCCGAAAAGGTCCGAAAGTCTCTCGCGAGATCGCATCCGGAATAGTGAGCGCCGAAACCCGCGCCAACCTACGGAATTCGTGCTTTCGGCAGACACAGAGACCCGTAAGGCAGGAGTTGGGTCCGCCTTGCCCTCGTGTCCGGACTCTGGGCCTGCGCGGATAAGAGTGATGCCCCGGCCGGAGCCTTGACGCGGAAACCGCCAATTTGCAGGGCTCTCGGGTAAACACCCTAGACGAAAATTCCCGCCATCCGGGGCCCAGTCTGCACAAATTACACGATCACCCTCAGAGTTCCCGGCACGTTAGAGGGTGCCGCACGTCAGCAACCGTCTCAGGCACAGCGCTGGTTTTAAGGGATTTCCACGAGTTCGGGATACACTAACCAAGAAATTCATGGGGCGTTCATATTAGTGTCATTTTGGCGAAACAGATGACCGGCGTCCAAGTCAAGAAAGCTCGGTGGGTCCTCTCGGCGTAACCCTGTGGTCCAGAATCTCGGAACCAACCGCGCCGCGAATCGAAGCTTCCAGACCAGGCATGAACAACTCCGATTCAATAAGTTACAGCCTTTGCACCAAAGGAATGTGACCCCTACTTGTAACCACCCTTGAATGCTGGCAATGTAGACTTGCTGTCAGGAGAATTTGCACATCCGAGTCCGGTCGCGGATGGGCAATTCATGAACGGTTTCTCCACTTGAATGCAGCCAGCAATACTGCGTCGCCATGGTGCAAGCTACGAAGGTTGAGATTCACGAATTCGGCGATGCGACACCGCAAGTTGGCTCAACAGAAATTCCACCCAATGTGGTGCACGTCTGGAAGCGGTCCCTACATTCGGCACAGGCAGTAGTGGACGCGTGTTACGAATTGCTCTCGCCGGAGGAACGCGAGCGCGCGGCTCGTTATCGGGTGGAGCGGGCACGCTGCGATTACATTCTGACTCGGAGCGCGCTACGTTCTCTGGCCGCAGGCTACCTCCGAAAGACGCCGCAGGACCTATCGTTCCGGTATTCGGAGTTTGGCAAGCCCAGCCTCGATGGACGGTCCGATCTGCGCTTCAACGTTTCGCATACGGAAGGTCAGGCGTTACTGGCGTTCGCGAGGGAGCGCGAAATCGGGGTTGACGTGGAGCAGATCCGTCCCGCGCTGGACGCCAGGCAACTGGCGGAGCGTTTTTTTTCCGTGCACGAACGCCGCAGTCTCGAGAGTCTGTCCGGGGACGCACTTTACGCCGCTTTCTTTCGCTGCTGGACGCGCAAAGAGGCGTACGTCAAGGCCAGAGGGAGCGGGTTATCGTTGCCACTCCACCAATTTGACGTCTCGATCGCGGCTGCCGATCCCCAGGCCTTGTTGGCGACGAGGCCGGATGCATCCGAGGCCAGCCGCTGGATTCTGCGCGACTTGCCGGTCAGCCCCGGGTATGCGGCAGCCTTGGCGGCGGAGGTGGCAGTTGACTGCTGAAGCGTACGCTATCATAGGGAAAGTTCTGGATTGAAACGGAATCAAGAAGAATCCATGGCTGCGCCGGGATGCAGGGAAGCCCAGATCCAAGAGCGATTGAAGAACAACAAGCATGAACCACGGGCCAATCAACGAACCAGAGGGATCCTTAAATTCCGCTGAAGATTCGCGGCCGCTCGTCAGCGTCGTAATCCCTGCGCACAATGCCGCCGAATACATCGCTGCTACGCTTGACAGCGTATATCAGCAGACTTTCTCGGGCTACGAAGTGATCTTGGTCAATGACGGGTCCCCCGATACGCCCGCCTTGGAGGCAGCGCTCCAGCCGTATCTGGCACGGCTCCGCTATTTCCAGCAGGAAAACCGCGGTCCCTCTGCAGCGCGGAATCTCGGGATTCGTGAGGCGCGGGGCCGCTATGTTGCGCTGTTGGATAGCGACGACCTTTGGCTGCCGCAACATCTCGAGCGGCAGATCGACTCCTTGGCGCGGCATGCGGAACTTGGCCTGATCTACGCCAACAACCTGCAATTTGGCGCCACGGGCGTCGGTCGCAGGGCCTTTGAGACTGTTCCCCAGGCTGAGTCGGTCACGCTGGAGAGCCTGCTGGCGGAACGCTGTACCGTGAACACGTCGTCGGTTGTGGCTTCGCGGGATGCGCTTCTGCGGGCCGGCTTGTTCGACGAAACCTTGAACCGCTGCGAGGATTTTGATTTGTGGTTGCGCATGGCGTGTCAAGGAGTGCGGATGGCTTACGATCGGGAAGTGCAGGTGAAACACCGTTTGGGGCAGGGACTTTCGTCGAACTCGCGTTTGATGAAGGAAGCTCGCGCCGAGGTTTACAGGAAGGCGGCGCGCACCCTGCCGCTGAGCGTGGAGCAACAAAGCATCGTGGCGGCAAAACTGAAAGAACTCGAAATAGAAATCGAAATTGAGGCCGCCAAAGAGCATCTGGGCGCCGGACAGTTCCGCGAGGCCCGGTCGGCCGTGCACCGCGCCAACTCGCTGGCGCCGGCCGCGAGATTAGACATCGCCGAGATCGGACTCCAACATTGCCCGCGCCTGGTTCGCTGGCTTTACGAGCGCTACATTCAAGGTCTGCAATGGTACAAGCTCGGAGTGAGTGCCACCCTGCGGAGGAGCGTCCCCAAGGCGGCGAATTTCTCATGCTGATGCGGGAGAGGCCATTCCCCCTGAGCAACCGGAACCGACTTGCCCGAAGACCTCAGGCGCGCCCCGTTTGCAGGCTTTCCGAGCAATTGGTTCAGGACGCGGTCCCGGCGGAGACAATGCACGCATGATCTACGGACTCGAGGTTGTCGTCAGGTACTTACTGGGCAAGGACAAGGCGGGCCGCAACCTCCAGGTCTTTCCGGACGACACCTTTGTCGTCTCCTATCCGCGATCCGGGAACACCTGGGCGCGGTTTCTGATCGCCAACTTCGTCCACCCTGACGAAGACGTAAGTTTCCTGAACATCGAGAGACTGATTCCCGACACGTCCTCGCAATCGAGTCGCGCCCTCAAGCACACGCCCCGGCCGAGAATCGTCAAGACGCACGAGTATTTCGATCATCGGTATCCCAGGGTCATCTACATTGTGCGCGATCCGCGGGACGTTGCCCTTTCCTATTATGACTTTCAGCGGAAATACATGCAGATCGAAGACGCGTATCCCCTGGAGCGCTACGTTGACGACTTTGTTTCCGGCCGGCTGATCTCCGCAGACTGGGGAACATGGGAAGAGAACGTCGCCAGTTGGATCTACACTCGGGGACGAAGAAAGGAATTCCTGCTGGTCCGATATGAAGACATGCTGGAGGACCCTACATCGGAGCTTGCCCGGATTGCCGTTTTCCTGGGAATTGAACCGGAGGCCTCCCGTTTGCAGAGGGCCGTTGCCTTGAGTTCCGCTGACCGAATGCGCCAGTTGGAGAAAATGGAACAGGATCAATGGATCGCAACCAGAAATCGCCGCAAGGATATCCCGTTTGTAGGCGTGGCCAAGGCTGGTGGTTGGAGGACGTCTTTGCCCGAATCCTGCGTCCGGCAGATCGAGGCAGCCTGGGGCGATGTGATGACTCTCGTAGGGTACGGACCGGCCACTCAGACTGTACTCCCAGGAAGGTCGTAAGGGACAGCCTTCGTCTTCAGGCTCGTTACGATGCGGAAAAGCGAAATCATCAAGAATGTCAGCTCCAGTTGGTTCAGCCTGGGCATCAATATCCTGGTAGGAATCTTCCTCTCGCCGTTTATTCTGCACCGGCTGGGTAACACCGCCTACGGGGCCTGGGTGCTGGTTTTTTCAGTCACCGGCTACTACGGGCTGTTCGACCTCGGCGTCCGTTCGTCGATCATTCGCTATGTCTCCACCTACACTTCGACGAATGACATCGAATCCCTGTCCTCTCTGATCAACACCAGCCTCGCGGGATACACGGTAATCGGAGCGGTCGCCATGCTGGTGACCGTGGTAGTCAGCGGTTATGCGGATTCCATCTTCCGGATGCCCGCCAGCTTTGTAACAACAGCACGATGGCTGTTTCTGATTGTGGGAGCATCGGTCGCTCTAGGCTTTCCGGCCGGCGTCTTCGCCGGAACACTCGAAGGCCTTGGCCGTTTTTATGTGGTCAACGCGACCAATGTGGCGGCCACGCTGGTGCGAGCGGTCCTGATCGTGTTTGCTTTGACCCACGGCTTCGGCCTGCTGGCGGTGGCCATCATCACAGTGACACTACCGTTTCTGGGGTCCGCAGTCCGAGTTGCCGTCGTGTTGAGAACGCTTCCCCTTCGCTTCGGTTGGAACTATGTCGACCGGAAGGCGCTACGCGAGATTGCCCGGTACAGCAGCGTCAGCTTCATCCTCATGATCGCCTACAAGCTCCGCTTCAAGACGGATGAAATGGTGATCTCCACGCTGCTTTCGGTGGCTGCGGTCACCTTCTTCTCTAACGGCGACCGCCTGGTGGAATACACCGGAGAGGTCGTGAGCAGTCTGGCTCAAATCTTCGTTCCCATGTCGGGGCAATCCGACGCAAAAGGCGACATCGACCGGCTGCGCAGAATATTCGTCGCAGGCAATCGGGCTTGCGCTTTGCTAGTTTTTCCGATCACCGCCACTCTTATCATCCTTGGAAAGTCGGTGATCACGGCCTGGGTCGGCCCCAAATATGTGACGGCTTCGTATCCCGTGATGCTGACGCTGCTGATTCCCTCCACGTTTGCCTTGGCCCAGGCGGCCTCCACTCGAATCCTCTACGGCATGGCCCTCCACAAAAGCCTGGCTTGGGTAACCGGTCTCGAAGGTATCGCCAACCTGGCCCTGAGCATCATCCTGGTTAGGCAGTTTGGCCTGATTGGGGATGCGCTGGGAACGGCAATCCCCCTAACTTGCACTGCACTGTTTTTCATGCCGCGGCACCTCTGCCGTATCCTCAATGTCCGCATTAGGACTTTTCTGGTGGAGGCTTACACGCTACCCCTGCTGCTCTGCATGCCGACTGTGCTCGCGCTCGCAGCCATGCGCCGATGGTTTTTCGCCGAGAACTATTTGCAGGTTGGACTTCAGATCATGATCGGCCTGATTCCTTATGGCATCGGGCTGGCCTGGGCCATCTCGACGGGGCGCATTTTGCGAGTCGAGAGGCCGCTGGTGAACAGACCGGTGGACGAAGTTGGCGTGGCATTGATCGGGACGTATCAAGACGAACCCTAGTCGCAACCGGCGGCGGTCAAAGCTGGGACTATGAGAAAATCGGGGCTAACTCATAGGCGACTGAGGATCAATGCGACCGGGAGACATTCAGAGACTGCTGGGCGCGCTGGCGCAAGCCGGGCGCGTGCTTACCGGACGGCAGATCGCCGGGCGGGGATTAACCGTCTTTCCCGACGACATTTTTCTTGTTTCCTACCCCAGATCCGGCAACACCTGGACCCGTTTTCTTCTGGGCAATCTGATGGACGGGAGTGACCCGGTCACGTTCTCCAACATCGAGTCCAGGATCCCGGAAATTTACTTCAATCCCGATCGCTTTATGCGGCAACTGCCGCGCCCGCGCATGCTGAAGAGCCATGAGTGCTTTCAGCCGCACTACCCACGCGTCATCTACATTGTTCGCGATCCGCGGGATGTTGCGGTCTCGTTTTATCACCACAACGTGAAGGCGCGAAACATTCCCGACGACTACCCCATGACCAGTTTCGTGCCGCGCTTCATCGCGGGCGAGTTCGATCACAAATTCGGCTCCTGGCGGGACAACGTGCTCAGTTGGACCGTGCTGCGAAAAAACGATCCGCGCTTCCTGATGCTGCGGTACGAGGACATGAAGCTGGAACCCGCACGCGTACTCGCCGACGTGGTCGCGTTCCTCGAGCGCTGTTCATTCCGCCAGATCGATTCCAGCCCGGGAGCGTTGCAGCGGGCGATTGAACTCAGTTCCCCGGAGAGAATGCGCGCGCTCGAGAAGCAAGAAGCCGGTCGCTGGGTTCTGACGAAGGGAACGCGCAGCGATCGACCGTTTGTGCGCTCGGCCACTTCTGGCGGATGGAAATCGCAACTCGCTCCAGAATCAGTTGCCGCGATCGAATCGGAATGGGGCGATCTGATGCTGAGCCTGGGATACGAACTGGTTTCTTCGCCGGCCGCGGCATCGGCGGCGGTTTCGCATCGAGGGCTGCCTTCGTGACCGAGGACGCCACACGATCGATTACGACCGCATCGAAGGATGCCTTGCGAAAATTCATTCCCAATTTTCTGCTGCAGCAGCGCAGCATCGTGCTGCGCCTTGGCGCCAAGGCCGGCAAAATCTATGCCAGCTTGCGTCTGCTCGATGTGCTCGGAGTCCGCGCGGCCAATCAGCGGCTCGTTCCGCCGTCTGCGCGGTCCTTTCTTTTTGTTTGCTTCGGCAACATCATGCGCAGCGCCATGGCGGAAGCCCTCATGCGGAAAGCGCTGACCGAGGCTGGACTCGCGCAGCAAGTCCGTCTCCAGTCTGCTGGCCTGCACGCCATCGCCGGCAGCAAGGCACATCCCTGGGCCCAGGAGGCGTCAGCGGATCTTGGCATCTCGCTGGCTGAGCACCGCTCCAAACTGTTGAGCAGGGAAATGATGGAGCAGGCAGACTGCGTCCTCGCTATGGATTTTCAAAATAAGGCTGAGTTGCTGACGCTCTACCCACAGTCGCAGGAAAAAATCTTCATGCTCAGCGCGTATGCGGAAGGGCCCTGGAAATACCGCGAGATTCCCGATCCGTACCTCGGTGATCTTGAGACCACACGATTCTGCTCTCGGCAACTGCAAACCTGCGTTCGCAATCTGATGGCCTCGATCATTCCGTCTTCGGCCAACTCGATGAAACACGCACCGGTCGCCGATCCGCAACCGACGCAGCGCTAGAGTCCTACCTGCCTTTCATGCGAGTTCTGAACCAGTTGCCAATCCCTGCAATTCCGGGCCGCAGGTCTGACAGCCAAACATCGTCGTAACACATGCCCGGACGCCATGGCACCGCCATCGCAAGGAGGCTGCTCCAGTAGCTCGGATACGCAACTGGCCAATTGGGTGGGCGCCCCGCGCGGAGGTTGCTCAGGTGAGTCAGTTCTCCAACGACGCGGCGGCACAAAATGTTCTCGCGATAGGAAACGCGCTCGGGGGGCAGCTTACCCTGCAGGCACCATTCGACAAGATGGCGCGGGTAGTCGATGCCGCACGCCACGGGCAGGCCGATCGATCCCCACGGCCGTCCATTGACCTCCATCAATATCAGTCGCCCGTCCGTCGCTCGCTTGTACTCCACCATCGCGATCCCTTCGAAACCCATTTGCGTAATCAGCCGTACGCTGGCGGAAACCAGAGCGGGATCCAACGCGATAGATTTTCTCGCGCTGCTGGCCGATCCCCGGGGATCGACCTCCCTGATCCTCTCCCACTGGAAAGGTATGAACGCTTTTCCGCCAGCAACAAAACAGGAGAATCCGATTCCGACACCTGAGATGAACGCCTGAATCAAAACATCGCCTGCCGCCTGTAATCGCTGCCCGACTCTGCTTTCCAGTTCCGCCGTGGAGTTGGCATATGCCACCGATCCAAACACTGCCCTGTCGTCTGACCACCGGACCGAAATCCGATCCTTCACGACAGCTGGAAATTGTCGCTGGTTCAATTGTGAGAGATCGCTGACCGATTCGATTAAGCAGGTCTTAGGTACGCCGATCCCCAGCGACTCGGCCAGTCTTATGGTGCGGTACTTGTCGGTGGAAAACTCGACGGCGGCTTGTGAAGGCATGGCGACACGGCAGACGCCGACGAAGCGTTCGCGGTGCGCCGACAGCGGCCCCAGAGTCCAATCCGTGATTGGAATGACGAGATCGATCGCCTGGGCGCGCACGAACTGGAGGGTCGAGTCCACAAACGCCCCCGCATCGTCGGTAGACACGGGATAGTCGAGCCCGACGCGGCAGTAGCGCGAGAGTTTTGCCGCCGCAAAGATGCCCTGGTTGGCGCCCACGGCCACCCAATGCCCGGCACGTCCGGTAGACCGCGTCACCGACAACGCGGCCGCGCTATGCCCGTCCAAAACCAGTATTCTCGCCAATCCGGATGGCTCCACTTCGGAGTCTAATTAAACTGGTCGTCCCGCAAAAGCGCTTTCCAGGTTCCACCGCAAACCTTCGACGGTTTTGGTGGGAACGATGCGCTTCAAACAAAGTGGATTGTCGCCCTTGCACGCCAACCCACTGTCCGTTGTTACCGCACTCTCGTAGCCGGCAGCGCGGCTGTGCTCCACGGTTCGCGCACTCCAATGCGGAGACAGCGCGGGACAAGGATAGGAGAAGTGCTTGATTGGACCTTCGAGCTGTGACTCAAGCCGCCGCTTCGATTCGGTGAGTTCGCGCAAGGCCTCGTCTTCGTTCAGGTATGCCATGTTGGGGTGCGTCATCGAATGCGAACCAACGACGTGCCCGTTCCGGGTAAGAGCGCGCAATTGGTCATAACTCATCATGAGCGAACCGGCCTCGTCTGGGAGGCATGCCTCCAGTTCTTGCTCGACCCTGTGCACGAACTCTTCCTGACGCGCATCGCTCTGCTTGCAGCAGACGTCGCACATGGCCAGGAACGCGTCTTCCCTTCCGCCGGCATTACCGAGATTCCACGCCTTGGCCTGCGAGTCGGTCCAGGCTTTGAGTTTCGTCTTGCGAAAAGCAAAACGCAGTCGGCTCGGCCAAGGTATTTTTCTGTTGTCAATGCAATCGACTGTCGCGTAGAAAGTCGCGGGAATGCCTACCTGGTTCAGGATCGGCATCGCGACTTCGTAGTTGTCGGCGTACCCGTCGTCGAACGTGACGGCCACGGATCGCTTTGGCAAATTTTCGCCACCGCGAACGTGTTCCAGAAGCAGCTCCAGGCTGATGGGGTGGAAGTCCCGGGCCAACAACTCCATCTGCCCGCGGAAGGCGAGTTCGGAGTGGACGATCCCACCCAACGAGTCAGCCTGCTCAGAAGGGTCGGGCAGGACCGAGTGGTACATCAAAATCACCGCACTCGCGCCGCGAAAACTCGCAGCCAGTCGCAACGCTCCGCTGGCGAGAATCGTTCGTTTTGCGAAATCCTTGATCAATGCGAAAGTTCCGAGAGAGTGCCGCCTGTGTACCAACTCCAGTCTAACCGACGCTTACTTTTTTCCGTCTCCGCTTTCGATCCACCGTTTTCACGGTGCCTTCAACCGTGCAAGTGCCTGCACCTCGATCAGGACTTGACGGCAAAATCGGTTCCCAAACCTGTGCAACGATTTGCACAGGGCCGCCCGAAACCCACTCTCCCCCGAAGAGAATCAAAAGTTAAGCCTTTATCCTTATCAACTTACAGTACAATGGGAAAACCCCCTCCGGCATGGCACTTGCGAGTAGTGAGAGGTCATTTCCTTTGGTGTACACTAGGGTCAATCAGGGTGATTGAACCCGCAACAAGTTTGTAGTCTCGTTCGCATGTTCCCCCCCAAAAAGCATGTGTGGAAGTCAGCATTGATTCCTTCTGCGAGACGTTGAATTTACGTAGTAAATCCAAAATCGACGAACCTTGGAGGTTCACGCAATTGTCTGCTTCGACCAGTCATTTGATTGCTCCGCACGGCGGCGAACTCATCGATCTGATCACTTCGCCGGAAAAAGCCGCAGAACTGAAAGCCCACTCCCGCGAGTGGCCATCCTGGGACCTTACCGCCCGGCAAATTTGCGATCTCGAACTGCTCATGAGCGGAGGCTTCTCTCCGCTGCACGGCTTTATGACCAAGGCCGATTACGAAGGCGTCTGCCACAACATGCGCCTGGCCAGCGGAGTTCTCTGGCCCATGCCGATCACGCTCGATGTCACGGAAGAATTTGCCAAGAAGCTGACTGCCGGCAGCAGCAAGGTTGCGCTGCGCGACGCCGAAGGCGTCATGGTGGCGGTGTTGCACGTTGAAGAAGTCTGGCAAGCCGACCGCGCCGCCGAAGCCAAAGCAGTGTTCAACAGCACCAGCAAGGCCCATCCGGGCGCTAACTACACCATGAACATTGCCAACCCGTGGTACGTTGGCGGACGCATTGAAGGCCTGCAGGCCCCATCGCATTACGATTTCCGCACCCTTCGTTTCACCCCGGCGGAATTGCGGGCTGAATTCGTTCGCTTGGGATGGCGGCGCGTGGTTGCTTTCCAAACTCGCAACCCCATGCACCGCGCCCACGTGGAACTGACGTTCCGTGCCGCCAAGCAGGTGGAAGCCAACCTGCTGATTCATCCCGTGGTCGGGATGACCAAGCCCGGCGACGTGGACTACTACACGCGCGTGCGCTGCTACCAGTTGTTGAGCTCGAAGTATCCGCAGGGAACGCAGAAGCTCTCCCTACTGCCTCTTGCGATGCGCATGGGCGGTCCGCGTGAGGCGATCTGGCACGCCCTCATCCGCAAGAATCACGGCTGCACCCACCTCATCGTGGGACGCGATCACGCCGGCCCGGGCTCCGATCCCGAGACGAAGAAGCCCTTCTACGGCCCCTACGAGGCCCAGGAAGTCTTCAAGAAACACGAGTCCGACATCGGCGTCACCATGGTGCCTTTCAGCATGATGGTCTACCTCGAGGCTGAGGACCGCTACGTTCCCGACGATGAAGTCAAACCAAGCGACAAGGTTCTGAACATCTCCGGCACCGAACTGCGCGACCGACTGAACGAAGGCCGGGACATTCCTGCGTGGTTCACCTACCCGGAAGTTGTGCACGAACTGCGGCGCAGCTTTCCGCCACGGGCCAAGCAGGGCGTGACCATCTTCTTCACCGGACTTTCCGGTTCGGGCAAGTCGACCATCGCCAACGTCCTGATGACGAAGTTCCTGGAAGTGGGCGGACGCCCAGTAACGTTGCTCGATGGCGACCTGGTGCGCAAGCATCTTTCTTCGGAGCTGGGCTTCTCAAAAGAGCATCGCGACATTAACATCCGCCGCATCGGCTACGTGGCGTCGGAAATCACCAAGAACGGCGGCATCGCGATTTGCGCGCCCATCGCGCCTTACGACGCGACCCGCAAGCACGTGCGGCAGATGATCGAGCCCTATGGAGGGTTCATCCTGGTGCACATCGCAACTACAGTCGAAGTCTGCGAGCAGCGCGACCGCAAGGGTCTTTATGCCAAGGCGCGCGCCGGCATTCTCAAGGAATTCACGGGGATTTCCGATCCCTACGAAGTTCCAGTCGATGCCGACGTAACGATCAACACTGGTGAATTGTCAGCCGAGGAAGCCGCGCAGGAAATTATTCTGCACCTGGAGCGCGAAGGCTTCATCGG
>Ga0075017_100000644_pt1 | contig 19843 bp, 20 predicted proteins | sample AleBraG_ABR_2012_FD_71475 | JGI IMG/M metagenome (GOLD analysis project Ga0075017, IMG submission 71475) | Freshwater sediment microbial communities in response to fracking from Pennsylvania, USA - Alex Branch Run_MetaG_ABR_2012 | ecosystem: Environmental > Aquatic > Freshwater > Creek >... | reverse complement strand
CATGCCTGAGGCGAGAGTTTTCAGGAGAGCCGGATGCGGGAAATCCGCACGTCCGGTTCGACGAGGGGAGAGTGGGCCGCGCTACTGGCGTCGCCCTCTCTCCTACTCTACTGGCTCGGAGAGGTCTCCTTGAATTGAAAGCACGTCAGTTACCAGCCGCGGCTGAAGGAAGCGGTCCGAATTCTACGCCGATTGCGATCACGCGACAAGCCTCCGACTGCGCCACCACGACGCGGCGAACGAAGTTCCGAGGATTATGGATGCTCCGAATAAGGCGAGCTGGCTGGGCCGCTCGCCGTGCACCAGCCAAGTCCAGATCGGATTGCAAACGGGCTCCAGCATCATCAATGTGGATGCTTCCAGCGCGGGAACCCGGCGGATGGAACGTGTTACCAACAGATAGCCGAGTCCGAGTTGAAAGACGCCGAGATACGCCAGAATCCACACGTCTCTTGTTTCGAAGTGCCCGACCGGAACGCTGGCGGGAAGACACAGCAGGCTGGCCAGGAGGTTGCCGGCGATAGTGGAACCCTCTGAGGACTCGCCGCGCTTGCTCAGCCAGCGCAGGCCGGCCACGGTCAACGCCCAACACAAGCCGGAACTCAGCGCGATGAGGTTGCCTTGCGTTGGATGGGGTGCGGTGTTCACCACGGTTTCCGATCCTCGCAGCAAGAGAACGGCTCCCAGCGCCACTGCGGTGACGACCAGGAGGTCCACACGCCGCACCTTCTCTCGCAGAAGCAGAGGGCTCAGGAAGAGCAGGTAGAACGGCGATGTCGATTGAAGAAAGATGGCGTTGGCCGAAGTGGTGAGTTTGTTTGCCGTGACGAACGTGATCAGCGTGGCCGCGTAAGTGAGACCCACCACAAACGTTCGCCAGGTCCAGCCTTTGCGCGCAGCGGGGAAGAGGAGGAACATGAATGCGGCGGCGATGCCGGAGCGAAAGCAGGCAATCTGCCAGCCAGTTAGCGAGCAGCCCTTGATGGCGGCGCCGCCCGTGGAAAACAGAACGGCCGCCGTGGCGAGCAGGAAACGATCCTTGTGTGCAGACAATCCTCCAAGCTAGCGCAGATCTGCTATAACGGTTCACACATGCACACACCGCGCACAATCGAAGGTACTGAAGAATTAACCAAGCTGATGGGCCAGGAAGTTGCGGTCAGCGGGTGGATTGACGTGACTCAAGACATGATCGACCGCTTTGCCGACATCACCGGCGATCATCAGTGGATTCACGTGGACGTGGAACGGGCCAAGCGGGAGACGCCGTTCGGAAGCACCATCGCGCATGGCTTTCTCACGGTATCTCTGCTGAGCCGCATGTCCGTCGAGGCGGTGAACGTCAAAAGCAACGCCAAGATGCGCATCAACTATGGCTTCAATAAGCTGCGCTTTGTTTCTCCTGTGTCGGCGGGCTCGCGAATTCGCGGGCATTTTGTTCCGATCAGTGTGAAGGAAGGCGAAATCATCTGGCAGGTCACGGTGGAAGTGGAAGGGCGCGAGAAGCCGGCGCTGGTGGCGGAGTGGCTGGGGCGGTCGTACTAGCGCGTTACTTGCGCGACCCGGTCTCGTCCTTGAAAGCCTCCATGGCGTTATAGACGATTGGACAGTAGGTTGCACGGTCCGGCATCTCCCACATGCGGCTGACAAATGAGCCCGCCCCTTTCACCAGGTGCGGGAAATTCTCGCAGGTGACGGGCCGCGCCTCATATACGGTGCAGAGGTTGCCGCTGAGAAAGACACAGCCGGTCTCGTCGTCGCGTTTCAGCACCAGGCCCTCGTCTTCGGTGGTCAGCGTGTAGTCGCGCCGGAACTCACTCAGTTTCATGCCGAGGAATTTCGCCAGCCGTTCGGTGTCGCGCTCGGTAATCCTGGTGGTGGCGACGCGGCAGCAGTTGGCGCAAGCGGTGCAGTCTATTTCTTCTTCGATATCTTGCGCGATTTTCTTGAGCCGGCGTTCCACAAAAGTGTGCCGTTTTAGGTGCATCCGCAGATGCTTGTTTTCCTGCAGGTGCTTCTCGCCCAGCCGGCGGATTTGGACGAGGTCGGTCACCATACCCTCCCAGTCTACTAATGCCCGCACAGGCTAAAGCCTGTGCCACGAATGCTGCCGGAATGCTTGATAGAACGTGGCACAGGCTTTAGCCTGTGCTCATTAACAGCCCTTCTCAGCAACCTGCTGGACCGACTTGGCCTCTTTCCGCCCGGTCAGCGGCGCTAAACCCTCCCGCTACCGGAGCTAAACTATGAGAAGTATCTGATGGATGAGCGGAAGATTTTAGACGGACTACGCGAAATCTGCCTGGCCCTGCCCAAGACGCACGAAACGGCGACATTTGGCCACCCGACGTTTCAGGTTGGCACCAAGACTTTCGCAGTGCTGGAAACCTACAAAGGACAATTGTCCATTAGCGTCAAGGTCGGCAAGCCGTTGCAGTCGGTGTTTCTACAGGATCCGCGGTTTTACCGGACTCCTTATGTCGGCCAGCACGGCTGGGTTTCCCTGCGCGTGAATGGAAAGCTGGATTGGAAGGAGATCACGGGGCTGGTCCAGGGCAGCCACCAACTCGTCGGAGCCAAGAAAAGGAACCGATGACGGCCAGCGAGCAAAAGACGCTGGAACACTTGCGAAAAGTCTGTCTGGCGCTGCCCGGAGCGGAAGAGACCTCGGGCCATGGCCATCCGACCTTCAAGGTGAAAAATAAGACGTTCGTCATATTGCATGGACCGGAGGGCGAACCGGCGATCGCAATCAAGGTCGGCATAGACATGGCTCCCGTGTTTTTGCAGGATCCGCGCTTTTATCGCACGCCGCATGTGGGGCAGCATGGCTACATATCTCTCCGCGCCCAGGGAAAGCTCGATTGGGCGGAGATCGCGGAATTGGTGCGGGGCAGCTACCAACTGACTACGAACTCTAAAAAGAGAAAACGTTGAACGCCAACCGCATCGCCCAGCGCGTGGCCCTGGCCAGCATCCTGATCAGCGCCGTGCTGGCTACGGTAAAAATCTGGGTCGGTCTAAAAGCCAAATCCACCTCGGTGGTTTCGGACGGCTTTGAATCGGCCAGTGACGTGTTCGCCTCCGGACTGGTACTGTTCGGGCTGATCATGGCAGCCAAGCCCGCCGACGAGGATCACCCCTACGGCCATGGGCGCCTGGAAACGCTGGCCGGGCTGATTGTGGGCATCATCCTAACCATCACGGGCGCACTGATTTGTGAGCGGTCGATGGTGCATGTGTTTGATGTGCAGCATACACCCGCGGCGTTTGGGTTGTGGCCCTTAAGCGCCTCGATCGCGGTCAAATCCGTGTTGTGGGGGGCCAAACGCAAGCTGGGCGGCAAAATTCATAGTTCGAGCCTGGTGGCAGATGCCTGGAACGACGGCGTGGATGTGTTGTCCGGCTGCACAGCGATGGCCGCTTTGGGGCTCACGCTATGGAATCCGGTCAAGTTCGTCGCTGCCGACCATCTGGGCGGCGCGGTAGTGGGGCTGATTGTAGTTTTTCTCGGTGTCCACGTCATCCGCCAGACCTCCTCGGAACTGATCGACACCATGCCAGACGAAGAGCTGTTGCGGCAGGTACGCGAGATCGCCCTGCAAGTGCCTGGCGCCAAGGCCGTGGAGAAATGTTTGGGACGCAAGACCGGTCTCAAGTATCATTTGGATCTGCATCTGGAGGTGGATCCGGCGATGTCGGTGTTTGAATCGCATGAGATCGCCACCGAGGTTCGCATCAACATCCGGGAGAAACTGGAGTGGGTTGCGGACGTTCTAGTCCACGTCGAGCCGTATGGCGTGGCGACCCTGGCAGGCAGAAAAAATGGATAATCGCGAAATCGCCCGCATGCTCGCAGAGACCGCGGACCTGATGGAGATCGCGGCGGAAGACGGATTCCGCATCCGCAGCTACCGCAATGCCGCCTCGGCGATTGAAAGCTATCCCGAAGCAGTCGCGGCGATGGCCGGGGATCCGGAGCGGAAATTCACCGATATTCCGGGCGTGGGCAAAAGCATTGCCGGCGTGCTCAAGGAACTGTGCGAACGCGGCAGTTTTGAAAAGCGCGATCAGTTGCTCGAGCGATTTCCGGCCTCGACGTTGGAGCTACTGAAGATTCAAGGGTTGGGGCCGAAGAGCATCGCGCTGATCTACCAGCACTATCGGGTGGCCACCATTGACGAACTAGAGCGGCTTTGCCGCGAGCAGAAGTTGCGCGAACTGCCGCGCATGGGAGCCAAGCTCGAGGAGAAAGTGGCGCGTTCCATCGCGCAGCATCGGAAGAGCGCGGGCCGCTATCTGCTCAGTTTCGGCCATAAAGTGGCGGACGAATTGATTCCCTATCTTCGCGGGGGCGGTGGCATCGAACAAATCAGCGCCGCCGGCAGTCTCCGGCGTGGAAAGGAGACTATCGGCGATCTCGATCTTCTGGTCACCGCTCCGAATGCCTCAGCTACGCTGGATCGCTTTGTGAGCCATCCCAAAGTGCATGAGGTGCTGGGCAAGGGCGAGAACAAGGCCAGCGTGAAATTCGGCTTGGAAGGACTGCAGGTGGATTTGCGAGCGCTGCCGGCGGAAAGCTATGGCGCGGCCATGCAATACTTCACCGGCAGCAAGGATCACAACGTTCAACTGCGCCAGCGCGCACTGAAGCAGGGATTGACGCTGAACGAATACGGCCTCTTCACGCTGGAGGGAAACCAGCGCGTGGCCGGGGCCTCAGAGGAAGAGATTTATGAGAAGCTCGGGCTGGCCTGGATTCCTCCGGAACTGCGCGAGAATAGCGGCGAATTCGAAGCGGCGGAACGGCGCGCGCTTCCCAAGCTGATCGAGTTGCGGGAGATTCGCGGCGATCTGCACATGCACACCACGGAAACCGACGGACGCGCCACGCTGCAAGAGATGGCCGACGCCGCTCGTCAACTGGGCTACGAGTACATCGCCATCACCGACCACTCAAAGGCGCTGGCTATGGCCAACGGCCTGGATGAAACGCGCGCGGTGGCTTTTGCGAAACAAGTTCGCGAGCTGAATAAGAGCGGCGAACTGGGTCTGCGCGTTTTTTCGGGACTGGAGTGCGACATTCGCCGTGATGGCGAAATGGATTTGTCTGAGGATGCCTTGGCGGAGCTCGATTTTGTAGTCGGCAGCGTGCACAGCTTTCTCAATCTGGAGGCCGCCGAGATGACGGACCGGCTGCTGCGCGCCATGGAATCGCCCAATCTGCGGCTGTTGGGACATCCCACCGGCCGGCTGCTATTGCATCGCGAAGCGTATCCTTTCGATTTTGAGCGCGTCGTGCGAGCAGCCGTAAAGCGTGGCGTTCGCCTGGAGATCAACGGCAGTCCGGAGCGTATGGATTTGGGCAGCGGCTACGTACGGCAAGCGAAAGCGCTGGGCGCGAAATTCGCCATCGGCACGGATTCCCATCACCCCAAGAGTCTCGGCGCGAACATGCCCTATGGAATTCTGATGGCGCGGCGCGGTTGGCTGGAGGCCGGCGACGTGCTCAATACTTTACCGGTAGATCAATTCGCCTCGGCGATTCAAAAACAATGAAACTCATTTCTTCCGTTGAAAAATTCAAAAGCGATATCTTCCGCATCACCGAGGATCACGCCAAGGAGCCCAAGGGCGGCTTCGAAATAACACGAGCCATCGTGCAGCACGGCGGCTCGGCCGTCATGCTGGCTGTCGATGACAAGAAGCGGATTCTGCTGGTCCGCCAGTACCGCTTGCCGGCGCGGGATTATCTTTGGGAACTGCCCGCCGGCCGCCTGGACAAAGGCGAAAAGCCGCTACAAGCAGCCAAACGGGAACTCAAGGAAGAGACAGGCTACACCGCGAGTAAATGGACCAAGCTGGTGTCTTTCTTTCCAAGTCCCGGCTTCTTGTCCGAACAAATGCACATCTTTGCAGCCGAGGACCTGACAAAAGGAGACGCGCAGCCTATGGAGGATGAACGCATCGAAACCAAATGGGTCACTCGCAAGGAACTGCGCAAGCTGATCGACGGCGGCAAAATAGTGGATGCGAAGACGCTGATCGGCTTCTTCATGTGGAAGCGCGCGTCCAAGAAATAGCGCCATAGCTTTGCCGCTAACAGGCGCGCCTGAGCGTCGGCATCTTTTTCCGGCAGGCCTTTGACGCCGGCGATCCAGGGGCCTTTTGCAAAGACGAATACCGGCTGGCCGCCGTCCTGGCCGAAGTAGCCGCCGAAGGATGGTTCCAGTTTGGAGTCCGCGAGCGCCTTGCGCCAATCGGGAAGAACGATGGCGGCGTCCGTTGCGGTCGGGAACTTCGCAAGGAACAAGCTCCATTCTGTTGTGCCTTTCTTGTAGCTGGCGATGGTGCCTCCGGGCATGAAGGGCTTGGCCACTAACTGCGTTTGCACCACGTTGGTGGCGATTTGGTTTGCCAGCGGGAACCGACGCGATTCATCGGCGACAGTGGAGTCACCGCTATCGGAGGTGCCTCTTTCTTCGGTTCCGGGGCGCAAGAGATGAGCAGCCCGCACAGGGCAAGCATGTATAGCAACCGATGGATCATAGCCTCACGATTCCGAATTTGAAAGTAGCGACGTAGTTTGTGGGCGTTGTTGTGCGAACGAGAAAGGAGGAAAGGCTGCCCGATACAAAAACCAAAGCCGGTCTACTGACCACAGCTTGATCGGACACCGCGAGAATTGGGCCCAGGCGCAGGTTTGCGGCGCCGGCAAGTTGCTGGGCTTGCCCGGTCGCGTCGGCGACCAGGTCGGCAATCACGCACGCCGGTTGGGCCGCCGGCGACGTGTTGGTTCCTTGCAAGCTAAACGAAATCACCAATCCGTTGCTTCCTTTGGACCGCAGAGCCGACAACGAGGCGATTGTGCCGCTGAGGCTCGACAAGGGCACCGTCAACGTGAAGTCCCATTCCACACTGTAGTTCGCTGGGAGAACCGAAAATGGATAGCCGAAGCTTACGAAGTTACTGCTGGTGATCCCGACTGTGGAAACCGCATTCACAACATCAGTGAGCGAAGTTCCGTAGCCGGAATAGACCGCAACGCTAAACACAGCCTGATCCGGGATTGCGTTCAGCGTGCGTGAAGCCGTCACTACAATCGAATTCGTCTGCAACTGGCCCCACGCGGCCGAAGCACACATTGCAAAGACGCAGAGCTTCATCGAATCAGTTCCCCAACGCATACTTGACCGTCAGCGAGCAGTAAGTGCTCGTTGAGCTGGAAACTGAACCGTACGCGTAAATTCCATAGGTAAAAACCAGAGGTTGGCGCACTGACGGACGTGGACATCGCCAAGGTCCCGCCGAGGCTCCGGCCTGCCCCACTGGCCAGATTCTGAGCCTGCATTCCGGCATCGCTGATCAGACCGGCGATGGAGCAAACCGGGTTCTGAGAGGTCTGCGTGCCCGCAACAGAAAACGACAGCGCCAGTCCTGAATTATTCTGCGTGATGCTTGCGCCAGAGTGGCGAGCGCGGCCGCCGTGTCCTTGAGCTTGCCAAATGGAACCACCAAACCGAATCCCCACTGTAGCCCCGGTTGCGGATTCGTCACTTGCGTTAGAGTCGAGAAGTTCGCTTGCGCGCTCCCCACGCTGCTGACGGCATTCACGACATCAGCCAGGGATTTCGTCAAATCGCTGGTCACGAATACCCCGAATATTACCTGATCCGGAGGTGACGGCAGCGTCCGTGACGCCGTTACCGTGACAGAATTCGTATCCAGTTGCGCAAACGCCATGCTCGCAAACAGCAACGACACAACGAACTGCCTCAAAGCCATATCCAGGATTATACCGATTTATCGCACTCTGCGAGAAGGAGAATTCGACGATGCACGACGTAAACAAAACCAATTGACCGGCGGCGTGCCCGTCCGCGAGATTTTGAACGTCGAGTTGGCCCGAGTGGAGGAGCGCAGGGCCGATCTAGTGTTATCGCTGGCGGATCGAACCATTCTCCACATCGAATTCCAAAGCGGCAACGACAAGGACATGCCGTACCGCATGGGAATTTATTGTCTGCTGCTCGGCCAGAAGTACCGACGCCGTGTGCGGCAGGTCGTCCTGTATGTGGGACAAGCCAAAATGAGAATGGAAGACCACGTGGACCTCGGCGAAACGAAGGCCGCGTACACGTTGATGGACATTCGAGAGATGGACTCGCAAAAGTTCATGGCAAGCGGACGGCCCGGCGATCTGGCGCTCGCTATGCTTGCGAACGGCGGCCCGGCGCGAGATCGCCAACGAGCCGCCAGGGTTGAAGGCGCCGAGCGGCAGAGGGTTTTAACGCAACTTGTGGTGCTGTCCGGGTTGCGCCAACTGTCGGGACAGCTCACAATGGAGTTGAAAGCTATGGGAATCACCACAGACCCCTTCTATAGACACCCGATGGTCAAGAAGGCGATGCGCGACGAAGGCGCAAAGATCATCCGCGGACAGATGGAGGCCAAATTCGGAAAGCTGTCGAAATGGGTGGACGAGCGCCTGGAAAAGGCCAAGTCCGACGAGATCGAGCGCTGGTCGAAAAAGCTCCTTACCGCCGGAACGCTGGAAGGCGTGCTCGGAAGATCTCAGGGACCTAAGCGACTATCAGTATGAGCCGGCGTTCGCCATCCCAGTGCGCTCCGGTTCGGTCGATACGGCTCACGATGGTATCGAGCGCTATGGGAATCACGACAGACCCCTTCTATAAGCATCCTCTGGTCAAGAAAGCCATGCGCGACGCTCGCGCTAAGCTGATCCGCGGAATGCTGGAGACCAAATTCGGCAAGCTTCCAACGTGGGTGGACGAGCGGCTGGAAAACGCCAAGGCGGATGAGATCGAGCGCTGGGGAAAAAAGCTTCTCACAGCCGGAACGCTCGAAGGTGTGCTCGGCAAATCCCATGGGCCTAAGCGACTATCAGTATGAACCGGTGCTCGCTCGCGCGGGCACCATTCCAGCGCGCTGGTACACCGATCCGGCGTTTCTGCAAGCGGAACGGGACCGCGTATTCGGCGCAACCTGGCAGCCGGTTGGCCGTACGGCCGACGTTTCTCAGCCCGGTTCTTTTGTCGCGGGAGACATTGCCGGTGAACCCGTAGTCGTGGTTCGTGGTTCGGACCATCATCTGCGCGCTTTCTCGAATGTTTGCCGCCATCGCGGTTCTACTTTGGTGGAAGGCAGCGGCAGCGCTTCGGTTCTCAAGTGTCCTTATCACGGATGGACTTACTCGCTGGATGGCCGCCTGTTCGGACAACCGGAATTCGAGGGCGTAGAGAACTGGGATCGCACGAAAATTTGTCTGCCGGAGTTTCGCGTCGAGACCTGGGGACCGTTTGTGTTCGTAAATCAGGATCCCCACGCGCCGTCGTTGCAGCAAGTGATGGAAACCATTCCGCAGGAGGCCGCCGGCATTGGCTGTCACCTGGACAAGCTGCGTTTTGCATGTCGCCGCGATTACGTCATCAATTGCAACTGGAAGGTCTACATCGACAATTACCTGGAAGGCTACCATCTGCCCACTGCGCATCCGGGGCTGTTCCGCGAGCTGGATTATTCGCAATATCGCGTCGAGCCACACCGCTATTATTCGGCGCAGATCGCGCCGATTCGAGCCAAGGGCAAGGATGCCGGTACGCGCCGCTACGAATTTTCCGATAACAGCCAAGGCGCCCTCTACTACTGGATCTTTCCGAATTTCATGCTCAACATCTATCCGGATAATATGAGCAGCAACATCATTCTTCCGCTGGGACACGACAGAACGCTCACCATCTTCGAGTGGTTCGCGTACGGCACGGAAGTGGAGCAGGCGACCATCGACTTCAGCGACGAGATCCAGCAGGAGGACATTCGCATCTGCGAAGCGGTGCAGCGCGGCTTGCATTCCCGCTACTACTCCACCGGCCGTTTCTCGGTAAAGCGCGAAAATGGCGTGCACCATTTCCACGGTTTGCTGTACGAGTTTCTCAAGTCTACTGGTCCGCGCTCATGAAATTCGCAAAAATTCGATACGCTCCCGGAACACCCGCAGGCAGTTGCCGGAACCAGGAAAATGCCGTGAAGATGTAGACCCCTTTTCCGTACTCCGCATAGAGCGTGCCGCCAAGCTGGGGCTTCTGGTCCGGATCGTGTGTTTCAAACAGTGGCTTGTAGTGCGGATCCCATTCAGAGGCAAAATTCAACCCGCGTTCCTGGATCCAGCCCTCGAAATCGCGAGCGCTGATTTCGTTCGGGTCGTGCAGCACCTCCAGTTCCTTGTTCTGAATCGTCACGGGAACTTCTTCCACCGTGACGCGCTCTCCGCCGATTTTCAAAGGATACGGACCCACATGTTCCAGAGCGGCCCGCTCCAGCACGTTGTATTGCACGATCAAAGTCCCGCCGCCATTCACATATTCCAACAGCCGGTATTGATAAGTGCGCAAGTCGGCCCGCGTGTTGTAGGCGCGCACTCCAGTGACGATGGCATCGAAGTGCTTCAAGTCGCCGTTCGCCAGATCGCCGCTGGTCAACAGCGTAACGTTGCAGCCTATTTGGCGCAACGCGTCCGGCATCTCATCGCCCGCGCCCATCACATAGCCAATGCTACGCGCTACGTTGCGAACATCCGATCGAACCACGGTTATGTCCGCAGGAGGAAACAGGGCTTGTGGTGGAATGTGCGAATAGTTGATCACATCCATTCCAACTCGGATCCAGTGGCCGTTTATTTTGGCCACCGCTTGCGCTTCTCCCTTGGCGTCCGCTTGCGGCGGCGTGACTTCAAACCGCATTGTGATTTCCTCTCCGGGCTGGCTGAAACGAAAGTCTTGCGCTTCCGGAGTGACGCGCCAGCCCTTGGGAACTTGCAAGCTGACCGCGCCTGACGCGTCTTTCACGTTTGCGATGACTTGTATCTCAACCGTGCGGGCGCCCAAGTCCGGAAACATCCGCGCCAAGCGCGGGGTCTTCACTGCCACCTGAGGCTCAACGATCAACGGCCGGACCAGTTCACCACGTACTCGATCTGCGTAGCGATACACAACCGCCCGCTGAATGGCAAACTCGCTCCCGTCGCAGCGCAAATGAAATGTGTTTTCGAGCAAGGGCGGATTCTCGGCCAGGCCGATCAGTTGTTGATCTCGCACGGTATACACCGCCCCGTCTTTGGGTTCCTGGAGCCAATAGGGCTGCGAGTAAAGCGCGCTGGTCGCAACTGTACGCGTCTCCGATTTTGTCACGGGCTTGTTGTAGGGCAGTTCTTTGCCGTCCAGGCTCACGGCGAGCGGACCGCGATTCATGGCTGTGGCAGTGACTTCAAAGGCACCGCCCGGAACCGTGGCGAACTTATCTGCCGTCGCATCCAGAGACAGCCCGGATGTCAGTGCGATCGCTTCGTCGATCTCCCGGCGCTTGCGTTCCACCACCGGATGGTGCAAATCGGCCAGGAGCGAGCGCGCTTTCAGAAGCAAAGGGGTAGTTCTTTCCGGATGGGCGGGTTGGAAAGTGCGGGCGGCTTCGCTTAAAATCCGGCCCAATTCCCCGGTGCCGGGAATACTATCCCAGGTGGCGTCAATGCCTTCAAACGTGTCCGACTTGGCGGGCGGCCCGGCGACCGTGATCAGGTAGTTCTTTTGTGACCCTTTGCGCTCCATTGTTCCCATACCCTGGCTCTTGTGCTCGCTACGGCTCATGCCGGCAATCTCACCATAGGAGTGCCCCAGGATCGGATCGAATTCCCCGGGGTCGACTTCCACCTTGTTTCCCAGTTTTTCGGCTTCTTTCTCCTGCTCGGGAGTAAACGCGAAAACATTCCACATCAATCGTGTTGCCTGCCAAGGCTGAACGTACTTTAGCTGCTCGGGAAATCGCTTGGGATCGGCCGCCGCGGTAAACGCCTCCTTGCCCAGGATTGCCGAGACCTGGTGCTGGCCGTGCCCATCGCGCTTGGTTCCGGAAAAGCGAAGCACAATCACGTTGGGCCGGAACCGGCGCACCACCCACACCACATCGCTCAAGATGCGGTCATGTCCCCATTTTTCAAAAGTCTCTTCCGCAGTTTTGGTAAAACCAAAATCGATTGCCCGGGTAAAAAATTGCTCAGCCCCGTCAATTTTTCTCGCCGCCAGCAATTCCTGGGTCCGGATGACTCCCAGTTCATCTCCCTGCTCGGGACCAAGCAGGTTTTGCCCACCTTCGCCCCGTGTTAAAGACAAGTACGCCGTTCGATATTTCTTGCCGCGCGCGAAATATGCCAGTAAGGCCGTATTCTCGTCGTCCGGATGGGCGGCGATCATTAGTACACTGCCGGTGACTTTCAGCCGATCTAAGACCAGTTGGATCTGTGCGGAACCGGATAGCTCCCTTTGTCCGCATAGAGGGAAAAGGGCGCACAACAGGGCAACCGCTAGTTTGGCTATCCTGGTGCTAGGAGTTTTGGGGAACTGGTTGGTCACTTAAGCCATCTTACGAACTGGAGCCCAGCGATGCAAAGAGTCTCTGCCTGGTGGGGAACAGCGCGAAAACTGGTACGCAAACCGAAACGGCCAGTACGGCCGGACAAGGTACGCGTCGGGTTGGCGCTGGGCGGAGGATTTGCCCGGGGCATAGCGCATATTGGCGTGTTGCGGGCGCTGGAGCGACATAACGTCTCAATCCATGCCGTGGCAGGCGTCAGCAGCGGTTCCGTAGTCGCGGCCGCTTATGCCTCTGGCGCAAGTCCCGACTTTATTGAGAACCTGGCACTGGCGATGAAGCTGCGAGACGTTGCTCGGTTCACCCTCAGCCGGCTCGGGTTTGCGGGCAACGATCGGATGGTGCAATTCCTGGGACGCCTTCTGAAAGCATCTCGTTTTGAAGACATGAAGATCCCGCTGGCGATTGTGGCCACCGATTTGAACTCCGGCAAGCCAGTGATCTTTCAGGAGCGCGGCGATGTACATCTGCCGATTCGCGCCAGTTGCGCCTATCCCGGTCTGTTTCTTCCGATCCAGGAAAACGGGCGTTCTCTGGTGGATGGGTTCGTCAGCATGGAAGTGCCTGCGGCTCCGTTGCTGAGGATGGGCTGTACGCACGTAATTTCCGTCAACATCCCCAGCCCGGCTGACTGCCAGGATTTCGGTCATATGTTCTCGGTCATCAACCGCTGCTTCCAAATTATGGGGACCCAGGCAGAGCCGCACTGGCGGGCGCACTCGTCCGTGGTGATCACGCCAGCGGTTGAGGACCTGGCTTGGGACTCTTTCACCAGCGCCAAAATCCTGATCGAACGAGGCGAGCAGGCCGCTATCGCAGCCATGCCGGCCATCCGCCAGTGGCTGGAGCCGACCGCCGCGCCGGGGCGTAAGACGCAAGCTGTGGTCGCGTCCCTGGAGACTGCTTGACTAAATAAAAAACATGGGACTCGAGCCCGCGGACCGCGGGCCCACGGCCTATCCCGGCGCCGGGCGCATCCTTTGAGACTTCCTCACCACGTCGCCTCCAGGCGAGTCAGGCCAAGCGCCAAGGGGACACTGCTGCGATAGGTCTAAAGCGAAGGAGTCCGGACTCGAGCCCGCAGTGTCCCCGTCCATGTCAAAGCACCTACGTTAACTGTACGTTTCTGGTTTCGGGCAGTGTGAAGACAAGCACGGACCCAATCAAAAAGAAGGCGGAATTCAGCGCCAGCGCCGCTCCTAGGCCTTGATGGTCGGCAATGGCTCCCACGGCGAAAGGTGCGAGCGCGCTCACGGCGCGGCCGGTGTTGTACACAAAGCCTTGTCCGGCGCCGCGAATCGGCGTGGGATAGAGCTCGGCCAACATGGCGCCAAAGAGAGCGAAGAATCCGGTGCCGCAAAAGCCCACCAGCGGTCCTAGTGCGAGCAGCCAGGTTTCCGAATGCGCGCCAGCCCAGCGCGGCGTCAAGCCGTAAAGCGGCGTTGCGATGGCCGCCAGAAACACGTATACGAAGAAGGTGGGCCGGCGGCCGAAAGCGTCCGCAAACCAGCCGAAACTCACGTAGCCTAAAAATGCGCCCACCTGCATCAGAATGATCCAGCCACTGGTGCGGACCACGTTGAGGCCGGCTCCGCCTTGCTCCAACGGCGCCGAAAGAAAGCCGGGCAGCCAGGTGAACAGTCCCCAGTAAGCGAATAGAACAGAAGTTGCCAGCAATGTCGCTAAGGTTGTGGTGCGCAATAACGGCGGGCGGAAGAGGTCCAACAAAGGCGCGGTCGCAGTACGTTTGAGCCAGATTTCCGGCTCCTTCACCTTACGCTGGATCCACACCGTGAGAAAAGCCGGCAGGATCCCGATGAGGAACAGTGCTCGCCAGCCGAACCGAGGCAGAATCAGCGCGGTGGCGCCTGCAGCCAGAATGTATCCGAGGGCCCAGCCCGATTGCATCACGCCGATCGCTTTCGCCCGATGCTCCGGTGGCCAACTTTCGGATACCAACACCGCGCCGGCCGACCATTCGCCGCCGAGTCCCAGTCCAACGACGCCGCGCCATGCCAATAAAGACCACAACCCAGTTGCGGTAGCCGAACCCGCGGATCCAAACGAATACAACAGAATGGTGTATACCAGCGTGCGCGTTCGTCCGATCCGGTCGGCCAGGATGCCTGCTCCTATGCCGCCAACCGCCGATGCCAACAGCGTGGCCGAACTCACCAGACCCGCCGTCGCCGCCTGCCAGTGAAACTCCGCTCTCAGTGTCTGCACGGCGAAGACGTACAGCAACACGTCCAGCGCGTCTAACATATAGCCGAGCATGGCCGCCCAAAGCGCTAGCCATTTTTGTCGATCGCCGGCCGGAGGCAACTCACATAGTATCCTAGGAAGGAAGAAAACCCATGTGGGCACGGATCTGGCTCGCGTTGGCCCCTGTTGTACTCATTGCCGCAGATACACAACCACGAGTTTTGCGCCTGGCCGGTCAAATCTCGGCCAAGCGCGTCTACTCCATTGCGGCCCCGATTCTGGGTGGGCCGGAGAGCCGGCCCTTGGGAGTGATTTACCTGGTCAAGGCGGGCGCCAGGGTGAAGAAAGGGCAGACGATCGCTCAGTTGGAAGTAAAGTCGATGGCCGAACACGGGGACAGCGGGAGCGATCCGATGAAACAGGCGAAATCCGATATGGCGCGGCGCAAAGCCGAGCAGGCCGTGCAATGGGAGACTCTGCAGCAATCGCTGCGCCAGGCCAAATCTGACGCGGAGAAAGCGAAACTGGATGCCCGGTTGGCCAGCGATCTTGGCGACATTGAACGCGAGCTGTTGCGTCTCGGCGTGGAAGAGACGGAAACCCGCTATACGAAGTTGCTGGAGATGGTGAGGTTGCAGAGGGCTTCCTTCGATGCCGAACTGCGCATTTTGGATCTAACGCGCGAACGCGAGCAGCGCCAGCAGGACCGCTACGCGCGCGATCTCAAGCGACTCACGTTGACGGCGCCCATCGACGGGCTGGCGGTGATGCAAGGGCAGGTGGATCAGGGAGTACAGATTTTGCCCGGGCAGGTGTTCATGAAAGTGGTGGATGCGCAGTCCATGCAACTGGAAGCGCACGCCAACCAGGCCGAAAGCAGTCTGCTGCGCGTCGGTCAGAAGGCGAACGTGCGGCTGGATGCTTATCCGGAAGTTTCGATGCCAGGGCATATTTCGAGCATCGGAGCTTTGGCGGTGAGCAACGGTACAGCAGGTTATTACATCCGCAACATTGCGGTTAACATCGCCCTTGATGGGAGCGATGCGAAGCTGATGCCCGATCTGGCGGCTTCCGGCGATGTGGCGTTAAATTTGGAATGATTGAGGAGAAACATTGTGATACGTAAATGGTTTATGTTGGGAATTGGCGTGCTGCTGCTGACCGGCGCCGCCATGGCAGGGGAGAAAGACTTTCTGCACTGCTTTTATTTCACGCCACAAGAAGGCGCCACCAGCGCCGATTGGAAGGCGTTCTTTGCCGCCACGGATGCGCTGGAAGGTAAGGCGACCGGACTGAAGCATGTCTGGTATGGCAAACTGAACCGGCCCATGGAATCGGAACCGCCGCGGGTCTGGGGCGTCTGCATGGCTTTTGGTAAGGCTGATGATTTCAGGTCGTACGCCAGCTCGCCGGTTCACGCCGGCTGGGAAAAAGCATATTTCAAAGTTCGCCAGCCTGGCACCACGACCGTAGATTTCACGGGCCAGTAAGTGGCGAAAATCCGTCTCGCTGGCAGTAAAAGGCCGAAGGCCAGAAGCGACGTCCGCGCGGCGCTTCCGTGCCTGATCATCATCGTGCTCGGGACCCTGCTCATTTGCGTTGTATTTTATTTTTCGCTGCAATCCGGTAATCCATGAGACTTGACCAACGGAGGCCGGACCAGATGCGTCCGGTCCAAATCACCACCAATTATCTAAAGACCGCGGAAGGCTCCGCGCTGATTGAAGTCGGCAACACTCGCGTGCTGTGCGCGGCGACGGTTGAAGAAACCGTGCCGCCTTTTCTGCGGGGCGGCGGCAAGGGCTGGGTCACCGCCGAGTATGCCATGCTGCCCCGCGCCACTGCCACCCGCAGCCAACGCGAAGTGACCAAAGGGCGGGCCTCCGGCCGCACGCATGAGATACAAAGACTGATCGGGCGCTCGCTCCGGGCGGTCGTCGATATGGCGGCGCTGGGCGAACGCAGTATCGTGATCGACTGCGATGTTCTGCAGGCCGACGGAGGAACGCGGACCGCCGCGATCACCGGCGGGTTTGTGGCGCTCTCGCTCGCAATCCGGAAACTGATGCAGTTCGGCGCCCTCAAGACCTCGCCCATCCGGGAACATGTCGCCGCCATCAGTGTAGGCATTGTGAACGGTGCGCCGCTGCTCGACCTCGCTTATGACGAAGACTCCAGCGCCGATGTGGATATGAACGTGGTGATGACCAGCGGCGGCCGTTTTGTGGAACTGCAGGCAACCAGCGAGAAGATTCCTTTCGACGACGCTCACCTCGCCGACTTGATTGCCCTGGGACGGCGCGGCGTCGGCGAATTGATCACGCTGCAGGGACAGTCGCTCGGCGTCTGATGCGTGTCTACTGCGCGACCAGCAACCTGGGAAAACTGCGCGAATTCCGGCGTGGCCTGCAGGGAATCGTTGACATCGAGACAGTCCCACAGCTCGCTTCCATCGTTGCGCCGGAAGAGACCGGCACGACCTTTGAAGAAAACGCCGTTCTCAAGGCTTTGTACTATGCGAAGTTTTGCGATGGTCTCATCTTCACGGAGGACTCAGGACTGGAAGTGGACGCGCTGGGCGGCGAGCCGGGAGTGTATTCGGCGCGCTTCGCCGGCCCGCACGCCAGCGATGAGGACAACAACCGAGTGTTGTTGGAGAAGTTGCAAGGCGTCGAACATCGCGACGCGAGATTTGTGAGTGTGATTGCTCTGGCGCAAGATTCGCAGATCCGGCAGGTATTTCGCGGCGTGGTGGAAGGACAAATTCTGGACGCGCCCCGCGGACTCAACGGCTTCGGCTATGACCCGCTGTTCTACCATCCGCCCTTCTCGTGTTCGTTCGGAGAAGCGGCGCTCGAATCCAAAATGCAGGTGAGCCATCGCGGACAAGCGCTGGCCCTGATGCTTGATTTCTTAAAGGGACTCAAGTGTTGAATTTGAGAGTGAAGGAAGGATCGCACTTGAAACATCACCAGATATATTGCTCCGCGTCATCCCGGCGCTCATAGCTATCCAGCACATGCACCACGCGCAGGCGTTTCATCTTGACGGGGGAAAGCGCGCCCACCGGGATGTACACGATCCGGCGGTTCAGATGACTGGCGATGGAGCGGAAGACGGACCGGGGCGGTTTGGCGGCCACGTACACGACATAGCGTTGCACTGAATAATCCAGCGCCGCCATCAGCAGGCGTTCGGGCTTCGATTGGGCGAAGTCGTAATCGGGATCGGACCAGATATCGTACATCCGCCTCGGCGGCAACGTCATCAAGAAACCTCCGTATTCCGCGCGCCCGATACCCGGTCCCACGATATGGTCGAACGGGAACGTCGAGTAGAACGCCATGTCGGATTCATTCTGATGCTCGCCCAACCAGGTTGTTAGATAACCATAGCGATCCTCGCGATCTTCGTCGAAGATCACCACGACCGCGCCCACTTCGCCGGAGATCTTGTCCAACTGGCGCACATAGATTTTCTTCTGGTGCCAGTTTCGAATGGTCTCGCGAATGTCGATGCCGTCCAGCAGCGAAGTCTGAAACGGTTCCACGCGCGTACGCTCTTCCGACAGGATGCTTTTGGCCTTCTTCTTCAGAAAGCGGCCGTAGTTTTCGATGACCAAATCTTCCGGTGGATACGAACAGATGGCATTCCCGTTGGTTTCGCGGGCCCACTCTCCGGCCACGCGCTCTTTCTTGCGCGCCTTCAGAGTCCGCGGCAGCATACGCTGTTTGATCCGGGGCAGACGCCGGCGCAAGCGCAGCTTCTTGGTGTTGATCCAGACTTCCTCTCCAGACAGATTGGCCGTCTCCATCAAATCGCTGCTGGTTTGTTGGGCCGGATAACGGTTGGCCACCTGCCAAACCTCATAGGCGTAGTTGTCGTCCACCACCGAGCGGGCGGCCACCGTCAGATCGAACAGGCGCGCCACCAATTCATTGTCGATGGTCGCCAGATTGCGCGTGTAGCGGGCCAGCATCCGGCGCTGCCAGTGCGCCATCTTGTCGCCGGTGTTGATGCTATATTCTTTTTCCGCTTCCCGCAGCAGTTCAAACTGCACACGAGGGCGCTCAATCAGGGACTCTTCGGCCATCTCCAAGCGGTAGCTTTCGTAACGGTCCTGAAGATAGGGATACTCGACGGTGATCTCGGCCAGACAGTCCGGGTGCGGGTTGAGCAGCCGCACGTCGCCCAGATCGCGTCGCCGCGGAGCTTCTTGCGGTGTCTCCATTGCGTCCAGCAGCGGGTCCAACAGGTTGAGCGAAACCACCGCAACGATGGTCGCCATCGGGCGCGTGCCTTGCAGCTTCCAGGCCATGGCTGCGGCGTGTTCGGCGATTTCCTCGGTGCGCTCCTGCGGATAGACCCGATAGGCCTCGACATATTTTTCCAACCCAATGGCCCGGATCGCGTAGGGATCCGGATAGGCGTCGGGCAGATGGGGACGATCGGCGGAGTCCGGTTCGAGAAAGACCACCTCGGCGTCGATCTCGGTTGCCGTTCGCACCGCTTCGGTGAACGGGTCGCAAGGCTCCACGGGGATGTAGATGCCGCGCTCTTCATCGGTGGGATCCGGGTACACAATCACAGACATCTCCGGCAGCCGGGCCAGCGCCTGCAGATGAGCGTCCTCCAAGGCGCCGGGCAGTTCCACCGCGACCACGCTGGGCCTTTCGCTGAGCAATAGCTTACGCAGTTCGACGGCAAACTCCATCCGCCCTTGCACTACCGGAAAATACGTGAGATTGCCGCGCCGGGGAACAGCGCTGTCAGAAAACGGGGACATACCGCAACGCCTCGTCGCCGAGGATCTCCAGCACCGCGGTTCGCAACAGAAAAGCGTCGTCCCCGGCAATGGTGGACTTCAGCTTCATGGTGAACCGGGCGATGTTGATTCCATCGCGCAGGGAGTATCGTTCGTCAGCGGCGTGAGCCTGCTGCAGAAACTCCGTCACATAGTTCAGAATGTGCTCTTCGCTGAAGGGCAGATTCTCTTTGAGAATGGCGTACTCTTCGTGCCGCTCCGGAAAATCGATGGTGATCTGCGGCTGCAGCCGCGAATTGATGTACTCCGGCAGATCGAAGGTGGAGGAATCGTCGTTCATGGTGGCCACAAAGCGGAACAGCGGATGCGCTTTGATCTTGATTCCGGCGACCATGGACTCCACATAGCGCCGGTTATCGAGCAAGGGAGCCA
>Ga0075017_100000643_pt1 | contig 19846 bp, 13 predicted proteins | sample AleBraG_ABR_2012_FD_71475 | JGI IMG/M metagenome (GOLD analysis project Ga0075017, IMG submission 71475) | Freshwater sediment microbial communities in response to fracking from Pennsylvania, USA - Alex Branch Run_MetaG_ABR_2012 | ecosystem: Environmental > Aquatic > Freshwater > Creek >... | reverse complement strand
GACGGCCGCTACGAGCTGCTGCCCAAGAAAGAAGTCATCAAGCTCGAACGCGAGCGTAAGCATCTTGAGGCCAATCTGGCCGGCATCAAAGACATGACGCGCCTGCCGGATGCGATCTTCGTGATCGATTCGAACAAGGAGCAGATCGCGGTGCGCGAGGCCCGCAAGCTCGGCATTCCCGTGGTTGCCGTCGTCGATACCAATTGCGATCCCAGTGAAGTGGACTATGTGATTCCTGGCAATGACGACGCACTGCGTGCCATCCGCCTGTTCGCTTCGAAGATTGCCGACTCTGTCGCCGAAGGCGCTCAGTTCGCCACCGACAAGCAGACCGCCGATCTCGCCGCCGTTGCCGCGCGCCAGGACGAGCTGGCCGCTGCTGCAATGCACGCCGCGAGTGCAGAGGCGGCGGCAGCGGAAGAGGCATCCGTGGGTGACGAGACCGAAGACATCAGCATGGAAGATGTGCTGGGAGCCGGAACGCGGAAGCAACCCGCGGCTGCGAAGGAAGACTCAGCCGAGGTTCCCCAGGTCGAAACCCAGACGTTCTGAGCAGTCATTGGCGTTAGGTCCCTCTTCACGGCGGTGCCGGCTGAGGAGTACGAGCGGAAGATCAACGCCATCCTAATCCGGGCTTTAGCCCCTGAGGGCAATGTGACCCGCGCGGGTCGTCCGGCGCGGGTCAAGTTATATGTAGAGGGTTTCGCTACGTAGTGGAAGTGATGGCAGTCAGGATCAGGATTATTGAAACTTTGAAACTTGTACCTATGCACCGTCTTCAACTTTGTTTCATCAAACAACTGGAATCCTAAAATGAGCACATCTACCGTGAACATCTCTGCTTCTCAAGTAAAGGAGCTCCGCGAAAAAACCGGAGCCCCCATGATGGATTGCAAACAGGCGCTGACTGAGGCCAAAGGCGATCTTGAACAGGCTGTCGTTGTCCTCCGTAAACGCGGTGTTTCGGTGGCCGCGAAGAAGGCTACCCGCGTCACCAGCGAAGGTTCGGTCACCAGCTACATCCATGCCGGAGGCAAGATCGGTGTTCTGGTGGAAGTCAACTGCGAAAGTGACTTCGTAGCTCGTACCGACGACTTCAAGGAGTTGGTGCACGACATCGCCATGCACATCGCGGCGTCCGACCCCAAGTTCATCCGCAAGGAAGACGTCACGCCGCAGGCCTACGAGCGCGAGAAAGACATCTATCGCACTCAGGCTGCCGCTACGGGCAAGCCGCCGCAGGTGGTGGAGAAGATCGTCGAAGGTAAGATGAGCAAGTTCTACGAGGAGGTCTGCCTCTACGATCAGCCGTTCATCAAAGACCAGACGATCTCCATTTCGCAGCTCATCGCCACAAAAATAGGCAAGCTCGGGGAGAACATTGCGGTTCGCCGTTTCGCCCGTTTCAAGGTGGGCGACGCCGGCGAGACCATCGCCATTACGAAGCCTGAACAAAAGGCGGAGTAATATAGAAGGGCTGCTTCGGCAGCCCTTTTTCACTTTAGCGGTTTTCAAGGGTAAGGGCTTCAGAGATACTTGCAACTTTGAACCTCGGAAACCTTGAAACCTAGCGGTCTTGCGACTTCGAATCCTGGAGAGCCATGTCCACTCCCATATTCAAGCGAATCCTGCTGAAGCTCTCTGGCGAAGCCCTCGCGGCCAAGCAGGGTTTTGGCGTCGACACCGCCCGAATTCACGAAATCGCCGCTGAACTTGCGGATGTCCACTCACTCGACATCCAGATCGCCATTGTTGTGGGCGGAGGCAACTTCTTTCGGGGTGTGGCCGAGCAGGCCCGCGACATGGACCGCGTCTCCGCCGATCACATGGGTATGCTCGCGACGGTGATCAACGCGCTCGCGTTGCAGGATGCGCTGGAGAAGCAAGGCGTCCATACCCGCGTGCAATCCGCGATCGAAATGAACCAGGTTGCGGAACCCTTTATCCGGCGGCGCGCCCTGCGCCACCTGGAGAAAGGCCGCATCGTGATTTTCGCCGGAGGCACGGGCAATCCTTATTTCTCCACTGACACCGCCGCATCATTGCGGGCCATGGAGATCAAGGCGGATGCAATTCTCAAAGCCACGAAAGTAGACGGCATCTACGACGCCGATCCCGTGCTGGTGAAAGATGCCCAGAAGTTCGCCCACATCACCTACATGGACGTGCTGAAGAAAGGCTTGAAGGTGATGGACTCCACCGCGATCTCGCTTTGCAAGGACAACAACCTACCCATCATCATCTTCAAGTTGAGCGAGCGCGGCAACATTCGCAAGGTCGTGACCGGCGAAAAGATCGGTTCCCTGGTGAGTGCTTAATTGGATAGCGGTGTGATGCTGTTGCTAGGGCGCCATTTTCTTCCCATCTGCGTCGTAAACATCCACAAGACCGTACTTCTGCAGAGCTGATTTGATCTCTTTTCCGGTTCCAACGCACACCACTTGCAGCCGGTTCTGGTCCAGATATTTCTTCGCCACCCGCTGTACGGCAGCCGAATCCGTTTTAGCCACCTCGGCAGGGTAGCGGTCCCAGTAGTCGTCGCTGAGACCGTTGTGCTTCACACGCATCCACATATCCAGTAGCTCTGAGGAGCGCTCCAGCGAGAGAGCGAAGGAGGCTACGATCGCCCGCCTCGCGTCGTCCAACTCGGGCTCTGGGACGGGTTCTTCGCGCATGCGTTTGAATTCACCCAGTAACTCGTGCATCGACCCGTCCGTGACCGCCGTGCGAACCTCGGTATTGGCAATGATCGGGCGGGCATAGGTGTCGGACGCAAATCCGCTATAGGCCCCGTACGTGTACCCTTTGTCCTCGCGCAGGTTCATGAAGAGACGCGCGCTGGTACCTTCACCGAGCACGCGGTTCATCACACGCAGCGGAACGAAGTCAGGATGATTGCGTGGAACCGCCAGTTCGCCCGCCAGAATGTTGGTCTGAACCGAATCCGGCCGGTCTACCAGGAAGATCTTGAACGCCGCCGGAGCCGCCGGCAACGTAATCTTCGCCGCGGTGTAGGGCCGCTGTTTCCACGTCCCGAAGTGTTTCTCGATGAGTGCCACCATCTGCTTCGCGTCAAAGTCACCCACCACGCCCAGCATTGCGTTATTCGGCAGATAGAGCCGTGAGTGGAAGCTTTTGAGCTGCTCCGGCGAAACCGATTTCACGGACGCCGGCGTCGCAGATAACACAGCCGCCGGGGAATCTCCGTACAGCGCCCGGAACAACCGCTCCTGGCTGAGAAAGCTCGGGTCCGCCCGTTGCTGCTCCAGATCCGAAAGTTGTCGAGTCTTGTACTTTTCCAGTTCGTCGCCGGGGAATGCGGGGTTAAGAACCACGTCACTCATCAGCTCTAGCAATTTGTCCGCATCCTCGGCGAAGCCCGAGGCTGTCACCTCGGAATAAGTAGATCCGAACTCAACCTCAGATTTCAGATTTGCACCTAGAGCGTCCACTTCAGACGCGAGTTGCGCGCTGCTGCGACGGCTGGTGCCCTCCTGCAGCATATCTGCCGTGAACTTCGCCAGTCCGGGCAAGTCCTTCGGATCGTCCAGCGATCCCGCGTTTACCCACAACGCCATGTTTACTGTCGGAACTCTGTGTCTTTCCAGAACGAGCACGGTAAGACCGTTCGAGAGCTTCACTTCCGTTGGCTTGGGCAGCGTGACGTGGAGGACCTCTTTGTTGACTGGCGCCCGATTGAGCCGGCGGGTGGTTTTTGGGGAAGCGCCCTTGTCTTGCCGAATATCTTGCGCGACTGCGCTGGTCGTGAACATCAATGCGCTCAATGCCAGCGCGGAAAACGCCGTGATCACTCGTTTCATTGCGGGCCTCCTTGGGCGCCGGCCGACTGTTCGCCACCCGCAGCCGGCAGGGTGGTCACAACCGCGCGCAAGTTCGGCGTGAAATATTCTTGAGCCGCTCTCTGCACGTCGTCGGCCGTCACGGCGTTGTACTTATCCACGTCGGTGTTGATCAGGTTAGGATCGTTGAAATACACGGCCTCATGTCCTAACCGCAACGACGTTCTGAGCGCCGACTCCCTTATTTGCACTTCGTGACGGCGATATTGAGTTTGCGCCTTGGATAGTTCCGCAGCCGTCACTCCGTCTTTCACAACCGCACCGATCTCCTCAAAAATCGCCTTTTCCAGATCGTCTGGTTTCACCCCGGGCCTCGGATAAGCGATGATGTAGATCAAACTCGGACCCATCCTCGCATCCACTTGCATCTCAAACGACGTTGCCAACTGTTTTTCCTTCACCAGGTGCTGATAGAACCGGGAACTCTGTCCGGTGCCTAGAATGTTGCCCAGAGCCTGGACGGCGAAATTCTCGGGCGTATTGCCCGCCGGAATCTGATAAGCAATGATCACCATGGGCAAGCGCGCCAGCGGATCCATCACCGTTTCGTGACGCTCGCCGTACCGCTCCTCCTCGCAAGCTTGCTTCTTGGGTGGTGTCGGCTGGCTCGGGATCGCGCCAAAATATTTCTTGATCTTCTCCGCCGCTTCCGCAGGATCGAAATCGCCCACCAGGGACAGCACCGCGTTGTTGGGGGCGTAGTAGATCCGGAAAAAATCCTTCACGTCGTCGAGGGATGCCGCATTGAGGTCGGCCATCGAGCCGATCGTCGAGTGCTTGTAGCCAAAGCAATCGTAGGCGAGGCTGTCGATTTCCAGAAACGCTTTGCCATAGGGCTGATTATCGATGCCTAGGCGTCGCTCTTCCTGCACCGCATTCCGCTGGTTGTCGAGGTTTGTCTGGTTCACTGCCAGCTTGCCCATGCGGTCGGCTTCAAGAAACAGGGCGAGGTCGAGTTGATTCTTGGGGACGATCTCGTAGTAGGTGGTGCGGTCCTCGTTCGTGGTGCCGTTAAAATCGCCGCCATTGTTCTCCAGCAGCATGAAATGTTCGCCCTTGCCCACGTTCTCGGACCCCTGAAACATCATGTGCTCGAACAAGTGGGCAAACCCAGTGCGTCCCGGCCGTTCATTGCTCGAGCCGACGTCGTAGGTCACATCCAGCGCAACTACCGGTGCACTCGGATCCGGTGCGAGCAGGATTCGCAATCCATTGTCCAGCCGCGTGTCGGTGAAGTGGATCGGTGTGAGTCCCGGCGCGTCGCTGGTTGCCGCGCCTATCGGAAAAGCCAGTGCCAGAAGCAGGGAGAAATATAGCGTCCATTTTTTCATGGAGGCCCTCGCGAAAAGTGGGGATTTCATCATCAATTGTCGCAGGAAGGAACGCGCTAGCGAGAGCTGGCATCACTGTCAAGCAGGGAACCGTGTCACACCCGCTGCGCCCTTTGCTTTGACGTGTGATGGCATGTCTAGTTAGCTGAAAATGGCGATCCTTGGCCGCTCGGCTTGATTTCGACCGCTATACAAACGTGGTACGTGCTTCGGGAACAGAAGCGCGTTGGGTTTATAATACTCGGTTTTGACTTCAACGTTTCACGGAGCTGACGATGGCTCAACCCGGAATGGCAGCTGTCCCTGGTCTCAAAGATACCTATGTTCAGCTGAAGACGCGCATGGACAAAGCGGTAGACGATTTCCGCAAGGCGATGGCGGCCACCCGCACGGGCCGTGCATCCGTCCACATGCTCGATAGCGTCAGCGTCGACTATTACGGGTCGCAGATGCCGCTGAACCAGATTGCGCAGGTGCACGCGCCCGAACCGCAGTTGATCACCGTGCAGCCCTTTGATCCGTCCTCGCTGGCCGCGATCGAAAAAGCGATTCGCACGGCGGATCTCGGCTTGAACCCGATGAATGACGGCAAGCTGATCCGCGTGCCGGTGCCGCCCCTGACCGAGGAGCGCCGCCGCGACATGGTCAAACACTTGCACAAGATTCTGGAAGAGCATCGCACCGCAGTACGGAACATCCGCCGCGACGGCAACGACGCTATCAAGAAGGCGATGAAGGACAAGAAAATCACGGAAGACGAAGAGAAACGGGCGCTCGACGAAATCCAGAAACTCACCGACGACGAGATCAAGAAGATGGAAGAGATGAGCAAGACGAAAGAAAAAGAAGTGATGGAGATCAAATAGCTCGCGCCCGCGAGTCCGGATCCCTGAACAGCCGAACGCCGTCGCTTGGTCTTCTCCGGGGCTATATCCTGCTGAAGGCGCGAGTGAATGGGGCCGTGCAACCCGGTTTGGTGTCCGCCAGCCTGTTCTGGGCCGAGTTGAGTCGGCAGAAACGGAACATTAACGTCCTTATCTCTGAAAAACTTCACGACATGGGCAACTCGGCCACGTTTTATTCCGTCTTGGTTGAAGTAGAGCTTTCCAAACCAGCTTGCTGATCCGTAGTGGGAAGGCAGGACGAGCCTGTCACTTGGACGCTCCACGATGCTCTACCGTATAATAACCGTTTTCCATACTTCCAGGGTCTGAGGTCGTAGCGATTCTTCGTTCTCATCAGGATAGCCCTGTCCGGACCTACCACGCCCGGCCAGGGCGCGCCACGAGCGCCGGAGTAACGAAGAGCGCGCCTGCTTGTTCCTGGGCGCTTTCCCGCCGGTCTGTCCCATGTTCTTCAATCTCACGGGCTTGCCCTACCCGCCAGCGCGGCGCAAAGCGACTACTCAGCGTCGCCCTGCTGCTGGCAATGCCGGTGCTTTTGTCGCTGGGGGTTTGGGCACAGCAGGACGTCATCGTGGGAATCCAGATTCACGGTAATCGTCGCATCCCTCAGGACACTATCAAAGCTCGCATTTTCACCAAGATTGGGGACGTGTACGATAAAGCGGCTCTGGAGCGGGATTTCAACTCGCTATGGAACACAGGGTATTTCGAGGACATTCGCTTCGAGCGCGAGCAGACTCCCAAAGGATGGGAAATCCACGTCTACGTCAAAGAGAGGCCTACGATTCGGGAGATCAATTACGTGGGTCTCAGCTCAGTTTCCACCAGCGACGTCCTCGACCGCTTCAAGGAGCGAAAAGTCGGGTTGACAGTCGAGAGCCAGTACGATCCCACCAAAGTTAAGAAGGCAGAAGTCACCATCAAAGAACTACTCTCCGAGCACGGACGGCAGTTCGCAACAGTTCGTACCGAGTATCGCGCCATCCCTCCGGCCGCCATCGGGATAACCTTCGTTGTCAAGGAAGGACCCAAGGTCAAGGTCGGCCGGATCAAGTTCCAGGGCAACAAGAACATCAACGCTCGCACGCTGCGTGCTGCGATGAAGAACCTGAAGCCCATCGGCATTCCTCATTCCATCTTTCTCGAAGCCATCTTCGCTAAAACCTACGATGCTACGAAGTTGAGCGAGGACGCCGAGCGCGTTCGCGCCGAATACCAGAATCGCGGTTATTTCAAGGTGGTCGTGGACGACCCCAAGACTGAAATTCACGACACTGGCCATTCCGGTTTCCACATCCCGCTTCTTCAACCGGGACCCGGCAAGGCGGTGGACATCACCATGCCCATCGACGAAGGTGATAAGTACAAGCTTGCCAGCATCACCTTCAAGAACGTCAAGGCCGTAAAGGACGAAAAGAATCTTCGCCCCTTATTTCCGATCAAAGACGGCGATGTGTTCAGCCGCGAGAAGATCGCCAAGGGCTTGGAAAATCTCCGCAAAGCGTACGGCGAGCTTGGCTACATCAATTTCACGTCGGTTCCCGACACGAAGTTCGACGACGAGAAGAAGCTGATTTTTCTCGAGATCGACGTGGATGAGGGCAAGCAGTTTTACGTGCGCCGCATCGAATTCCAGGGCAACACGACCACGCGTGACAAAGTCATTCGACGCGAAATCGCGCTCGAAGAAGGGCAAGTCTACAACAACCGCCTGTGGGAACTCAGCCTGCTGCGCCTCAACCAGCTTGGCTATTTCGAGCAGCTGAAACCCGAGGATCCCAACACCACCGACCGCAAACTCGATGAGAAGAATGCTACCGTAGACCTCACTCTCAAGGTCCACGAGAAGGGCAAGAACAGCATCGGACTGAACGGTGGCGTCAGCGGATTGGCGGGAGCCTTTGTCGGTCTGACGTACACCACCAACAACTTCCTTGGTTTGGGAGAGACTCTACAGATCCAGGCCAGCATCGGCAACCGCCAGCGCGACTTGTTATTCGGCTTCACCGAGCCGTATATGTTTGACCGCCCGCTTCAGTTAGGATTTACGGTTTACGGCCGAAAATTCAGTTTTGACCAGGCTCAGCAGCTCTCTATCCTCTCCGGCCAGAAGCTCAACCTGCCGTCGGCCTACCTCCAGAACTTGCAGAATTACACTCAGCAAAGCGTCGGCTTCACTACGTCCCTCAGCTACCCTTTGCACCGCTCGTTCAAGCGGTTGGGGCTGACCTATTCTTTCGACCGATCATCGCTGGTTGCGCTGAGCAGCGCTTCGCAAATCCTGTTCCAGAACCTCGCGTTCCGAGGCATCACGGGGCCGAACTCGCTTTCGGGAATCATTACCAGCAAGCTTCTTCCCACCTTCTCCTTCAGCACTCTGGACGCCGCATACGCGCCTCATAGTGGCAAAAGTCTTTATCTGGGTGGGGAGATCGCCGGCATAGGTGGCACGGTACGGTCCGTCCGACCCATCGTGCAATATAAGCAGTTCTTCCCCGTACAGAAAAGGCGAAATGCGATTGGCGTCAACTTCCAGGGCTCGTTCATGACCGGGTATGGCGGTCTGGTCGCTCCCCCGTTTGAGCGCTTCTATCTAGGCGGTGAGAACGACCTCCGCGGATTCGACATTCGTTCCGTCTCTCCCGTGGCATTCCTCGCCAATAAGGCCCTTGTCCCGCTCGTCAACCCCGACGGTTCCAGCGTCCCCAAGGACCCAAGAAACCCGAGGCTCGGTCCGTACACAATACCTGTTCCCATTGATCAGATCGTCTTCCCGGGTGGCGATTTGAGCCTGGTAGGAAATCTTGAATACCGGATCACCATCTTCGGCCCGCTGGCGATCGCCCCGTTCGTTGACACAGGTATTGACCCAATCCTTCGCCCCTCGCAACTGCGTATCAACAGCGGCCAGCTGAACGACATCAACACGACAGTCTTCGGGTGTCCTCAACTGGACATTGGGTTGAACTGTATTGGTGGCTCGACCATGACATTCTCGCCGGAATTGAAGACTCTGGCAGGAACAAATTGGACACCGCGAATGTCGACCGGGTTGGAGTTGCAGATGATGTTGCCTATTATCAACGCGCCCTTCCGCATCTACTGGGCGTACAACCCCTTGCGGTTGGATACACAGGCAACGTCTCCGATCCCGATCACTCGCGGCATGTTCCCGGCCGGTGCGGCAGGGGACTTTACCTACCAGGAAGCTATTGGGGCCTATGCCCCCACCTATACCCTGCGGGAGCCTAGAAAGACCTTCCGCTTTACTGTGGCCACAACTTTCTGATGATCATCCGGGTACCGGTGCCATCCTTCACAATGCGGGTTTGACCTTGCGCCGCAGCTGTTCGTATAATGCGAGCATCCACACCCTGAAATTATCGCATCGGGGTGGTACCGCGCCTTCAGGTTCGGCGCGAGGTGCTGGGACATCCGGCCCGCCTTTCCCGGTGGCAGAAAGTCCGTTAAACGGCAGAGGTCGAGCGCGCAGCGAGACCCAGCTTCGCCTGCGTAAGAACACCTGAGCAGATTCCGTGACAATTTTCAAGGAGTTCAACCGATCAATGACAAGCAAGCTTGTGACATTTCTTCTGGCCATGACGATTGTTGTGTCCGTCGGGGCGGCCGCCCAGACCGGCACCGCACCTTCTTCCCCGGCGTCTTCTCCAGCCCTCCCCGCTGCCCCGTCGTCTGCTGCATCAGGGCCGGCCCCAAGTACCGGAACTCGGGTAGGCACGATCAACATTGAGCAAGCGGTTTTCGGCAGCAATGAGGGTCGCCGCGATGCCGAAGCTCTAAGCAAGAAGCTCGAGCCGAAGCAAACGGAACTCAAGAACAAGAGCGACGAAATCGAATCGTTGAAGAAGCAGCTCAACACTCAAAGTGCTTCTCTCAACGACGATGCCCGCCAGACTCTCGTGAAGCAAATCGAATCCAAGCAGAAGATCTTCGACCGCGATATGCAGGACGCCCAGGAAGATTTCACCAATCAGCAGCGGGAGATCATGAGCCGGATTCTACAGAAGATGGCTCCCGTCATCCAAAAATTCGCTGCTGAAAACGGATATGGTGTCCTCCTCGACACCTCCGCCCCCTGGCCGCAAGGTCCGGTGATTCCGCTCAGCGATGCCATGGACGTTACCAAGCCCGTGGTCGACGCTTACAACGTTCAGTCTGGTGTGCCCGCTCCGGCCGCTTCTGCCCCAGCCGTCAAACCTACATCAACGCGGACAACACCGGTGACCAAGCCCGCAACCACGCCTGCGAGCAAGCCGCAGACGGGCGCTCCTCCGAAATAAGCGCGACACCTGAGGGTGTCAGAAGGTTCCCACTAGGCCGCGGTTCTCGCGGCCTTTTTTATTTTCCGCAGCCACGGCAAATTGCAGAATCGCGGTGCCATTGGGAAATAGGAATCGCCTAGTGTGGGAGGACATCACCATGTTTGCCGACAGTTTGCTTGACTCTCCATGGGAAACCCGTTCTCGCCGCGGCTGGACCACGCTGGTCTCATTCGCCGCGCAGATACTGACTCTCGGAGCCTTGCTTCTCTTGCCCCTCATCTACACACAAGCGTTGCCTGCGCTGCATTGGATTGATGCAGGCCCCGTCCTTGCTCCGCCACCGGCGCCGCCCCCCGCTTCGGTTATGCGTGCTTCGAATACGTCACGAAGCAATTTTGTTGGTGATATTTTTGTCGTTCCGCCAAGCATTCCTCACGACGTATTGCAGGTAGATGACAAAGGCGTTCCGCCTCCAATCGGGACGATCGGAATCGAAGGTGGCACAGGCGATCGCTGGAGTGCCAACTCGGTTTTAAATTCCATCGGCAACGAGGTCGCGAGACTCGTTCCGCCGCCACCACCTCCCTCCGTCGCGCGTCCCCCTGTGACCTCGCACATGATGGAAGGGAACCTGGTTCATCGTGTGCAGCCCGAATATCCGTACCCCGCAAAAATGGCACACATCCAGGGTTCGGTGGTGCTGCGAGCCATCATCAGCAAGGAGGGTACGATCGAAAACCTCCAGGTCGTGCACGGCCACCCCATGCTGGTGAAGGCCGCGATCGACGCCGTTCGCCAATGGCGCTATCGCCCGTACATTCTTAACGACAGTCCCGTCGAGGTCGAGACCGAAGTCACCGTGAACTTCATCCTGTCGCCAGGATAACCGGCCGGACGGGCGTTGTCGGAAGCACGCAGGGAAGTGAAGACTGGCGAACAGAGTCAGGCACTCCCGTAATGCCGGAGTTCAGCGCGCAACCGATATAATCGCGAGATCGTGGTCACAACCGGCATAGAACGCCGAGTACGCCGTGCGACTCGCCCTACCTGGGCTGAAGTCTCGTTGCAAGCTTTGCGTCAGAACTTTCGCGTCGTGCAACAGCATGTCGGTCGGGGAGTGAACATTTGCGCCGTTGTGAAGGCTGACGCGTACGGCCACGGCGCGATGGAATGTTCTCGCGCACTCGAAGCCGAAGGCGCTCAGTGGCTCGGTGTAACTTCGCTCGACGAGGCCATCCCCTTGCGTGATGCAGGCATTCAGGCCCACATCTTGCTCATGACGGGCTTCTGGCGCGGGGAAGAGGATGAGATCGTTCGCCTCCGCCTCACTCCTACGGTATGGGAACCTTGGCATCTCGAGTCGCTCGAAAGAGCCGCCCTCGCGCTTGGTGTCAACTCTCAGCCAGTCCACCTCAAGATTGACAGCGGCATGGGGCGTCTCGGTGTGCGTCTTCATGACCTGCCACCTTTGTGTTCGGCGCTCAAGTCGTCGCCTCACCTGTCGCTCGAAGGCATTTCCACTCACCTCGCGAGTTCGGAAGTGTTGGATGCTCCCTCGGTGCAGGAACAACTGAACGAGTTTTCGGAGGCGCGGCAGTATCTGGAACACCAGGGTTTGCGCGCGCCGTTGGTGCACGTCGCCAATACCAGCGCCGTCATCTCGAGGAAGGAAAGCTGGAACAACATGGTACGTCCGGGCATCGCTCTCTACGGCTACTACTTGCCATTCCAGCGTGCAGGTCGTGAGGTCAGCGGCAGTGGATGGAAGTTGCCGGTGAAGCCGGCTCTTACCTGGAAGACGCGAATCCTCTCCGTGCGTGAGGCCGCTGCCAACCAGGCTCTCGGCTACGGTGGCACCTACGTGACCAAAGCGCCAGCTCGCATTGCGGCTCTGCCTGTTGGCTATGCCGACGGACTAAATCGCCAGCTTTCCTCCCGCGGGCGTGTCATCCTCCGCGAACATTTCGCCCCAATCGTGGGCCGTATATCCATGGACCTTACGCTTGTCGACGTGACCGGTATTCCCGGTGTCGCAGTGGGCGACGAGGTCATCCTTCTTGGTGCGTCCGAGAGTCTGAGCGTTGACGCCCAGGAGCACGCTGAGCTTGCCAACACCGTTCCCTACGAGATCCTCTGCGCCATTTCCAAACGCGTGCCTCGCCGCTACCGCGAGTAAAGCATCAGCCGGCAGTTACGTCCGACCCCGAATGCCAACCGCCAACTGCGGATTACTACGCTTTGCTGTACCAGCACTGACCGATCCCCGGCCAATTGCTATATTTAAAGAGCATTCATGCCAACAAGCTACGCACAATGGATGTATGACTGGGAAACCCGTCTCACTTCAGTGGACAACAACCGGGTTGTCCGTCCCTTGGACTGGGGCGTCGAGTGGGCGCAGCAATGGCCATGCCGCAATGGCGTTCCCCCCGGGCAAAACCCCGCTGACCCGGAAAAGTTCTTTGCCGATTACAACCAGCGGATTATCCGCCACAGCGACGAATTCTTCGCCTACTGTTCGCCGTCGGATTTTCGCCTGGAACGCCGCGAGATGAAGGTTTTCAGCACTCGCGAAGTCCCCGACGCGAAGCTTGAAGAGAAGGTCCGAGGGACTCACGCGCAGTTTTTGCGGTTCACCTCTCCGATCAAGTCTCCCTATTCGGAAAACAATCTGGTGAACGCGCGCTGGTTTCCGGCACGTGGGCGACGTGCCGTCGTCCTGCTGCCTCACTGGAATGCAGACGCGATCGCTTATACGAGCCTTTGCCGTGTGCTGAATTGGCTTGGCATCGCGGTTCTACGCTTGTCGATGCCATATCACGACATCCGCATGCCGGCGGAGATCAGCCGGGCTGACTTTGCCGTGTCTGCAAACATCGGACGCACCATCGATTCCGTCCGGCAGGGCGTGGTTGACGTCCGCTGTTGTCTCGATTGGCTGGAGCAGCAGGGCTTCACCCGGCTCGGCATAGTTGGCACCAGTCTCGGCTCCTGCTACGCATTCATCGCCACCGCGCACGATGCGCGCATTCGCGCCGCCGCCTTCAACCATGCGTCCACCTACGTGGCGGACGTCGTTTGGCACGGCCAGTCCACGCGCCACATTCGCGAGGGAATCGAAAAACATATCGACCTTGAGCGTCTGCGGAAACTCTGGCTGGCGGTGAGTCCGATGGTGTACTTCGACAAGTTTGCGCGCAGTCCCCGTAAGTCGCTCATCATCTACGCCAAGTACGATATGACTTTCCTGCCCGAGCTCTCGCGTGACGCCGTCGCCGAATTCGAGCGCTACCATCTGGACCACAAAGTCGTAATCTTGCCTTGCGGCCATTACACGACTGGCGAAACGCCCTACAAATACATGGACGGGTGGCAGCTCGCGTCATTTTTTCGCACTGCGTTCGAGGCGTAAAATGGCGCTCGTCGCAAACGCACCTGTATGAATGATGTTCCCACGGAAGAACCGATCGAGTATCGGCGCGACGACTTCACGATCAGCACAGATCGCGCTCGTCTTGACATCGACTCCATTTACCACTTCCTGACGAACTGCTACTGGTCAAAAGGCATTCCAAAAGAGGTCGTATCGCGATCGATCAAGCACTCGTTGTGTTTTGGGATTTACAATGAAGAAGGGCAAGTCGGCTTCGCGCGTGTCATCTCTGACTATGCCACCTTCGCCTACATTGGCGACGTCTTCGTGCTTGAGCCATACCGCGGTCATGGCCTGAGCAAGTGGCTTATGCAGTGCATCGTTGGGCACCCCCGGCTGCAGGGGTTGCGCCGCTGGACTTTGGCCACGCGCGACGCACACGGTTTGTATTCGCAGTTCGGCTTCAAACCGCTGGCTAGTCCGGACCGCTGGATGGAACGGCACGATCCCGAAGTCTATGCGAGCGCCGGGGACTCATAAGCTGGAAAAAGGCGACCACCGCTGATCAGCCAAAGAGCCGATAAATTAGAAGCTGAGAGCTAAATCATGAAAAACGACACCATGTCTCAACCCATTCACGAAGTGGACCCGCAGATTGCCGCCGCGATCGACAACGAAACTCGCCGCCAGCACGAAGGCCTGGAACTGATTGCCTCTGAGAACTTCGTCAGCGAGGCTGTGCTGGAAGCTGCCGGTTCGGTTTTCACCAACAAGTACGCCGAGGGCTATCCCGGCAAGCGTTATTACGGCGGATGCGAGTTCACAGACGTGGTGGAAGAACTGGCGCGCGAGCGGGCGAAGAAATTATTCGGTGCCGAGCATGCCAACGTGCAGCCCCACGCGGGTTCCCAGGCCAACATGGAGGCCTACGCCGCAATCTTGCAGCCGGGTGACACAATCCTCGGCTTGAACCTCGCCCACGGCGGCCACCTTACCCACGGACACCATCTCAATTTCTCTGGCAAGACTTATCGCATCGTCCCCTATGGCGTGACCAAGGACACTGAGACCATCGACTACGACGAACTCGAGAAGTTGGCCGAGAAAGAGAAGCCGAAGCTGATCATCGGTGGTGGCAGCGCTTATCCCCGCATCATCGATTTTGCGCGAATGCGGCAGATCGCCGACAAAGTTGGGGCGCTTTATCTCGTGGATATGGCCCACTTCGCCGGACTGGTTGCAGGCGGGGCTCACCCGTCTCCTGTGCCTCACGCGCAGATCGTCACCTCCACGACTCATAAGACCCTCCGCGGTCCTCGCTCCGGCATGATTTTGTGCAAGCAGGAATTTGCCGCCGCCATCGACAAGACCGTCTTCCCCGGTATGCAGGGCGGACCGCTCGTGCACATCATGGCCGCGAAGGCGATCTGTTTCCAGGAAGCGATGCAACCCTCATTCCGCGACTATTCGCGGCAGATCGTCGCCAATGCTAAAGTCCTGGCGGAGACCCTCGCTGCAGAAGGATTCCGCATCATTTCCGGCGGGACCGACACCCACCTCATGCTCGTTGACGTTTTCTCCAAGGGCATGTTGGGAAGCGAAGCAGAAAAGGCACTGGGCGAAGCAGCGATTACGGTAAACAAGAATGCGATACCCTTCGACACGAACCCTCCCATGAAGCCGAGTGGCATCCGGATCGGCACACCCGCGCTGACTACCCGCGGCATGAAGGAAGCCGAGATGCGCCAAGTGGGCCGCTGGATCTCCGAGGTTTTGCACCACCGCACGGACGCGGGCGTCCTCGGCAAGGTCCGCACGCAAGTGCTGGAACTCGCGGAGGCGTTCCCGCTTTACGCAGAGCGCAGGGCCAGAGCACAAGCCGAAATCAGGGCCTGATCGGAAAGCGTAACCACGAGGGCTCGCACTCATGGGCAGGGCACTATTCTTGTGTACCTTTCTGTGCCTTGTGGTTAAATTCTCACCGTGAAGATTGCCATCGACATCCGGCGCATGACCGACTTCGGCGTCGGCACCTACATCCGCAATATCGTTCGGGCGCTTGGGAGGTTGGATAGCGAGACAGCGTACTGCCTTATCGGATCACCCGCAAAGGTTGAAGAGATTGGCTCCCTGCCGCCTAACTTCGAAACCATATCGCTGCTTGAGCCGGACGGTACAACCAGGAGCTATCTTGAATTCCGCGCCATCCTGAAGCGTTTGCGTTGCGATCTGGTGCATATTCCCCATCTCTTCTGGCTTCCGCGCGGACTACCATGCCCTTATGTGATGACCGTTCACGACGTGCTTGAGTTTATGTATCGTGCGCACAACGGTTCCGGCCTTCGCCGCTCGCTGCACTTCCAACTGACTAAACGAGTCCTGAAAAGTGCGGCAAAAATCTTTGCAGTTTCGCAATTCACCAAGAACGAGATTCAACAGCTCTTCGCCATACCGTCAGACAAAATCGAGGTCATCTACAACGCAATCGATGAGCGTTTCTTGCGAGGGCATGCGACCGAAGCCGACCGCCAGATGATGGCGAGTCGATATCTTGTCAACTATCCATTTGTTCTGTATGCCGGTGCCATCAGCCCGCACAAGAATCTGGTTCGCATTATCGAGGCCTTCTCAGCGCTCAAAACAGAACTGGGCAAGGAAGAGAAGTTTCCAGACCTCAAACTCATTATTATTGGGGATGATCTATCCAGCCATCCTGACCTCAGACGTACTGTAGTGCGCAGCGGCGTGCAGCACGATGTCCGCTTCCTCGGCTTCGTGCCGATCGAAGTTCTGCGCATCTTTTACGACTGTGCCAAAGTATTCGTCTTCCCGTCTCTCTATGAAGGATTCGGCCTGCCACCGCTCGAAGCCATGGCGCACGGAACTCCGGTGGTGACTTCGAACATTTCGTCTCTCCCCGAAGTGACCGGTAACGCTGCCGTGCTGGTGAATCCAGAAAATGTTTTCGAGATTATGCGTGCTCTGCATCGCGTGCTCGTCGACCAATCCTTGCGGGACAAGATGAAGCAAGGTGGTTACCAGCAGTCCAAGTGCTTCTCCTGGGAAAGGTCCGCTCAACAGATTCTCGGCGTGTACCGCAAGATTGGTGGCGCTCGGCCGCCCAAACTCCACAATGTCTCGCCGGGTGCTTTGAGTGGAACGTCCCACACCCATCGACCAGGGGCGTGACCTTCTCCGCTGCTAAACAGCATGGGAAACAACAACAGCCACTAAACAACCTGATTGACTAACTGTCCTCCCTTTTACGACTCACAAAAAGCCAGTAATCAACATTCTGTTTGACCTACAGACTGTGTTAGCGCAGGCCGCCGTAGCGCGGGCAAGCTAATTCAAATCTCATAGGTCTCGCGAGCTCTCTCTTCCAAAATGTGAATCACTCGTGACAATTGGCTTACAAGTCCTCCCGGATTACTGCCGATTTCCCCCGCATTTTGTTTGGAACATCCCTTGCCTTACTTCAGGTGCCGATTGACGGGGCTCGATTCACATAAACAAGCCCTGATTGTTGGTTCATTGCGACATCTGTATCTGTCAGGAGGATGCATGTTTTACCAGTCTCTTCAGAAAACAGCGGCAGCGCTGACGTTGTTGCTGCTTCTGGTCTTCTCAACCATCTCGGCCTTTGCACAGGGAATCGTAACCGGGTCCGCTTCAGGAGTCGTTCAGGACCAGCAGGGCGCTGTGATATCCGGCGCCAACGTAAACGCTACGCAGGTCGAAACCAACGAACGTCACGCTGCCGTGACCAATGAGGCCGGACAGTTTTCTCTGCGGCAGTTGCCTCCGGGTCACTACAACATCGTCATTGCCGCGCGTGGCTTCCAGAAGTTTCAAGTCGCCAATCTGCAGGTCATCGTTGGCCAAAATAGCTCGACAGGCACGGTCGCTTTACAGGTTGGGAACACCCAGGAAACAGTTGTCGTAGAAGGGCAAGCTCCCCTGGTGGAATCCACCACGAATGAGTTCTCCGCCTCTTTCGATACAAAAAAGGCAGCCGAATTGCCCATTGGGAATACCTTCGATTCGCTGGCCTTGTTTGTTCCCGGAGTTGTAACCGCAGGCGATGGGGGATTCAGCAACAACAATGGCGCCGAGTTCTCAGCCAACGGGCAGCGCGCACGATCCAACAACTTCCAACTGGACGGACAGAGTAACAACGATAACGTCATTGGCGGACCGTCGATATTCTTCGGCAACCAGGACGTGATCGCCGAGGTACAGGTGATTACGAACTACAGCGCCGAGTATGGGCGGAACGTCGGCTCCGTGGTGAACTACATCACCAAGTCCGGTACCAACGCCTTCCACGGCACTGCATACGAATTCTGGCAAGGCTCGCACTTCGACTCGCTCGAGAATCAGGAGAAGAGCCCGGTCTTCGGCTTCTGCATGTCTGGCCAGAGTACCTCGACCGGCTGCACCGAACCGCAGATCGCGAGATATGTAGACAATCGGTTTGGCGGGACGATCGGCGGTCCCATCAAGCGAAACAAAGTCTGGTTCTTCGCTTCCACGAACCTGGAGCGCACGCGCACCGGTGCTTCTCCCAGTTCTTCGGGCAACTCTCTCACTCCCACTTTTAACGGTATCCAGCAACTGCAGGCCGCATTCTCCGGGAATCCCGGAGTGGGAGCGCTCGCGGCAATCGGGCCGACAGCTGTGAAAGGTGGGAATCCAACCTTCAACAACCTGCAGAACGTCATGGTGACCGACGTCAACCCATTCGATCCGAACACGAATCCTACTGGCACGAATTGTGCCGCAACTCCGACGCCGGCCGGTTGCGTGCCGATCGAATTTGGCTCGATTACCCGCTTCCTGCCGTCGATATTCAACAACTATGAGTTGACGGGTCGCGTAGATACCCAACTTACGCAGAAAGACCGCTTCTTTGCGCGGTATCTATTCCAGCAAACCATCAACACGAATCAGCAGTTCTTCGGGGCTGCTGCGGGTGCCGCCGGCAACTTCGTCGATGTGGGTGGACGCTCGCAACAGATCGGCCTCGATCTTACTCACACCTTCAGCGAGAGATTTCTTGACCAAACGCGGTTCAGCTATTCACGCGCCCGGTCGAACTTCGATGGTGGTGGATACTCTAACTGTCTGCTGACCAGCCTTGCGGGTTGCACGCCAACGGTCAACCTGCTTAGCCCCAGTGATCTGGGGTTCGGCGAGGGGTTTGTATTTCCTCAAGGCCGTATCATCAACATCTACCAGCTTCAGAACAACGCTTCCTTTGCCTGGAACAAACATCTGCTGAAATTCGGCGGCGAATTTGATCACCAGCGGTCCCCGAACTATGGTCTGTTCCTGGTGAACGGTCTGTACAACTTTTTCGATGTCAGCAACCTGCTAGCAAACAAGCCGGAGTTTACGAGCATCACGCAAGGACCGTACGTGTTGCCCCTCAAGGAGAACGATCTGGCCTTCTACTTCCAGGATGACTGGCGGATCAAAGAAAATCTGACTTTGAACCTCGGTCTGCGCTGGGAATACAACGGACAGGCGGTGAATTTCCTGCATGACCGCTCTGTTGCGCAGCAGACAGGCTCGAATCCTTTCTGGAGTACTGCGCTTCCCCTGAGCCAAACGACGGTCGCAAGTGTGCCCGATAAATTCCACAACTTCGGTCCGGTGGTGGGCTTTGCCTGGACGCCGAGAATATTCAGGAGTGTCTTCGGGGAAGACAAAACTGTGATTCGCGGCGGCTTCCGCGTTGCTTACGAATATGAGTACTACAACATGGGTACCAATGTCGGCGGCGGCGCTCCGTTCGTCAATGCAGCCAACTTCATTACCAATCCTCCGGGACTCCCGGCGGGAAACAACTTCAATGCGCCTGCGATCCAGGCAGCCCTGTTACCCCTGGCTCCTACCGGCGGTGACCCCGGCTTCAGGGCACAGACAAACCTCTCTCCCAATTTCACCAGCCCGTATTCCCAACAATGGAACCTCGGAGTGCAAAGACGCATCGGCTCTAAGGTCGCAGCGGAAGTGCGCTACGTGGGCAACCACACCGTCCACAATTTCCAGGAGACCAACGGAAATCCAGCACTGAATCCCTTGATTC
>Ga0075017_100000642_pt1 | contig 19847 bp, 14 predicted proteins | sample AleBraG_ABR_2012_FD_71475 | JGI IMG/M metagenome (GOLD analysis project Ga0075017, IMG submission 71475) | Freshwater sediment microbial communities in response to fracking from Pennsylvania, USA - Alex Branch Run_MetaG_ABR_2012 | ecosystem: Environmental > Aquatic > Freshwater > Creek >... | reverse complement strand
GGTCCGGCCGGCGCGTCTGCAGGAACGGCAACTGGACTTCAGCGGCGTGCTCGGAGCGGTGGGCTTCCGCATCTTCGGTGAGCAGCGAGCAACTGTCTTTCAGCGTGGCCGCGAGTTCGGAGTCAATGGTTGCCGCGCCCAACGGCGTCTCCCAGGCTCCTTCACTCATGATGGAAAGAGGGCGTCCCATGCCGGTGTGATTGGGGCACATCAGGATGCAACGCCGGGGAATGTCGAGCCGCGCATAAACCGCGCCGGCGACGTGTCCCGAATACATGTAGCCCGCGTGGGGCACGACACAGCCGATAGCCCGAATCGTTTTCTCACGGGGCGAAGTGTAGGACTCTATGTCAGAAAGGAGCACTTGCGGATCGCCGGGATAGAAGCGCCCCGCAACTGCGGGACGGCGCATCGTAAGGACCATGGGTGGCTCCTTTTTCTTGAGCCTGCTTGCTGCACACCGATCGAAGCGTACGGCGAATCTTGCAACGCCACAGTTGATCGGGCGATCGTTTAATTGCCTGCAGCTTTCGTGTGCAACGCGCGATACAGAGCCGCGCTCTTTTCCAACGACAGGGCCTCGGCTCGGTCCGTGGGTTTGATGCCGGCCTTATTGAGGGCGGCGCGCAGAAGGTCCGGCTCGTACCCTAACTTCAAATTATTCCACAACGTCTTTCTTTTTTGTCCAAAAGACAGCTTGAGGAAGTCGATGAACCCGTTTTCTCCCACATCCAGTTTCTCCAGCCGCGGGGAGATCGTGAGGCGAACGACGGTGGACTGTACCTTCGGCGGAGGATTGAAGGCACCGGGAGGTAGCGTGAAAAGCTTTTCGACCTTGGCGTAAAGCTGGGCTGTTGCGGAGAGCAATCCGTAATCACTGCGTCCCGGGGACGCGGCAAGGCGGTCCGCGACCTCGCGCTGAACCATCACCACCATAGTGGAAAAATACTTGCGGAATTCGAAGAGGCGCAGCAGGGTTTCCGAGGTGATGTAGTAGGGGAGATTGCCGACGACACGAACCGTGTCCGGAGTCTGTGCCAATCCGGGACGAGAAGTACCGGGTTTGGGTCCGAACAGGGTATGGAGGTCGATGGCGAGAATATCTCCTTCGATAATTTCCACGTTGGGTACTAGTGAATACTTCATACGCAACTGGGCAGCTAGAACACGATCGAGTTCAATGGCGATCACGCGCCGGGCGCGGGGCGCCAGCAGAGAAGTGATCGCACCACGGCCGGGCCCGATTTCGAGAACCGTATCCTGGGAGAGATTGCCGAGGGCCTCGACGATGCGGATCGCGGCGGCATGGTCGGCGAGAAAGTGCTGACCGAGTTTGGGCTTGGCGACGCGCGCCCGACGAGAGGATACGACCTTTGGCACGTTGACCCTCTTTCCTTGACCCGTTTACACTTGCCCTTCATCCCGCGAGTTTCACATTGCAGGGAGAGTGTGCCCCTGGGGCACATCATCATAATAGCCTGTCGCGTGGACTCCGGTCAGTTCTGGAGGCCGTCTTCATGCATATCGCTTTTGTAGCGTCCGAGTGCGTTCCCTTTTCTAAAACTGGTGGCCTTGCAGATGTGGTGGGGGCGCTTCCGCGTGCGCTGGCTGCTGCCGGGCATCAGGTGAGCGTTTACCTGCCCCGCTACAAGCAGACCAAGCTCAGCGATCCGCAAACGGTTGTTCGGAGTATCACGGTACCGTTCGATGACCAGTACCGGTTTTGCTCGGTGGTCACGGGCGGCATACAGTTCTATTTCGTCGACTATCCACCGTTCTTTGACCGGGAAGCGTTGTACGGCACGAAAGACGGGGACTATCCCGATAACGCCGAGCGCTTCGCTCTGTTCTCGCGCGCTGTGCTGGAGGCGTCGAAAATTCTTGGTGTGCCGCAGGTGTTTCACTGTCATGACTGGCAGTCGGCGCTGGTGCCGGTGATGCTGAAGACTTTGTACGCGGAAGACCCGGCATTCCGAGACGTGGGAACGGTCTTCACGATTCATAACATGGGCTACCAGGGGCTGTTCCCGCCGGAGATTTTGCCCCTGCTGATGCTGCCCTGGGATCTATTCACGATTTCGAAGATGGAGTTCTTCGGGCAGGTGAATTTTCTGAAAGGCGCGCTGGTTCTCTCGGATTTCATAACCACCGTCAGCAAGAAATACAGCCAGGAAATTCAGACGATTGAATATGGGTTCGGGTTGGAAGGCGTGCTGCGCAACCGGGCCGCGACGGTCACTGGCATTCTGAATGGCGTGGACTACGACGAGTGGAGTCCGCAGACCGACAAGTACGCCGTGGCGAAGTATTCGCCCGCAGACTTGAGCGGCAAGGCCAAGTGCAAACAGGACCTGTTGGCGGCATTTGGCATGCAGAATGCCGATTTGAAGTTGCCGGTGATTGGGATTGTGTCGCGATTTGCGGCGCAAAAGGGTTTTGACCTGATTTCGCAGATCATGGACCGACTGGCGCGGGAAGACATGATCATGGTGGCGCTGGGCGCGGGCGACAAGCCGTACGAGGAGCTGTTCCTGCGACTGAACCGACAGTTTCCGCAGAAGGTCGCTGTGAAGGTGGCCTACGACAACGCGATAGCGCACAAGATCGAAGCGGGTTCTGACATGTTCCTGATGCCCTCGAGGTATGAACCCTGCGGGCTGAACCAGATTTACAGTCTGAAGTATGGGACAGTGCCGATCGTGCGCGCGACGGGCGGACTCGACGACACCATCGAACCCTGGGACGCCCGCACAGGAAAAGGAACGGGGTTCAAGTTCACCGAGTACAGCGGCGAGTCGTTGTTGTTGACGGTCAAGCAGGCGCTGCACGCTTTTCGGGATCAATCGTCGTGGCAGCAGCTCATGCGAAATGGCATGAACAAAGACTTTTCCTGGGACGCTTCGGCCAAGGAGTACGTTCGGATCTACGAGAAAGTGCGCCAGGCCACAACGCTGACCGTGGCGTAGGCTCACATCTTTGTTCGCTGCTAGAATCCGCTAAGCGCACTTGCGTGCGCTCATCGCGGTGACCATGCCTTCCTTCCCCAAAACCATCTTCCACGTCGACATGGACGCGTTCTTCGTGTCGGTGGAGGAGTTGTTCGACCCATCATTGAAGGGAAAGGCCGTCGTGGTGGGCGGGCAGCGAGGAGAGCGAGGCGTTGTTTCGGCCGCATCGTACGAAGCGCGAAAATTTGGAGTGCATTCGGCTATGCCGCTGCGCACGGCCGCCAAGCTTTGTCCGCAGGCAATTTTTGTAGACGGGCATCCGGGACGGTATCGGGAAGCTTCCGAGAAGGTATACGGGGTGTTGTCTTCGTTTTCCCCTGTGGTTGAGATGGCTTCCATCGACGAAGCTTATGTCGATATGACCGGCACCCAACGCCTGCATGGACCGCCGTTGCGTGCGGCGCATTCACTTCACCACAAAATGAAGGCGGAGACGCGCTTGAACTGTTCCATTGGGATCGGGGCGTCGCGACTGATTGCCAAGGTCTCGTCGGCGCAGGCGAAGCCCAATGGAGTTCTGTGGATCGTGCCGGGGCAGGAAGCGAAATTCCTGGCGCCGCTGAACGTGCGTGACATTCCGGGCGTGGGCAAAGTGATGGAGCAGAACCTGCACGCCCTGAATGTGTTCAAGGTCGGCGACCTTACGAAGCTTGGGGACGTCGAACTGGAAGAACGTTTCGGGAAGTGGGGCCTGGCGTTAGCCGGGAAATCGCGCGGCGAGGATGCGGGAGGATGGTTTGACACGGAAGTAGGCGCCGACACCGACGCCAAGTCAATCAGCCACGAGCACACCTACAACGAAGACACGGCCAATACAGAACAACTGGAAGCGACGTTGATGCGGTTGTCGGAGATGGTGGGGCGGAGATTGCGCGAGAGCAAACTGCATGCGCGTACGATTCAGCTGAAGCTCCGTTACAAGGACTTCACAACCATCACACGTGCGCATTCCCTGCCGATTTCGACTCAGCTAGACACGGAGATTTTCGAGCAGATCCGGACCCTGTTCCGGAAGAACTGGAAGAAGGGCTCGGCGGTGAGGTTGCTGGGTGTACACGCTTCGTCATTTGAAAAACACTCAGAGCAAATCGAATTGCTGGAGCCCAACCGGCAGGAGCGCTGGAAGCAGGCTCTGGCTGCCGCGGACAAGCTTCGCGACAAATACGGCGAGTCGAGTGTGAGCCTGGCGAGTGGCATGAGTGGCAGCTTCCGCGAGCGAACGCATGAAAACCCTGCGGGACTGCCGGGAAAGAAACGGCCGGAGAAGTAGTTGGCTCGCCGCTTACGAAACGCTTGGCGGGGCACTCGCTGACATCAGTGCGCGGAAGCGAGCAGCGAGCCGACGCCAGGTTTGTATCCGTAGAAGTCGGCAATGCCCTGAAGATGCTCGATGATGCGTTCGTCATATTGCTTTTTGAGGGCATCGTTCAGGACGTTGTGCTCGGCGTTGGGGTCCTGTGCGAGGTCGAAGAGAAAACTGGCTGCAGGTGAATCGTAGGTAACGTACAGGTAGCGGCCATTATCCGCCAGGACTCCGTAGGCCGCTCGCACGTCGGAGGCAAGGAACAGTTCTCGGGGATGTCGCTCCACCAACTCCGCGTGCGTCTCAACAAAAATAGGTCTGCCGTAGAGCGGATTGGTCTCGATCGGCCTGTGTCCGAGCAGGTAGTAGAGAGACGGCGTGATGTCAGTGAGAGTCGAGACCTGGCGGTCGTCGTAGATGAACTTGTTTTGCAGCGAGACTGGCAGGTGGACGATCAGCGGAACCCGCATGATCTCCGGATAAATCAGAGTGGAATGACTGTTGCGGCCGAACTGTCCCGTAGCGTCGCCATGGTCAGAGGCGAGAATCACGATGCTGTTGTCATACATGCCGCGGGCCTTCAAGTCCCCAATAAATCGGCCGATGCACTCATCCACATCGTGTACTTCGTAGGCGATTCGGTTCTGGAAGCCGGGCCGAATCCGCCAGTTCTCGCTCGTCATGCGGGGCCGATCGTTACTTGCGAACTGGTGGACATTCTTGGGCTGCGCGTAGAAGAGTACGGGGCGTGACTTGTCGGTTCGCTTGTCCAGCGTGCTTTCAGCCTGTTGGATCGTGGAGCATACATCGAAACGATTCCAGAGCGGCTTGTCGGTATCGAGTTTGATGGCGCCGTCCGACGGCGAGAGAATTTCGCGCAGGATCTCGTCGTAGCTAACGATCATCTGATAGCCGTCCGCCCTGGCCAGTTTCTCCAGACTGTTGACTTTGCCGAAGGGCTGCAGAAAGTGCGCGTGCAGGAGCATGGTTCCCGCCCAAATGGCCGGTTCGGAGAGGGACGTGCCCGCATATTGAGTGAAAACGTTGTGAACCACGACGCTCTCGCGGGCGAAGCTGTCGAGATTGGGCGTGAAATCGACCTTTGGGTTATAGGCTCCGAGATAGTCGGGCCGCAAAGAATCGACAACAAAGATGAAGATGTTCGGACGCGCGACGCTTGTGGGGAGCAGGGGATCGACCAGTTTCACGTCAACCTTTGCCTGCGCGTCACGAATGTTGGTGTACTGGCGAAGAATGCGGCAGAGGTCGCCACAGGGTTCGACGCGCGCGTTGCCGAGAAGTTGGTGCACAAGCTGGAAGGAGGCGTCCTGGGTGGCGTAGGTCTCCATGCTGCGAGCAATGTCATCGTCGGTCTCGCCGAGCGGTTTGCCCCAGAAGATGGCCGAAGCCTGCAGACCTTTGTACGTGAACGCGGTCAGGATGAGGACACCCAGCATGGTCGCAACCGAGTAAGCCTTTCGGCGCGGGCGCATGGCATACAGGCACGCACTGATTCCCAGCCAGAACAGAAGGGTAAATGTGCTTTCGAGGATGCCGTTCCAGTCGCCACGTCCGATCAGCGAAGGCACGGTTAGAGCGGCGGCGGAGAGCGCCAGTGCGATCGAGAAAAGTAGCAGCCTGCGTGTGGAGGGATTCGACGCTTGGACAGATAACCGGGATCGGAACGGCAAGACGTCTGAAAATCCCAGCAGGGTAAGCGAGGCGGCCAGTGTTCCCGCATAGAGATGAGCGAGCGCACCCTGAAAGCTGAGAGCGTTTTCAAGAAAGCGGACGATTGCGAACCAAAGAGCTCCGAAGGTCATCACGCCCAGCAGAAGAAAACGGGAAAGCTGAGGGCGAGCGGTTTTGCGCGCGAGGATCGCGATCGCGTTCAGGATCGTGACGATCAGGAACGCGACTAAGAGGTGCGACAGCAGGCTCCAGCCAGTAAGCTCGATGTCCCTTAGTTGGAAGGTCCAGGAGCGGGTTTCGAAATAATTGCGCCCGTGGGTGCCAGCAGCGTAAAGCAGAGTGACTGTCGTGGCGATGATCGCGACAATGGAATAAGAGAATGGCAGGTTGGAGTCGCCTTCCTTCTCGTTGCGAGTCACACTGCCAGACAAGTCAGCAGCCGACACAAGAATGAGGGGCGCTAATATCGCGACGCTCCAGAAATATGCAGCCGAGTTACTTTGCAGGTCCGACAAGAAAGGATGTGCCGTGATGAAGAGGCCGAGTGCCCCCTGGGATCCAACCAGTACGAAATGCGCAGTGCTTCTTTTTCTTGGCCAACCGGCCAGAGTCACACCCAGCAGGAATATCCAATAGAGGGCGGCCTGGTGCTGGACGAACCAGGGCATCCATGCGTATGCAGGGGCCTTGATCAGCGCGTAATAGGTGTAGGGCAGGAACGCGAGCAGGCAGTAGATAGAGGTCAGGAGCAGATACCCTCCCCACGCCAGCCTGAGCAACGTGACTAACCAAAGCCTCACGAACCTTCCCTCGAATATCCCGACTGTGGAGTGCCCTTCCCGATTTTGGTCCGCGCGGCGGGTGGCTGGCAAGTTACTGTCAGGCTAAGGGTGGTCGCCGGCGGGGACAATAAAAAAGGCCGGGATTCTCGGGGAATTCCCGGCCTTCTTGATACGAGATGATGTGAGTATTCCTACTGATTCGCCGGAGTTGGATTCGCCAGCGCTGTCTGATTGCCGTTGTCGGAGTTGGAAAAACGCGTCAGGCGAGGGAAGAACGGGGTCACTTCAAAAGGCATCTTGTCGCGCGCCGAAGTGACCGCTACGGGCTGAGCCTTGATCAGTTCGACGCGGTTGCTCCAGGGATTCAGCCGGACGCGGCCCCCGAGAGGAAGCGCGGCGATCTGGTCAAGCTTGTTCATGTCGAGCTGTGGAGCGGACGCCATGAGCGGCGCCATGCGTGTCACAGTTCCATTCTCAGCCAGGTTGTTTCCCAGGTGTGCGGTCAGCAGCGCGTTGAGCGCTCCCGCACGCGTCTGAAGTTCCTTCAGGAAGAGACCTGCAGTGCCCAACTTCTGAGCGTACGGCGAGTTCTTGAGGAGTTCGATCGCCTTGGTGTCCGCGGCGGTTTCCTCTTCCGGAATGTGTTTGAATCCGAAATTTCGATAGGTGGTTTCGTCGTCGAAGAGCATGCGGTCGGTGAAGGCGAACTTGCTGCCCAGATTGTGGCCGAGCACGATGTGCGCCAGTTCGTGCGACAGCACCATGGCGAGACTCGACTCGTCTGGAAGCACATCCACCAATCCACGGCTGACGACGATGGTGTTGCCCACGCTGAAGGTTTCCAGCGGAGAAGTCAGCAGCACGCGTGTACGGACAGGACGGGTCAGGTCGATGTTGTTCGTCACCTGTATGTTGTTGACCACGGTCTGCAGAACCTTGTCGACTTCGCCTTCCGGCGCGAGCAGCCCCGCTTTTTGCAGGCGCTCAATCACGTTGTCTTCGGCTTCCTGCTGGAAGTGGCGTTCGGCCGCCAAGGGAGTAGCGTCCTGGGCGGTGGGACTGTCGTCCTTCACACTGTCTACCCGGATCTGGGTCAGCTCGTCGTCCTTGCCTTCCTTGCGCAGTTCATAGCCCCAGATGCGAGTTTGGGCTTTGAACGCGATCTTGTTCTTGGAGCCGGCGCTGAAGTCGCCTTCCTCGCTGTAGATGAAGGCAGGTACCCAGTAGCCGGGGATAAGGTTCAACCGCCAGCTATCCATGTGGAAGAAGAAGGAATTCTTGGGGCGGGGCGCGTAGGTGCCGTTCAGGCGGACGATGTTGTAGTCCTGATCTTCAACCCAGACGCGGCCCAGGAAGCGGCCCTTGCCCGAGTTTTTCTTGGGGGTCACATCGAACACAAGGCATCGGACATCGCCCAGAAACTCGCGGTGCACGTACTTGAAGTCGTAATGTTCACGGTCGAAATCATTGCGGTCGGCGAAGATCATCCAGGAGAAACCCAGAGGCTGATACTGCATCTTGAACATTCTGCCGAAGCCGCCGAGGAGGTGCTTCTCCATGCTCTGATCTTTCAGGAAGTCGGTGCGATCGATGGATTCGCTGAAGTCGAGCCGACCCAGAAAATAACGGTCGTCCTTGGGAACGGGGCCGAGCTGCGGATCGGCAGCCAGATTCTGCAAATAGGTTTCGACCAGCGGATTGCGAGTGCCCAGCATCTTCATGAGCCCGTGCTCGCGCGAGATGAAGCGATCCACGACCTGATCCATCGTGGTGGGAGCAGCTTGCGCGGGCGCCGGTGCCACCACGGCCACATTTTGCGCCTGCGCCACCAAGATTGGTACTGCCGGCGGTGCCGCCAGGAAGGCTGGCGATTGCACCGCTTGTCCCGCCAGTGGATATGCGGGTGGCGCGGAGTCGGCCCGTTGCTGTCCCGCGGCACTTAACGAGAGTAGTAAGAAGGTCGTAAACGTAAGCTTGCGGGTACTCATATCTGTGTCTCCGTCTCCAAATCAGTAGGCTAGTTGAAACACGACGTGGACGATGGCGGTCGAATCGACCGGCTGTCCATCGCGCAGCGCCGCTTTGAAACGCATTTTGTTCGCGGCGGCCACGGCGGCCTCATCAAGTCCGTGTCCCAGGCCTCGCACTACACGATTTACGTGCAGCTGTCCGTTGGCACCGAACATCACTTCCAGAAGCACTTCGCCTTCCAATTTCAGCTGACGAGCCTCGTCCGTATACGCCGGATTGGGTTTGAACGTAATTTCGACTGGATTCGTCGGTGACCCGCTGTCAAGCTGACGCGTTTTCGTAACTTGCGCCACTTCCTGAGCTCCGAAAGCTCCCGTCTGTACGTTGCCACGACCGCTGCTGCGGCCGTCCCCATTACCGGAGTTTGCGATTCCATTCCCGAAGTCGGCGCTGGCAACTGTGCCGCGAATTCCTTTCGCCCCGCCGGAACCGTTGCCGTAGCCCGCACCCTGCGGCATGTCAAAGGAGCCGGTATTGGCGGCGATGAGCTTGGCGTTTTGTTTGCCCTGGCCGTTTAGGCCATTGGGGTCGCCAAAGCCGCCGGTCTGAACCTTCTGGACTGGCGCGTTTACCGTCGGTTGCGCGGAACTGCCAGCGAAATCTCCGGTGTGGATCAGCATGGGCCGTGCCCCGCCAGGCGGAGGTTTCAGAACCGTGGGAGCAAAGGTGTTCAAAGCGACCTTTGGAGGCTCAATCTCCTTCGGTTGCTGGTGCGCCTCGCGAATTTCCCTCGGCACGGTGAGCTTGGGCTTAGCTACCGGAGCTGGAGGCAACAGTTTGGCGTGAACCACTGGTGGTGGAGTCGGAGGGGGTGGTGGCGGTTCGGGCCGCAGCGCGGGAATCGGAATGATTTCGGTAATGTGATAGTCGCGCGACAAGTTCAATTTCTGGGGCACGAGAATTGCCAAATTGATCAGGAACAGTATGAAGAGCACCAGCAGGCCGTAGCTGGTAACCAGCGAACGCCAGTTGATCTTGTGCTCCGGCAGGAGCCCTAACTGAAAGTCCTCAGGCATCGGCATGAAATCAAAGCTCCAAGGGGACCCCGAGCCCCCGGTGGGTACACAGGTCGGAGTCTCTAAGTTAGGGGAGAATGGACAGGGGGTAAACGTGTCTTGGAGGCATGTACGTTGGTAACGAAGAGGTCCGGCTTCGGGAAAACCTGCCCGGAACCGGAAACAACTACAAGCGTCCTGACGCTTTACGCTGCCCGGAAAAATAGTAGAAGAGGGGAACGCCGGCCAGAATTACTAACGACCCCAACCCCGAGTTGAGCAAATTGTCAGTAAAAGTGTAGTAGAGAAGCGCTGCAGAAACCAGCACAAAGAGGGCAGGTACCGCTGGATATCCGTGAACCTTGTAGGGACGCGGGGCATCCGGTTCGCGGTGACGGAAGATGAAGATGCTGCTCCCGGCGATCATGTAGAAGAGCCATTCGGCAAAGATTGCGAGCGAGAACAGCTGGCGGAAATTGCCGCCCAACAGCAACAGGATAATGGCGAGTACTGCTTGCACGATGATCGCGACCGAGGGCGTGTGGAAGCGGGGATGGACCTCGGCGAGAGCTGAGAAGAAATAACGATCGCGGGCCACGGCAAACGGTACACGGGCGCCGCTCATGATGGTGCCATTCAGGGTCACGAGCATAGAGATCGCCATACCCGCCGAGACAATGCTTGCGCCCATCGGGCCGAGGATCAGGCCAATTGCGTCAGACGCAGGGCGAGGCGAGGCGGCGATTGCGCTGGCGGGAAGCACGTATTGCACAGCGGCATTGAGCAGGATGTAGAGCGCGCCCACGATAGCCACGCCGAGGATGAGCGCGATAGGAATGTTGCGCTCTGGACGACGAACCTCGCCCGCGACCATGGTCAGATCGTTCCAGCCGTCGTAAGCCCAGAGCGCCGCCACCAGCGCGGCGAAGAATCCGGCGATTCCGCCTTTCGCGCCCGTGTATGTGCCGGCAAAGTTCGACCAGCTGCCGCCGCTGTAGCTGAAGCCGATGGCGATAATCCCAAGAATGACCGCGACTTTCAGAACGGTGAAGACAAGCTGGAAGTCTCCGGCTCTCTTGATGCCGACGTAGTTCAGAAAAGAGATGAGGATTGTGGCCGCGATCGCGACCAGTTGGCCGTAGTTCAGCGAGATCGAAGCTGAGAAGACGGGGTGGGAGAAGAAAGAAAAGACGGAGAAGGTTCCGAGAATCCGGACAAGGCCGATGGTCACACTGGCGATCGACGCGGGCTTGGCGATGATGAACCAGGTCCAGGCGTAGAGGAATCCACCTAGCGGTCCGTAGGCGTCGCGGACATAGACGTATTCGCCGCCGGCCTGGGGCCGCATGGATCCAAGCTCGGCATAGGTGAGTGCACCGAAAAAAGACAGCAGCCCCCCGACAATCCATGCGAGATAGACCAGCTTTGCCGAGCCGACCGCCTGGGTCATCTCGGCGGGCACAAGAAAAATACCGCTGCCGATGATGGTGCCCACGACGACTGCGGTGGCGTGGCTAACACCGAGGTCGCGGGAGAGTTCGGGTCGCGCGCCGATGGATGCTCCCTTGGAGATCATGTTTGGGGAGGAAGTATACAGGGAGAACCGGGCTACCTTGCCGCGCAGTTGCGCCGCTGGACCGTGACTGACATCGTTCCGTAGCGCAGGACTTGAACTGGTGGCGCCACGCCGAGTTCGCGGGTGGCATCGGGATAGTCGCTCCAGATTGCGACCCATGGCGCGCATTCGGCAGGAGGCGACAGCACGCGATCGCGACTCAGGCGGGAGTGAGCCAGCACTTTCTGATACGCGGTGCCTCCCATGCCCAGCTCCTGAATTTCGATCTCTGCCTGCCGGACAGCTTCTTCGCCTCCGGCCTTGCGCACGGTTTCGAGATAGTCACGGTACATCTCGGCAGGAATGGGTTTAGCGAGGATCAGCGCCCGCTCATCATCGTGGACTGCACCGTCGAGATACCGAGCCAGGCGGAAAGCAAGTTGCAATTGGGGCTGGGAAGTGGCGCTCCAGACGTACCAGCAGGCTCCGGCCACACCGAGCGCCATACTGAGAGCAACTATCACGGTGGTCCAGCGGGGCCACTGTGCGAGACCGACCGCGGCGAGAAGAAGGACGAAGCAGATGGGAATGTAGGCTTCGCGGTCAACGACGTAACGCTCGGGATCGGGAGGTACGCCGTGCGCCGAAAAGAAGATCGAGATCAGAAAGAGTACGAGGAATGCGATCTGAATCTGCCAACGCCAGTCGACCCGCGAACGGTTCCTGGCTAGCTGCCAGCCGCCGGCAGCGGCCAGAAGCAGCACTGGGATTTGAGTATTTCTTACCGTGACCCAACCAAGATGCACATAACGTAGCAGGCGGGCGAGCGAGACAGTGGACTCGACGACAAATGCGCCGCGCGGCGCGAGTCCCTTGTTGACCAGGATCCAGAGCGCAGGCATCCAGCCGAAGAGCAGCCCGGCTTTCAACAAACCGGCGAGTCTGCGGTCCCTGCGTAGGACGTAAGCCAAGGTGAGGACCGGGCCGGCCGCCCAGGCTTCATAACGCGTGATGCAAGCAATGGCCAGGGCCAAGCTCGAGGAGATCCACCATTCTCGGTAGAAGAAGTGGAAGGCGAACAGCAGTCCCGCCAGCATCAAGCATTCCTGATAAGGCACGGTTGAGAGGGCAAGAAAGAACGGATTCGTGATGAACAGCAGGGCCGCGGGGAAGGCGACGGTTGCGCCGAAGAGATCGGAGGCGACGAAATAGAAGCCGACGCCGGCAAGCCCACCGATAAGCGCATCCATGTAGCGGACCAGAGCCGGATCGGCTGAGATTCTGGTGAGAGCAGCGATCAAGACCTGAAGCATCGGGAGCTGGTGACCCATCACGAGCCGGTCGCGGTGGAGCAGGCGATTCAGGGTGTCGCCACCGAAGATGATGGGATTGGCAAAAATGATGGCACCGGCAAGGGTAAATCCGATAAGGAAGACAATGATTGCGTACTTTTTCTGAAGGCGGAGGTCAGGGGTGCCGGTGGATGACTCCTGGGCAGTCATGGTCGGGGAGGAAAGTATACAGGGCAGGTAGAGCGGTCATTGCAGCACGCCTCGTGTCGCCAATGTTCCTCGTATTAGTTCTTGTATGATACCGGCGGCAGTGGTGGGGACTCCGGTAGCGCCTTGCGGAGTGAAATGCCCCAACTCAAGGAAGAATATGCGCAGTGCTGGTCGACTTCCGTTTGTCTTATGGGTCTTCTACCTCACCGCCTGCACTATGGCACAATCGCAGGCCGTGCCCGCGAAGATTGGCGCCTCGGCGGTGTGGCAGATACCCGGGCAGTTCCTTACTAATGCGCACGCGGCGTGCGACAAGATGCCGGATGTCGGGAAATGCGTAATCGACCAGAGGCCGAAAGCTGCGGCCAGCGCGGATGCAGTAGCATTCTCGCGCGAACTCTACCAGCAGAGCCAGGGCGAGGCCGGGATCATGACCGGTTTCCACGCTGCGGCGCCAGTCGATTTTGCCTGGATCACCTATCCGCTACGCGCCAATACCAACTACGGGCTTCTCTTGGTCAATGGGAATCCGCCAATTGTGAATGTCGAGGACGTGAAGGTGCTCGACCGAAAGACAATGGAGAATAGTTTTCAGTTCCGGGATCTCAAGGGGCAATTTCCCAATGTCGACGTATGGCCGGGTGATCGCGACGGCCAAACCTGGCCCAACTCGCAACCCGGTCCCAATGGCGGAGTGCAGTTTGTGGTGGGGTATCCGCTGATCAACGGATGCCACGCCTGCGCTCGCGCCGGATTCGCCATATTTACGTGGAATTTCGACGCAAAGGGAAAATTCTTGGGGACTTCGTTTATGGGGCTCACTCCACCACCCTTGAAGTGAACGGCCTGCAGCCTGCCTTGGCAGTCATTCTGCATCCAGGATCAGACTTGCGCTGTACCCGACCCCAAACGTCACGACGGTTCCGATCATCACATACCAGGTCCACGGGACCTTGGTTCCCAGCCACAGGTACAGTTCCGTCAGGAATCCGCACAACATGCCCAGCATCGCGCCATTCTGATTGGCACGCCTGGTGAGAACACCAAGAAGAAATACACCCAACAAGGCTCCGTACGCGACCGAGGCGATCTGCAGCCCGACTTCGATCACGCGGCCAACTTTATGAAGTGATAGCACAGCGAGCGCGAAGAGAAGCGACGCCCAAAGGAGCGTCGAGAAGCGCGAGAGGACCAGGCGACGGCGGTCGTCGATGTCGGGATGACGGCGGAGATAGAAGTCGATCATCGAGCTTGAGGAGAGCGAGTTTAGAGCCGCGCTAAGATTCGACATGGCCGCGGCGAGAATAGCGGCAATCAGCAATCCGGAGATTCCGTGCGGCAGGTGGGTGACGATGAAAGTAGGATAGATGCGGTCGGCGGTGCCAAAGTGCGATGAGGGCGTCTGGTAAAACGCCCACAGCATGACTCCAACGATCAGGAATAATGCGAACTGAAAAAAGATGGCGACACCACTGGAAAGCAGTGCCAGCACGGATTGACGTTCGCCACGCGCGGCGAGCAGGCGTTGGACGATGAGCTGGTCGGTGCCGTGGCTGGCCGTGGTGAGAAACGTTCCGCCAATGACTCCGGCCCAGAAGGTGTAGGGTTTCCAGAAATCGGGCGCGAAATTGAAGACCTGAAATTTGCCTGCGTTGGCGGCGAGGGTGTGAATGAAAGCCCAGCCGCCGGGCACGAGGTGAACGATTGTCACCAGGCCGACGAGGGTTCCGCCGACATAGATCACGGTCTGCACGACGTCGGTCCAGATGACGGCGGCGAGTCCTCCTTCAAAAGTGTAGATCAGCGTGAGCGCGGTGATGATGGCGATGGACGCGATCTCGCCCGTGCCGAGTGCGATGGCCACGACGATCGAAACGGCATAGACGCGCACGCCTTCCGCTGCGGCACGCGTGATCAGAAACAACCCGGCCGTTACAGAGCGAAGAGTGCGGCCGAAGCGGCGCTCGATGAGTTCGTAGGCGGTGTAGAGGTCGCCACGAAAATAGTGTGGCAGCAGAACGAAGCTGATGATGACGCGGCCCACGACGTAACCCATCACGACCTGAAGAAAGGCGAGGTTAGTATCGTAGGCGAGGCCAGGAATGCTGATGATGGTGAGCGTGCTGGTTTCGGCAGCAACGATGGAGAGAGAGATCGCCCACCAGGGGATGTTGCGGTCGGCGAGGAAATAGTCGCGCAGCGAGCGCTGGCGTTTGCGGAAGCGGAGGCCGAAAAGCGTGATCCCCGCCAGATACAACCCGATGATGAGAAAGTCGAGCTTGTCGAGACCCATGAATGTCAGATCATGACCTGATCAGTGACCTGTCACAGCAATCTTCGAATCCGTGACATTCAGCATGAGCGGAGCAGCAAGGCACTTTTATGCACTCCGCGCCAGATCCCTCGCCCCGCTGAAAAAAACACGGGTCTTCGGGATGACATCCTGTCGCGCAACAGGTCCAAGAGAAATAGCCGTGCCAACAGCCCTGCCCCACTCACCCTAAATCAATTTGCGCGCCACCGTCTCCGCCGGATCGTATGGCTCGGACGAAAATGCCACTAGCGAGAGAACTTTGTTTCCGTCGTTTCGGACGGCATGCGCAGCCCCCGGGACTATCAGAATCAACGTCGCGCCGGTTCGTGAGAAGTCGGCCCGTTGAGGCGTGGCGCCTCCAATGTTGTGCCAGTGAAACGACCAGGGTGATTCCGCTAAGATCACGATGGCTTCGCGGCGGCGCAGATGAAAATGATTCCCCCTAACGGCGCCTGGGAGCACCGAAGCAAAGTGCATGTCTTTAATTGCGCCGACGAACTCCAGAGCCTCGGCGGGCGCGGTAAAGCTGTATCCGCGGGCGTCGCCGTGGTCGGGCAGGTCGGTGATGCGAACTTTGGATTCCATGGGAGCGATCTGGTCCAGCCGGTTAACGTGATGGTTCATTATGAGGGTCGGTGATTCTTGGGGCGAGTGACAGTGTAGCCACTTCCAAACTGCGGTACCCGTGATAGAAACTAGCGCTCGTGGCGATCTATCTGGGAATTGATGGTGGTGGGACCAAGACCACATGTGTGGTCGGCGATGACAACGCGGTGCTCGATAGCGCGACGGCGGGCGGAAGCAACATTATTCGCTCGGGTCAGGCGCAGGCCAGGGAGTCGCTGCATCAGGCGATACGAAAAGCTTGCACTGCGGCGCAAGTCGACCCGAAGACCGTAGCTGCAACCTGCATCGGGGTGGCGGGGGCGGGGCGGCGCGAGGTAAGCGACACGATCCGCCGGTTGATTTCTGAAGTTGTCTCCGGCCCGATCGAGGTGGTCGGGGACATGGTAATCGCACTCGAGGCTGGATTTGGCGACGGCCCTGGAGTGATCGTTTTGTCCGGCACAGGGTCCATCGGATACGGGCGGAACGCCGAGGGCAGCACAGCGCGGGCCGGCGGCTGGGGCTTCGCCATTTCCGACGAAGGGTCGGGACACTGGATCGGGCGGGCCGCAATCGCCGCCGCCGTGCGATCGCAGGACACCAAGCGAAGTACGGAACTGCTGCCTGCGATCCTGAGCGCGTGGAAGCTCACGACCATCGACGATCTGGTGCGTAAAGCGAACGCCTCGCCGCCGCCTGATTTCTCGGGACTGTTGCCCACCGTACTAAGCACGGCCGAGGCGGGCGACGACCTTGCCGGTTCGGTTCTCACACAAGCCGGCAGGGAACTGGCGGGATTGGCAAAGACGGTGATCGGGCAGCTGTTCGTGCAGAGCGTCGCGGTACCTGTAGCGATGGGTGGAAGCGTGTTTCGCCGGGCCGCCGTGGTGCGGGACGTGTTCCGGAAGGAACTGGAGGGTGAGGGCAGGGGGGCGAGCGTGGAACCGGCGGTGATCGATCCGGTGAAAGGCGCACTGCGAAGGGCGCGAGCCGCCGGGGGACACCGATAGCTCTATGCAGGATATGAGTTTGGAAGACTCGCCTTCGCCGAAGCCGATTGACTCACGAGAAGTCGCTGGCAGCAGTGAGTCAGTTGCCGCACTGGATCCGGTCGAGTCGTCAAAGGCGGAGACCGTTGATCCCAATCTGACGGAAGATGCCGCGCTTGCGCTAATGAAACGCAGCGACCTTTCCGGCGAGATTCTGGAACAAATCAGCAAGCATGGATCATTGACGAAGTCGCGCAAGGTGAAACTTGCATTGGTGACTCACCCCATGACGCCACGGCACGTTTCGCTGCCTATCGTGCGGCACCTCTATACCTTTGACTTGATGAAAGTGGCTCTTACGCCAGTAGTGCCCGCCGACGTGAAGGTTGCAGCGGATGAATCCCTGATTGCCCGGCTGGAGAAGCTCACGCTGGGAGAAAAGTTGTCGCTGGCGAAGCGGGCATCCGGGCGAGTGGCGGGCGCCTTACTGAACGATCCGGATTCTAGGGTGATCGATGCAGCACTAGAGAACCTGCGCCTGACGGAGGCCTCGATCGTCAGGGCGCTCACGGGGCGAGACGTGACGACCGAACTCGTCCAAAAAATCTGGGAGCATCCAAAGTGGTCGCTGCGTCACGAAGTGCGGAACGCTGTGCTGCAGAATGGCAACACGCCGTTGTCCAAGGCACTCGAATTTGCGCGAGGCATGCCGGTCGAGCAGGCGAGACAGATAATCGAAGGGTCTCAGCGTTCTGAATACGAGAAGCATTCCTTGCTAGAGGAATTGGGGCGCGATTCGAGGGATTAACTGTCGCGGGTGGGCGCGGCTGCGCCTGCGCCTGTTGCCGACGCCACCGGCACCTGCTTGCGGTGCAGAAGTTGTACGACTTCCTGATTCAAGCGATTGCGCACGGCGTAACGTTCGTGCGCGCGCGTGATGTAGCGGACGTGTAATTCCACACCCGAGGTAGTTGGCCGCAGGTTGATGGCGGGTTCGGCTGAGAAAGATCGCACGCGATAGCGATTAGTGGCGCGTTTCCATTCCTCTTCCGCCTTGTGGGAGTCGGCCTCCGTCTCTTTCACTACCAGCTTCTGAATGGCATCGATGACGGGATAAGGGTCCTCGGAGGTCGGGATCATGAGCTGCAGTTCGTCCCACAGCCATTGGCCTGCGGTGGAGAAATTGAAGAAGTGGCCTTCGATGGCGTAACTGTTCACGAAGGCGACTTTACGGCCGGTGGGATGGCCAGAGTCCGCCCAGTTTCCGGTTTCCAGCAGAACCGTGCGCAGAAGGCCGATCTCGACGACCTCCCCGACCACGCCATTGATCTCAACCCAGTCCCCAACGCGAATTCCGTTGCGGCCCATAAGGACGAACCATCCGCAGAAACCGACGATAAAGTCTTTCATGGCGACGGTGAGGCCGGCGCCGGCAAGGCCAAGGATCGTGGGCATCTGATTGGGCATGCCGAAGACTACGAAGAGAACAACGAGCACCCCGATAGCCTGGACCGCGAAACGGACCACCGCGCGTAACGTGACGAAACGAGTGTGCGCGCCCGTGGGATCGAGAAAGAAACGGTCGATCAAGCGGTCGGCAAGATAAACAAGCAGCACGATGAGCAAAATCCACAGCACCGACTCGATGATGCCGTGGAGGCTGGCCCTCTGGTATCCGGCGACCAGACCGATCCAGCTAGCGTAGTCGTCTGCGAGCTCCTGGTGATCCTGGATGCGGCGGTCGAGATCCGAAAGATTCTTTTGGTCGCTGGAGAGCTGGCGTAAGGTCGAAACCGCTGCCGCCGTCGCAGCCTTCGAGATCGTGGTGTCGCCCTTGGGCGCAGTTTTCAGATTATCTGCGGCCTGTCGTCCAACATCTTTCTTGGCGGGTGTCTCGGCCTGGACCTTGGCTTCGAGAGCGTTATGCGCCTCGGAGAGCTTCGAGGCGGCATCCTGGGCGTCCTGGCGCGCCTGGGCCAGCTGAAGGCGCTTCTGGTGGAGTGCGTTCCAGGCCAGCGCTTCGACGGTGAGAGTATCAGCCGAAGGATTGTTCGCTGGCTGAGCCGCCTTGGCCGCGGCTGCGTCGGTATGCGTCGCCTCGTGTTCGTCCATGAGGCGCTGTATGCGGCCCTGCTTGTTTCCGCCGGCTCGGTCCAGGTCGGCGCGGGCATCATCGACTTCGTCCTGGTCGAGTTCAAGCTGGGCTTTGACGATGTCGATCTGCTGATTGATATTGTCTTGCTGCGCTTCGCTCGCCCCGGTGAGCTTTTTGGTGAGCGCGGCAATGCTGTCCTGATCAGCTTTAACCGCAGCCTCGGCCTTGGTGAGACGCGCGTCTATCTCGCGAGCCTCGGTGCTGAGCTGGGGAGGATGCTGGGTGGCGTCGCGGAGAGCGTCGGAAAAGGCGAGGTCGACTTCGTGGTCGGCGACGCGGAGAACGTCTTGCGCGATCCGTTGCTCGTCAGCCGTGGAGGCGAGCGCCGCCATCCTGCGCGCGGTTTGGAGAGGGCGCTGATCGACTAGCGTGTTCTGGTCGGAGGGAGCATTGGGTGTAGCCGTGGTGCCGCCTGGGGCGGTCACCACCTTCGACCCACGAGTCGTCACCAGTCCAGTGATGGCCAGAGTCACCAGGATCAACAAACCGAGGATGATTAGCCATTCGCGAGTCTTCATCATGAAGCTTGAACATCCCGCGTACAGGGATCGCGGTGAAGAAACTACTTTAACAAGAATAAATCGAAGGCATGAAGAGAATGAACCAATGAGTCGGTTACGACGGACACTGTACGGACTAGCGCGACACAGATGTCCTGGCGGGCGGTGCTCTACGGTACCCAGTCAGCGATGAAAATATTGGTCTCATGGGGAGCCTTGGCGTTGCGGTTAGACGCCCAAACCAGTTTCTTGCCGTCAGGGCTGAACACCGGGAAGCCGTCGAAGCCGGGGCTGAAGGTGATGCGCTCCAGATTTGTCCCGTCGAGATTCACGGCGTAAAGCTCAAAATTGCCCATGCCGCCGGTTGAACCCACGTTGGATGAAAAGACGATGCGTTTGCCGTCATGAAAGAACG
>Ga0075017_100000641_pt1 | contig 19854 bp, 19 predicted proteins | sample AleBraG_ABR_2012_FD_71475 | JGI IMG/M metagenome (GOLD analysis project Ga0075017, IMG submission 71475) | Freshwater sediment microbial communities in response to fracking from Pennsylvania, USA - Alex Branch Run_MetaG_ABR_2012 | ecosystem: Environmental > Aquatic > Freshwater > Creek >... | reverse complement strand
TGGCGGCATAGCTCAGTTGGTTAGAGCGCACGACTCATAATCGTGAGGTCCCGAGATCGAGTCTCGGTGCCGCTACCAAAGAAATCCCCGCTTCGGCGGGGATTTTCTGGTTTAACGGCCATGTGGGGAGATCGCCTGGTGCAGCCATCACGGCCGCCTTTCGAATGTGCAGTGCCCATGACTGCAGCGAAGCGCAGCGGGCGCCGCCGGGTGGGGGCCTGCGTCCAAGGTCCGTGGCGTAGGCTGCCCTTGATGACAGCGACCCATCGAAGGAGCATCTCGTGAAGAAAGTCTTGATAATTGGCGGGCATGGCAAGATCGCACTGCTGCTGGCACCCCTGCTGTGCGACGCAGCCATGGAGGTGACGGGCGTGATCCGCAATGCCGCGCACATTGACGACGTTGCGGCGGCCGGGGCCGTGCCCGTGGTGCGCGACGTCGCAACCTCCTCCGTGGCCGAGCTCGCCGAACTCTTCGCCGGGCAGGACGCCGTGGTCTTCGCGGCGGGCGCCGGCGGCGGCAGCCCGGAGCGCACCTACGCGGTGGACAGGGACGCCGCCATCCGTTCCATGGATGCGGCCACGGCCGCGGGGGTGCCCCGCTACATCATGATCTCCTACCTGGGAGCGGGGCCCAGCCACGGCGTGCCCCCTGAAGACAGCTTCTTTGCCTACGCGGAGGCGAAAGCGGCCGCCGACGCCCACCTGCGCAGCAGTGCCCTGGCCTGGACCATCCTGGGCCCGGGCGCACTCACCCTTGACCCGCCGTCGGGGACCATCACCACCGCACCTGACCGGGCGCACCGAAACACCGCCCGCGGCAACGTGGCCCTCGTGGCGGCCGCCGTGCTGGCCCTGCCCGGAACCACGGGCCGCACCATCGAGTTCACCGACGGCGACGTACCCATTGAGCAGGCACTGACCTATGTAAAGTAGCGAGGGTGGAACAGCTTGCACTCATCATTGGACTCCTTTTCGCCACCGTGCTTGCCGTCGGCGTGGGGGACAGGCTCAGGCTGCCCTATCCGGTGCTCATGCTCATCATGGCCGGCGCCCTGACCTTCATTCCCGGCTTCCCGGACCTGCGGATCGACCCCGAACTGATCCTGCCCATCTTCCTGCCGCCCCTGCTTTTTGCCACGGCACAGAAGAGCTCCTGGGCGGTCTTCCGGGTCCGGTGGCGCACCATCATCATGCTCGCAATTGCCCTGGTGGTGGTTTCCACGGCCATGGTGGCGGGCGCCGCCTGGCTGCTGATCCCGGGCATAGGCATCCCCGCGGCCCTGGCCCTGGGCGCCATGGCCGCCCCGCCGGACCCGGTGGCCGTGGAATCGGTCGCCGGCCGTGTCCACATGCCACGCCGGCTCATCACCGTGCTGCAAAGCGAGGGCCTGTTCAACGACGCCGCCGCCATCGTCATTTTCCAGGCCGCCGTCGCCAGCGCCATGGACGGCGAGCAGTTCGGCCTGGGGGTGGTGGGCAAATTCGTGCTGGGTGCGGTGCTCGCCGTCGTGGCGGGCATGCTCATGGGCTGGGTGACGGGACTGATCACCAAGCTCATCACCTCCTCCGTGGCCCGCAGCGCCGTGACCCTGGTGGTGCCGTTCGCCGCGTACATCCTGGCCGAGGAAGTCCACGCCTCCGGTGTCATCGCCGTCGTCGTGACAGCCTTGGAGATCAAACGCCACGCCCGCGCCGAGGACGCCACCGAGCGCATCACCCGTGCCGCCTTCTGGGATGTTGTTGAACTGCTGGTCACCGGGCTCGCCTTCGGCCTGGTGGGGCTGGAAGTCCGCGAGGTCATCAAGGCCGAAGGCGCAGCCATTTGGGGCATGCTGCCCGTGGCAATAGCCATCAGCGTGCTGGTGATCGTGGTCAGATTCCTTTGGCTTGGCCTGCTGGCGCTGCTCTCGAAGAAGCACGACGGCGTGCTTCCGCCCACCAGCCTCAAGGACGTCATCATCCTTTCCTGGTGCGGCATGCGCGGGCTGGCCACGCTGGCCCTGGCCCTGGCGCTCCCCACGGTGCTGCCCTCCGGCGAGGCGTTCCCTGCACGGCACGAGATCATCGTGATCGCCTGCGCCGTGCTGTTGACCACGCTGGTGCTGCCGGGCCTGACCCTGCCGTGGCTCATGCGGGTCCTCAAAGCCACCGACGACGGCGTCGAGGAACGGGAGGCGGCCAAGCTGCTGGCCCTGCGTGCCCAGGAGGCCGCGATTGCCGCGCTGCGGGACAACGAGGTCATCAAGAACCTGCCGCCGGAGAAGCTGGCGCTGGTCAAGGACAAGATGAAGCGCCTGCACGCCGAACTCCTGGACGGCAGCCTGAAGAACGAGGACACAGCCGAGCGGCGCCGTCGCGGCCGGGAACTGGCCATTGCCGTGCAAACCATCGCCCTGGACGCCGCCCGGGCCGAGGTCCTTAGTGCCCGCAACGAACCGGAAGCAGATCCCGAGGTGGTGGACAGGGTGCTGCGCCAATTGGACCTGCGCACCATGATCATGCCGGAGAACTGAGAGCCCACCATGCACACCATGACGAAACGCCTTCTCCTGTCCCGTCCGGACGGCGGCGACCTGGCCGGCCTGCACACCATCTGCGGCGACCCTCGGGTCTGGACCCATTTCCCCAGTCTCCGGCACACCACCTGCGGGCAGACCCGGGGCATGCTGGAATCGTTCATGGCCAAATGGGGCGCGGACGGGCTGGGACCGTGGGTGGTACGGCTTCCCGGTGACCCTGCCGTCATGGGGCACGGCGGCTGCTCCGTCAAGGGAGGTGTCTTCTGGAACCTGGGGTACAGGCTGTCCCCGGACGTCCAGGGCCGGGGCTTCGCCACTGAGCTCTCACTTGAGGCCATTGCGCAAGCGAAGCAGCGCCGTCCCGAACTCCCGGTGGTGGCGTACCTGCTGGAACACAATGCGGCGTCCTCACGGGTGGCCGGGAAGGCTGGCCTGGACCTGGTCCATCGCGGACCCGACGCCGGCAATCCCGATCCCCACGCGGTCCGCCTCGTTTATGCGGACAGGCCGTTGACCCTGGAACAGCTGGCCGTCATCCTGCAATAGCAGCCCGGGTTCGGGATAGGGTGTCGTCATGGACCCCCTGCACAGTGCGGCGGCAGGCGACTGGCTCAAGCCGCTCATCGATGCACAATGGCACAGCATGCATGCCGTGGTGCCCAGGGGCTTTCCCGCGTACGCCCGGATCTTTCATCCGGTGTGGCGGGACCGCCCCGAGGACACCAGGACATGGCACGGGCATGAGCTCCCCGCCCAAGGGGCCATTGAAGGCCAGAATGCGGGCTGGTCCGGCGTCGCCCTTGCCTTCGGGCGGCAGATGCACGCACTGGCCCAATACCACCGCCTCCCGGGCCCGGAGGTCCCCCTGCTGGGCCCCGTGGACGCCGAGGGGTGGCGATATTCCGGGCCCGACCTTGGCCACCTTGACCCGGAGGTCCTGGCCGAGGCCGCCGTCCACCTTTGCGCGCACACCGGCACACCGGGCCACGGCGTTACCGCCATTTGGGACGGGTATGGCGGGCTGAGCAGTTCCGCCGGCTACGCGGAGCTCAGCTTCTCCGAGGACGGGGTTCACATGGCCAATACCGTTGCTTCCGCCGTTCTTGGCACCGCCCCGGGGTCGGGCCTGCTCCCGGCCGAGGTGGTTAACGGGGAGAAACTGGAACTGCCCAACCGCAGCTACTACCTCTTCGACACGGCGCCACGGATCTACATCGATCCCGGGTGGGTCAACCGTGCCCCGTGGCACCACTCGCCGGCGTCGCCGCAATCGCCGAACATCCTGTGGCCGGCAGACCACAGCTGGGTTCTGGTCTCGGAAATCGATTTCGACTCCACCGTGGTCGCCGGCAGCCGGGAGCTCATTGCGGCGCTGGTCCAGGATCCGGCTGTTGAGGCATTGGTGCTTCGGGAGGGCGCCGATCTGACATGGGACGCCGACGTTCCCAACCGGCCCGCGGGGTAGGTGCGCTACGGTCCCGCAGGTGGCCTGCACCGCCGTGGCTGGTGCATTCCACCAGCCACACGGGGTTGGTGTTGTGGAAGGACACATCGAATCTGGCAGCCGCGGCATATACGGTAGATATATGTCTAGCTCCGTTGGCACTGACGCCACCTCCAAGCCCGCCCGTACACGCAACATCCCTGCCGAGATCGCCCGGTCATGGCTGTTGGTTCCGGCCACACGCCCGGAAAGCTTCGACGAAGCATCCGCATCCCGTGCCGACGCCGTCGTGCTTGACATTGAAGACGCCGTTGACCCCAAGAACAAGGCAGCCGCGCGCGGCGACGTGATTTCCTGGCTGCACAACGGCGGCCAGGCCTGGGTGCGCATCAACGATGTCCACTCCGACTTTTGGGCCGACGACGTCGCGAGCCTGCGCAACACCCCGGGCCTGCTCGGCGTCATGCTGGCCAAGACCGAGAACGCAGAACAGGTCAAGGAGACCTACCACCGCCTCGACGGCAAGACCCGTGTGCTGGCCCTGGTCGAATCCGCCGTTGGCATCGAGGAAGCCAACAACATCGCCCGCGCCGAGGGCGCGTTCCGCCTGGCCTTCGGCTCGGGCGACTTCCGCCGCGACACCGGCATGTCCGCCGACCGCGAAGCCATGGCCTACCCGCGCGCCAAGCTGGTGGTCGCCAGTCGCGTAGGCAACCTGCCCGGCCCTATCGACGGCCCCACAGTGGGCACCAACCACCCGATCCTGCGCGAACAGTCGGCCATCACCGTCTCCATGGGCATGACCGGCAAGCTGTGCCTGGCCATCGACCAGACCAACATCATCAACGAGGTCATCAGCCCCACGCCCACCGACGTCGCCTGGGCCACCGACTTCATGAACGACTTCAACGCCCGCGGCGGCGTCATCCGCGACGGCTCGGACCTGCCCCGCCTGGGCCGTGCCGAGAAGATCATGAAACTGGCCATCGCCTACGGCGTCCAGCCGGCCATCTAGTCCGGTGGTCGAGCCTGGGCCCACGGCCGCGAGAGGCCCCGACCCAGCTTGCGAGGGCGGGGAACGGCTGGGGAGAAAGACCCCGCCTGCCCAGGCCTTGGCGTTGGTGCGCGGGGTCTGCTGGGCCCCTGACGGCCCGTTCCTGTCGCTGACAACCGACAACGGCCCGGCCTGCCTGCCGCTCTCGGCAGGCCGCTGGCTGCGGTTCCGGGTCGAATCAGGGACGGGCATTCCGGCGCGGTACTGCCTGGGGTACTCCACCGTGCGGGGGCCCGTCGACTCCGACCACTTTCCCTGCCCCGCAGGGGCGGCGGCGGAGCGCGGGTACCAGTGCGGTTCCTGTTTTGCCCGGGACGACTTCAGGTTCATGCATGACTTCCACCGCAGCGGGATTGCCCCTGCCGGGCTGAAGGCCTACCTGGCCCAGCCGCACTGGCTGTATGTTGCCACCTTTGCCGACGGCACCACGAAAGTGGGCACCGCCTCGCAACGCAGCAAATGGAGCCGGCTGGCAGAGCAGGGCGCCATGATGGCCCAGTATGTGGCCAGGGCCAGCAACGGTTCGGTGGTGCGCATTCTCGAGGACGCGGTGTCCAAGGAACTGGGGCTGACCCAGTTTGTCCGGGGCAGCGCCAAGTTCGCCGCCCTCCTCTCACCCCGCCCCGAAGCGCAACTTCAGGCAGGCAACCAGGCGGGTGCCGCCGTCGTACGGGATTTTCTGGACACCCTCACCGTCGACGGTTTCTCAACTGTCACCGAACCCTGGGAACGCAGTCCCTACGCCAACGCCGTGGCAGGTGCCGGGCAGCGGATCGCCTACCCGCAACCGCTGGATTCGGGCGGGCACGGGATGCGGCTGGATTCCGTGATCGGCGGCTACGCGCTGGTGGCGGTGGACAACACCGAGACCGCATTCCTGGCCGATCTTGCCGCACTCAAGGGCCACAGGATTGCGCTGGGCGCCTACACCACCGACGTCCCGGCCCTGCAGGAATCATTGTTCTGAGCCCCGGTAGCGTCTCCCGGCCTCCCAAAACTCGCTGCGCTCGTTTCGGGTCCCTTGCCCGGTAGCGTCTCCCGGCCTCCCAAAACTCGCTGCGCTCGTTTCAGGTCCCTCGCCCGGTAGACTTAGCACGTGCTTAATGACTTCTGGGAAACCGCGCCGGCCGCCTACAAATACACCGTTTTTGGTGGCATGGGCCTGACCGCCATAGGCATCATCATCATCATTGTGGGGGCGATTACCGCCACGCCAACGCTGACATTTGTGGGGCTGCCGTTCATCGGTGTGGGACTGATCGCCCACATGAGCTCGATGATGCTTCGCGGCCGCGCCGTCCGCAAGGCCCTCAAGGAAGCCGAAAAGCGCAGCCAAGCCTAGTTTTCGCCCAAGACGTGCCAAACGGGTGGGGGACCATGAAATTTCATGGTCCCCCACCCGTTTGGCATTCCGTCACGGTTAGTGGTCCACCGGCTCCGGGTTGCTGACAGCAGTCCTCAGCGTCCACAGGCACATGAGCGCAGCACTGAGCATGACCACCACGCTGACCATGGCGACGGTGCCCGAGCCGGAGTCGAAGGCGTGCTTGGCGGAGTCCAGCAGCGCAGCACCTTGATCGGACGGCAGGGTGCCGGCAACGTCAATGGCGCCGCCCAGGGTCTGGGACGCCGTGTGTTGATCGGCTGCTGAAACACCCTCTGGCACCATGACATTCAGGCGGTAGGAAGCGGCCAAAATGCTACCCAGGATGGCTGTTCCCAAGACGGAGCCCACCTCGTAGGCCGTCTCCGAGATGGCCGAGGCAGCGCCTGCCTTGGCTGGAGGGGCGGCAGAGAGGATGAGGTCGTTGGAAATGGTCTCGGCCATGCCCACTCCCGCGCCCAGGACCACAAACGCTGCAATGATGCCGGTGATGGACCCGTCGGTGTTCAACCAAACGATCAAGAATGCCGATGCGTTGAGCAACAGCCCGCCGGCCACCAGCCATGATGGCTTGAAACGGCTGGCAAGTGAGGCTGCCAGCAGCCCGGAGACGATGGTGAGGGCGAGTCCGGGGACCAGCACGAAGGCAGCGTGGGTGGGGGAGAGGCCCATCACCAGTTGCAGGTGCTGGGTGATGAAGTACAAGAAGCCCACCAGCGCAAAGATGCTCAGCAGATTGGCGCCCACGCTGCCGCTGAAGACCGGGTTCTTGAACAACGTCACATCCATCATGGGGTTCTTGCGACGCAGCTGGCGGCGCACAAACACCGTACCCATGGCAAGGCCCGCCACGATGAGGGCAACGTTGATGACGGAGAGTCCGGACTGGGCGATTTCCTTGATTCCGAAAATCGTCGGCACCATGGCGCCAAAGGACAACAAGATGCTCTGCGGGTCGATTTTGCCCGGGGAGGGGTCCTTGGACTCCGGAACAAAGATCGGGGCCAGGATCAACAGCGGAACCAGCACCGGCACCGACATCAAGAACACGGAGCCCCACCAGAAGTGCTCAAGGAGGAATCCGCCCACGATGGGCCCCAGGGCCGCGCCGCCGGAGAAACCTGCCGCCCAGATTGCAATGGCCTTGCGGCGTTGGTCGGGGTGGAGGAACAGGTTGCGGATCAGTGACAGGGTTGAGGGCATCAGCATGGCGCCAAACAAACCCAAGAGGGCTCGGTAGCCGATCAGTGCCCCGGCGCTGGGGGCGAACGCCGCCAGGATCGAAACAAGGGCGAAGCCGGTGCTTCCCAGGAGCAGCATGCGGCGTCGCCCGAAGCGGTCGGCCAGGCTTCCCATGGGCACCAGCAACGCTGCCAGCACCAACGGGTAGACGTCGATGATCCACAGCAGTTCCGAGGCTGACGGGATCAGCGCCAGAGAGATGGAAGGAATGGCGAAACTCAGCACCGTATTGTCCACCGACACCAAAAGCACCGGCAGCATGAGTACGGCCAGCGCAATCCAGGCGCGGGCGCCGGCACGTGCGGGACCCGTGGCGGATCCGGACATAGGAGTAGTTGATGAAGTAGCCATGCAAAGAGTCTATACCGTCCAGCCGGTACAGTAAACCGTCTGGACGGTGTAGTCCATCACTTCTTGTAGGCTGATCCAATGACTTCACAACCGGCAACACGCGATCGGCTCGTGGCGGCCTACGAGGACCTGCTGATCAATGACGGCCCCCGCGCGGCCACCTTGGATGCCGTGGCGGCGATGGCCGGGGTGTCCAAGGGCGGCCTGCTGTACCACTTCAAAAGCAAGGAAGCGCTGACGGAGGGGCTCGTGCAAAAGCTTCGCGAGTTGGCTGCCATCGACCTTGGCCTGATGGCCAGCGACCCGCAGGGGAGCGCCAGTTACTATGTGCGCACCAGCGTCTTTGGCGGCACCACCTTTGACCGGACCATCGTGGCCGCCATGCGCCTGGCCCAAGGCGAGGACGGTGCGGTGCGGGCCGCGTTTTCGGAAATCCATGCACGCTGGAACCAGCTGATCCTGGAGGATATGGGGGATGCCGCCGTCGCCCGGGCCGTCATGCTCCTGGGCGACGGACTCTACTACAACGCGGCGCTTTTTGGCCTGCCAGCCACTGCCAAGAACGACGCCGGCACCTCGGAAAGCGTCGATGTCCAGGCGCTGCTGGCAGTGGTCGAGAGGATGCGGCCCGGCATGCGGTCTTAGTGTGCGGCGCAGGCCCCTCCGGCGCTAGGCTTGGGGCCATGAGTATCAATCCCGCGCTGCAGGGACGCAGCTATCCCCAAGGCGACGCGTACAGCGTTGGCCGCGAGTCAATCCGTGAATTCGCCACAGCCGTCAAGGCCACCCACGCCACCCATTTTGACGTCGCGGCGGCACAGGCCGCCGGCCATGCCGACCTGCTGGCCCCGCCCACCTTCGCCATCATCGTGGCCCAGCGCGCCGACGCCCAGTTGATCAACGACCCGGACTCCGGCATCGACTTCTCCCGCGTCGTGCACGCGGAACAAAAATTCACCCACCACCGCCCCATAGTGGCCGGCGACGAGCTCGTGGCCGAACTCCACGTTGACACCGTCCGGGCCATGGGCTCAGGTGCCATGATCACCACCCGCGCCGAAATTTCCACCGTGGCCGGCGAGGCCGTGGCCACCACCGTGTCCGCCATCCTGGTCCGCGGAGAGGGACAATAATGAACTTTTCAGAACTGGCAGTCGGCCAGGAAATTGGCGCCCGCACCCTTGGCATCAGCCGCGTGGACCTCATCAAGTACGCCGGCGCTTCGGGGGACTTCAACCCGATCCACTGGAACGACCGCTTCGCCCGCGAGGTTGAACTGCCCGGCGTCATTGCCCACGGCATGTTCACCATGGGCGCTGCGGTGCAGCTGGTCACCGACTGGGTGGGGGATCCCTCCGCCGTCATCGCCTACGGCACCCGCTTCACCAAGCCCGTCCCGGTCGCCGACCTGGACGGCGGGCCGGGCGCCGTCGTCGAGGTGGTGGGCGTCATTGGCGCCCTGGATGCGGACGCGTCCACGGCACGGGTTGACTTGACGGTGACCCTCGACGGGCAGAAAGTCCTGGTCAAGGCCCAAGCGACTGTTCGCGTGGCGTGAGTGGTGTCATTGCCTGGCGCAACGGGGTAGTCACCGCGTACGCCGGATCCGGGCTGGTCTTTGCCAGCTGGGTTTCACGCCTGCCTGCCATCCGCGACGACCTGGGCCTGACCCCGGGCCAGGTGGGGCTCATGCTGCTGTGCATGTCCCTGGGCTCCTTTGTTTCCGTGGCAGCCTCCGGCCTGGTGGTGTTGCGCCTTGGCTCAAAGCTGACGTCCCGGCTGGGCAGCATCATCCAAACCCTCGGTGTGGTGGTCGTCGGGCTCGGGGCCACGGTGTTCTCCGAAGTGTTGGTGGTGGGTGCTGGGCTGGTGATCGTGGGGCTGGGCACCGGCAGCTGGAACACTGCCTCAAACATTGAAGGTGCGGCGGTTGAGCGGGCGCTGGGCCGGCACATCATGCCCCGCCTGCACGGTTCCTTCAGCATTGGCACTGTGGTGGGTGCCGGGATTGGTGCGCTTGCAGCGGCGATCCACCTGCCCGTGGCCATCCACCTTTCGGTGATAGCCATCCTTGTCTGCATTGCCGTCTGGATCGGCGCGGGCCACTACCAGGCGGACAAGCTCTCCCATGCGGCGTCCATGGTCGATGTGCAGGCCGAAACCGGTGCCGGCTCCGCCGGAAACGCGGCGGCGCGCAAGAACGACGGAAAGGCGAAAATTGCTGCCGCTTGGAAGGATCCTCGTACCCTGATGCTGGGCGTCCTGGTCCTGGGGCTCGGGCTTGCCGAAGGTTCCGCGGGGGATTGGGTGGCGCTGGCCATGGCCGACGGGCACGGCTCCTCCAACGCGGTGGGGGCAATCGGCTACGGCATCTTCGTGTCCGCCATGACCATAGGCCGCTTTGCCGGGACCGTGGTGTTGGACAAATATGGGCGCGTCAATGTGCTCCGCGTGGGGGCCGCCATGGCCGTGGTGGGCCTGGGGTTGTTCGTCTTTGCCCCCACCCAGGAAATTGCCTTGTCTGCGCTGCTCTTGTGGGGCCTGGGCTCGGCGTTGGGCTTCCCCGTGGCCATGTCCGCTGCCTCGGATGATCCCGAACGTGCAGCCGCCCGGGTTTCGGTGGTTTCCACCGTGGGCTACGGGGCCTTTCTGGGTGGTCCGCCGCTGCTTGGCCTGTTGGCCGAGCATGTGGGGGTTCTCCACTCACTGCTTGCCGTCCTGGTGTTGTTGGTGGTGGCGTTCTTCCTCACTCCCGTGGTCCGGCGGCCCAAGTACCTGGACGCCGCGGGCACCCCGGCAACAGCTACTGTTGAGATGTGACTAGTCAAAAACTGCTCAGTTCCCTGACCACCCTTGGCGTTGGCGGCCCCGCACGAAATTTCGTGGCGGCCACCACGGAGTCGGAAATCATTGTCGCGGTCCGTGCAGCTGACGACGCCGGAGAGCCCCTTTTGCTTGTTGGTGGCGGCTCCAACCTGGTCGTCGGCGACGACGGCTTCGACGGCACCGTCGTGCAAATAGCGAGCCACGGCTACGCGGCCAGCTCCCAGGACAGCTGCGGAGGGGCCAACGTGGTGGTCCAAGCCGGCCATGACTGGGACGACTTTGTGCACCAGTCGGTCCTGCATGCGTGGAGCGGACTGGAAGCGTTGTCCGGCATCCCCGGAGCCGCGGGGGCAACCCCGGTGCAAAACGTGGGCGCCTACGGGGCAGACGTCTCCCAAACCATTGCCGCCGTCCGCGTCTGGGACAGGGAGCGGAACGCGGTCCGCACCTTCACCAGCTCCGAGCTGAAGTTTGGCTACCGTGATTCCCTGATCAAGGCCGGCACAGTCAACGGCTCCCCCCGCCATGTGGTTCTCACCGTCGAATTCCAGCTAGCCCTGGGCCGCATGAGCGCACCCATCAAGTACGCCGAGCTGGCCCGCCGCCTCGACGTCCAGGTGGGCGAGCGCGCCAACTCCCTCGAGGTCCGCCGGGCCGTGCTGGCCCTGCGAGCCTCCAAGGGCATGGTCCTTGACCCCAACGACAGGGACACCTATTCCACGGGATCGTTCTTCACCAACCCGATCGTCACCCGGGAGGTGGCGGACGCCCTTCCCGCGGACGCCCCGCGCTTCCCTGCCGGCGGAGACCCGGACCTGGTGAAGCTGAGCGCAGCCTGGCTCATTGAGCGGGCCGGGTTTAGCAAAGGGTATGGTTTGCTCTCCGATGGCGGAGCGGACGACGGCGGCACCCACGGCCGGGCGTCCCTGTCCACCAAGCACACACTTGCCATCACCAACCGGGGCGGTGCCTCGGCTGCAGACATCCTGGCGATCGCCCGCAAGGTGCGCGACGGCGTCGAGCTCGCCTTCGGTATCACCTTGCACCCGGAACCGGTCCTGGTGGGCTGCACGCTCTGACCCCTACCCGGGTAGGGGTGCAAGACGGCTCCCCGGTGTGATGTGTGCCGCCACCGTGCTGAGTAGCGTTAATGGAAGATTCAGATCTTTCTATTTACGCGGTGTTGGCGAAGTTGCCTCCACCCAAAAGGAGCGCGATGTCGTCGGCAACAATTGACAGCACTGAAGTTTTGGAAGAAGCGGAAACCTCCGCCAAACCGGCACGGAAGCGCCCTGCCCGCGATCGCCATGTCACCGACTTCATCCAGCTGACCGAGCAGGTGCGTGCCACGGGGCTGATGGAGCGCGATGTCAAGTGGTATGTGGCCCGCTTTGTCCGCCAGGCCATTGGCTACTCGGCCGTCCTGGCCTTGTTCCTGACCCTGGGGCAGAGCTGGTGGCAGCTGATCACCGCGGTGCTCCTGGGCTTCATGTGCACGCACACAGCCTTCATCTCGCACGACGCCGCCCACCGCCAGGTCTTCGCCTCGGCCAAGAAGAACGCCTGGCTGGCCCGTATTGCCGGGAACCTCTTTGTTGGCATGAGCTACGGCTGGTGGATGAACAAGCACGGCAAGCACCACCTGAACCCCAACAAGGTCGGCGTTGACGGGGACATTGACCCCGGCGTCATCGTCTTCGATCCCGAGAACGCTGCCAAGCGCAAGGGCTTTGCCAAGTGGTTCGCGGCCCGCCAAGGCTATTTCCTCTTCCCGCTGCTGACACTGGTTGCGCTGGATCTGCACATTGCCTCCGTGAAGCGCGTATTTGACCGCAGCCAGGTTGTTCCGCAGCGCAAGGCGGAGATCGCCCTGCTGCTGGTCCGCCTGGTGCTGCTGCCGGCCTTCACCATCGCGTTCCTCGGGTGGGGCATCGGCCTGGCGTTCATCGCCGTGCACGTCATGACCCTGGGTGTCTACATGGGAGGCTCCTTCGCCCCGAACCACAAGGGCATGCCGCTGGTGCCCAAGGACGTCAAGATCGACTTCATGCGCCGCCAGACACTCATGAGCCGCAACATCACCGGCGGCTGGTGGGTTGACGCAGGCATGGGCGGGCTGAACTACCAGATCGAACACCACTTGTTCCCCACCATGTCCTCCAGGAACCTCAAGGCCGTCCAGCCCATGGTCCGTGCCTACTGTGCCGAGCGGAACATCACGTACACCGAGACCACCCTGGGGCAGTCGTACATGATTGTCATGCGCTACCTGAACCGTGTGGGCCTGGGCCAGCGCGACCCCTTCGAATGCCCCATCACAGCAAATATGCGCACCGCCCGCTAACCCCGCCCGCAACGCTCCAGCAGGAAACGTCGGGTTTACGGCAACGCTATCGCACCAATGGTTAGGGCTAGATTGGGTGGATGAGTGTTAACGTCACACCGGCCACCCTGGCCCGGCTCCGCCTGGCCGCCCAAGGAATCCTGCCAACGTCCACCAGTCCCAGCCCGGGGCCGGTGGACGTTGTGCGTTCCCTGACGGCCCTTCAGGGGCAGGATTTCCCGGGGGCGCTGTGGTCCATCGGGCTGCGCTCAACGGGCAGCACCCGCGCCTACGTGGAGGACGCCTTCAACCGCGGCGATCTGGTCCGCTCCTGGCCCATGCGTGGCACCCTGCATGTGACGGTTGCCGAGGACTTGGGCTGGATCCAGTCACTGACGGCTGAGCGCATGTTGCGGAGCCAGGCCACGCGGCACCGCCAGCTGGAAATCACGACGCCGGACCTGGAGCAGGTGTGCGAGCTCGCCCTTGCACTGTTGGAACGCTCGGGCGGCCAAGCCACCCGGGATGAGCTGTTTGCCGCGTTTGAGCAGGCAGGCCAGGGAACAAGGGCCCAGCGCGGCTACCACCTGTTGTTTGTGCTCTGCCTCCAAGGCACCCTGGTGCAGGGGCCCATCAATGGCACGGCAGGCAACGGCAACTCCCAATTTTTTGTCAGTTCGCAGGCCTGGATCAAGAATCCGCGCACCCTGGACCGCGAGCAGGCGCTGGCCGAGCTGGCCCTGCGCTATTTCCGCAGCCACGGCCCGGCCACCGTCAAGGATTTCCAGTGGTGGGCCAAGCTGACCGGCAAGGACATCAACACCGGCCTGGAGCGGATCAAGAACCAGCTGGAAACCGTGGAGTGCGCCGGCACCACGTATTGGCTCGCCCCGGAAACCGCAGTACTGCTTGGCAACACCGCTGGCAGGGTGACAGTTCCAGGCGCCCGATCGGTGTTCCTGCTCCCGGGTTTCGATGAGTACCTGCTCGGCTACACGGACCGCAGCGCGGCACTGGCACCGCAGCACGCCCCACTGACGGTGCCGGGCGGCAACGGCATGTTCAAGGCCACCGTTGTGGCGGGTGGCAAGGTGGCCGGAACCTGGCGCAAGGCCCAAGGTGCGGAGGAGAAGCAAAGGGAAGTAGCCGGCGTCGTACTTCCGGAGATCTTTGGCGAGCTCAGCCCCGCCCAGATGAAGGCGCTGGAGAAAGCCGCGACGTCCTACGCTGATTTTCGCCGAAAATAACAAAGGTTCCGGCGCACCCGAAAGGGTGGACCGGAACCTTCACAACACGTCTAGAGCGTGCCGGTGGCGATCTTGAGCATGCGGCGCAGCGGCTCGGCAGCACCCCAGAGGAGCTGATCGCCCACGGTGAAGGCGCTGATGTACTCCGGGCCCATGTCCATCTTGCGGATACGGCCCACGGGGACCTCAAGGGTTCCGGAGGCGGCCACGGGGGTCAGGTCGGCCATGGAGGCTTCCTTGGTGTTGGGAACCACCTTGGCCCACTCGTTGTCGTTGGCCAGCAGGGACTCGATCTCAGCTACGGAGAGGTCCTCGCGGAGCTTGAGGGTGAGGGCCTGGGAGTGGGAGCGCATGGCGCCGATGCGCACGCACAGCCCGTCCATGATGACGCGGTTGGCGTCGGTGGTGCCCAGGATCTTGTTGGTTTCAACCCCGGCCTTCCACTCTTCCTTGGACTGGCCGTTGCCCAAATCGGCGTCGATCCAGGGGATCAGTGAACCGGCCAGCGGCACACCGAACTGCGAGGAGTCGATGCCTTCGCGCTGGTGGGCCAGAACCTTGCGGTCGATCTCCAGGATGGCCGACGCCGGGTTGTCCAGTTCGGAGGCGACCTCGGAGTTCAGCGTGCCGAACTGGTTCAGCAGCTCACGCATGTGGCGGGCGCCGCCGCCGGAGGCAGCCTGGTAGGTCATGGAGGTGCCCCACTCGACCAGGCCGTTCTTGAACAGGCCGCCCAAGCCCATGAGCATGCAGGAGACGGTGCAGTTGCCGCCCACGAAATCGCGCGTACCGTTGGCCAAACCGGCGTCGATGACGTCTCGGTTGATGGGATCCAGCACGATGATGGAGTCGTCATTCATGCGCAGCGTGGAGGCGGCGTCGAGCCAGAGGCCGTCCCAGCCGCGGCTGCGCAGCTCGGTGTGGACGCGCTTGGTGTAGTCCCCGCCCTGGGCGGTGACAATAATGGGCAGCTTGGCCAGAGTGTCAATGTCAAAGGCGTCTTCAAGCGTGCCGGCGTCGCCGGAGCCTGCAATCACCGGGGCGTTGCCGCCGGCGTTGGAGGTGGAGAAGAAAACGGGGTTGATATCGCCGAAGTCGCCTTCGTCCTGCATGCGCTGCAGCAGAACGGAACCGACCATGCCGCGCCAGCCAACCAGGCCGACGGAAGGAACACTGTTAGAGGTCATGCCCTCAAGTTTAGAGGGGGCGGGCCAATCCAAGAAGTTCGTTTCACTGGGTGAACGGGGCGGGCGGCTATTCGGGAGCCTCGAACTCGGAATCGCCCTTGGCCCACAGCGTGAAACGGTATTCGGTGCCATTCTTGGCGGTGTGCCAGCCCTCCTTGGGCGAGGCGCCGCGGAACGACCACTCCTGCCCAAGGCTCGGGGCCTCCGTGTCGCCTGGCGCGTCCGTGTTGATGACCGTGATGATGGCGACGTTGCAATCGTCCATCACCTGGTCGAACACCTGCCGGCCGCCAATGACCCACGCCTCGTTGCCGCCGGGGGAGAATTGGGCTTCCACCAGCGCCTGCTCAAGGGAATCAAGCACGACGGCGCCGCTTGCCGCAGGTGTCGCGGCCCAGCCTTCCTGTCGGGTCACCACAATGTTGGTGCGGTCCGGAAGCGGGCGGAACTTTTCCGGGAACGAGTCCCACGTCTTGCGGCCCATGACCACAGGGTGGCCGGCGGTGACACGCTTGAAGTGGGCAAGATCCTCGGGCAGGTGCCAGGGCATTCCGCCGTCGGCGCCGATGATGCCCTGGTTGGTCTGGGCCCAGATCATGCCCACAATGGGCTCGTTGAAGCGGTAAAAGGTGGGCAGGGCGGGGGACTCGCTCATACAGCTATCGGTGCCTTAATCGTGGGGTGGTGCTGGTAGTTGACCAGCTCCATGTCTGCAAAGGTGTAATCAAAAATGGATTCCGGCTTGCGCGTGAAGCGCAGCTGCGGGTACGGATACGGCTCGCGGGAGAGCTGCTCGGTGACCTGTTCCAGGTGGTCGTCGTAGATGTGCACGTCGCCGCCGGTCCAAACGAACTCTCCGGGGTCCATGTCCAGCTGGTGTGCCACCATCATGGTCAACAGGGCGTAGGAGGCGATGTTGAAGGGAACGCCAAGGAAGGTGTCAGCCGAGCGCTGGTACAGCTGGCAGCTGAGCTTGCCGCGGCCGTCCTCCGTCGGTTCAACATAGAACTGGAAGAAGGCGTGGCACGGCGGCAGTGCCATGTCCTTCAACTCGCCCACATTCCAGGCGGAGACAATGTGCCTGCGGGAATCCGGGTTGCTTCGCAAGGAGTCCATGACCTGGCTGATCTGGTCGATGTGCCCGCCGTCGGGTGTGGGCCACGAACGCCACTGGACACCGTAGACCGGGCCCAGCTCGCCGTCGCCGTCCGCCCACTCGTTCCAGATCTTGACGCCGTTCTCCTGGAGCCAACGCACGTTCGAATCCCCCCGCAGGAACCACAAAAGCTCCATCACCACGGACTTGAAGTGCACCCGCTTGGTGGTGATCAGCGGGAAGGATTCTGAGAGGTCAAAGCGTAGCTGGCGGCCAAAGACGCTGCGCGTACCGGTTCCGGTGCGGTCCGATTTCGCGGTGCCATGGGCCAGCACATCGGCCAGCATGTCCTCATAGGGAGTCAAAATAGTCACGCCAACAGTCTACTTCCCCGGCTGTTGGCATGCTGTTGCGCCAACCCGCTGACGCTGCATCAGGTAACGTCGGCTTTTCGCTGACGCTCACTCACCTCGTGGACTCCAAGCCGCTGACAGGGGGCGAGAGTTGGGCGAAAGCGCCCCGCTGGTGAGCGGGCGTTGGCCAGGCGGAGGGTCAGTCCTCGTAGGGCTTGTGCTGCTCCACAGCCACAATCCGGCCAGGCTCAGCCACCGAGACATGGGCAACCAAGACTTCGCCCGGAGCAAGGTGAGGGTCGGCAATGGGCAGTGTGGCGGCCAGCGCCGGGTCCATGTGGGAGGCCAGGGCCGCCAGGATTGTGGGCAGCACCGGGCGGTGCGTGCACACTGCCACGGCAGAGGACTTCGCCAGCAGCCGTTCAATAACGGCACCGGCCTTGGCCGGGTTGCGCTTGTGATCGGCCTCGGTCAGGCAGGGCACCACCTTGACCTTGGCCTTGGTGGCCTGGGCGTACGGGGAAATGGTGGCAATGCACCGCATCCAGCCACTGGTGAGAATCTTGCCGGGGTGCCAGGACATCAGCAGGCGCTGGAGATACAAGGCTTGGCGCTTGCCTGTGGCCGCGAGCGGGCGTTCGCCCTCGGCCCGGGTCCACGCGGAGCGTGGCTTGGCCTTGGCATGCCTGACAACCAGGAGCGGCCACGTTGCCAGCGAATCAGCTTCGTGGGCGGCGAGCAGGGCATCCAGGGGTGCAATGTCCGATGGGTTGGACAGCAGCCCGCGCACCTTGTTCGGACTGCACCAGAGGGCCGTATCCACTTCCTTGCCATCGGGCATCGGCGGCATGTCATCCACGGCGGCAGCCCAATAATGGACTTCCTTCACGCCGGGCTTGACCGCGTAGCGGATGGTGGGCAGCGGGATGCCCAAGGTGATGGGCAACCCCACCTCCTCATACACTTCCCGCACGGCACACTCGGAAAGTGTTTCGCCCTTGTCGAGCTTGCCCTTGGGCCACGACCAGTCGTCATAGCGTTGGCGGTGGATGAGCAGCAGCTCGAGCTTGCGCCTCTTGACACGCCAGCACAGTGCTCCGGCGGCGTATACGGACACCCCGGTGGCGTCGTCGGGCGCCAGGTCCTGCAAATGTTCGGTGCTGCGCATTACCGGCGAAGGGTTGAGCGCTGTCGCGAACGACTGGCCAGCAACCAGGACTGGACGTCTTCGAGCGGGTTTCCGTCCGCGTCGAGGTGGCGGCGCATCCATACCCCGTCAACGTCCAGATGCCAGCTGGAGGTGCCGGGATCAAGGTAGCGGTCAAGGAGGGTGTTGACCTCGGCGATGTCCTCCTTGTTGGAGAGCTGGACCAGGGCCTCCACCCGTCGGTCAAGGTTACGGTGCATCATGTCCGCGGAGCCGATGTACACCACGGGGTCCCCGGCGTTGGCGAAGGTGAAAACGCGTGAGTGCTCCAGGAAGCGGCCCAGCACCGAACGCACCGTAATGTTCTCGCTAAGCCCTGGAACGCCGGGGCGCAGTGAGCAGATGCCGCGGACAATGACGCCCACGTCAACGCCGGCTTGGGAGGCGCGGTAGAGCGAATCAATGATGGCCTCATCCACCATTGAATTAACCTTGAAGCGCACCTGGGCGGGGCGGCCGGCCTTCTTGTTCGCGATCTCCGCGTCGATGCGTTCGATCAATCCAGAGCGCACAGAACGCGGCGCCACCAGCAACCTGTCAAAGGTTGATTTCGGGGCATAGCCGGAGAGCTGGTTGAACAGCTTGGAGAGGTCCTCGCCCACCTGGTTGTCGGCCGTCAGCAGGCCCAGGTCCTCGTAGTAGCGGGCAGTGCGAGGGTGGTAGTTGCCGGTGCCGATGTGGCAGTAGCGGCGCAGGCCGTCCTGCTCCTGCCGGACCACCAACGAGAGCTTGCAGTGTGTCTTGAGCCCCACGATGCCGTACACCACGTGGACGCCGGCCTGTTCAAGCTTGCGGGCCCAGGAGATGTTGGCTTGCTCGTCAAAGCGGGCCTTGATCTCCACCAGCGCCAGCACCTGCTTGCCGGCCTCGGCGGCATCCACGAGGGCGTCCACAATGGGGGAGTCCCCGGAGGTGCGGTACAGGGTCTGCTTGATGGCCCTGACTTTCGGGTCCGCGGCCGCCTGTTCCAGAAACGCCTGCACCGAGGTGGAGAAGGAGTCATAGGGGTGGTGCAGCAGGATGTCGCGCCGGCGCATGGCCGCAAACACGTTGGCGGCCTTGGAGGTTTCGGATTCGTTGAGGTCCCGGGAGGTGTGGGCAACATGCTTGGGGTAGCGCAGGTCGCTGCGGTCAATGCCGCCAATGATTGACAGGCCGCGCAGGTCAAGAGGGGCCGGAAGGGAATAAACTTCCGTGTCCTCAATGTCCAGCTCACGGATCAACAGGGCCAGGATGTTCGGGTTGATGTCCGTGGTCACCTCAAGGCGCACCGGCGGGCCGAACTTGCGGCGCAGCAGTTCCTTTTCCAGCGCCTGCAGGAGGTTCTCGGCGTCGTCCTCCTCCACCTCAAGGTCCTCGTTGCGGGTCACACGGAAGGTGTGGTGCTCCAGCACTTCCATGCCGGGGAAGAGCTGGTCCAGGTGCTCGGCAATGACTTCCTCAAGCGGGATGAAGCGGGCCACACGGCCAGGGACGGTGCCGGCCCGCGGGCCGTCAACGGAAACCAGGCGGGGCAGCAGGTCCGGGACCTTGACGCGGGCAAAGAGCTCTTTGTCACTGACAGGGTTGCGCACCACCACTGCCAGGTTCAGGGAAAGCCCTGAAATGTAGGGGAAGGG
>Ga0075017_100000640_pt1 | contig 19885 bp, 17 predicted proteins | sample AleBraG_ABR_2012_FD_71475 | JGI IMG/M metagenome (GOLD analysis project Ga0075017, IMG submission 71475) | Freshwater sediment microbial communities in response to fracking from Pennsylvania, USA - Alex Branch Run_MetaG_ABR_2012 | ecosystem: Environmental > Aquatic > Freshwater > Creek >... | reverse complement strand
GGAAGTGACTGGCCAGAAAGGCTTCGCCCCGCTCCAACATGAAGTAACGAAACGCCTCGGCTGCGGGCGAGAGCGTCTTGGCCAGATTGTTCACCACGTGCCAGCGTCGCATGACCGGCAGCCCTTCGGTCTCCGGGGCCGCGATCAAATGATGATTCAACTCCAAACCGATGGTGTGGAGCGACAGCAGCGCAATACCCATCCCCGCCATAACCGCCTGCTTGATGGCCTCGTTGCTGGACATCTGCATCACAACGCGGGCGTTGAGCTGATGGGCATGCATGAATTCATCCAGCGCGGCGCGCGTGCCCGAGCCGGGCTCACGCACAATGAAACCTTCATCCGCCAGGGCGCTGACCGGCACCCGTTCCAGTCGTGCGAAGGGGTGGTCGATGGCCGTGACCAGCACGTGCGGGTGCATGGCAAAGGGCTCGGCGCGGGTGGGCCACCCTTGCGGCGGGCGACCCATGATGGCCAGTTCCACCGCGCCCGCCTGCATCAGGGTTACGATCTGATCGCGATTGTCAGCCACCTGCAATCGAATCTCGATACCTGGATGCTCCTGACGAAACAAGGCCAGCATGCGGGGCAGAAAGTACTTGGCGGTACTGACCATGGCCACGTCCAGTGCACCGGTTTGCAGCCCGCGAAAGCGCGCCACCAGGTCTTCCGCATCGCGCATGGCCGCCAGCACCCGTCGGGTGTGCGCCAGCACGTACTCGCCCACCATCGTCAACGAGACTTGACGGCTGGTCCGATCAAACAGCGGTAGCCCCACCTCGGCCTCAAGTTCCTTGACCTGCATCGACACCGCAGGCGCTGTGAGCTTCAACTCCTCGGCCGCGCGCACAAAACTCAAGTGGCGGGCAACAGAGGCGAAGATGCGCAGCTGCCGGAGTGTTGCGTTCTTCATTCAGCGCTTCTTAATGATCTGGTAAGAATAACTGACTTCTACTAACTGATCAAGGTAACTAATCTCCTAACACCGCGTTCATCGAGCTTCGAATATGCCAACACCAAGCCACCGGGGCGGCGAAGGCGCCATCACAGACGTCAAGAAGCGCTACAGCGCCGGGGTATTGAAGTACCGCCAAATGGGCTACTGGAGCGCCGGCTACCAGCCTAAAGACACGGACGTGCTGTGTCTGTTCCGCATTACTCCGCAAGAGGGCGTGGATCCCATAGAGGCCGCCGCGGCCGTTGCGGGCGAGTCCAGCACCGCCACATGGACGGTGGTGTGGACGGATCGACTCACGGCCTGCGACAGCTACCGCGCCAAGGCTTACAAGGTCGAACCGGTTCCCAACAACCCCGGTCAGTTCTTCGCCTGGGTGGCCTATGACCTGATCCTGTTCGAGGAAGGTTCGATTGCGAACATGACGGCCAGCCTGATCGGCAATGTGTTCAGCTTCAAGCCCCTTAAGGCCGCCCGGCTGGAGGACATTCGGATACCAGTGGCGTATGCCAAGACCTTCAAGGGGCCACCCACGGGACTGATCGTCGAGCGCGAGCGGTTGGATAAGTTTGGTCGCCCGCTCCTGGGCGCCACCACCAAACCGAAGTTGGGACTCTCCGGCCGCAATTACGGTCGCGTGGTCTATGAGGGTCTCAAAGGCGGATTGGATTTCATGAAGGACGACGAGAACATCAACTCGCAGCCTTTCATGCACTGGCGTGATCGATTCCTGAACGTGATGGATGCGGTCAACAAGGCCAGCGCCGCCACCGGCGAGGTCAAGGGCTCGTACCTCAACGTCACGGCCGCCACTGTCGAGGACATGTACGAGCGTGCGGACTTTGCCAAACAATTGGGATCCGTCGTGATCATGATCGATCTGGTGGTGGGCTGGTCCACCATCCAGAGCCTGTCCAACTGGTGCCGCAGGAACGACATGATTCTGCACATGCACCGTGCCGGGCACGGCACCTACACGCGCCAGAAGAATCATGGCGTGAGTTTCCGGGTCATGGCCAAGTGGCTGCGCCTGGCGGGCGTCGACCATCTGCACACCGGCACAGCAGTGGGTAAATTGGAAGGCGACCCGATGACCGTACAGGGCTACTACAACGTGTGCCGTGACAGCTACACCAAGCAGGATCTGCCGCGCGGCCTGTTCTTCGACCAGGACTGGGCCGATCTGCGCAAAGTCATGCCGGTGGCCTCTGGCGGCATACATGCCGGACAGATGCACCTGCTGCTGGACCTGTTTGGCGATGACGTAGTGCTGCAATTCGGCGGCGGCACCATCGGTCATCCGGCAGGAATTCAGGCCGGCGCCGTGGCCAATCGCGTGGCCCTGGAAGTAATGGTCAAGGCGCGCAACGAGGGACGCGACATTCGCAACGAAGGACCCAGTCTGCTGCGCCAGGCCGCCAAGTCCTGCCGACCCTTGAGCCAGGCGTTGGAGACCTGGGGCGAGATCAGCTTCAACTATGCCTCCACCGACACCGCCGATTACGCCGTCACCGCCGCACCCGCAGCCTGAGGACTCACCCATGATGACCAATCCAGTCGGACGCATTACGCAGGGACAGTTCAGCTTTCTGGCCGAGCTGAGCGACGCGGAGATCTCACTGCAGATCGAGTACGGACTGCGCAAGGGCTATGCCTGGAGCGTCGAGTACACGGACGATCCGCATCCGCGCAATACCTACTGGGAAATGTTTGGCATGCCGATGTTCGACCTTAAGGACGCCGCCGGCGTGCTGCAGGAGCTGAACCACTGCCGCCAGACCTTTCCGAGTCACTACATCCGGCTGCTGGCCTTTGACGCGACTCGAGGCGTAGAGAGCATCGCCATGAGTTTCATCGTGAATCGGCCCGCCAAGGAAGCAGGCTTTGGCTTGAATCGCCAGGAGGGACCGGGTCGTACGCTGCGCTACACCGTGCACAGCTACGCCACGGATCGACCCGAGGGCGAACGCCAGCAGGATTGAAATGAACGCACCGCTTTACAGCTTTCCCGGTCAGAGCGGCGCTGCGGCGCGCGGCGCTGAGCCCACCGACTCCGCGGCGCCCGCCGAGCCCGCCGCACCGGTCGCACCGGCGCTGCGCACGGTCAGTGCGGTGTTGGCGCAGAGTCAAGCCGGCTTGGGGCTGGAGGATCTGGAGCGCGATCTGGTGGGCTTAGGCCCCGTTAAGGCCAGGATTCGCGACATCGCCGCGCTGCTGGTGATCGATAAATTGCGCGCCAACTTTGCCCTGCAGGCCCAGGCCCCGAATCTGCACATGTGCTTCACCGGCAATCCGGGCACCGGCAAGACCACGGTGGCGCTGCGCATGGCGGAAATCCTGCACCGACTGGGTTATGTGCGCAAAGGCCATCTGGTGGCAGTGACGCGCGACGATCTGGTCGGGCAATACATCGGTCACACCGCTCCGAAGACCAGGGAGGTGCTCAAGCGCGCCATGGGGGGGGTGCTGTTCATCGACGAGGCGTACTACCTGTATCGACCAGAAAATGAGCGCGATTATGGGCAGGAGGCCATCGAGATCCTGCTGCAGGTCATGGAGAACCAGCGCCAGGATCTGGTGGTCATCCTGGCGGGCTACAAAGATCGCATGGATACCTTCTTTCGCTGCAACCCGGGCTTGAGTTCACGCATTGCCCATCACGTGGATTTTCCGGATTACTCGAACGGCGAACTGCTGCTCATCGCCGATCAGATGCTGGCGATCCAGAACTACCAGTTCGGACCCGGCGCGCGTGCGGCCTTCGCGCAGTACCTGGCTCGGCGCATCAAGCAACCGCACTTCGCCAATGCGCGCAGCGTGCGCAACGCCCTGGATCGGTGTCGACTGCGTCAGGCCAGCCGCCTGTTCGTCGACCCGCAGCGCGAATTCACCGCCGCCGAGCTGAGCACCATCGCCGAGGCCGACGTGCGCGCGAGCCGCGTGTTTCACTCAGGCCCTGAGCCATCCACCGAGTCATCTACATAGGGGAAACCGATCATGCACCTGGGACGCACCACGTTGTCAAAATTCCTGATTCAGCAGCTCAGTGGGATCGAAGGGGCCGCGGATCTGGGCGCCTTGCTGGTGGATGTGGCCGCCGCGGTCAAGGCCATCTCGGCCATGACGGCCAAAGGGGCGCTGGGCGACTACCTGGGTGAGCTGCGCAGTCGGAACATCCAAGGCGAGACGCAGCAGAAGCTGGACGTGTTGGCCAATGAGGTCATGCTGCGAAGCTGCGACTGGGGTGGCTTAGTGGCGGGCATGGCCTCCGAGGAGCTTGAGGAGCCGTATCCGGTTCCGCTCGAGTACGCGCGGGGCCGGTACCTGCTGGTGTTTGATCCATTGGACGGATCGTCAAACACCGATGTCAATGTGTCGGTCGGCACCATCTTTTCGGTACTGCGTCATGACCGGCCGCAGGCTCCAGAGGTGAGCGACTACTTGCAGCCCGGCACGGCGCAGGTGGCGGCCGGCTACGCCATCTACGGCCCGGCTACCATGCTGGTAATCAGTGTGGGCAAGGGCACGCACGGATTCACCTTGGATCGGGAGATTGGCAATTTCATCCTGACCCATCCGAACCTGCAGATTCCACCCGACACCAGCGAGTTTGCCATCAATACCAGCAATGCGCGCTTTTGGGAGTCCCCGGTGCAGCGCTACGTCACCGAGTGCCAGGCCGGAAAGACCGGTGATCGGGGTCGCGATTTCAACATGCGCTGGATTGCCTCGCTGGTGGCCGAAGTGCACCGCATCTTGATGCGCGGCGGAGTGTTCATGTATCCCAAGGACACGCGCGACCGGAACAAGCTCGGGCGGCTGCGACTCCTGTATGAGGCCAACCCCATCAGCCTGTTGATCGAGCAGGCGGGTGGACGGGCCACCACCGGCAGCCAGCGACTTCTGGAACTCACGCCCGACACGCTGCATCAGCGCGTGCCGCTCATACTGGGTTCGCGCCACGAGGTCGAGCGCATTGAGCGCTATTACGCTGAGTTCGCCAGCGGACTTGACCGCCCATACGTCTCGCCGCTGTTCAATGAGCGCTCCATGTTCCGTCCCGAGGCCAGGCTGTAACCCAATGTCCAGCAGACACCCCATCGTGGCCGTGACGGGATCCTCAGGGGCCGGAACCACCACCGTCATGAAGAGCTTTGCCCACATCTTCAGGCGCGAGAGCATTACGGCGCAGGTGATCGAAGGCGATTCCTTCCACCGCTTCAATCGGGTCGAGATGCGCGAGCGCGTGCGGGCTGCCGACAGCGGGGCAGGGCCACAGATCAGTCATTTTGGGCCCGAGGCAAACCTGCTGGTTGAGCTGGCCGAGAGCTTCGATGAATACGGACGGAGCGGTACCGGCAAAGTCCGTCGCTACATCCACGATGCTCTGGAGGCCAAAGAGCTGGGCGGCGAGCCCGGCACATTCACTCCGTGGCAAGCCATGCGCTCGCACAGCGATTTGCTGTTCTACGAGGGCCTGCACGGCGGCTACCAGCAGGGCAAAGTGGATGCGGCGCGGCACGTTGATCTGCTGGTAGGCGTGGTGCCCATCATCAATCTGGAGTGGATCCAGAAACTTCACCGCGACCAGCACATGCGCGGCTATAGCCAGGGAGCGGTGGTCGAGACCATCCTGAGGCGCATGCCCGACTACGTAAATCACATCTGTCCCCAGTTCAGTCGTACTCATGTGAATTTTCAGCGCGTTCCCACCGTCGACACCAGCAATCCGTTCATCGCCAAGGATATTCCCAGCGCCGATGAATCCATGGTCGTAATCCGTTTTGCCAACCCCAAGGGCATTGACTTTCCGTATCTGCTCTCGATGCTGCACAACTCCTGGATGAGTCGGCCCAACAATATCGTGGTGCCGGGCGGTCAGATGGGGCTGGCCATGCAGTTCATTTTTACACCGATGATCCTGCGTTTGATGGATCAAAAGCGGCGGGCGCATTAATCGCCCAGTCGTGAGTGCACCGAACCGAAAGCTCGCACCCAGCTGGCAAGGTAAGCCCATCGCCGCCGTGCTGTTCGATCTGGATGGTACGCTGCTGGACACGCTGGATGATATTGCCTCCGCACTGAACGGCGCGTTGGCGGACCTGCAGCGTCGTACGCTTTCGACAGGTGAGGTGCGCCGGCTCATTGGACGGGGCGTGCCAAGTCTCGTAGCTCGGGCACTCACGTATTTTGGTGAACCGGCCGCGCCGCAAGTACAAGCCGCAGTCGTGGAGCGATTCTGCGTCCACTACGGCCGACTGCACGCGCGCGCGGAGGGCACCGCCAGCGTTTATCCCGGCGTCACGGCCGGGCTGCTTGCTCTGCAGGCCGCCGGACTGCGCCTCGCCGTAGTCACCAACAAGCGGCGCCACTTTGCGCGGGGTCTGCTGGAGCGGTTGGGGTTGAGCGAAACCGTGCAAGTGGTGGTGGGGGGCGATACTTGCCAGCGGCGCAAGCCCGACCCGCTGCCCCTGCGCTGTGCGTGCGCCGCCTTGCAGATCGAGCCAGCCCAGGCCCTGATGGTGGGCGATTCGATGATCGACGTTCTGGCGGCGCGCGCCGCCGGCATGTCCGTTATCTGTGTGCCCTATGGCTACAACGAGGGGCGAGGCCCCGAGAGTCTCGCCTGCGATGCCTTGATCCCAACCATCGCGGATCTGCCTGCGTTATTGATTTCGGCAAGGCGCTGATGGCTGCGAAGCAGGCGGTCCACGGAAGGTCTAGCACTGGGAATTGTCATTTTTGACACAGTGGCGGGACAGATAGACGCGGGGTCCGATTCCTGTCGCTCGGTTGAGTCCGTAGGACTATCATCGGCGGTACGGTCTGGGACAATTATTTTTATCGGAGGTTTCCTATGCGTCTACCGAGCTGTGCCTTGATTGCTCTGGGATTGGTATTGGCTGTCTCTTCGGCTCAGGCCGTGGAATCGATGACCCGCAAGACTTCGACCCAGTCGGTGGATGCGGTGTGGCGGAAGGTCGGCGATTTCTGTGGCATTGGCTCATGGCACCCGGCGGTGGAGAAGTGCGAGCTCTCGGCGGACAAGAAGCAACGCACGCTCACGCTCAAGGGTGGCGGCACGATTGTCGAGAAGCTGGTGCGCTGGAATGACGCTGGGCACTCCTACACTTACCGTATTGTCAGCGGACCCCTCCCGGTCGAGCACTACGTGTCCACCATCCACGTGGCGACCGCCAAGAGCGGAGGCGGTTCGGTCATCACCTGGCGCGGGCACTACATGGCCAAAGGCGCCAGCGATACGGCTGCGAAGAAAGCCATAGACGGCGTGTACGAGTCGGGCGCCGCGGCACTGGCCGGTAACTGAGGCGCGTGTCATGCGGCTGGCATCGCGTAGCGTAGGCTGCATTGGATTGGTGGCATCCATGGTATGCGCAGGCGCGGCAGCGGCCGACGCCAACGCGCCGGCCGCTGCATCCTCAGGCGCCGCGTCGTCGGTGGCCGCCGCGCCGGAATTTGGCGGCCAGTGCACCGAGGGGCTGGCAGAGGGTCATCATACGATGACCAACTGCGCGATTACCTGGACGGGAAAGGACGGCAAGGTGTATTGCTTCAGCAATCCGGATGCCAAAAAAGCCTTCCTGGCGGACCCCGACGATTCGCTGAAGCGGGCCCAGGACTTCATCGCAGCCAGCAGCGTGGAATCCACCGAAAAGGAGATGCAGTATTTCAGTGGGAGCGATGCAGAATCGGTGGTGGGAGAGCACATCGGTGCCCAGACCAAGGCCCACGGCGGCGCCTTTCCGTATGACGATCCCCTCAATGGCGAGCATCTGCTGCTGGGATTCGATGGCATAGACTTCACGCGTACCATCGACGGATATGGGTTCTTTCCCGATGTGAAGTTTCACGATCAAGCGGCTCCCGAAAAGCACTATCTCATCGATTTCTGGGTGCTGCCCGTTGGTGGCCAACTGGCCATACAGGAGACGCGGATTTACAAGGAGCCGCTGCAGGTCGATGGCAATTGGACCACGATGGCCCGGCAGCCCATACCCTGGTGGTGGATACCGGCCTCGGAGCATCCCGGCCACCTGGCGACGAAGCGCAGCTGGGAGGTCATGTCGGCCGTAGAGCAATCTGCGATGCAGGACAGCCTAAAGCATGGCGGGATTTACGTGCTCAAGGATGACAAAACCGGGCAGGAGCTTAAGCTTGAATTTGTCAACACGCATCAACCCATACGCCAACTGGAAGGCGATGGCCACTACTTCGCCTGCACGGATTTTCGGGTGGTGGGCACCAAGAATCAGATCTACGACATCGACTTCTGGGTCAATGATAAGGACGGAAAGATGAGCGTCGATCGCACCAAGGTGCACAAGGTTCCACAGCTCAAGGACGGCCAGTGGGTGCAAGTGCCGCGCTATGAGTGGAAGGATCTGGGCGATTCACACGTCGTGCCCTGAATGCGATTCGTCATTCTGGCATTGGTGAGCGCCATGGCCAGCGCGCAGGCGCCGGAGGCCAGCTCCTGGTCGATGCTGCAAAAGCAGTATTACGGGGAGCGCGATATTCGACTGGCCTCCCAAGCGCTGATGAGTCTGGAGGTACCCGAAAACACGCCGGACCCGGCGGCCACGCCGGTGACGCTGCGCTTTGGCGCCGCCGCCTTGGGACAGATTCAACAGCTCCGCGTCTTCATTGACAACAATCCATCCCCGCTGGCCTCCACCTTTGACTTTGCGGCCGGTGCACGCGTAGCTCAGATCGGCCTGCAGGTGCGCGTGGATCGGCTCACCTCGGTGCGCGCGATTGCGCAGTTGGCGGATGGTTCTCTGCAGATGCGCAGCGGCTGGGTCAATGCCAGCGGCGGCTGTTCCTCGCCACCCGCCGCGAGCGCCGGCGGAGTACTGGGTGAGATGCGCGTGCGACCGTCGCCTGATGCCAAGTCATTGCTGCTGAGTATTCGCCACCCCAATTACTCGGGCTTTCAGATTGATCCGGTGAGTGGTGATCCCATCCCGGCCCACTATGTCACGCACATTCGCTTCAGCAGGAACGGCGAGACGTTGGTGGAGGCTGATACCGGCATATCGTTGAGCGAGAATCCCACCCTGCTCATCGCTTCGGACCAGCCATTCTCGCCGGCAATCACGATTGAGGTCACAGACTCGAAAGAGGCTCGCTTCACCACCACCTTGGCGGCTAGTGCTGCCGACGTTCGCGCCCATCCTTGAGCGCCCAGTGAGCCCGGGGTGGTGCGCGCTGCGAGCGGGGGTTGCGCTCAGTGCGCTCCTGCTGGGGTTAGGGTCACGAGCTGTAGCCGGCGCGCGCGGCGACGGCAGGGCAGGGGACTTCAATGTGCAGGAAATTGCTCCCGGAGTGTTTGTGCACTACGGGCGACCCGTGTCCCTGGATGCTCCAGGTCACGATGACATCGCCAATATCGGCTTCGTCGTGGGTGATCGGTGCGTGGCGGTCATCGACACCGGCGGATCGGTTCGAATCGGCGGGGAGCTGCGCACCGCAGTGGCGGAGCACGCACGTGTTCCCATCTGTTTCGTCGTCAACACCCATGTGCACGTCGATCACGTGCTGGGCAACAAGGCTTTCGAGGCCGATCATCCCCAATTTGTCGGAGCCGCACGGCTGGCGGCGGCCATGGAGCGGAATCGGCCCTACTTCGTGGAGCATTTCGGGGAGGATCTTGCACCTCCCGTGAGCGGTGCGGAGATCCTTGGTCCCGATAGGTTGGTGGCCGACACGCTCGAACTGGATTTGGGCGGCCGGCGCCTGACGCTGCAAGCCTGGCCGATTGCGCACAGTGACTGCGACCTTACGGTGCTGGATCGTAAGACTCGCTCGCTGTGGACCGGCGACCTGCTGGTTCGAGATCGACTGCCGGCGGTGGATGGCAGCGCCAGCGGGTGGCTCAAGGTGCTCGATAGGCTGAATCAAATGCAGGTGGATCGCACCGTGCCCGGCCACGGGGGTCTCATCCACGAGCTGCACACGGCGGTGGAAAGCGAGCGTCGCTACTTAGTCGCTTTGGTGGAGGGCGTGCGTCGTGAGTTGACGCAGGGTCAGTCCATGCAACATGCGATTGATCGAGTGGCCTTGTCGGAGAGACCCCGTTGGCTGTTGTGGGAGAGTACGCACCCGGGGAACGTGGCGCGCGTCTACAAACAGCTGGAGTGGGAGTGAGGCGGCGGCTGTTTTTGCAGAGGGCGATGGCCAGCCCGTGGGCGCTAATGGGGATGGCTACGCAGGCCAGCACAGGCCCCCCCGCTAGAGTCAGCGTACGGGCGCGCGTGGTGGTTGTAGGCGGTGGGTTTGCCGGCTCCGCCTGCGCCCTGATGCTGCGCCAGATCGATCCCGCACTCCTCGTATCGATGATCGATCCCAACGAGGATTACGCCACCGGACCGATGAGCAACCAGGTCATCGTCGGTGAGCGGAGGCTTGCCTCGATCATGTTGACACGCGCCGGTGCGCGGCGGGCAGGGGTGCAGATGGTCCGGGATCGGGTCAGCGCCATCGACGCCGAGCGACGGGTGGTGACTCTTGGGCGCGGCGGGAAGCTGCGCTACGATCGGCTGGTACTGGCTCCTGGCATACGTTTCCTGACCGAGCGTGTCGAGGGTTACGACGCCGGCGCGGCACTGCGCATGCCACACGGCTGGACCAATGGCGCTCAGGTCCAGCTGTTGGCCCGCCAGCTTCGCGCCATGAGGAACGGCGGGGTGCTCGCGATCAGCGTGCCGGCTGGCTTGTTTCGGTGCCCTCCCGGACCCTATGAGCGAGCCAGCCTGATCGCGCATTTCCTGCAGCGGCACAAACCGCGCTCCAAAGTGCTGATCTTCGATGCCAACAACCAGTTCCCGAAGCAGGCGCTGTTCACCGCAGCCTGGGAAGAGTTGTACGCCGGTTTGATCGAATGGATACCGCCCGGTCAGGGTGGCGCCATAAGCCGCGTCGATCCAAGCACCCTGACTCTATTTTCATCCAGTGGCGCTCACGCAGTGGCGGTGGCCAATGTGATTCCGCCGCAAGCACCCGGGCAATTGGCGCCAGACACGGGACTGGCGTCCGACCACGGTTGGTGCCCCATTGAGCCATTGAGCTTTGAATCCACGCTTCGGCCTGGAATCCATGTCATCGGTGATGCCTGCATTGCCGGCGCAATGCCCAAAGCGGGCTCCGCCGCCGTAAGCCAGGCCGAGCAATGCGCGCGGGCCATAGTGGCGCTCCTGGCAGGGCGCGAAGCGCCCACGCCACGGCTGACCAGCGTCTGCTACAGCGCGGTGGCGCCCGGGAAAACCCTGCATATCGGCGGACAATATCAGCTCCTGGGCGGGGCCATCGTGTCGCTCCCGACGATGCCCTACACTTTCGACGCACAGCAGGCCATTGAAGCCAGAGCCTGGTATCGGCGCATTCGCACTGCCGCCTTTGGCGGCTAGGATCAGTGCGCGCTATACAATTTGACGGCATCCGCGTGCAGCGCCATCTCACTGTCACTGCGACTGTAGAACATGTGTCCGCCCGGATACTCCTTGACCTGAATGCGGGTGGGGTCGCCCATGATGGGCATTTGATCGACGATCAGCACCGAGGCCATGAAGGGGCAGGACAGATCGCCCCAGCCATGCACAATGAGCACATTGAGCTTGGGATCCACCGCTACTGCCTGGCGCAACTGCTCCACGGAGCCGCGCGCCAGCGTACCCGCACCATCCTGCTTGTCGTCGCCATCTGACCACGCCTCGTTGACCTCGTAGCTCAGGGCGTTGTAACGCGCGGAGTATTTCCACCCCACGACGCGCGTAATGTAATCGACCATGGCCTGGGTAGTGGGGGCAATGATGCTGTCCAGTATCGGATCATTGGTGCGTTGATTCGGGGCATAGGGAAATGGATCCCAGCTGGTGACATTCGAATCGTAGCGGCTGCCTAACTTTCCCTCGGCTCTAAACACTTCGCGCAAATACGCCTGTGTCTCCAGCCGGCCGCCGGAGCGACGCACAAACGCGGGATCGAGCCCCGAAAGCTGTGTGACCCGACGGACAATGCGATCCAGGGCTTCGGGGTCCGAGCGGCCCTTGAGGAGGTCGCTGATATAGTCGGTGCGGGTGTAGGCAACGATTTCCGCCATGGCCGCGACGCTCAGCTTGCCCTGGCGCTCGAGGTTGGCCGCGGCAATGGTGGGGAGCGTTAGCATCCACGGCAGGGGCGACAAATCGCCGTTGCCTGAGGCGGCCGGGTCCAGGTACGGGGATACCAGCACCATGCCGTTCATGGCCACGCCCAAGCGGGTCTGCAGATAATGTGTGATCCGCGGCGCACGAAAGCCGCCGTAACTTTCACCGACCAGATACTTGCGCGCGGTCAAACGTTCGTTCTTGACCAGCCAGTCGAAAATAATACGGGACAGATACTCAACATCCACCTTGGGAGTGAAAAAGCGCTTCTTGGCCTCATCGTCCTTGATCTGGGCATAGCTGAAACCGGTACCGACGGGGTCAATGAACACCAAGTCGGTGAAATCCAACCAGGTGCCCGCGTTGTCCACCAGAGTGGGTGTGTCCGATGGACTGTTCCCCTCGGCGCCAAACTGCAGGTGTTTCGGGCCCAGAGCGCCGAGATTCAGATACACGGACGAGGCGCCGGGACCACCGTTCAATGCGAATGTCACGGGTCGGTTTGCGCCTGGCACCGTGTAGGCGGTGTACATGACACTGGCAATGGTCTTGCCCTTCTCGTCCAGCACCGGGAGTGATCCGACCGTCACGTCGTATTTCAGCGTGCGCGCAGCCGTCTGAACGCTCTGCGACACGGTGCGATCGGCGGGGAAGGGCGGCAATTTATAGTCATCATCCTTGGGCGACTCGGTGTCCTTTGACGCCCCGGCTGCCGGCGCCTTTGGAGCGTCGGCAGACGCTTGATCCTTGGCCCACGGCGCCATGGGGGCAAGGGCGAGCACGCCCAGCACGAGCGCCGCCGTGACCGGACTCCATCCTGAGGCCAAGAACCTGCGGCTAACCATACGCATCACCACCAGATCGAATACAGCGCGACGAGAATACCTACCACCAATAAGGCGCCCACGTTGAAGCCGGTGCTGGTGCGATAGTCGATGTTCTTCAAATCCACGCGCATGGCCGTCTGACGCGGCGCCTGCATCAAGGAGATTACGATCGCAATAGCGCCACAGGCCAGAAACACCAACCCGACGCGATCCATGAAGGGCAGGGTGGGCCACAGGAATTTGAGCAGGAGGGAGAGTACCGCCGAGGCAATGGCGGCCACCAACGCGCCGCTCGAGGTGGTTCGATCCCAGAACATCCCCAACAAAAAGATGACGCAGATTCCAGGAGTAAAAAACCCCGTGAACTCCTGGATGTATTGAAACGCCTGATCAAAGCTGCCCAGCAGGGGCTTGGCGCACAGTATTGCGATGATGAGCGCGATGACGGCCGCGCTGCGACCGATCAACACCAAGCGCTTCTCCGAGGTGGCCGGCCGCATGGGCTTGTAAAGGTCCATCGTAAAGATGGTCGCAACGGAATTGATTTTCGATCCCAACGAGGCAATGACCGCCGCTACCAGGGCTGCGAAAACCAGACCGAGTATGCCGGTGGGGAGCATGGCCATCAGATGCGGATAGGCCTCGTCGGGGCGCGCCAGATGGGGTGCCAGCGCGAGGGCGGCTATACCTGGGAGCACAATGATCACGGGCATCAGCAGCTTCAAGAATGCCGCCAGGACAATGCCTTTCTGGGCTTCACCAATACTCTTGGCGCCCAGTGCCCGTTGGATGATGTACTGGTTGAAACCCCAATAAGAGACATTCATGACCCACATGCCGCCGAGCAACACGGACAGTCCAGGCAGGTCCTTGTAGTTGGGATTGCTGCGGGACAGGATCATGTGGAATTTTTCGGGAAAGCGGCTGGTCAGCTCGTGAAAGCCTGCAACCACGCCGATGCCGCCCGCGCCGGCCGCCACCTTATTCAACGCGATGTAACTGATGATCAGGCCGCCCAGCACCAGGAGCGAAACCTGCACGATGTCGGTCAGTGCCACCGCCTTGAGTCCACCGTACAGCGCATAGGCCCCGGCAAAAACCCCTATGGCGATCACGGCCGTCTGCACGTCGATACCGGTGACCGTATGCACCGCCGTAGCGCCCAGCCACAGAATCGCGGTCAAGTTCACAAATATGTAGACCCCCAACCAGAACACGGCCATCACCGTGCGCACGCTGTGGTTGTAGCGCTTTTCCAGAAACTCCGGCATCGTGTAAATGCCGTTCTTCAGGAATATGGGGACAAAGAATTTGCCGACGATAAGGAGCGTTAAGGCGGCCATCCACTCGTAGGAGGCGATCCCAAGGCCAATGACGTAGCCCGAACCGGACATGCCGATGATCTGTTCGGCCGAAATGTTGGCTGCAATCAGCGAGGTGCCGATGGCCCACCAGGGCAAGGCGCGGCTGGCCAGGAAGTAATCCTGCGCGTCCTTTTGATGGTGGTCCTTTTCGCGCGAAACCCATTGCGCCAGCGAAAAGATGCCGATGGCATAGCCCACGACGATGGCAATATCAATACTCGATAGCGTCACATTGACCCCCTGAATTGTCCTGTAACCAGACCTTGCGCGCAGTTTACGCTTAAAATCCCGACCATGATCAATTCCACCCCACAGGTACGCAAGGCGGCACTGGCGTTCATCTTCGTGACCGTGCTCATCGACATGCTGGCTTTCGGCATGATTATCCCGGTGCTGCCCCTGCTGGTGCAGAGCTTCGCCGGCGGGGATGCCGCCCACGGCGCGCAGATTTACGGCCTGTTTGGCACCGCCTGGGCGCTGATGCAGTTTGTCTTCGCGCCGGTACAAGGTTCGCTGTCGGACCGCTTTGGTCGGCGCACCGTGATATTGATTTCCTGCACCGGGCTGGGATTGGATTTCATTCTGATGGCGTTGGCGCCGAACCTGACCTGGCTGCTGGTCGGTCGAGTAATTTCGGGCGTTGCCGCTGCGAGCTTCAGCACGGCCGGTGCCTATATTTCCGACGTGACGCCGCCCGAGCGGCGCGCCGCAAGCTTCGGGCTGATTGGCGCGGCCTTTGGCGTTGGCTTCATACTGGGGCCGGCTCTGGGTGGAGTACTGGGTGCCATCTCTCCACGCCTGCCGTTCTGGGCGTCGGCGGGCATGGCGCTGGCCAATGTGTGCTGGGGCCTGTTTGTGCTGCCCGAGTCGCTGCCAAAGGACAAGCGCGTGCCCTTCTCGTGGAAGAGCGCCAATCCACTCGGCGCGCTCAAGCTATTGCGGTCGCACGCCATGCTGACGGGTCTGGCTGGGGCGTATTTCCTGATGAACCTAGCCCATGCAGTGCTACCCAGTACCACTGTCCTGTATATGCACTATCGCTACGGTTGGGATACGCGCGCGGTGGGCCTGATGTTGGCGGGAGTGGGCATCTCATCGCTTATCGTGCAGGGGTTCTTGGTGAAGCCGGCGGTGCGATTGCTCAAAGAGCGACGTGCGGTGGCCGTGGGACTTAGCCTGGGCGCGGCCGGCTTCGCGATCTACGGTCTGGCGCCCACGGGAATGTTGTTTGCATTTGGGGTGCCGGTGATGGCCCTGTGGGGCATCGCCACGCCTTCGCTACAAGCCATCATGACGGGGCTGGTGGGTAGCACCGAACAGGGCCGCCTGCAGGGCGCTCTGGCCAGCCTGATGGGGATGGCCAGCTGCATCGGTCCGACGATGTTTACGCAGATTTTTGCCACCTTTGTCGGCACGCGGGCCGACTGGAGGTTGCCCGGCGCACCCTTCATCGTAGCAGCGGCACTGGTGGTGTTGGCCATGTTGGTGGCGTGGCGCACCACTGGGCCGAGTGCGGTGGTCGGAGTCACCGAGTGTGCCTAGAGTTGGTGGGTGCGAAACGATCCCGTCGAGAGCGTGTGGTACTCGGTTTCAAAGATCTCGATACGATTGCGCCCCGCGTTTGGCCATGTACAAGGCCTCAACCGGACACTTTACGGCGTGCCCAGTGACGCTACTCCGAAGACCTATCGGACGGCCGCAGCAAATCTAAAGCGGGGAACCCGCGGAAGGTCGGTTGCACTCATCCACGAGCACAATCTTCGGGCGGTGGGCAGCAAGTTCGGGTTCAGTGTAGGTGCTGTACGCCGCAATGATCAGAAGATCTCCCACCATGGCCAGGCGCGCCGCGGCACCGTTCAGGCTGATCTGGCCGCTACCGCGCTGTGCCTTGATGATATAGGTGGTAAAGCGCGCGCCGGAGCTGATGTTGTAGAGCTCGATATGCTGAAATTCGCGCAGACCGGCCCGGTCGAGCAGGTCTTCATCAATACCGCAGGAGCCTTCGTAATGAAGGTCCGCATGGGTCACGCGCACTCGGTGGAGCTTCGCCTGGAGCATCGTCGTAAGCATGCGCAGCATCATAGCCGCGGGCGGGCCGCGCCAACAAGCAGAGCACGCGCTCCGGGTAATCCCTGCTCACGTGTACAAATGAACGACTACACCAAGCACGCCGACTAAAATCAGTGCAGCGAACACGGTGATGCGCATGAAGCGGTCTTTGGTTTCCATAACTGGCGCCTGCACAGGATGTAGGGTAAGCAGAGACTCAACGGTCCCGTACATTTGCTCAAACTCCCACGGCAGGCGCCAGCTGTCGCCGATCCGGGACAACACGCAGCCCTAGATTTTTGCCACCCGCAATTCCACCTGTCCCTTGTAGGCTCCCGCCTTGATAGGCCGGGGCTTGCCGTCCACGGTCAAGGTCAGCCTCATGCCATCAGGCGCCACGATGCTGGAGCCCTCTCCCACCACCAGCGCGGTCAGATAGGATGTGCCAGTGACCGTCCAGACGGACTTGGTGAGCGACACCACCGCGCCGTTGTTGACGGCCGGCTCCGGTGTGTTAGTCACTTCGCCGAGCAGCTTGTAGTCCGCCGCGGAAATCGTCCGCTTGGCATGCTTGGCGGCGGATGAGGAAATGACGCCCGTAATATGGGCGCTGTCAAAATTCAATACCAGATTCTTACCCGCCGGCGTGCTGACGCCGCCCGGAGGGCCACCCGGTCCAGCGCCGGGACCGCCGGGCCCTGTACTGCCCGGGGCGCCGCCGGATTTGGCGCCGCCCCGGTACGCGTTGTAGAAGTCGCCGTGCAGGGATATCGCCGAGAAATTACCGACCACATCGGTGCTATGTGCCATGGACGTATCAAAGCCTTGAATCTGGGTTGCCACCCCGAGCGGCTCGTGATACACGCCCTTATTGACCATAGTGCCATTGACAGTGATGGGGCCCGGATCGTCATTGTCGATCAATTGCACCAGCACGCCATTCTTGGCGTTGAGCTGCGCGCCTTTGGAGCCATCGACGCTGATCGTGGCGCTTGCGCCCTTGACCAGAAACGTCGTCAGCTGCGTGTTGAAGATCGTGTCATCCATGACTTTGACCGTGCCGCCGCCGTGCCACATCACGCCGAAGCGCCCAGTGTTGACCGTGGTACGGGTGGGCTTAAGCGCGGCAAGCTCGGCGGCACTCAAGCCCAGATTCAATTCGGTATTGAGCTTGGCCAATCGCTCAGCGCTGCTGGCGCCGAATACGGCATTGCCACCCGTGATGATCACACCGTAATCGGCGGTGTTGATGTCGGTTCCGTAAAAGGAATTGACGGAATTGCCGATGGAGTAGGAGCCGTAACCGCTCCGGCCCGTGATGCTCACCTTGCTGTTAATCGCCGTGAGCTTGGTGTTCTGGCTCGAATCAATGGACAGCACGCCCCAGCCCTCTGCCGACACGGTTGAATTGATATAGGTGGCCACCGTGTCGTCGCCAAGCAGGTTGGTGGCGCGCACATTGCCGGACAATCCCAGCATCCAGGGCACGTCCTTCATCTGACCTGGGGTGACATTGGAGATGTAATCGGCGGGCAGTACACCCGTGCGGGCGGCGATGTCGGAATTCTTGACGATCAGGTGGCTGCCCTTGTCCGCTACAACGCCGGTACGCACCGCGCCGTGCGTGCGGATCTTGGCTCCGTCTATGACCAACGTCGTGTCTTTTCCCGTCGACATGATGCCCGCGCCGAAGCCTGCGAAATCATTGCCGCCGTTCCCGGTCAGGTCCACCGTTGCGCCCCTGATGGTGTAGTGGCCTCCGGTCACATAAATGCCGTTGAAATTCTCACCCACGGAGATGACCTTCGCGCCGCTCAATACGCCCTTATTCAAGGCGTAGCTGCCGGCGGCGGCCAACACGGACTTGCCGGCGACGATGCCGTTCTGATCCAGAAACAACGCTTCACGAAACGGATGTGTCAGACTCCCAGCTCCACCCAGAAGAGCGAAGACCACCGGGTTGGCGTCAGTGACCGTCAATTGAATGTTGCCCTGATAGTGGCCGGGCACAATACCGGTCTCCACGCCATCGACCGTCAGCGTCACGCTGTGATCTTTCGAGGTCGTGATGCCGGCTCCCTTGGCAATGGACAGGCTGGCCAACTGCGTGGTCTTGTCGAGCACCCAATTGGTGCCTTCGCCCAGGGATTTGGTCAGTGCTGGACTGCCGCTGCCATCGGCCAGTGTGGCGGTCGAAAAAAGAGTCGCGGCAAGCGCAGCGAGCAGGCGCGCGCGCGCCGTGGACTTCTGGTACGTCATCGTGAATCCCCCAATGGCCGGATGTTGGCGGGCTGATTGTAATCAGTCCTGCATGGGATGAATTGCAGACAATTGTTAAGAGGGGGCGAGGACAGCCTGCCGAGCATTTACCGAGCCGAGAGTGCGCGTATGAGCGCCACCTCGCGCTCCCGGTAAGGGGTGCCATCGGCTCGAAAGATGTCATGGTGCCACACGGGAGGATTGTGCTCAACATAGGGGTGCTGCCAGGAGTCCCAGGGCAAATTGGTCTGGGTTTTTCCGAGCACCAGCCCCCAATTGAACGCGGCCACGTGCAGGCGCTTGGCCATCGGCAGAATCAGATCAAAGGTGCTGCCGACACTGCGCGCCATATACTCGGTACACAAAATGGGTCGATGGTAGCGTCGCAACCAGAGTACGCTCAGTTCGAAATCTTCCGGCCAGTTATAATTGTGCAGGGATACGACGTCAGATTGTTCGACCTGCATTTGTTCGAACGCACTGGTCGCATTCGCACTAACCCAATCATTTTTCCATAAGCCGCTGGTGAGGGGTTGCGTTGGATTCTGAGTGCGCGCCCATTTGAATACCTGCGGCAAAAGTGCTGCAATGATTCGATTCTTGTCTTTGGCGTCGGTTTTTGGATACGCCGTGCCGCCCTCGTTATCGGGTTCATTCCACAAGTCCCAGCCTAGGATTCGCCGGTCTCGGGCGAATGCGCCGATCACGCCTTCCACATAGGCGCGCAACCGCGGATACTCGCGCGCATCCTCGAGCGAGTGGGCCGCCGGGCTCTGCACCCAACCCGAATTGTGGACCCCGGGAGTAGGCGCGTGCTGCAGCCCAAGCCGGGGCTCCGGATCCCAACATGAATCGAATAAAACGAACAGCGGTCTAATATGGTGCCGCGCCGCGATGGTCAGAAACTGATCAATACGCCCCCGAAACCCAGCCGGATCCTCCTGCCACAGCAGATCATGCAGGAATACACGCATAGTATTCATGCCTATGGCCTCGGCCAAGGCCAGTTCCCGGTCGATCAACGCTGGGCTGAACGTATCGGTCTGCCACATCTCCAGCTGATTGATAGCATTGGCCGGAATATAGTTGGCCCCAATCAGCCAGGATTGACGCTCGTACCAGACATTGGCCTGTCGCTCACTCCAGCGCTCGCGAGCCTCCGTCGGCACGGTAAGCAGTGCGCAAAAAGTCAGTAAGACCAGTCTGATGCGCTGGGTCTTGCGCGCATTGGACATTTCGCGAGGTATCAATGAGCCGGTGATGTAG
>Ga0075017_100000638_pt1 | contig 19888 bp, 16 predicted proteins | sample AleBraG_ABR_2012_FD_71475 | JGI IMG/M metagenome (GOLD analysis project Ga0075017, IMG submission 71475) | Freshwater sediment microbial communities in response to fracking from Pennsylvania, USA - Alex Branch Run_MetaG_ABR_2012 | ecosystem: Environmental > Aquatic > Freshwater > Creek >... | reverse complement strand
TCATCCAGTACAACCAGGCGCCGCAGCGGCGCCACATCGACGCTGTTGTCGGTAAGGGCGGCCGTCATCAGCGCACGCTCGGCGTAGTGAATGGAGTCCTATACTCAGTCCCGGCCAGGCTGCTTGCTGGTTTGGCGAACGATCCGGACGTGACCTACATCTCGCCGGACCGTCCTGTGAATGCCACTGCCGGGACAATGACGCCCGACTACAAACTTCAGGCGGTCAACGCCGATCTCGCGCAAAAATCCGGCTGGACCGGCGCCGGGATTGGCGTAGCCATCATCGACAGCGGAATCACGGATAGCCCCGACCTTCACGATAGCAATGGATATCGTGTGGTTTACTCGCAAAGCTTTACTGGCGTTGGACTATCGGTCGACGCTTACGGCCACGGGACCCACGTGGCGGGAATTGTCGGTGGAAGCGGCGGCCAGTCGAACGGCGTCTACGCCGGAGTTGCGCCGAACGTGAGATTCATCAATCTCATCGTCCTCGATAAAACTGGATCGGGCACGGACAGTACGGTCATCGCGGCCATTCAGCAGGCGATTCAGTTGAAGTCACAATACAACATTCGCGTGATCAATCTTTCGCTGGGCCGCCCGGTCTTTGAAAGTTACACCATCGATCCGCTTTGCCAGGCAGTGGAAGCAGCTTGGAAGGCCGGTATTGTCGTAGTGGCGGCGGCCGGAAACCAGGGCCGCGACAACACGGCCAACACCAGTGGCTATGCAACTATTGTCGCGCCCGGAAATGACCCTTATGTGATTACGGTTGGGGCGATGAAGACTGCAGGCACCGCATCACGCTCAGATGATTTGGTTGCCAGCTACAGCTCGAAAGGGCCGACTTTGTTCGACCATATCGTGAAGCCCGACTTGGTGGCGCCCGGCAACCACGTTGTCTCCATACTCGGCGAGGGGACCCTCCCCAACAAATACAAGACCAATATCACCGCTAGCACCTACTTCATGTTGAGTGGAACCAGCATGGCAACGCCCATGGTCAGCGGCGCGGCGGCCTTGCTGTTGCAGCAGACCCCGACTCTGACGCCGGACCAGGTGAAGGCGCGGCTCATGAAAACGGCGTATAAGAGCTTTCCGGTCTCCAGCGTTGCAACCGACCCTACCACGGGGGCCCAATACACCAGTTACTACGACATCTTCACGGTTGGGGCAGGGTACCTGGACGCATTGGCGGCGCTCACCAGCACCGACATCGCCACGGGAGCGGCCCTTTCGCCGGTGGCGTCCTTCAATTCCGCGACCAACACTACTTCGATCGGCAACATCGCCGGCCAGAGCGTGATTTGGGGTACGAACCTAATTTGGGGCACCAATCTAATTTGGGGCACCAACTTGATTTGGGGCACCAATATCATCTGGGGCACCAACATCATCTGGGGCACCAGCACCATGCAGGGCAACAGCGTCATCTGGGGCAGCAACATCATCTGGGGTACCAGCACTGCTCCCGCAAGTGAATCCACGGTAGTCGCCATCAATGGCGAGCAGTAGTCCGAGACTTAATTAAGAGAAACAGAAAAAAGGAGAATTCCCATGCCACGCTTCAAAAAGACTTTCACAACCGGCGCTCAGCGACGGAGCCAAATTTCGCCTGGAATGTTTCAACAGAACATCCGCGCGCATACCCTCCAGCCTCGATCCGATCCGCAAACGGCGATCTGGGGTACTTAATAAAACATAAGACGAAGATCGTTTTGCGAGCCGGGCGGAAGCCCGGCTTCGCAATCTGAGCCGGTGAGCGACGAGCCAAGGGAAATTTGGGGGTTCGCCCGACCGGCGCACTGGGTGAGACGGGCCGTCGGGTGAACATGCCCGCCGCCTGGTGGCCGTTTTCCCCTGACGCGCCTTTCTCTAACCATCTCAGATGGTACCGGAAGCGCTTGGTTCTCTACCGGCGACCATTGGCGATTTCGACGCCGATGGGGACGCTGCGGGATCGAGTCCGAGCTCCTTTCGCTCAAATCTACAGCAGAAGTGTCCCCTTTCGAGCGTGAGGCCGGTTATTGACTTTGTCCAAGCCGCCCCTGCTGCTCCCACAGCGCCAAGTCTTGTGTGAACTTCGACGCGAAACTGACCCCGCGAGCGCCCGCCCGTGTGGTTTATGTCCCGTCAAACGAGGCGAGCGAGGGTTGCTATTGTAAACCCCCGGTGTTTCCGATAAATTGGGTACGGTTCGCAAAAACATGAAAATCCATCTCGTGGTGAGCCTAGCAGTCGCCATTCTACGACGCGCCAAACCCGGAGTCCAACAACCAGTTCAGGAGTTATCCAGAGATCACCGAACTGCGTTAGGTTTCTGAATGCGAAGCGATCAGTCGGCCGCCTCGCATCGACAACGCCGGCCACTTTCTCACCTCACTCAGACTCACGAGACCGGTCCCAGCCATTCCGCGTCCCTTCTTATACCGAAAGCTCTCGCGTATCCGAAGGCCTCGCTAGTCTGGCGCCGGGCAACATCCGGCAACTTCAAGTTGGTTGTTGCAACAATGTGACCGCAATGGAACTGCCGTTACTCCCGCTAGCTCCATATAACAAAAAATCATTCACGAGAGTTCTTTCTGGAGGTAGAGTCGGGAAAGTCGAAACGCGGTCGCTCCGACCGCGGCCGAAGTTAGAGCCCCAGGGCATCGTCCGACCCGCGTATTCCATCTCATACTTGTCGATACCGATGCGTTGCTGGAGACGGTGCGGATCCTGTTGCCGGAAGGCTACAAAGTGGACGAGCTGCCGCAGGCCGTAAAGATTGACTCGCCCTATGGGAAGCATGAAGCGAAATGGGAATCCGAGGCAGGCGCGGTCGTCTTCAACCGCAAATTGGAACTGCAGGCATAAAGCGTGCCGGCCGCCCGATACGGCGACCTGAAGCGCTTTCTGGACGCGGTCTACGGCTCGGCCGAAGCCCCAGTCGTCCTGGTGAAATAGCCGAAAGGACGGCACGAGCGCCGTCCCTCTGGATTACTGGAACAAAACTACCAGCGATTGTTCTGACGTCCGCCGCCGCCACCGCTCCGGCGATGTCCACCACCGCCGCCGCCCCCCCGGTCTTCCTTAGGACGGGCTTCGTTAATGTTCAAGGCCCGGCCGTTAAGTTCCGTCCCGTTCAACGCTTCGATCGCGCGATTGCCTTCGGCATCCACGCTCATTTCCACGAAGCCGAAGCCGCGCGGTTGACCGGTCTCGCGATCGGTCACAATGCTGACGCGGTCCACGGCCCCATATGCTTCAAACATCGACCGCAATGCATCTTCGGTCGTCCCGAAGCTGAGGTTTCCTACAAAAATGTTTTTCAAGTTAGTATCTTTCTGAATTTGCAGAGCGAGCTAATCGGGCAGATCGAACAAAGGCGGTAAACTCCGTTGGCACGAACAACCAAAATCGCAGGACTGTCAAAGTCCCTTACATCATAGCAGAAGCTGGCCCGACAGTACTAGCCCAGAAAAAATAGGACAAATCCTAGAGGCTGGCGCAGGCGACGAAGTCCACTTGGTCGTCGGATAAGCCCGGTGGTTCCGACCAGACCGTGCGGGAGAGCGAGATCAGCATACCGGCAAACACAATCAGCATGGCGACGAATGATTTCATTGCTCGACTCCTTGAAAGAGTAAACACTCTCATGGGGGCGGAGACGCGCGAAAGCTCGTAAAATACTGTAAGGCTATGCTGGGGCGCAGCTTTCCCCCAAAGGCGCCAAGAACCCGCCTTCAAAGAGGCAGAGCCGGGCTCTCTCCATAAACCGATCCAGCCAACTGGACTGATCACGCACGGGTCATCCTGTCAAAGTCTGCGGACGTCCATAACGATCGAAGTTCTCGCACTCAAAACCACCGGTCGGATTGGGATAGCCGAGCTGGTTCGAGATAATCCGAGTCCTGCCAAACGTTTGTTCATCGCATTCATGCGTGTGGCCGTACACCCAAAGAGCCGGTTGGTAAGCCTCGATCAGTGCCAATATGTCCAGGGAATTGAAGGCGGGCATCAATGGGCTTGCACCGTACTTCGTATTTGGATTGACGACTGGCGCATGGTGCGCGATGACCACTCGCGGACCGTTAAGGTCCCGCTGAAACCAGGACAGCAGCTTGCGCACGAACTCCTTATGCAGGGCGACCGAGTCCGCCGGGCGAAACGGCGTCCCATCGGCGTTTTCGATCAATTGAAAGTCATTCATCCCCGAGGAAGCGATTTCCATGGACCTCAAGTCGCCACCGTTGAAATCCGTCCACATCGTTCCCCCGAAGAAGTGGGCGCCATCTATACTGACTTCGTCATCGAGGAGCAAAGTCACATTAGGGAACTTGGACGCCAGCCAATCCCGGAACCGGCCTTCCTCTTCAGTCATCGGCGTCCGCGTATAGTATTCGTGGTTCCCGGTCACGTAGAGCGCGGGCCTGTTCCATCTTTTCAAGAGCGATTCGAGTGGAGCGTAGCTCTGGAAGCTAACGATGTCGCCGGCCAAAATCAGGACGTCTGCCTTGGACTCCGGCGGCAAGGTCCAACCGGAACCAAACTCGAGATGGAGATCGCTGTAGGCGATGATTCTCATTTATCTCAAGAAGAGGCAACCGCCATCATCCTATTCTGCATTCGCGATTCGCGAATAGCGAATGACCGTGGCGATCTCGCCAAGAATCGCGCCGGCGAGGGTGAGTGAGGCAAAACCGTCAACCACGAAGCAAGAACTGCACCAAATTCGCAGTCTGCCCGTAAATCCTGTTAAGCCCGGCGCAGCTTGCGAGCCAAGGCCGCAGCCGCCAGAGCCCCGCCCATCAGCATCCCGGTGGCCGGCTCCGGATCCGACACGATCGAGACGTTGTCCAGACCAAACGCATCGGCGTTGCTGGTTGCGGGAGCGCCGCTGGTAAAATCGCCCAGGATATACAGGCCGGAGAGCGACGAGAGCACGGTGGTCAGTTGCCCGGCTGTGGCGGCCGCGCCCGTTGGGTCGCCCACCGTCCACGAACCGGCCAGGAGCGAAATGGAATAGTTCGTCCAAGATCCGTTCACCGGAGTGGGCTCCGAACCGCTGTAGACCAATACCGTGGTGCCGTCGGTGATCGCCAGGATGGGTCCCGCCGGACTGATCACAGAGGTCGAGAAAAGGTCTAGCCGGATCAGGTCGAACGTCACCGCCCCGCCATAGGCCGCGCTGAAGTTGCCCGTGAAGGCTGAGCCCGCCTGGAAATATTGCCAACCGTTGTCGGTATCGGCGGCGGAAATATAGCCGCCCGGATTGCCTCCCGTTGCGTTGTACGTCACTGCCGAAGCGCCCCCAAAAGCAGCCCCGAAGTTCGGGTAACCATTGCCGAGGACCGCGAAACTGAACGTGCCCCAACCGTTCGCGTTCACGTCAAACGTATCGCTGGCCAGCGTCCCGCCGCTCATTCCCACCGCGAACGCACACAACGCCACTCCAGCAATCGGACCGATTCTCATGTTGGACCCCTCTCCCGTCCTCTGTAGTCTACGGGCGGAACCGTATGCCATCAAGACACAATCGCCGTTCTAAGTAACATTGCCCGGCTATCTCACGGGTTGTGCTTAGCGCCCGGTCCGCGTGACCGCTAAACTAGAGAGTCCGGTCTCCGCCGCCGCATTGCTTACTGCACTGCGAGCGTCAAAGTTCGTGATGACGCTCCGTCGACAGACAAGCTCAAAGGCACGGCCAGTCCAGGCGTGACCGCACCTGGAACAACCACGTTGATCTGGTAGACTCCTACATAACCAGGGGCCAGACCAGCGAAACTGACGGTCGCCGGCAGTCCTCCCATCGTCACCGTCGGCGTCTTGATCGTCGGTGACGAGCCATCGGTGACAGCGGTTCCCGTCGCAGGCTGATTGGATACCGCGCCCAAACCCGTGCAATAGATCATCACGAACTTGCCTCGGGTTGCGGGCGTGGCCGTGGTCGCGATATTACCGTCCAGTGTCACTACGTCCGCCTGTCCGTTGCCGGATCCATTTGCGGCGAAGAGGCCTGGGGCCGCGGAACTCAGACTCACAGACTGCGCAGTACTGACGCCGAGCGGCGTTCTCACTACCACTGTCGCTTGGGATTGACCGGCCAGTTCCCATGGAACCTGGAAGTTAATCTGGGCGGGAGAGACGTAGAGGGGCGGAGCCGCGATGCCGCCAATCATTACCTGTGTCCCACTCAGGATATTGGTGAGCGGAAGGCTGGAAGCGTTTGCCGAAGCGTTCGCCAGACTATAGCCAAAAACTGTCGCGAGACTGCCGGGAGTGAGAACCGGCCCAAAGCCAGCGGCATCAACCACGCCTAAGTTGGGGCGAATCGAAGGAGGGTCACCCGCAGCCGACCCACTCGGGTTGATCTTGGCGACGAATGCGGTTTGTCCCTTCGATGCGGCCGCGTTGTCGGTAGTCTGAAAGGCCCCCGAGGTCGTCGGAAAATCGGCGGACCAGGTCGTCCCGGCGACATACACATTGAGAACTGCATCCACCGTTATCGCCTGCCCGCTCTCTCCCGCCTGCCGGTTATTGGAAGTTAGTGCGCCGGTTCCACCCAGAAAGGTAGAGTACGCGAGGGCGCTGCCAGTGGAGTTCAACTTTGTAAAGAACACGGTGGTTGCGGTGTTCCCGACAGCCGGGACGTTCGCAATATCGGCTTTATTTACCGGCTGAAATGCTCCCGCGCTTACAGGGAAATCGATCGACGTGGTGTCGCCGGTGATGTATGCATTGCCGGACGCATCGATCGCCATGCCATTTACCTTGTCAGAGCCGGTGCCACCCACGAAGGTGGAATAGACCAGGCCCGAGCCGCCGGAATTGAGCTTAGTGACAAAGGCATTGTGACCAATTCTGGCGAAGTTGACAGGCTGCACAGTCGTTTGTGACGCCAGAATTTTAGTTTGGTACGCGCCCGCTGTCACCGGGAAGTCGGGCGAGTACGCATAGCCAGCCACGTAGGCATTCCCGGTGTTATCCACAGCCAAAGCGTTCGCCTGATCTCCCAGGTAGGTCGTGTTGCCGCCAATGGAACCGTTTGGAATCGAAATACCGCTTCCACCCAGGTACGTAGAGTAAACCAGCGCGGACCCAGCGGGATTGATCTTCGAAACGAAGGTGTTGTAGCCCGGGATGGGACTGTTGGTTCCCTGTGTGGTCGCGGCTTTATTCTTGCCCTGGAAGGCTCCCGCCGTCACAGGAAAGTCGGGCGAATGCGCATATCCGGCAACGTAAACATTTCCACCCAGGTCCACGGCGATGGCCGTCGCTACGTCCCCCTCGAAGACTGCGGGACCGATGCTAAACGCCCCTTGTCCCCTTCCGCCCAGAAATGTGGCATACACAAGCGAGCTGCCGGAAGGATTGAGTTTGGCGACGTAGGCATTGGACGCAAGGCTAGAACCGATCTTGGTTTGCAGGGCGCCCGGCGTGACCGGAAAACCAGAGGAATAAGTAGTTCCTGCCACGTAGGCGTTGCCCGGGGTGTCCACAACCACAGCTCCGGCCGCATCGCAGCAGAGATAACTGACTGCCGATGCGCCGCCCAGGTAGGTGGCGTAGGCGAGTCCGCCGCCGGCGGGATTCAGTTTAGCGACGAAAGAAGTCTTGGTGCTGGGCAGGGTCGTCTGAAGCGCGCCTGCGGTTACAGGAAAATCCTTCGACGCGGTTTCGCCAACGATATAAGCTGCTCCGGATGCGTCTACCGCCAGTCCATAGGCGGCGTCGCCGCCGGTTCCCCCCACATACGTGGAATAGATCGGGGCAGTGCCTGCAGAGTTAAGTTTCGATACGAAGGCCACGCTAAAAGTCGAGCCTTTGGGGGTACTCTGCAGAGCCGCCACTGTCGGGAAGTCCGGAGACAGTGTGGCGCCGGCAACATAGATATTGCCCGCTGTATCGACAGCTATCGCATTGGCGGTATCCGCGACGCTGCCGCCAAGGTATGTGGAGAAGATTAGAACAGGATCGATCACGAGAGGTTTGCGGTGGTCGTAGGTTCCGACATGGAAGCCGGCGGCCCTGCCCGAAATCGTAAAGTGTCCCGCAATCGCCTTTCGTGCGCCTTCCACTTCCTGGTAAATCACGGGTCTTTGCAAGGCGAAGGTGCCATCCGGCGTTGAAGCAACCAGATCGCCGTTGAGCGCCACGTGCGGTTGCGCGATTCCATCGAATTGCATTCGGATCGACTGCGGATCCGCGCCGGGCGCGACGACGAAGTCGTACTCTATCTGGCGCTGAGTGCCGTAATAGATCAGGTCAATGCCCTTATACACGTCGCGATAGCGAACTTTCGAGAAGGTAGGCAAGCCGATCCGCCAATGCGCCGGATCGTTCCCGATCAGGTAGTTCACCTTGCCCGCCAATTCGTCCTCGGCAGAAGGTAAGGCGGCGGTGTTTCGCGCGCCTTGCAAGGCAATTGTGATTGCGCGAGTCCGGCCCAGGCCGTGCGTTTTGAGGACTGCCGCTCCATTCGTCTTCAAAGCAACGTCGGCCGCGCTTGTACGCGCCAAGAACAGCGCGGAACGATCTGCCTGACCCGCATTGCTTTCGAAACTTAGGGGTGGATTGCCGTGGCTCGCGACCGCTTGTGCGCTCAGTTGTCCAAAGGAGCAAACACAAAAAATGACGACTCTGATTGCGAGCCCGCGCATCTCGTTCCATCTTTACACGGCAGATCGCGTGGCGCCCGTCAAGACACTCACAGCGTGTTTTCGCCAGCCCCAAGGGTCCTTCTTAGGCGTGTCGTGCTTGAATCGGCCTGCTCGGAAGGTCCGACGGCAGTGTCTACCGCCCTAAGGGAGCCCTCGGGGCGGATCGTCGGCAACAGGCAGTTGATTACTCCGGTGAAGTCGGCATCACGCCGGGCGAGGCCCCGGAATTGGAGAGAGCGGGGCGCAAGCGGCGTTTAGGCCTTTCCTCCACTGATCCGTTCTGCTAACATCCCACATCATGAACATTGTCCTGGTCCATGGAATCCTGGGTTTCCGCGAGAAGTTCGGAATCGAGTACTTCCGCAACGTCGCCGAGCATTTTCGCGCAAAGGGTATGAAGGTCATAGCGCCAGTTCTCGATCCGACTCAAGGCGTCGAGTATCGTGGCGGCCAACTTCGTGGCCAGATCGAGGCCGCCTTCGCGAATGGCAGCATTGACCCGTTACAAAAGACTCACATCATCGCCCACAGCATGGGCGGTCTCGACAGCCGGTGGATGCTGTCGCCGGTCAACCCCAATCACATCCAAGCTCCAATTCGATCCTTGACGACGATTTCGACGCCACACCAAGGGTCACCCATCGCCGACCTGATTGACAGTCCCGAGAAACTGGCTCCCTTCGGACAGCTACCGTTCGGACCGCACCCGAACCTTTTGCAACCTGCGCTCGATGCCCTCGGCATTTCTCTGAACGGTTTGCGAAATCTGACCACGGAATACTGCCAGAAATTCTCCGCGTCATGCACGAATGCCTCCGCGGTTGCCTACTTCTCAGTCGCCGGAGCCGGGCGTGCTGATTTTCCCTTTACATGCCGCCTCTTCCTCCTGTTTCACCAGTACATCTCGGCGTTAACGGGTCAGGCGAACGACGGCTTGGTGACGTTGCCCTCAGCGCAGTGGGGACAGTTTGACGGGAACACGTGGCCCGCCGATCATGCCGATGAGGTAGGAACCAATCTCGACACGCTGGGCGCGTCGTCATTTCCGTGGCTCGCGAAGTATGATCTCATCGTGGCGAACTTAGCGGGTCTGTGAGTGTCTTCGCGAACGCGTGGACGAAGCGGAACTACAACAGAAAAGCGTCGGGCCCTCCTAACGGAGGCGCCAATCACGACCGACGCCGGTAGGACGTAGACGGCGTTTCACAGGAGTAATCCAGCAGCGCCCCTGCATGAAAACCAGCGCTCGGGGCCGGATCAATGTACGAGTGGCCCGTGACTCGCCCGCGGCCACAACGTCACGAATGTGCTGGGGGACGTTCCGCGCCACCGGGCATCGGCATTGGCCCGGGTTCCATTGGAACAATTGGCCCGCTCCGCCGGATTTCCGCTGTCCGCCGTTGAGTGAGCCTCAGCTACAGATCAGCTTCTACTTCATGATGGTGATGCCGGCAGAGGTGGCAAGGGGTTTACCTCCAGGTAGGCGGCGACCATTGCGCTGTACGGCATCTTTGGTAGTACGGCTCCTTCAACAGACTCCCGAAGGAGCTGCACGTAATGCCGAACGACCGGATCGGTGTTACCCATCATCTTTACTGACCATTCAATCTTTTTCTCGATGTCCTCCAAGTGTGTAAGGCGCGGCCCGTGCGCCTCGCTGTCGAGGCCTAGCACTTCAATGGTCTTGCGCCCAAGGTATGTGATCCCGACCGGCTTTTCCCTCTGGAAGGTAATGTGCCGTTGCGGATCTTCTGGGGCATCGGGCTTCAGAATCGACGGCGTCTCATCTTCGATCCGCATCCCATGATGCCTGGCGCGAGCAGCCGGGTTCTCGATGGGAAATAGATCGCCTTTCTTGATCGAATTGCAAAAAGCGCAACTCCACAGCAAATTGTCCCAGCTGTAGGCGAGCCAGTAGTAGCCCGGCCAGAGGTACGCCTCGCCGCGTCCCTGGCAGGTCCTCCCTTTTGGTCGCCAGTGTTCGACATGGGGGTAGGCGTAGGGATGTTGAATCACGGTCTCACAATAGCAGCACTTACCATGGTGGCAAGCTGCGAGCGCGGCTTTTACGGCGTCTGATGCGTAAATCGCTTCGCGGACCTCCATCTTCCGCGTCCCGTCCCGGTAGGGGCCTGGGTCGGCATCGTAAGCCGCGCAAAGCTGTCGGGCATGTTCTTCGCCGGCGCGAATTAGGCCGGGTGGCGCGGCTCCTTTGTGTATCGCGATCACCGACGCACGCCTTTTTGGAAATCTCTCGCGAAGTCCATCATCAAGTCCTCAAAGTTCTGGGCGCTCGGCGAGCGGGCCGTGGGCAGGGATTCAACCCATTGGTCTAGTTCACGGAGGTGCGCCTCCTGTTCGGCTGAACGATTGGGGTTTCGAATTAACTTGATGCGCTCGACGAGCCTCTCCTCGGTCTCTTTGCTCCTGTCGGAGAAGAATCCAAACAGGTCGCTTACCAGCAACTGATCGAATCGCCATTTTTGACTCGGAATAGGATGATTCAGGATGCGAGCCTCGCGATCTTGCCAACGCACGACGGCAACATTGCCGCCTTCGGCCAGGGCCTCCTGCGCCGTGATCGGGCTGTGGGTAGTGGCGATAAACTGAACCCTCGGAAAATGGGTTAACAGGCGCTTTGCGAGATCTCGCTGCCAGCGCGGATGAAGGTGCAAATCGACCTCATCGATCAGGACGATCGCGCTTTCGGACAGCGGCTCTGCGCTGTCCGGAAAAGCCCTGAACAGCCGCCAAGCCAGATCTACGATCCATGCAAACATCCCCTGATACCCTAGGCTGAGGTCTTTGAGGGGCACAAATCCGGACGGCGTCCGGACATGAACGCCGCGCCGATCCGGGTCGCCACCTACGCCACTCGGGCCCCTGACTTCGATATCCTCGGCGGTGCGGCCCTCCAGCAGCGAGGCAACCACCGCTTTCAGCCAATTGAATCGCCGCCCATCAGCGCCGCCCTCGCCTTCCGGATCGCTCTTGGCGGCGTGGTCCAACTGTTCCATCAGCAGTTCGGCATCGTAAAGATCGATAGCATCCGCGAAGAGCGAATCTGTGGGATCCCGTTTGTCAACTTCTGCATGGTTGTTATGGCCCACATGGCGAGCGGCGCCATAGCCGATCACCAGGGGCCCACTCGCACGAAGTTCGTATTCGGCCTCCCGGAACTTGACATTGTCTAGTTCCGTAGTGCTGCCGCTGATCTCGACATGTACGTCCAGCGTTATCCCATTGCCGGCGTCTAACACGGCTTCCATCGTGGTCACGCCGGTTCCGTGTCTCCGGATGAAGCGCATGATCCCGACATTTTCGTACTCCGAGAGCTTGGCCGTCGACAAGGTTGGCGGACCGACGTCCGCAGATTTATCGATCCCAGGGCTCGGCTTCAGGGCCGGAACTGGCCGCATGACCGCTAACGCCTGCATCAATGTAGTCTTGCCGACGCCATTTTCGCCCAGAATCAGATTCCAGCGGCTGACGGCGCCATCTTTGTCGAACAGCTCCAGGGTCTGCGAACTCCCAAAGCCGCGCACATTCTCCAGGCGTATTGACCTGAAGTGCATCGCATCCGGAGCATTCGTCTCGGTCGGCATAAGGGTCTCCTTGGCGCCCGTCAGAAGCTGAATCCAATTGCACCGCACTGCTGGGCTTCACTATCACTATAAGGGAGTTGCTGGCCTGCGACGAAAGGCTGGGCTGTATCTGTGGCGCGGATTCATCCTTCACAATGATTTGGGGCCTTCCGGTCCGTACGCCCGAAGGTCATTCCGTTCGAGTGAAATCAAGAGATATTTGTTCAATAAAGTCAATGTTTACAGGCACTTGCATGTCGGTTCACAAATTAACGTCTTCGAGCGGTCCAACCTACTGCTTTTAAAAGGCTTAACCACTATTGAATTTCGATCTTCAGCAAGAGTACAATCGCACAGAGGCGTTGAGTAGGCTCAGCGCTGATCCTAAGGAGAGAAGAGTGGAAAACGCCGCCCCTGAAAAAGTCTCGGCCATCCCCGAGAAGACGCCGTCAGTTCAGGTGAGTTCCCTTGGCAGCACAAGCGCACGTGACAGCGCCGCTATCAGGCGTCTCCTGGACGAGGTCAAGAACGAGGAAACGACCGATCTTGCTGCCAATTACAACCGGATGCACAATCGCCACAACCGCTAAAGCTGCTTTCGGACCGCTTAGAGTGGCAGCCAATGCAACTCGATAAGGTTCTGCTGAAGGTGGCATCCCGGTGCAACATTAATTGCAGCTACTGCTACGTCTACCATCAGGGGGACACTGGCTGGCAGCGCATGCCGAAGCACATGTCCCTCGCTACGGTTGGGGATGTGCTGGCGAGGCTTGCTGAGCTGTACCATGACCAACAATATCCATTTGATGTAGTCTTACACGGTGGTGAGCCGCTGCTTCTTCCGCGAAGCATTTTGCAAGCTCTGTTAGAGGGACTCGCAGCTCGACTACCCGCAACCTGTACCAGTTCCATTCAAACAAACGGCATTCTCGTAGACGATGACTTGCTCGATCTGTGTCTTCGCACCGGGACCACTCTTTCCGTCAGCCTGGACGGGCCGGCAGACCTACATGACACTTTCCGCATTGCTTTTGACGGCGGCGGCACGTACGCCCGAGTGGCAGCAGGCATCGCTCGCATCCGCCGGCATCCACAGGCACACAGCCTTTTCACGGGCGCGCTTTGTGTCATAGATCCACATTCCGACGCGCGCCGCGTTTATGAGTTCTTCAAATCGCTCGCGGTGCCGAGCGTCGATTTTCTCTTCAAGGACGGAAACCTAGAGAAGCTTCCGTTGGGAAAATCGTCCATCGATTCGATCGAGTATGGACGATGGCTGGCTATCCTTTGGGGCTGCTACATAAGAGACCCTGATCCTCCGCGTATCCGCGTCCTCGACGAGTTGGGTCGACTCCTCCTGCGAGCGAAACCCAATGAGGGTGGCTGCGGAGAACCCATGAACGGCATTGTGGTGATCGACACAGATGGAACGATCGCCAAGAATGACACATTGAAGAGCGCATATGACGGTGCTGACCGCTTTGCCACTCCGTGGTCGGTTGGCCAGAGCCGACTTGCTGAAATTGCCACTTCCCCGGAGTTTGTCGAACATGCTCTCTTGCAGCAGCCAACGAGCCCGATTTGCCAGCGATGCTCTCTGCTTGCTGTTTGTGGCGGCGGTATGCCCTTATCTCGTTGGCATCCTGAGACAGGCTTTAATAACCCCTCCGTCTACTGTGCCGATTACAAATTCGTAATTGGCCATATAGACGGAACGCTCCAAGAATACCGATGACTCTAATCGACCTGTCCTCGGCAGCCGCACGGAGCGTCCCCTTCCCCTGCTTCATTGTGGCTCAAGCTATTTCCGAGGAGTTGGAATATCATCTCCTCGGCTGGTTTGAGGATGGGGCTCCGTGGAAGCTCGCTGTGACGGACTTCTATGAACAGTACGAGTTCGACTTCAGGGACGTGATCGAGGTCCCGAAACCCCTAGAGCCGCTTTTCTCAGCGGCCGTTCTGACGCAGCTCCGAGCCGACATAGAGGCGCTTCTGGGCACTTCTCTCGGATCTCAAATCGATATCACCGCGCACAAACTGAACCGAACACAAAGAATCCGTGTTCATAACGACGCTCGTCCCGGCGGTGAGACCCACCGGCTTCTGATCCAATTGAATCGGGGGTGGGATGAAGCTAACGGCGGCTTGCTAATGCTGTTTGGCGGACCAGAAGTCGAGACTCTTAGCGACATTATCGTTCCCGTGAGCCGTTCTGCCTTTGGCTTCGAAATCTCGGACGCTTCGCACCACGCCGTGAGCGAGGTGTATCAGGGGGACCGATTCACTCTTGTATTCTCCTTCTATGCCAGACGCGTTTGACCTACCCGTTGAAGCGCTTCTGCCGCCGTTTGCCGGCTCTCTACCCACTAGCCTGCGGGTAATTGGAGAGCGCGCCCTAATACGGTCCCGGTCGCTCACTCGATTCTCGTATTCCACAGAGCGTTTACTCGCCGGGAAGGCTGGGCGAAGAAATTCAACCCTAAGGAGGATTCGCGCTCAGAACGGCCTCGTACTTGAACTGGAGGCGGTGAGTGACGCGGTGGAATGTTATAGCAAGCAGCACGAGCTGGCTTTGGCGAACAACCTCGAAGCCGGCGCGGCTTCTGCGATTGTGCAGGAAGCGCTCAACGAAGTGTTGCAACCGCATTATTGCCTATGCCTGGCAGTCTCCGAGTTGGTTTGGCGCTGCCACGTGATCGTCGCGAAGGAGGCCGACTACGACGTCAGCTTTAGCGATCCAGAGATCCCCTTTACGATCTTCATTTCAGTCCCGACGCAAAATGATCGGAGTTCCCTTCTGCGGGTCGCCGAAAATATTGTTCACGAGACCATGCATCTGCAACTCTCCCTTTTCGAGAGATGCTGTCCTCTAATTGATACCGCCTCCGCTTGGACTTTGTATTCGCCTTGGAAGCATGAACCACGTCCAGCCCAGGGTATCTTACACGGCCTCTACGTCTTCCATGTGCTGCATTGGTTGTGGCAGCGGACCGCCGAATCAATGCAAAACGATTCCGATCACAGTTTTGCGCTTCGTCGTATTTGCGACATCGAGCGAGAAATTAGCGCGGTTCGGGCGATTGAAGATTCCGCAGCGCTCACCCCGGCGGGAAAACTATTTCTCCAGCGGCTCTTCGATTCTCAGCGCAAACAGTCAATTCACACCGCATGGTGCTAACATTTGCCGGGCAGCCGTATGGGCCGGCCCCGACCTTGTGGCGTTTAACTTTTGACCACTGAGGCTGAGTGGTTCGTCGGCCACTCGGAGAATCCCCCGAAACAGCCTTCTTGGAGATCAGTCCCGTGAAGTCCGCATCACGTCAACCAGACGGAGAACGCTGGTGTCGAGCAGGCACAAGCCCTCCCTGCCGCATCCTATCCTGGCCCCGCATCATCTCTGGTCCATTCCCAAAACCCTAACCTCCCGCCGAAGACCATATCGATCACCGGGTTTCGAAATTTCCTTCTCCAACAAAACAAACCACTTATTCCCCCGCAACACGCAGCCGCTAGAACCCCTATCCGACAATAGAAGTGCGAGTGTGAATTCTCACGACCAAGTACTAAAAGGACATCCTCATGTTTAGTCCCCGCGCCAACCGCGCCCCATTCCGCACCGAAGCCGGCCAAGCCAGAAACGCCATAAGCGAGCGCAATCCGGCCGAAGAGATGGCCATTTCCAAGTCATGTCGCCGCCCCCAGCCTCTCGAAAACAGCCCCGCCAAGTGCAGAATGCACCAGAAAAAGGCCAAGAATTCCCCCATCCCGCAACCTTCTTGCCCCCACAAAGACAACAAAACAAAGCACTCCCCCCAGCCCCAGCGCCAAAAATGTAAAAATGAGCAAACGAACCTAGTCCCAATTCCGGACATTTCCCAATCCTCAGCCCACACCACGACGCAGCCCAGCGACCCCAATGCTAGGAGCAACAGCGCGTTCGGAATCCCAAATCGAAAGCCGCACCCGGCACTTGCGCCGTCACCACCACGGCCGAGGCGCAAACGTCAGTCTGTACAACTGACCGCTAAACTAGAGATATCCATGGAATTTGACAAAGTTTACGAGCCGCAGAAGGTCGAGCCCTACTGGGCCAAGCAATGGCTCGAGTCCAGTCTGTTTGTGGCCGATCGCGATGCGCCCGGTCCCGTTTTCTCCATCGTGGTGCCTCCGCCCAACGTCACCGGTTCGCTCCACATGGGCCACATGCTCGATCATTCGGTGATCGATACGGCCACCCGCTGGCATCGCATGCGCGGCGATAACACGCTGTTTCTGCCCGGCGTGGATCATGCCGGCATCGCTACCCAGATGCTGGTCGAGCGCAGCCTGGTGCAGCAAGGCACGTCGCGCAAGCAGATCGGCCGCGCGGAGTTCGAAAAGCGCGTCTGGGCCTGGAAGGAAAAGTTCGGCTCGCGGATTATTGAACAGATGAAGCGCATCGGCGACAGTTGCGACTGGTCGCGAGAGCGCTTTACGCTGAGTCCGGAGCTTTCCCGCGCGGTCACTGAGGCTTTCGTCCTGTTGTACGAGCGCGATCTCATTTACCGCGGCACGTACATGGTCAACTGGTGCCCGAGCTGTCAGACGGCCATCTCCGACGTGGAAGTAAAACACGAGGAGACCAACGGAAACCTCTGGCACATCCGCTATCCGGTGGAAGGCACTGGTCGATTCCTCACCGTCGCCACCACTCGCCCGGAAACGATGCTGGGCGATACCGCCGTGGCCGTAAATCCGCACGACGAGCGCTATCGCGACCTGCAAGGCAAGATGGCGACTTTGCCGTTGATGAATCGCCCGGTGCCCATCATCGCCGACGAACTTGCGGATCCCAAATTCGGTACCGGTGTGGTGAAGATCACGCCCGCGCACGACCCCAACGACATGGAGGTGGGCAAGCGCCACAACCTGCCGCACGTGAAAGTGATCAACGAAGAAGGCAAGATGACGGCCGAGGCCGGCGCCTATGCAGGGCTGGATCGCTTTGAAGCCCGCAAGCGGATCGTGGCGGACCTGGACGCCCTGGGCCTGCTCGACCGGGTGGAGGCGCACCAGTTGCCCCTGGCTAAATGCGATCGCTGCGGCACCATCGTGGAGCCGCTGGTTTCCACACAGTGGTTTGTGAAAGCCAAGCCATTGGCAGAAAAATGCATGCGTGCCGTGAAGGACGGCAGCGTAACGTTCGTCCCCGAGAACTGGAACAAGACTTTCTTTCACTGGATGGAGAACATTCGCGACTGGTGCATCTCGCGCCAGTTGTGGTGGGGCCATCGCATTCCCGCGTGGCATTGCGGCGATTGCCAAAAGATCACCGTGAGCCGCACCACGCCGAAGGCCTGTGCACATTGCGGCACGCACAATTTGGAACAGGATCCGGATGTTCTCGACACCTGGTTCAGCTCCAGTCTGTGGCCGTTTTCCACCCTGGGCTGGCCCGACGCTACGCCGGATCTCGCCAAGTTCTATCCAACCTCGCTGATGATCACGGGCTTCGACATTCTGTTCTTCTGGGTGGCCCGCATGCTCATGATGGGCCTGGAACTCACCGCCAAGCCGCCGTTCCGCGTGGTCCACATGCACGGCCTGGTCCGCGATGCCGACAAGAAGAAGATGTCCAAGACCAAGGGCAACGTGATCGACCCGCTGGACATAAATGAGCGTTATGGAACCGACGCGGTACGGCTTTCGCTGCTGATCGCCGTAGCGCCCGGAACGGACATCGCTTACAACGAAGAGCGCGCCGCCGCCGCGCAGAAGTACGCCAACAAGATCTGGAACGGCGCGCGTCTCATCTGGATGAACATGGAGAGCTCCGGAGTTCCACCGTGCATTCCGGACGCCGGCCCGCCGGAGCACGTGGAGGATCGCTGGATTTATAGCTTGTTGAAACGCACCGCCGAAACCGTCAACCGCGCCTTTGAGCTTCATCGCTATCACGAAGCGGCCGACACGCTGTGGCATTTCTTCTGGCACGATTTCTGCGACTGGTACCTGGAGATCAAGAAACTGCGGTTCACGGAGAAGTCCGGATTAACCAACGACTGGCGCAATTTGCTCAACGTGTTTGGCACGTTCCTGCGCTTGCAACATCCGTTGATGCCGTTTATCACGGAAGAGCTGTGGCATCGGTTCGGACAGACGACCTCCATTGCCCTGGCCGCTTTTCCGGAACCGACGTCGTCCGATGAAGCAGCCGAGCGTGAACTCGGGTTGCTTCAGGAGATGGTGACAGCCGTGCGCACGCTGCGCGCCAAAAACGCCACCGGCGCCGAGTGGGTGCTGTATCGCCGCGACGGAGCGGCGAAGGTCGACCTCACGCTCGTCGAACGGCTGGCCAAAGCTAAGTTTGACGTACATGAGGGGAGCGCGCCCAAACTCGAAGGCTCGTTCTACTCCAGCGCCGAGTTTGATCTGTGGCCGAAGCTGGCGGAAGTGGACGTCAGTGCCGTGCGCAGCAAACTGGAAAAGGAAAACCTGAACCTCGCCAAGCTCATCGCCAACAATCAAAGGCAACTGAACGACGAGAAGTTTCTGCAAGGAGCGCCGCCGGCGGTGATTGAGGGGCTGCGCCAGAAGCTGGCCGAATATACCGCGCAATTGCGGAAGAATGAAGAAGCGCTGTAACCATGGACATCGCCGCTGTCCGCAGCCGGCTGCCCGGCCTTGACATTCACTACCATCGCGTTCTCGACTCCACCATGCATGAGGCGGCTCGGCTGGCAGCGCTTGGGGCCCCCTCCGGAACCGCCGTCATCGCCGACCAGCAGACCGCCGGCATCGGCCGGTATCAGCGTCCGTGGCATTCCGAAGCCGCATCCGGTCTCTATGTCTCCATCGTTCTGCGCATGCCAATCGAGCCCGTGATCACCCTGGCGCTCGGCCTCGCTACCGTGGATGCCATCCAAAAGACCACGGGCATCGCTTGCGATCTGCGCTGGCCCAACGACGTATTGATTGGAGACCGCAAGCTCGCCGGCATCCTCACCCACTTGGATGGGCCGGCCGTAATCGCCGGCATCGGCATCAACGTAAATCATCGCGAATTCCCGCCGGAATTATCCGCGCAGGCCACCTCGCTGAGAATCGCCTCCGGCCGCCAGCAATCGCGCGAGGAGTTGCTCGTCGAACTGCTGCCGGCCATCGACACATTCTGCTCTACACTCGTTAGTGAAGGAAGACCAGCCATCCTCGAAATGTTCTCTCACGCCTCCAGCTATGTGCGCGGCCGCCGAGTCCGCGTCGACCAGGAAGACGGCGTCATCACCGGCACCACCGCGGGACTTACAGCGGACGGCTTCCTGTTGGTGCGCGGCGACGACCAACGGGAACACATAATTCTGGCGGGAGGCGTGCGCCCATGCTCTTAGCCCTCGACGTCGGCAACAGCAACGTCACAAGCGAAGGAGCGCTGGCGGCTGCGAACCATCCAGGCGGTGAACTCCGACGGCTTCCTTCTCGTGCGCGGCGACGACCAGCGCGAATACGTGATTCTAGCGGGAGGCGTGCGCCCATGCTCTTAGCCCTCGACGTCGGCAACAGCAACGTCACAAGCGAGGGAGCGCTTGCTGCTGCGTACCATCCAGGCGGCGAACTCCGACGGCTTCCTGCTGGCGCGCGGCGACGACCAGCGCGAACGAGTGATTCTAGCGGGAGGGTG
>Ga0075017_100000637_pt1 | contig 19899 bp, 16 predicted proteins | sample AleBraG_ABR_2012_FD_71475 | JGI IMG/M metagenome (GOLD analysis project Ga0075017, IMG submission 71475) | Freshwater sediment microbial communities in response to fracking from Pennsylvania, USA - Alex Branch Run_MetaG_ABR_2012 | ecosystem: Environmental > Aquatic > Freshwater > Creek >... | reverse complement strand
GTGCTCGGTGGTGGAGGCGTGGTGTTCGTCGCCTGGCTCACCGCGTATCTCGCCGAGCTCGCCCGGCGCGGTGTCGACGTGCAGCAGGCGGACCTGGTGGTCGGCACCTCGGCCGGTTCGGTGCTGGCGTCGGTCGTCGCCGGTGGGCACCTCGACCGCTTCGAGAAGATGATCGGCTTCGCGGCCGGCCGGCCCGCGCTGATCCACAAGCTCGCGCCGTCGTCGGGGCTGCACGACTCGCAGCAGCGCGCGCTCGACCTCTTCTCCGGCGCAACCGACTCGGACCCTGCCACCATCAGGGCGATCGGGGTCGCGGCGCTCGCGGCCCGCACGCCGCCCGTCAACCTCCTGCCGGCCGGGGTGCTCGCGCTCACCCAACGGCGAACGTGGCCCGCGACGCGCATGCTCGTGAGTGGAGTCGACGCCTACACGGGAGAGCGCTTGGTGTCCGACAAGACCTCCGGAGTGCCGTTGCTGCGTGCGGTGGCCGCGAGCTCGTCGGTGCCCGGTCTGTTCGCGCCGCAGCCGCTCCACGACCGCCGCGTGATGGACGGGGGCGTGTCGGGCACCGGCATCCACGCCGACCTCGCGGCCGGTGCGTCGCGCGTGTTGCTGCTCCCGCTGGTCGGTGAGGTGGACGTCGCGCGCATGACGATCGCGCCGGGTGCCGGTGCGGCCGAGCGCGACGGACTGCGCGCCGCAGGCAGCGAGGTGGAGCTGCGCAACAGCGGCATCAGCGACCTCGAGACGCTCATGGACCCGGCGCAGGTGCCGGCCGCACTCTCGAAGGGACGCGAGCAGGGTGCGGCGGACGCCGCCTCACTCCGCGACTTCTGGACCGGGTGAGCGCTGCAGCGCGTCGTCGCGGTGCCGGCGCCGGAACAGGATCGACGCGATCAACCCTGCCGGGAGCGGCAACCAGTACTGGAACAGCCGGTACAGCAGCGTCGCGAGCACCGCGTGATCGGGGTTCACGCCGGCGAGGGTGAGCACACCGGTGAGACCCGCCTCCACGAAGCCGAGGCCACCGGGAGTGATCGGGATCATCGCCAGTGCACTGCCGGCCACGTAGGCCAGCAACACCAGTACCGGGTCGACGTGCGACCCGACCGCGAGCAGGCTCACGTACAGCGCGAGGAAGTCGAACAGCTGGTTGCCGAGCGCCGCCGGCACCGCGCGCTTCCACGAGTCCTGGAGGGCATGGCGCACGTAGTCGCGTGACTCCACGAGGCGGCGGGTGAGGGGAGGGTCGAGCGGGGGGCGGCGCACCACGCGCTCGAGGAACCAGTCGAGCAGGCGACCCACCCCGGCCACGACGCGATCGGAGATGAGCAGGATCGACGCGCCGGTGAGCAGGAAGATCCCGACGACCCCACCGAAGATCGCGCCGCTCAGCAGCTGCGAGTCGATCGCGACACCGAACAGGATCGACGGGAGCGCGAGGACCGGCAGCGCGAACAACGTCGCGGTCGACAGGAGTCCGAGCGCGGTGATCGCGGTCGACGCGGTGGCGCGGTCGTAGCCCGCGCGGGCGAGCATCTGGTACTGCGTGGTGCCGCCCGTCGCCGCGCCGCCGGGGAGCGCGCGGCTCAGCGCGTTCCCCGTGAGCTGCGCGCACGCGACGTCGAACCAGCCGTCGGTGTCGAGCGCGATGCGCATCAGCTCCCAGATGCATGCGAACGCGGCGGCTTCGAGGAGGAAGATCGGCACGAACCACGCGGGGAACACCGTCCGCAGGCGCGGCAGGTCACCGAAGAGCTCGATCAGCCCCGGCAGCACCAGGTAGAACGCGACGAGGGTGACGAGCAGCAGCAACACGCGCATCACGATCGCCCGTCGGGACGGGAGTGCGTGATGCGTGCCGCCGATCGGCTCCTGCGGGATCACCCCGGTGCGCCCAGCCCGCCGCCCGGACGGTGGGTGCCGCCGTACGCGCGCCGCGCGACGTCGGGCGGCAGTGGGAGCACCACGGTGAACTCGTTGCCTTCGGGGTCGGCCATGCGGTAGTGCGACTCGCCGGGCCGGGCGTGGATCACCTCGACGAGCCGGCCGCCGAGCGCCTCGATGCGCGCCCGGGCGACGTCCATGTCGTCGACCTCGATGTCGGGCCGGGTGCGGAACCCGGTGGGCACCTGGTCCGGCCCGTCACGGGGAGGTGCGGGCTCGAACGCGAGGAACGCCCCGCCGCGGTCGGGCTCGAGCTGGATCCAGTCGGGCGCGGTCTCCACCACGCCCACGCCGAGCACGCCTTGCCAGAACTCGGCGAGGCGGGCGGGGTCGGTGGCGTCGACCACGACGGCCCGCAGCCAGCCGACGGGTCCGTCGGTTCCGTCCGTCATGGCCGCCGATCGTACGGGATTCCGGAGGGGTCCCGACGCGCCCCCGGCGCGTTCCGTAGCCTCGCACCCGTGCCCGCCCCCCACGACGTGCCCGCAAGCCCACCTGCAGGCCCGTCTGAAGACCCGGCCGGCGACCTGCCCGACCGAGAAGTGCTCGCCCGCCTCGCGCGGCCGCCGGCGCCGCCGCTCGAACCCGCGCGCTTCTCGTCGAACACGCTGTTCGGCGAGCCGGGGATCTACCCGGACGGCCCACACATGATCCCGGCGTTCGGCGACACCCCCGGCGACGACGCCGCCCGCGCGCTCGTCGCCCAGCTGGGCGACGACGCCGTCACGCGCTACGACGACGCCACCCTGCGCGACCGGGTCCCGGCGCCGCTGCCGCGTGCGGGGTTGGCGGCGCTGGTCGGCACGGTCGGGGAGCCGCTGCTCGACGCCTTCCTCGCCTGGGGCACCGGCGTGACCGCACTGCGCGTGGGCGCGCCGGCATCGCCGGGACGCATCGTCGGGCCGGCTGCGCAGGGCGACGTGTCGGTGCGCCTCGTCAATGCGCGCTACCGCGCCGAGCACCCGGTGCTGCTCGCGCCGTCGCTCACCCATGATCTGCTGTGGTCCGGTCCCGGCGCGGGACAGTACGAGGAGGTCGTGCTGCACGCCCTGTGCGCGCTCGTGCACGTGCAGCTCGTCGCTCGCCACCCGTTCGTGGCCGATCTCGGCACCGAGCTCGCCCGGCGGCAGCACTCACTCGCGATCACGTTGCTCAACTCTCGGCATCCCGACAGTCCCGACGTGTCGCTCGTGGCGCCCGACGGCCCCGGCACCATTCCCGGTGGCGCCGAGTCGATGCAGACGCCCGACTTCTGGAGCATCCCGTTCGTGAGCGGCGAGCCGGCGCCGAGCGCTGCACCCGCGCTGCTCGGCGACGTGCTCGTGCGGGTCGCGGCCCCGGGCGTACCCGCGCCCCCCACCCCGTTGCGGTACGACGAGGCGCTCGGTGCCTGGCTGTCCGCGAGCGCGCTGCGCGGCGTGCTGTCGCCCCGCGATCAGTACCGCGCCGCGGTCGCGCTCGGTCTCCTGTCGTGACCGACGCGACGTCGGGCACGAGACCGGGCCCGGCAGCGGCCCCGACTTCGCCGGCGCGGCGGTGGCTCGGGCTCGCCGCGCTCAGCATGCCGGTGCTCGTGCTGTCGGTCGACATGAACGGCGTCGTCGTGTTGCTGCCGCAGATCGGCCACGACCTCGGCGTGAGCGCGGCGACCGCCGGCGCGATCGTCACCGTCGCGAGCCTCGCGTTCGCCGCGCCGCTGCTGCTCATCGGTCGCATCGCCGACAAGGTCGGGCCGCGGCCGCTGCTGCTCGGTGGCGTCATCGGGTTCGCGGTGGCGTCGTTCCTGTGCGCGATCACCGACACCTTCGCGTTGATGATGGCCGGGCGCGCGCTGCAGGGCGTCGCGTCGGCGTGTTGCTTCACCACGTCGCTCGCGGCGATCGACGCGCTGTTCGAAGGCCCCCGCCAGCCCGTCGCGGTCGGCATCTGGGGCGCGCTCGGCGGCATCGGCGGCGCGATGGGGCCGCTGGTCGCCAGCCTCGTCGCCGACATCTGGTCGTGGCGCTGGTTCTTCGGCGTGAACGTGGTGCTGCTCGCGTTCGGCTTCGTCGCGTTGGCCGTGCTCGTGCCCGCGCTGCCCTCCGACGGCACGCGCCGCATCCCGGTGCTGCGTCTGGTCCTCGTGCTGTGCGGCACCGCGGGCGTGGTCGGCGGGATCCAGCACGCGTCGTCGGGGGGCTGGGCCTCGGTCGGCACCGTCTTGCCCATCGCGGTCGGCTCGCTGTTCCTCCTGGGCGTGTTCCTGCTGCGCCGCCCCGACGACCCGCTCGTCACGCCGAAGGTCACCCGCCTGGGCAGCTTCCGGATCGGCACCGCCGAAGCGACCCTCTCGAACTGGGGATCGGGCGTGGTGATGGTGCTGGTGCCCACCGCGCTCGAGGTGATCCGGGGCACGAGCCTGCTGGAGACGGGCATGATCTTCCTGGCCTTCTCGGTGCCGTTCGCCCTCGGCGGATTGCTGTCGGGGCCGATGATCGACCGGTGGCACGGGCGCACGGTGCTGGGGATCGGATCCGGGGTGATGGTGGTCGGCATCACGGTGCTGGCGATCTGGGGTGTCACCGCGTCGCTCGGCGTGGTGGCCGTCGGGCTCGCGATCGCGGGGTTGGGCAACGGTGTCGTGTACGCCGGCGCGACGTCGGTCGCCCTCGTCGACGTGCCCACCGGCGACGCGAGCGAGGCCTCCGCGCTGCTCAGCATGTTGCGGGTGCTCGGGCTCGCGCTCGCGGTCGCCGTCTCCACGTCGATCGCCGCCACGATCGACCAGCACGCCGCCGCGGGCACGGGCCTCCGGGTCGCGCTCCTGATCGCTGCCGTGATCACCGGTCTCGGCGTGCCCCTCGCGAGCCGCCACCCATGGCCGATGACGAGCCGCGACCTGCCGGACACCCCCCGGTAATCTGCGCGCCGTGCTCCTGCCCGACGCCGCCGACGCCCACACGACCCTCGCGGCGGTCCTGGCCGCGTTCGAGCCGGCCGGAGGTCTCGACGACCTCCAGCGCGAGCTCCTGCGCGATCTCGCGCAGCTGCTGTACGGGATCGATCTCGACACGGTCGAGCCCGAGACGCCGCCGATCCCCGCGGGACTCGCGGAGGAGACGCGGCATCACATCGTGCACCTGCTCGTGGTGCTCGAGTTCATGGAGCACCCGTTGCGCCCGCAGGTGGCCGATCGCGTGCTCGAGTTCGCCGACCAGCTCGATGTGCGCCTCGGGATCCTGCGCGAGAGCCGCAACTTCGCGCACCAGCACTTCGCCGCCGTGTACTTCGACCTGCAGCGCAACAACTGGTATGGCGAGGAGACGGTACGGGAGTCGCTCCAGGGCCGATTCTGGGAGTTGCTGCGCTCGAAGCTCGCCTACATCGGCGTGGTGGAGGACCACCACATCGCCGAGCAGTGGCGATCGCTGCGCGACTGCGCGCCCGGTACCTGGGGACGTGAGGTCGCGTCGTTCTACGAGCGCCACGGGTTCCCGTTCCCCGGCGAGCGTCACGGCATCTACGAGCTCGGCGCGCGCCACGACTGGGTGCACGTGCTCGCCGACTACGAGACGACGCCCGAAGGCGAGCTCGACGTGTTCGCGTTCATCGCCGCGTCGATGCGCGACCACCGCGGCATCGTGTTGCTCGCGGTCACGCTCGGCCTGTTCCAGAACGGTTCGATCCGGCACGTCGAGATCAAGCGCATCGGCAATGCGCGCGAGGACACGCTCTCCGATCCCGGCGCGATCGCTCGGTGGGCCGACGCCTTCCGGCGCGGCGCGCAGTGCCCGGTCGACGTGATGGGCATGATCGATCTGTTCGCGCACAAAGACGTGCTGCTTGCCGACGCACGGGAGATGTTCGGGGTCGGCCCCAAATGAGGAAAGCCGCATGAGGCACGCGGGTTCGGTGGCGCGACAGCTCCTCGTCGCGGTGCCGACCATGCGCGACCCCAACTTCGAGCGCACCGTCGTGTTCGTGATCGAGCACGACGACGAAGGCGCGGTCGGGCTCGTGCTGAACCGACCGACCGACGCGACGATCGACGAGGCGCTGCCCGACTGGGCGTCGCTCGCGAGCGCGCCGGCGGTCGCGTTCGTCGGCGGTCCGGTCCAGCAGCACGAGGCCGTGTTCGGGCTCGCGCGCGTGCAGCGCGTCGAGGACTCCGACGCTTGGCAGCCGCTCGTGGGGCGCATCGGCACCGTCGACCTCGGCGCCGATCCGAGCGTCGTACGGGCCGACCTCGAGGCGGTGCGAGTGTTCGCCGGCTACTCGGGCTGGGGCCCCGGTCAGCTCGACGACGAGCTGCGCCAGGAGGGCTGGTTCGTCGTCGACGCGCTCCCCGACGACCTGCTCACGAGCGACCCCGACGGGCTGTGGCGGCGGGTGCTGCGGCGCCAGGGTGGGGAGCTGGCGATGGTGGCCAACTACCCGCGCGACATCGAGAGCAACTAGCGGCGAGCCCACCGGGGGAGCGGGCCGTGGGGGCGGTCCTAACCGCTCACGAGCATGATGCCGAGGAAGAGCGCGGCGAGCGCAGTGATGCCGCTCAACGCGCCGAACACCGCGAGCATCGTGCGCGACTTGGCCTGCGTGTGCACGAGCGCGGTCACGCCGGAGGCCGCGACCACCGCGATCTTCACCATCAACGTGGTGGTGTACGCGGTGCCGAACGTGGGGTGCTCGGCCGCGATGTTCCACACCCCGGTGACGACGAGCAGTGCGAACGCCGGCCACGCGATCAGGTTGAAGCGCCGCGCCGCCGCGCGGGTGGCCTCCGGCCCCGCGTCGGGACCGAGGGTGCGCAGGCCGGGGACGAGGCCGGCGAGGGTGACCTGGCCACCGACCCACACCGTCGCCCCGAGCACGTGGAGGAACAGGCGGATGGTGGCGGCGGTCACGGGCAGCATGGCCGCCGAAGCTACCCGCGGTAGCTTCGGACGATGGCCTCCCAAGCCCCCATCGAACGCGTCCTCGTGATCACCGCCCATCCCGACGACGTCGACTTCGGCGCGGCCGGGTCGATCGCCACGTGGACCGACGCCGGGCTCGAGGTCGCGTACTGCATCTGCACGAGCGGCGAGGCCGGTGGCTTCGACGAAGCCATGCCCCGTCCCGCGATGGCGGAGCTGCGCCAGGCGGAGCAGCGCGCCGCGGGCAAGGTGCTCGGCGTCACCGACCTCACCTTCCTCGGCTACCCCGACGGCCGGTTGCAGTCCACGATCGAGTTGCGGCGCGACATCAGCCGCGAGATCCGCCGGGTGCGCCCCCAGCGGGTGGTGTGCCAGTCACCCGACCGGATCTACCAGCGCATCTACGCGAGCCACCCCGACCACCTCGCGGCCGGTGACGCCGCGCTCTCGGCGGTGTACCCCGACGCGCGCAACCCGTTCGCCCACCCCGAGCTGCTCGACGAGGGCTACGAGGCCTGGTCGGTCGACGAGGTGCTGATGATGGCCGCGCCCGGCGCCGACACGTTCGTCGACATCACCGACACCATCGACCGCAAGATCGAGGCCCTGCGCGCCCACGACAGCCAGCATCCCGACCCGGAGGGCCTCGACGAGCGCATCCGGGCGTGGGGCGCGATGACCGCCCAGTCGGCCGGCCTCCCCGACGGCCGCGCCGCCGAGGGCTTCCTCCGCATCGACACCACCTGAACCTCCGCGGAACAACGCCCGGCGTACGGGCGAATCGGCGCTACGCGGCGAATCCCGCCTTGAGACGGAGGAGGCGGAGCCGACGATCGGTGGAAAGTCAGTCGACGAGGACGGAGCGGATGACCTCGCCGCGCTGCATGGCGTCGAGCGCCTCGTTGACCTCGTGGAGGTGCATCGTGCGCGACACCATCGCGCCGACGTCGAGCATGCCGCCCTCGATGAGGCCGATGAGACGGTCGAAGTCGCTGCGCACGTTCGCCTGGCCGTAGATGCAGCCGAGGATGCGCTTGCCCGCGAGGATCGAGAACGCCGGGATCGGCACGTCGTCGGTGAGCTTGGGCACGCCCACGAGCACCGCGGCGCCACCGGGGCGGGCGGTCTCGACGGCCTGACGGATCGTGGCCGCGGTGCCGATCACCTCGAACGCGTAGTCGGCGCCGCGCCCGCCGGTGAGCTCGATCACGCCCATCACCGGGTCGACCTCGGTGGGGTCGATCGTGTGGGTGGCGCCGAACTGCAGCGCGGACTCGCGCTTCAGCGCGACGGGGTCGATGGCGATGATGCGGGCCGCACCGGCGATGCGGGCGCCCTGGATGACGGCCTGGCCCACGCCCCCGCAGCCGATCACGGCAACGGTGGAACCGGGCTGCACGCGCGCGGTGTTGAGCGCCGCGCCCACGCCGGTGGTGACGCCGCAGCCGATGAGCGCGAGCACCGAGTCGGGGAGGTCGGTCTCGGCCTTCACCACCGAGAATTGCGAGCACACCATCATCTCGGCGAAGGTGCCGAGGCCGGTCATGCCGCCGATCTCCTCGCCGTTCGACCGCGTGTAGTGGGGGACGAACATCACGTTGTACGTCTCCGCGCAGCTGTACGACTCGCCGCGCAGGCAGTACCAGCACTTGCCGCACGCGGGCACGAACGAACCGATCACGCGGTCGCCGACGGCGAGGCCCGAGACGTCGGGGCCGACCTTCTCGATCACGCCGGTGCCCTCGTGGCCGAGGATCTGGGTACCGCCGGGGATCACGCCGTGGATCACCGACAGGTCGGAGTGGCACACGCCGCTGGCGGTCACCCGCACCAGCACCTCGCCCGGGCCGGGATCGACGACGGACACGTCCTCGATGGACAGGGGCTGGTCGAGCTCGGTGAAGACGGCGGCGCGCATGCGGACTCCTCGGTGCACTGGCCTCGTTGGCAGGTGCGCGCAACCTACCGCGGTACGGTCCCTCCGATGCCGCAGACCCGCCTCCTCCTCGTCCGTCACGGGCAGTCGACCTGGAACGCCGACGGCCGTTGGCAGGGCCAGGCCAACCCGCCGCTCACCGAGCTGGGGGAGCAGCAGGCCTTCGACGCCTCCCGCCGTGTCGGCATGGTCGACGGCGTCTACACCTCCGACCTCGAGCGCGCCACGCACACGGCCGAGATCATCGCCGGCCAGCTCGGCCTCGACGTGATGGTCGACGCCCGACTCCGCGAGCGCCACGCCGGCCCGTGGGAGGGCCACACGCGAGCCGAGATCGACGACCGGTGGCCGGGCATGCTCGAGTCGGGGCAGCGACCCGAGGGCTACGAGGACGACGTCCACGTGATCGCCCGGGCGCTGGTTTCGCTCACCGAGATCGCCGGTCTCCACGAGGACGGCGACGTGCTGATCGTCACCCACGGCGGCGTGGTGCGGGCCCTCGAGCGCCATCTCGGCGTCGACGACGGCCTGCTCCCCAACCTGGGTGGCCGCTGGGTGGCCTGGGGCCCCGACGGGCCGGTGCTGGGTGACCGGGTGGAGCTGCTCCCCGAGGACGAGATCACCCGCCCGCAACAGATCTAGGAGCCGCCCCGATGCGTCGGCCCGATGCGCGGGCCCGAGGGATACCCGTTCCAGCGGAGAAGCGACGACGCGTAGACTGTCGAGTTCCCGAATTCCGGAGATCTCGCCTTGACCGATCGTCCCGCGGTGCCGGAACAGCCCGGTACCCAGGCGGCTGAAGTGGCCGCCGAGCAGGCCCATCTCGACGCCGCCTACGAGCGGCTCGACGTCATGCGCCGTACGGCGGAGCGGGTCGCGGCGGGGTACACCGAGGTGCAGCGGGGCGGCACCCACCAGGCCCGCCTGGAGCGGGAGGCCGCCGAGAACTTCTCCCGCCGCCGCCTGGCCGCGCTCGACATCGGCGATCAGCCGCTCTGCTTCGGACGTCTCGACATGCTCCCCGCCGATCACTCCGCGGACCGGGAGGTCGAGCCGTTCTACATCGGGCGCATCTCCGTGACCGACGACGACCTGAACAACCTGGTGGTCGACTGGCGCGCCCCCGTGGCCGAGCCCTTCTACCGGGCCACCGCCGTCGCGCCGATGGACGTCGCCCGCCGCCGCCATTTCCAGACCCACGGCCGGCGCCTGATCGGACTCGACGACGAGGTCTTCGACGCCGAGGCCACCGACGACGCCGGCTTCACCGTGGTGGGGGAGGGCGCCCTGCTCGCGGCGCTCGACCGCGAGCGCACCGGTCGCATGCGCGACATCGTCGCCACCATCCAGTCGGAGCAGGACGAAGCGATCCGCGCCGATCTCGCCGGCGTGCTGATCGTGAGCGGCGGCCCCGGCACCGGCAAGACCGCCGTCGCCCTGCACCGCGCGGCCTACCTGCTCTACACGCACCGCCAGCGGCTCGCGTCGCAGGGCGTGCTGCTCGTCGGGCCGAGCGCGATCTTCCTCCGCTACATCGACGAAGTGCTCCCGGCGCTCGGCGAGGACGAAGTCTCGCTCACCACGCCGCGCGCGTTGAAGCCGCGGGTGAAGGTGCGCGGCACCGACGACACCGCGGTCGCGGCGATCAAGGGCGACGCCCGCATGGCGCGCGTCATCGCCAACGCGCTGCGCGACCGCGAACGGCCCATGCCGCGCGAGACGGTTGCGGTGCTCGACGGCTACCGGCTCCGGCTGCGGCCGCGCGACTCGCGGCGCATCGTCGACCGGGCGCACGCACGGCGCGGCACGCACAACGAGCGTCGTCCCTACGTCGCCGGGCTGGTGCTCGAGCACTTCAAGCGCGAGTACCGCCGTGCGCTGCTCGACGCATACCGCCGCGAGCACGCGCGCATCGACCCCGCCCTCACGCCCGACCCGATGCAGGGCGAGCTGTTCTCCGCGCGTTCGACGCGCCCCACGGTGGGGGTCGCCGACATCAACGTCGCGGCGCTGCTCGCGAAGCACGAGCCCGTGCCGCCCGAGTGGGAGCAGGAGCTGGGCAACCGGATCCGCCGGCTCCCCGAATTCCGCGCCGTGCTCGAGCGCATGTGGCCGGTGCTCAACGGTCAGGAGCTGGTGCACGACCTCCTCGGCTTCGAGGCGCTCGTGCGCTCTGCGGCGAAGGGCATCCTGTCGGAACGCGACATGGCCCGTCTCGTGCGCGAGCGCACCACCGGCGCGGCCGACGCGCCGTGGACCGAGGCCGACCTCGGGCTCATCGACGAAGCCGACGCACTGCTCGGGCCCGTGTCGGCGGCGCGTCCGCGGGCGCGCCGTCGGGCGCGCCACGACGACTCGTTCGAGATGGCGAAGCGCACCATCGACTCGCTCGGCGTGGGCGCGTTCACCAACGCCGAGGACATCGTCGCCCGCTACGGCGCGGGCGGGGTCGCCGGTGGCAGCGAGATCGACGACGAGCCGCGCACCTACGGGCACGTGCTCGTCGACGAGGCGCAGGACCTCACCGCGATGCAGTGGCGGATGCTCGCCCGCCGCTGCCCGACGGGCTCGATGACCCTCGTCGGCGACTTCGGCCAGGCCAGCCGTCCGGGCGCGCTGTCGAGCTGGGACGACGTCCTCGCCAACGTGCCCGTGCGGGTCGCCCCGCGCCAGGTCCAGCTCAGCGTCAACTACCGCACGCCCGCCGAGATCGTCGAGGTCGCCAATCGGTTGCTGGCGGCCGCGGCGCCCGGCGTGGAGCCCGCCCGTCCCGTTCGCAGCACTGGTGCCCACCCCGAGGTGGAGTTCGTACCGCGCGACGTGCTGGTGAAGGCCACCGCCGAAGCCGCCCGCGCGTCGGCGGGGCAGGGCGGCACCGTCGCCGTCATCGCGCCGGATGCCCTGCACGGCGAGATCGCCACCGCGCTCGCGGATCGCGGTGCGATCGCCGACGACGTCGAGGCGATCGACGCGCCCGTCGCCGTGCTCGGCGCGCTCGACTCCAAGGGCCTCGAGTTCGACCACGTGATCGTGGTGGAACCGGCCGCGCTGGTGTCCCCCGACCGTTCGGGCCTGCGCCTGCTCTACGTGGTGCTCACCCGCGCCACCAAGCGCCTGGTGGTGGTGCACTCCGCACCCCTGCCGGAGGCGCTCGACCTCGCACCTAGTGTGAGGGCATGACGACTGCCCCCACGCAGGACCAGGACCCCCGAACGCCCGATCCCCGAGAGGCGGATCTCACCGCGGCCGACGTCGCCTGGGATCTCGAACCCCTCGTCGCCCTCGACGGACCCGATGGTCCGCTGACGGGCGAGGCCGGCGTCGACGCGCTGCTTGCCGACGCCGCCGCCCGGGCCGACGCACTGGCCGAGTACCGCGGCCGCATCGCCACGTTGTCGCCCGCCGACTTCGCCGTCGTCATGCGCGAGCTGGCCGCGATCGGCGAGGCCACCGGCCGGGCCGGCAACTACGTCGGCCTGCGCTTCGCGGTCGACACCGCCGACCCCGCAGTGGGCGCGCTGATGATGAGCGTCGAGGAGCGGGCCACCACGCTCAGCAACGAGATCCTGTTCGTGGAGCTCGAGTGGGCGGCGCTCGACGACGCCCGGGCCGAGGAGTTGCTCGCGAGCGACGAGTTGGCGTTCTGCAGTCACTACCTCGCCTCCGCGCGCCGCTACCGGCCGCACCTGCTGAGCGAGCCCGAGGAGCGCATCCTCTCCGACAAGTCGATGACGTCGTCGAGCGCGTGGGTGCGGCTGTTCTCCGAGCTCACGTCCGCGATCACCGTCGACGTCGACGGGCAGACGATGAGCCTCGAGCAGGGCCTGTCGCAGCTGCAGTCGCCCGACCGCGAGGTGCGCCGCACCGCCGCCGAGGCGGTGACCGCGTCGCTCGAGCCGGGGCTGCGGACGCGTGCCTACGTGTTCAACACGCTGCTGCTGGACAAGTCGGTCGACGACCGCCTCCGCAAGTACCCGAGCTGGATCGCCTCGCGCAACCTCGCCAACGAGGCGAGCGACGAGTCGGTGCAGGCCCTGGTCGACGCGGTGCAGTCGCACTACGACATCCCGCAGCGCTGGTACGCCCTGAAGGCGCAGCTGCTCGGCGTCGACAAGCTCATGGACTACGACCGCATGGCGAGCGTCGCCGACGTCGACGAGGAGTTCGCGTGGAGCGAGGCGCGCGACCTCGTGCTCGACGCGTACTCGTCGTTCTCGCCCGACCTCGCGAACGCGGCGCAGCGGTTCTTCGACGAAGGCTGGATCGACGCGCCGATGCGCCCGGCCAAGCGTCCCGGGGCGTTCTGCGCGTACACGGTGCCGTCGCACCATCCGTACCTGCTGCTCAACTGGACCGCGCGCCGTCGCGACGTGCTCACCCTCGCCCACGAGATGGGCCACGGCCTGCACGCGTACCTCGCGCGCGAGCAGGGCATCTTCCACCAGACCACGCCGCTCACGCTCGCGGAGACCGCGTCGGTGTTCGGCGAGACGGTCACGTTCGGTCGCCTGCTCGGAGCCACGAGCGATCCCGCGGCGCGGCTCGCGCTGCTCGCGGAGAGCCTCGAGGGCCAGATCGCCACGGTGTTCCGCCAGGTCGCGATGAACCGCTTCGAGGACACCGTGCACACCCAGCGACGCGAGCAGGGCGAGCTGTCGGTCGAGCAGTTCAACGAGGCGTGGGGTGCCACCCAGCACGCGTTGCTCGGTGACACCGTCGAGATCACGCCGGGCTACCGCACGTGGTGGTCGTACGTGCCGCACTTCATGGGCACACCCGGCTACGTGTACGCGTACGCCTACGGCCAGCTGCTCGCGCTGTCGGTCTACCGCGTCTACGAGGAGCGCGGCGCCGACTTCGTGCCGCAGTACCTCGAGCTGCTCGCCGCCGGCGGCTCCCGTTCGCCCGAGGAGCTCGGCGCGATCGTGGGTCTCGATCTCGCCGACCCCGAGTTCTGGAACGGCGGGCTCGCGATCGTGCGCGAACAGCTCGAGGCCGCCGAAGCCGCCGCGCGCGCCACCGGCCGCATCCGCTGACCGGTCCGCGACCGAGCGTGTGACACAAGTGCCGGTCCCGACCGGCGCAACTGTCAGGTGCTGGGCGCTACAGCCGGGCGAGCTCGGTTTCGAGCTGCGCCAACCCCATGGGGCCGAGGTCGAGCGCGGCGCGGTGGAACTCCTTGAGGTCGAACGCGGCGCCGTGGCGGGAACGGGCGTCGTCGCGCGCCCGCAGCCACACGCGCTCGCCGACCTTGTAGGAGATCGCCTGCCCAGGAAGGCCGAGGTAGCGGTCGACCTCACTCGCCATGAAGTCCTCGGGGAACTTGGAGCGCTCGATCACGAACGGCAGCGCGAGCTCGGGCGTCCACACCTCACCGGGGTGGTAGCGCTCGTGCTCGGGGATGCGCAGCTGCAGGTGCATGCCGATGTCGACGACGACGCGCACCGCGCGCATCGCCTGGGCGCGCAGCATGCCGAGCTCGAACGCGGGGTCGTCGAGGAAGCCGAGCTCTCCCATGAGCCGCTCCGCGTAGAGCGCCCACCCCTCGGCGTGCCCCGACGTGCCGGCGAGCGTGCGTTGGAAGCGCGTGAGCGTGTCGGCGAGGTAGCGCACCTGCGCGATCTGGAGGTGATGACCGGGGACGCCCTCGTGGTAGCAGATCGACACCTCGCCCCACAGCGGGAACGACGTGCGCCCGAGCGTGGGGTACCAGGTGCGTCCGGGGCGGGAGAAGTCCTCCGACGGGCCGGTGTAGTACATCGCCGCAGCGCCGCCGGGCGGTGCGATCATGGCCTCGACCGCCTTCACCGGCTCGGGGATGTCGAAGTGCACCCCGTCGAGCGCGGCGACGGTGGAGTCGAGCAGGTCCTGGTTCCAGCGGCGGAACTCGTCGACGCCGTCGATCGTGCGCGTCGGGTCGTGCTCGAGGTGCTCGATCACCTCGTCGACGCTCGCACCGGGGATGATGCGCTCGGCGACCTCGGCCATCGCGTGCTCGATGCGGTGCAGCTCGTCCCAGCCCCACGCGTAGGTCTCGTCGAGGTCGAGGGTGATGCCGTTGAAGTCGCGCGAGTACAGCGTGTAACGCTCGCGCCCCACGCCGTCCTCCTCGGTCGCGTGCGGCAGGTACTCGTCGACGAGGTAGCGACCGAGCGACGCGTACGCCTCGGTGGCGCGCACCGCAACCTCTTCGAGGCGTGCGCGGAACGGCGCGCCGGCGTCGAGTCCCGACGCGTCGAGCTCGTCGACCAGGGTCAGGAAGAACGGCCGCGTGTCGCCGGGGGCAACCCCGCCCCACACGTCGGCCTGCGCGACGCACCCCAACGCCTGGCGCCGCGCCGCGACGACCCCGCGACGTGCGCCCTCGGTCAGGCCGTCCTGGATCGACGACAGCCCCTGCGGCACGAGCGCCATCCGCTCGGCGACCACTTCCCAGTCGTGCAGCGTGTCGCGCGGCATGAGGTCGAACGCCATGCGCACCGACTGCACGTTGCTCCCGAGCACGCGCAGGTCGCGCAGGCGCTCACCGGCCTCGTGCTCCTCGACCGCGAGCTCGAGCCGCTCACGCAGCACCTCGGCGGCGACGCGGTCGGCGTGCTCGGTGACCTCGGTGAGCTCGATGGTGCCGAGCTCGCGCAGCGTGGCTCGGTCGTGATCGGCGCGCGCCTCGCAGCCCTCGGGTGACCAGTCGGTCATCTCGTGGTCGTGGCCGGCGATGCCCTCACCGCTCGCGTTGATCGGGTCGAGCGCGGCGAAGCGCTCCACGTACCGGTCGGCGAGCTCGTGCACGGCGGACTCGCGCCCCATCTGCCCCTCCTCGAATGATCTGGCCCTCGAATTCGATCTGGTCCTCGAATGATCCGGCTGGGTGATCCGGGTGTCAGCCCGAAGCCGTCGTGTTCGCCGCGGGCACGTAGGTGCGGCACGGCTGACCCCGCAGCGTGCCACACGCAGGCACGGTGCCCGTCACGGCCACGCCGGAAACGAGCGGGAGCACCACCTTCGAGGCCTCGGCTCCCGAACGCGAGATGGTGACGGTGGGTGCGGGCGACGGCCGCAGCGTGTCGAACGCCCACGCCGGCCGGTTCCCGCCCGGCGGCTGCACCACGATGCGGATGCGGGAGCCCGTCCGGAACACGTGGCCGAACGGGTAGAGCGGCACCCGCACCAGCGTCGCCTTGCCCGCCGGCAGGTCCTGCACGTCGGCCTTCCGGTGCGTCTGCACGGGGAGGAGCGCGGTCGACGCCTTCGTGTCGAGCTTGCGCTGACTGGCCCGCAACCAGCCGCTCTGCACGTAGGTCTCCTGCCCGTCGGGGCGGACCTCGCTGATCGTCACCTCGAGGTCGACGTCGGGTGCCGTCGCCTGCAGCCAGAGGTCCACGCTGCCGGTGCCCACCATGACCTCGTTGTCGGTGAGCGGCGCGGTCACGTATCCGACGGCCTTGCCGTCGGGGAGCGGCAACCACTGGTACTGCGGGTTCGCGCCCTGGAGTGAGTCGCCGTTGCCCTTGGCGGGTGCGTCGGTCGCGGGGATCGCCGCCGGGTCGTACACGAAGGAGTCGCTCCCGGCGCCGCTGGTCTTCCCGGCGGGGCGCGCGGGCAGCAGCGATCCGTCGCCGCCGAACCACCAGGTCTTCGCGTCGGACTTCGGCGGCCACGCCGGGAACGACGCCGCGAACGAGGCGACCGGCGCGCCGTTGGTGGTCGCACCCACGTCGAAGAGCACGCGCAGGGGCGGCTCGGCCTGGTACTTGGCGAGCGCCGCGTCGTAGTTGGTCTGGCCGACGAATTCGTCGGGCTCGAGCTGCACGCCGGGCCCGAACACGCGCGCCAACACGACGTTGGCGAGCGCGCGCGTCACGGGAGGGATGCTCGGGATCTTCTTCGCCACGTAGAAGTCGAGGAACTCGATCCACTGCGACAGCACCGATGGCCCGAGCGTGTCGGCGTGGATGCCGTTGAGCATCACGGCCTTCAGCGGGATCTTCGGCGAGAAGTCGTCGAGCATGTTGGCAAGGTGCGCGCCGGTCTCCTGGTCCTGCCAGGCCCCGGCCACGAATGTCGGCACCTCGATCTTGTGCACGAACGTCGCCGGGGCGAGCGCGTCGGTGGCCGCGCCGCGGTCGAACGCGAGCGCCTGGATCCGCTGCAGCGCATTCGGCGACTGCAGACGCAGCGCCTGGTTGGCGGCGCAGGTCGTGTCGCCCGCGGCGATGCGCTGCTCGGCCCACTTCTGCCCGGCAGGTTGCGCGTCGGCCTCACGGTCCTGCGCCCACTGCAGCGCGAACCCGTCGTTGAAGATGCCGCCGGGGTAGAGGGTCGCCCGCGTGTCGTCGAGTGCGGAGAGCGGCGTGATCGCGGCGAGGTGCGGAGGCTGTGTCGCGGCCACGAAGAGCTGCGTGATGCCGGGGTACGAGATGCCGACCATCCCAACCTTGCCGTACGCGACCCACGGCTGCGCGGCGATCGTCTCGATCGCGTCGTACCCGTCGAGCGACTGCAGCGTCTCGAAGTAGTCCCAGCTGCCACCCGAGCACCCGGTGCCGCGCAGGTTCACGCCGACGGTCGCGAAGCCGAGCAGGGCCGCGATCGACGAGGCCGGTTGCCGCCCTGCGGGGTTCGACGGGTCGTAGCCCGAGTACTCGACCACGGTGGGGTAGGGACCCTGGTCGGCGGGGCCCGGCAGGGTCACGTTCACCGAGAGCAGGGTGCCGTCGCGCGTCTTCAGGTAGCCGTAGCCGTCGGCGAGGTGCTGCGACGAGTAGAAGGACTGCGGTGGGACGTCGGTGGGCTTCGTGACGGTGACGGGGCCCGACGTCGCACTCCCGACGGCCACCACGTAGCCCTTGCCCGCGGGGACCTTCCGGAACAGCACGCTGCCGAGGTCGTCGATCGGGGCCTGCTCGACGACGCCGCCGTGGCGGTCGCGCAGCTCGGCGCCGTCGCCGGGTGTCGCGCCGGTGACGGCCACCTGGTTGACACTGCCCTGGACGTGGAGGGTGGCGGCGACCTGGCGGGGCGTGGCGACGGCGCCGGGTGCCGCCACGGCGACCAGTCCTGACGCCACGACCACGGCGACCACCACCGCGGTGATCGGGCGACGTGTCACGCCGCAGACGCTAGTGGCACCCGGAACCGCGCGGAGCGCGCCCGCGCGGACCCGCTGTGCCACGATCCACGGGTGACGAAGCTTGCAGGATCCCATGTCCTCATCACCGGCGGCTCGAGCGGCATCGGCCTCGCCACTGCGGTCCTCGCCGCGCGCGGCGGCGCACGCGTGTCGCTCGTGGCCCGTGACACGCGGCGGCTCGACGCCGCGGCCACCGAGGTGGGGCCGGGCACGTTCACGGCCGCAGCGGACGTCACGGATCCGGCTGCGGTGGTCGCCGCCGTAGCCGCCGCGACGGAGCGGCACGGCTCGGTCGACGTGCTCGTCACCTCGGCGGGCGCGGCGCACCCCGGGTACTTCGCCGAGCTCGACGACGAAGTCTTCCGCACCCAGATGGAGGTCGACTACTTCGGCACGCTGCACGCGCTGCGGGCGGTGGTGCCCACGATGACGGCACGGGGGCGTGGCCACCTGGTGCTGGTGTCGTCGACCGCCGGGCTCATCGGCGTGTTCGGCTACAGCGCGTACGCACCCGCGAAGTACGCGGTGCGCGGCCTCGCCGAGACGCTGCGCCCGGAGCTCGCCCCCGCCGGCATCACCGTGAGCTGCGTGTACCCGCCCGACACGCGCACACCCGGCTTCGATGCCGAGAACGCGCTCAAGCCGCCGGAGACGGTGGCGATCAGCGAGGCGATCAAGCCCCGCGAGGCAGAGCACGTGGCGCAGGCGATCGTCAAGGGCATCGAGAAGGACCGCCTCGTCATCACCGCCGACGTGCAGACCGCGGCGCTCGCCCGGGCCGCCGGCCTGCTCGGCCCCTACGTGCGCACCACCATGGATCGCACGGTTCGCAAGGTCCGCGAGCGGAACGATCGCTGAGGCGCGCGCTACCGTCCGATCGCCGGAAATTCACCCCTGGAGCCCGCCATGAGCACGCGCACCGAGACCGACAGCATGGGACCGATCGAGGTCCCGTCCGAGCGTTACTGGGGTGCGCAGACCCAGCGATCGCTGCACCATTTCTCCATCGGCGACGACCACATGCCGACCGCGGTCATCCGTTCGATGGCGGTGCTGAAGAAGGCCGCCGCGATGGTCAACCGCGATCTCGGGAAGATGCCCGAGGACAAGGCGGCGCTGATCGTGCAGGCGGCCGACGAGGTCGTCGCCGGCACCCTCGCCGAGGAGTTTCCGCTCTACGTGTGGCAGACCGGCTCCGGCACGCAGACCAACATGAACGTCAACGAGGTCATCTCGAACCGCGCGATCGAGATCGCGGGTGGCGAGCGGGGCTCGAAGAAGCCGGTGCACCCCAACGACGACGTCAACATGTCGCAGTCGTCGAACGACACGTTCCCGACCGCCATGCACATCGCCGCCGTGGAGGAGGTCGTCCACCGTCTCGTGCCGTCGGTGCTGCGCCTGCGCCACGCGCTCGCGGCGAAGTCCGACGAGTTCGCCGACATCGTGAAGATCGGTCGCACCCACCTCCAGGACGCGGTGCCGCTCACGCTCGGCCAGGAGTTCAGCGGCTACGTCGCGCAGCTCGACGACGACCTCGAGCGGATCGCGCTCACCATGCCCGACCTCTACGAGCTCGCCATCGGCGGCACCGCGGTCGGCACCGGGATCAACACGCACCCCGAGTTCGCCGAGCGCTGTGCCGCGGTGATCGCCGACCTCACCGGCCTGCCGTTCGTGTCCGCGCCCAACAAGTTCGCGGCCCTCGCCGCGCACGACGCGCTGGTGTTCGCTAGCGGCGCGCTGAAGACGCTCGCGGTGTCGCTCATGAAGATCGCGAACGACATCCGCTGGCTCGCGTCCGGCCCGCGTGCCGGTCTCGGCGAGCTGATCCTCCCGGAGAACGAGCCGGGCTCGTCGATCATGCCGGGCAAGGTGAACCCCACCCAGAGCGAGGCCATGACGATGGTCTGCGTGCAGGTGATGGGCAACGACGCCACCATCGGCTTCGCCGGCTCGCAGGGCAACTTCGAGCTCAACGTGTTCAAGCC